>Ga0207677_10000127_pt1 | contig 62474 bp, 52 predicted proteins | sample KBSMisM42_FD_184311 | JGI IMG/M metagenome (GOLD analysis project Ga0207677, IMG submission 184311) | Miscanthus rhizosphere microbial communities from Kellogg Biological Station, Michigan, USA - KBS Miscanthus M4-2 (SPAdes) (version 2) | ecosystem: Host-associated > Plants > Roots >...
CTCGACGCCGTGCCGAACGAAGGTCTCGTGATCCTCGACACCGACTTGAGCAGCACCGTCGTCTACAGCCGGCACTATTACGGCCTCTGTCCGGAGTGGATTGAATCCGAGGCGCGAAAGCGCAAGGCCGATCTCTATCTTCTGACCGACATCGACGTTCCATGGACTCCCGATGCCGTGCGCGACACGGCCGCTGCGCGTGCGACATTACACGGTCAGTTCGCGAATGCGCTGGCAAGCTTCGGCGCGAATTTCACGACCGTCGGCGGCGATTGGGAACAGCGCTGGAAGACCGCCGTTACGCAGCTAGATAGTCTTCGCGATCGACTACCAGCAACAGCACGCAACCCTCATCGCTGACGATCTCGCCGTGGCTCGATCCCGCATCCGCGTGGTGGAAGTCGCCCTTCAGCAGATAGCGCTCGCCGAGGCGGCAACTCCCGCTGATCACGAACGTGTCCTCGGCGCCGGCATGGTCGTGCGCAGGCACGCGCGAGCCCGGCTCGAACATCATCAGGATCGTGGCCGTGTCGCGCTCGACGTCGATCGAAAGCGGTTTCACCGTCACGCCGGGAACGAAATCGAACCAGCGCCCTTCATTCGCGCGGACCGTGCGCGTGTTCTGCGGCGTGTCGGCGGCCGCGCCGAGGATGCGCGCGCGCAGCCACGCCGGCGGCTCGACCGGTTCGATCCCCTCGGCCACAATTGCGTCGAGGAAGCTCAGATCTTCGCGTGTCAGGGTGTCGGTCATTTCGTTCCTGCCGAAAACTTTACACGAAGCTCAGCCATTCCATCACACAGCATCTCGCGGGCTTTCGCCTCGCTGATGCCGTACCGCGTTGCAAGATCGTTGACAGTCATACCCCTGTACCAGGCGTCCTCGACCATGGTTCTGGCCGAGGGCTCACCGGTTACTACGGTCGTCGAGGCCGGTCGGGTTTGTCGGGCCAGCGCATCGTCACGGACGGCGTGGACGAGGTAGGCGACGGGATCGCCGACGTCATCGTTTCGCGACAGCTTTACGAAGGCCGATTCGAGCGCATCCGCGGCCGCATCGCGATCGCCGGTGATGCGCAAAGCGATCGCGTACAGACGCGGGGCGTGACGATCGTACAGATCGGCAAGTGAACGCATGGATTACGAGAGTTTAGCTGATGGGCAGTGGAGTCGGCACGCCGTCGATGCTCGAGCGACTCCAGGCACATTTCGCGAAGCTTTGGAGTGCGGTGGCGATCGAGCCACCGCTTTGGGAGGGAGGGGGACGGCGATCTCGCACTGTCTTCGCAAGCATCACACGCTGCGCGACTTCACGCTTCCACCGCCCTCCCAAAGCGGTGGCTTTGCCACCGCACTCCAAAGTGCTTCGCACGAAACTGGCGCCACAACACGCGGTAAACTCCCCGCACAGACTTTTTTCAGGGGAGCGTCCAATGCGTACCGTCCGTATCGCTTTTGTCGCGTTCATCCTGTGCTTCGCGCTTGGCGCCGTCGCCCAGGTTCCGACCATCATCAAAGAGATCGACCAGCTCGAGTCGCAGCGCGATCCGAAGTGCTACGCCACCGCCAACCGGCTGGAGGATTTCATCTACGGCACGTCGCTCGACTTCGACGCCCGCGCCGAGAAGATCGCGTTGCAGAAGCGGCTGATTCGCGATGTCTGGGTGAAGGCGACGGCCAACGCGAAAGACAAGACGCAGATCGGCGTCGATGATCTCCGTCCCGTTTTGCAGGCTGCCGTTCCGTATGTCGCGACGCCGGGCGGCGATTGGATTGTCCTTCCCGATGATCCGCGACGCACCGACATCACCGCGCGAGACAAACGGCAGTACGGCGCGGTCGCCTACGCGCTGCGCGCCATCCTCTCCGTTCAGCAGGATGCCTTCGTCGACGGGACACATCTCCTTCCGCTCGATGAAAAGGCAGTGGAGTTGTTCAAGGAGTCGGTCGACCTCATCACCCTCGCCGCGCTGCAACACGCCGACAAAGCGACACGCACGAAGAACGAACATCAGATCAACGGCGCGGAGATGAAAGCCGCCTGGGCGAGCATCGTCGGATCGAGCAAGCCGGCGATTGAACCGCATGCAGCGCCGGTCAAGTCCACCGAAAAGTTCGGCACCATCAAATCGATCGTCGCCGAAAAACTGGCTGCGTTTGAAAAGTACAACAACCTCTCCAACGCCGTTTTCTCGCGAAACGTGCAGGTCTACATGGCCCGGCACATGTGGCCGAGCGATGCCGAGGATGGGGTTGCGTTCAAGAAACAATTCACGGAGACCATGGTGGCGTGGACGGGCGACGTCATGCTCGAAGCGGAGAAGCGCGCGAAGAAGCGCGGCCATCCGCTCATCCGCATCGACGACGTTCACGACGCCGTGCAGATGTACGAGCCGCACGTGCTCAACGAATACGAGGACTGCATCTATTTTCCTCGGCTTCCGAAGTCCGATCAGATCGTCATCGAAGCCTACGACCTCGATGCCTTCCGCGATCCCGGCCTGCACTGGATGTATCTGAACGAAGTCCTCAACGATCCGAAATACAAAGGGACGATGGAGCCCGATCCGTTCGCCGCGGAGTTGCTGACCGAGGGCGGCGCGCAGATGGGAACGCTGATTTTGCGCGTGGCGGGAAAGATCGCAACGACCGAGAATCGCGACCGTCTCGATCGAGCGGACCTCAGCAAATCCGTGAAGCAAATCCAGACGCTGCTCGACAAAAACGCCGCGCTTCCTCCGGCGAAGAAAGTCACCACCACGATTGCGTCCGCGCCGTCGAAACCGGCCAAATCGGGCGGCAAGTTCTTCACCGACGTCACCGCGAACAGCGGCATCAAATTCGAGCATCGCATGTCCGACTGGCTGGCTCGTCTCATCCGCAGCTACTCGATCAAGGAGACGGAGACCGTGCTCGCCGTTCCGCCCGCATTCGGCGGATCGGGCATCGCTGCCGAGGATGTGAATGGCGATGGGAACATCGACGTGCTCGTACTCAGCGGCTCCGGCAACGCGTTGTATCTCGGCGACGGCAAAGGACACTTCAACGACGTCACCGAGTCAGCAGGCCTGGCCTGGAAACGTTCCGATGGCCGCCCCGGCGAGCCGCGCCAGCCGATCATCGCCGACTTCGACAACGACGGTTTGCCGGACATCCTCATCACCTACGCCGACGACGATCACCGGCTGTACAAGAACGTCGGTAATGCCAAATTCGAGGACGTCACCGCCCGCACGAACCTCGGCGGCAAAGGTCTGGTCGGCGGTCCCGCCACCGCGCTCGACTTCGACAAAGACGGCCTGCTCGACCTCTACATCGGCTACTTCGGCGACTACGTCCACGGCGTCCTCCCGACGTTCGCCCGCCGCAACACGAACGCGCTCCCCAACAAGCTCTTTCGCAACAAAGGCAACTTCGTCTTCGAGGACGTCACCGCCGGCAGCGGCGTGGACAACACCGGCTGGGCCCAGGCCATCAATCACGTCGATTTCGACGGCGACGGATGGGAAGACCTGATCTGCGGCAACGACTTCGGCGCCAACGCCTGGTATCGCAACCTCGGCAACGGCAAGTTCGAGGAGGTCTCATCGAAACTCGGCACCGACAAGCCGAGCTACACGATGAATATCGGCATCACCGACCTCAATCGCGACGGCTTCCCCGACGTCTACATCTCCAACATCGTCACGATGAACAAGGACGAAAAATACGTCCTCCCCGACGCGAAGACGCGTCTCAAATTCAATCCGCAGAAGATGGCCAACATGCGCGTGGTCGAAGCGAACGATCTCTGGACGTCGACCGCGCAGAACGGGAAGTTGGTCTCCTACGCACAGTCCGACGCCGTCGGCCGCGGCTACCGCTCGACCGGCTGGTCGTGGGGCGCGAACTTTTTCGATTTCGACAACGACGGCGACGACGATCTCTACCTCGTCAACGGCATGAACGAGTACGCGGTCTACTCCAGCGTCAACCCCTACTTCACCAACTCCTCGGGGCAACAACAGCAGACCGTGATCCCGGTCGCGGAGAAGGAAGCGCCGGTCTTCTTCGTGAATCGCAACGGCAAGCTCGAGGAGCAGTCGAGCCAAAGCGGCGCGGATCCCGCCGGCAACGCAAGAGCCGTCGTCCAATTCGACATGGACGGCGACGGCGCGCTCGACATGATGGTCAACAACTTCAACGCCCCGGCGATGCTCTACCGCAACAACGGCGCGAGCGGCAATCACTGGATCAAAATCCACCTGACCGGCGATCCCGCCAAAGGCGTAACGAGAGACGCCATCGGCGCCAAAATCCTCGTCGATACGGCGCACGAGAAAAACCTCTGGCGCGAAGTCTTCAGCACCATCGGCTACCTGACCTCTCCCCCCAAAGAACAACACTTGGGCCTCGGCACCGACAATCGCGCCGATGTGACCGTCATCTGGCCCAACGGCGACCACCAAACGTTCAAGGGATTAGCCGCCGATCACACATACCGAATCAACCAGACCACCGGCCTTCAAAAGTGATCCTGGGACTGCTATTGATGATGGCGGCGCAAATCGCGCCGCCATCTTCTGGCGGCGTAGCCGTCATAAGGACCGTAGCCCCCGGCTTCAGCCGGGGGTTCGCGGGCCACGTTGAAGTGAGAGCCCGCTTAAGCGGGCGAAAGAACCGGCGCTCGCGAAACCCCCTCTATCGCCCGTTTAAACGGGCTCACAAAAATTCGCCGCTCGCCCACCCCCGACTAAAGCCGAGGGCTACGATTCTTACGCACGCTACGCCAGCGAAGACGACGTTACGCCAGCGCTACGACGGCAAGGCAGCACAAATCGCAACGCCGCATTCAAGTTCGAACGGTTATCAATCCGGCGGCGTAGCCGTCATAAGACCCGTAGCCCCCGGCTTCAGCCGGGGGTTCGCAGACCGCGTCGAAGTCAGAGCCCGCTTAAGCGGGCGAAAGAACCGGCGCTCGCGAAACCCTCTCTATCGCCCGTTAAAACGGGCTCACGAAAATGGGACGCTCGCAAACCCCCGACTAAAGCCGGGGGCTACGGCTCTCAGGCAGGCTTCGCCAGCGAAGACGGCGTTACGCCAGCGCTACGATCCGGCAGCACACATCGCAACACCGCATTCAAGTTCGAACGGTTATCAATCCGGCGGCGTAGTCGCCATAAGAACCGTAGCCCCCGGCTTCAGCCGGGGGTCAGCGTCGGATGCCGAAGTGAGAGCCCGCTTAAGCGGGCGAAAGAACCGGCGCTCGCGAAACCCTCTCTATCGCCCGTTAAAACGGGCTCACAAAATGGGGACGTACGCAACCCCCCGGCTGAAGCCGGGGGCTACGGTTCTTACGCAGGCTACGCCCGCGAAGACGACGACTCTCTCCGCGTCCCCCGCGTCTCCGCGTGAAAAAGGTCCCCCTGTAAATCACCTCGCCAATGAAACATCCCCCTACCTGAAACAACACGCCAAAAACCCCATCGCCTGGTACCCCTGGGGCGCGGAAGCGTTAAACGAAGCGAAAAAGCAAAACAAACCGATCTTCATCTCCATCGGCTACTCCACCTGCCACTGGTGCCACGTCATGAACGCCGAGTCGTTCTCCGACAACGACATCGGCGCCCTCATGAACGCCAACTTCATCGCCATCAAAGTCGATCGCGAGGAACGCCCCGACGTCGACAGCACCTACATGGCCGTCGCGCGGAAGCTGATGTCCGATCCAGGCTGGCCGCTGAACGTGATCCTCACCCCGGAAGGCAAGCCCTTCTTCGCCGCAGCGTATATAGATAAAAATCGCCTGCGAACTCTCCTCACGAACCTCGGCAAAACCTGGAAGGAACACCCCGAGCAGATCGCCTCGACCGCATCGATGGTCATGCAGTCGCTGGCGCCGGATCACGCGTCCGCCGATATCCCCGGCATCGAGATTCTGACGAAGACCTATCAGCAGTTCGCCGATCGCTTCGATGCCGTCAACGGCGGATTCAATCCCCCGCCGAAACTTCCCGCCGCGCACCAGCTCATGTTCCTGCTCCGCTACTGGCGCCGCACCGGCGAGCCGCACGCGCTGGAGATGGTCGAGACAACGCTGCAGAAAATGCGCGCCGCTCCGATCTGGGATGCCAAACGCGGCGGCTTCCACCGCTACGCCGTCGACGCGGAGTGGAAACAGCCACACTACGAAAAGATGCTCTGCGATCAGGCGCTCCTGGCGATGGCCTACCTCGAAGCGTTTCAAGCGACGCACAAACCCGAATACGCCGCCACCGCGAGAGCGATCTTCACGTACGTCCTGCGCGACCTGCGCGCCCCGAACGGAGCGTTCTACGCCGCCAACGATTCCGACAACCGCACTGCCCGCGACGAAAAGATCCTCACCGACTGGAACGGCCTCATGATCGCCGCCCTCTCGCAAGGCGCCGCCGTCCTCGACGACGCGTCCTACGCGCTCGCCGCCCGCCGCGCCGCGAATGTCCTCCTCGCGAAAGCCAAACTCCAGCACTCCGACAAACAACAAGCCGTCTTCCTCGACGACTACACCTTCCTGACCTGGGGCCTGCTCAACCTCTACGAAGCGACGTTCGAAGTCCGCTACCTCCAAAAAGCCATCGCCCTCGAACGCGAATCGCTAACCCGCTTCCGCGACGCAACCGGCCGCTTCTACCTCACGCCCTCGGACACTCTCCTGCTGCGACCGAGAGAAACCAGCGACGGCGCCCTCCCCTCCGGCAACTCCGTCCAACTCACGAACCTCGTCCGCATCTCCCGCATCACCGGAGACCCGTTTTACGAAAAAGCCGCCAACGATCTCCTCCGCACCAGCGCCGACGACGTATCACTCATCCCCTCCGCCTCCGCCCAGCTCATGACCGGACTCGATTTCCTCCTCGGCCCCTCCTTCGAAATCGTCCTCGCCGGCGCGGATGTGCACGCGCTTCAGCGGGCAGTGTTCTCGACCTTCGTTCCGAACAAAGTCGTGCTGCACAGCGGCGCCGATATTGCGGCGATTGCACCCTTCAGCAAGGCGCAGCGCGCCATAGGCGGGAAGGCGACCGCGTACGTCTGCACAAATCACCTCTGCCGATTGCCAACCGCTAATCCGGCGAAGGTGCGTGAGCTACTCGGCGGCGACGAGATTGCGGTCCCGTAGAGTCGCTTTAACCGCCGGCATGACACAGATCGCCTGTCCCTAAGCTCTTGGAGAGGAAACGCACCAATTCAATTCGGCCTCATGCCGCCTCATGCCGAAAGAATTTATCTCCTTAATGACATGGAGTACCATAGGCGTACCACAGCAGGGAGGAACTTGCATGACCTGGGCAGACGACCAACCGTGGCAGGAGAAGGGCGCTCGCGCCACAATCCGAGCGCGTCACACGGAGCGATTTATTGACGAACATGTCCAGCCTCTCTTGATGCGGCGTACCGTTGCAAGCGGGTCTGCTCAAGCTTTTCAACCTATCATTTCGGAGAAGCAGTTTTGGCGAGAGTCTGACAAGACTCTGCTTGCGGCGGTGCTGCTCGATGGTTTTAGGATTACCGATTGGTTTCCGCGTGCGCCAGGGGTCTACTGGTCTTCGCATGCACAGAACGCTCGGGAAAATGTGTGGGCGGGCCCTTCCAATGCTGACGCGGAACTCGGAAGATATTACTCGCCCGACTCAAAGATGAACCTTATCGAGGAGGGCGGCATCGGTACCATTCGCTTGAGGCCGCGCAAAATCGATAGCGAAAACTGCTGGCTTGCTACTGCTCTGACAGGCGACAAATGTCACGCTGGCATTCCGCTGGCGATTCCGTATTCACTTCTGAACCAGGCAAATGTAAGGTGGGGGGATCGCGTCCTGATCGAAGGGCGTGTTCGCTTCCTTCAGGATGCTGGACTTGAAGAGACCGCCGCTAGGGTTCATCACGCGCGGCCATTGATAATATTCGTCGATAAATTGCGAGGATTAGCGATAGAGCGATCAAATAAACCAATAGTCATCACGCCGGTCGCGTTGTTTGAAACCAACGATCAATATCTGCACCGCCGCGAACGAGCGAGCTACACCTTTGTGCATTGCTCAGCCGATTCGGACGCCGAACTCGATTCCGCAGGGGAATGGATCGACAAGTACGTGACCAAATATGAAGGGCACGTCATAACAAACTTCGACGAGCAACGCCCTCTTTTTGCCGAAGCACCCTTAAGTTATCAACGGCTGGTTGCTAAAACGTATGACCGCACGGTCATCGAGCAGTTTTACGGCACAATACTGGTCGATCGCATCGATAGAGTCGTTCAGGAAACATCGACGCAATATTTTGGAGAGGTTCATATGGGTCACGAGATCAGCGTTGGCGGCTCTGCAATAATAAATATTGATTCGACACTTAGCAACGTGACGCAAACGATTACCACAGCTCCCGGGCTAGATTCGACGCAAAAGTCTGAACTTCAATCGCTGGTGCTCTCACTGACGCGAGAGTTAGATAGATTGAAGGCAAGTCATCCAGACGAAGCACAGGAAATCGCGGGAGCTCTCGATAAAGCGGTTGCCAATGCAACCAAGCCGGAGAAAGAGCGGAAGAGCAACATTCTTCAGCTTTCAGCAAAAGGACTCAAGGAGGCCGCGGAGTTGGTCAGCGATGTCGCGCCGAAGGTTCTTGCAACGGCGGGGTTAGTGGCTAAATTTATTATCGGCTTGTCCTGAGGCGTGGACGGATCACATGCAGAGTTCCTCGGCAGTTTTTTCCAAGGTGTTGGGTTGGCTAGGGCCACGAGCTGTTTCGCGAGCGTGGCATTCGCTTTCGATTTCGATCAAATGGCTCGACAAGCTCAGCGACACGGCAGCCGAGTCCTTCCGCGAGCCTCAGCAGCATGTTGAAGCTCGGCGCTAAGACTCCACGCTCCATGTTGCTGATGTGAGGAACCGTCGATTTGCAGCGGTCTGCGAGGTCCGGCTGCGTGAGATGGCGCGCCAATCTCAGTTCGCGCAGGTGCCGTCCGAAAATCTCGTTTTCGGAGTCTCGGGGCGCTGTCAAATGAGTCTTTCCTCTTGACAATCTGACGGGTTGAACTTATCGTGTTCAGCAAGCCGAAAGAGCGTTACCATGGACAAACTCACCTGCATTTCCATTCGCCGCATCTTTCTCACTCCTCGTCCGAATGTGGCGTACATGACGGCTGCCGATCGGTTGGGGATCTCGTTTCTGGAGTTGAAGGCCGAGATCGCCGAGGGAACGATTGTAGCGGTTTCGACCAGAAGGGGGATGCGGGTGTCGAAGGAAGAGATGATCGCGGCGGCGATGCGGACGTGGCCTCAGTCGGTGATCGAGGAGGCCCTCGGCGACGACGCGGCGCGGGTGATGCCCGAGGCCATCCGGCTGGTGGAGCTGCGGGCCAGAGTGCCGCGGTATCAGAAAGAGATGCTGCAGTGGCTGGCGCGCCGGAATCAGACCTCGGTCGACGACGTGCTGACGCGCGAGCTGGAGGATGTGGCCTGCGCGTATGCCGAGGAGATCGCATCCGACGTGGCGGGATTCGAGACGGCGATGTCGTGGCCGGAGTGTGCGGCGGCCGCGGCGAAGTAGCGGTTTGTCGGCGTCCGTTTCGTGCGAAGCACTTTGGAGTGCGGTGGCAGGGGCCACCGCTTTGGGAGGGCGGAGGAATCGTGACGGCACGCAGCGTGTGATGCTTGCACCGTCCCCGCGATGTCACCGTCCCCCTCCCTCCCAAAGCGGTGGCTCGGTCGCCACCGCACTCCAAAGCTTCGCGAAATGTGCCGTGAGCCGCGCAAGTATCAAAGATCCGTGAATCGGAGGTCGATCGTCCACCGGAGATACTTCGTTTTGAACCATCGATGCTTCATTTCGAATCATCGATGCTTCGTTTTGAATCATCGATGCTTCGTTTTGAATCATCGATGCTTCATTTTGAATCATCGATGCTTCGTTTTGAATCATCGATGCTTCGTTTTGAACCATCGATGATTCGTTTTGAACCATCGATGATTCGTTTTGAACCATCGATGATTCGTTTTGAATCATCGATGGTGTGTTTGGAAGCATCGATGCTTCGTTTTGAATCATTGATGATTCGTTCTGGAAGCATCGCTACTAGATTTGGCAGCATCGATGCTTCGTCTAAAACCGACCAGATGATGACATCTACAATCTCCCCCTCATGCGCGCAACCATCGCTATCCTCCTCCTCTCGCTCATCGCCATGTCTGCCTTCGCCGCACCGCCGGTTGATTTCGCCAAGCTGACCAAGGATCAGGAGGTCGGCGGGTTTCGGGTGGCGGCGGTCTATCTGAATGACGCCGACAAGCCGGTCGGGGCGCGGTTCGTTCATCGGAGGAGCAACTTCACGTTGGATCTATTGCAGATCGAGTCGGTGCCGCAGGCGCATACGTGGGTGAATTCGTTTCCGGTCTCCGATCAAGGCGAGCCGCATACGCAGGAGCATTTGCTGGTCGGGAAGGGGACGACCGGGCGCGCGTTCGCGGGGCTGGACACGATGTGGCTTTCGCAGTCGAGCGCGTACACGGGGCAGTGGCGGACGAACTATGTGTTCAACACGTCGGCGGGTCCGGGCGTTTTTTTCAAGCTGCTGGATGCGCAGTTGAATGCTCTGCTCAATCCTGACTACACCGACGAAGAGATCCGGCGCGAGGTGCGCAACTTCGGCGTTACGGAGAATCCCGATCACTCGCTGCGGCTCGAGGAGAAGGGATCGGTCTACAACGAGATGACCAGCTCGTCGTCGAGTCCGTTTCGGCAGTTGTTCCGGACCAGCGGGCAGCTCGTCTACGGGAAGGAGCATCCGCTTTCGTACAACGCGGGCGGCGAGCCGTCAGGCATTCGCACGATGAAGCCGGAGGACATCCGCGGCTTCCATGAGAAGCACTACTTCCTGGCCAACATGGGATCGATCGTGGCGCTGCCGCCGGATGTTCCGGTCGCGGACGCGCTCACGCGCATCGACGCCATTCTGAATCGGCTGCAGAAGGCGGACGCCGTTCGCAAGGGGATGACGATGGAGGAGCAGCCCAAGCCGGCCGAGTCGCCGACGGGGACAATCGCGTTCACCGAGTATCCGAATCGCAACCCGCAGCAGCCCAGCCCGATCGCGTTGACGTGGCCGGCCACGCGGATGGAGCTGAATGCGGACGACGAGCTGCTGCTCAATCTTTTCTTCGACAACATCGCCAGCGACGCCACCTCGAACCTGTACAAGAAGTTCATCGACAGCAAGACGCGGACGATGGACATCGGCGCGAAAACGGTCAACAACCGCGTCAGTGCGGAAGAGGGGCATCCGGTCTCGATCTACTTCGGCGACGTGGCGGCCACGAACCTGACGCCGGAGAAACTGGCCGAGGTGCGCAAGGTGGTCACGGATGAAATCGCGCGAATCGCCAATCTGCCGGATGGATCGCCGGAGCTCGAGGAGTTCAACAAGCGTGTGGCGGGACGCGTGGTGGAGATGCATCGCGACCTCTCCAAGTTCGTCAACTCGCCGCCGCTGTTCGGCTTCCGCAACACCGGCTCGGCGTGGATGGACCAACTGCTGGCGCTCGAAAAAACGGGCACGTTCAAAAAGTCTCTGACGTTGAAGCCGCAGTTGGCGCATGTCGATGCGCTGATCGCGTCGAAGAAGAATTTCTGGCGCGACGCGCTGGCGAAGTGGCAGATCACCGGCGTCGAGCCGTATGCGGTGGCGGCGAAGCCTAGCCCGGAGCTGATCGCGCGCAATGACTCGGAGCGCGCCGCGCGTGCGAATGCCGAGGCGTTAAGGCTGGCCAATCAGTACGGGGTGACCGATCCGCAGGACGCGATCAAGCGGTATCGCACCGATTACGACGCCGAGACCGCGCGCATCGACACGGCCGCGAAGGCGGTCAAGGCGGCGAAGTTCATCGACGCGCCGCCGATGACCATCGACGACGGATTGAAGTTCGCCACCGTCAAACTCACGCACGACGTGCCGATGGTCGCCTCGACGTTCGAGAACATGACCAGCGCCACCACCGGAATCGCCTTGCGGCTCGACACGCTGCCGCCGGACGACTATCGCTACCTCGCGCTGCTGCCGAACCTGCTCACGCGCGTCGGCGTGATTGAGAACGGCAAGCCGGTGTCATTCGACGAGATGACGGAGCGGCTGCGCAATGAGATCCTGTCGCTCAACGCGAACTACAGCACGAACACGCGAACCGGCCGCGCGGAGCTGGTCGTCCGAGGAGCGGGCAACGATCTGGCGGAGTCGAAGCGGGCCATCGATTGGATGCGGCTGGTGCTCGAGCATCCCGACTGGCGCGTGGAGAACCTTCCGCGCATTCGCGATGCGGTCGACCAGTCGCTGAGCCAGTTGCGCAACACGATGCAGGGGGCCGAGGAGCAGTGGGTGCAGAATCCGGCGGAGGCGTGGCGGCGGCAGGATAGTGCGCTGCTCATGGCCACCAACTCATTTCTTACGCGTTCGCACAATGCGCTGCGGCTGCGCTGGATGTTGAAGGAAGCGCCGGCGGGCGATCGCGATGCGATTACCGCGTATCTGACGTCGCTCGCGGCCGCACGCGCGTCGCGCGCCGATCTGAAGGCGTTCATCGCCGCGGCGACCACGTCCGGCAAAGGGACGACGCCCGATTCGTTGCAGACCTTCGCAACTTCGTATTCGCAGCTTTCGCCGGGCGCGAAGTCGATTGCATCCGACGCCTTGAAAGATCTCGATCTGACGCTCGTCGAAATCCCTGATGCGTCGCTGGCCGCCGACTGGTCGCAGCTCGTCACCGACATGCGCGACGATCTCGCCATGCCGCCGGCCGAGGCGCTGGCGAAGCTCGATGCGGTACGGAAGCGGATCCTCCACACCGGCAACGCGCGCATGTTCCAGGCCGCCTCGGCATCGACACAGAAATCGCTCGAAGCGCCGATCGCAGGTCTGATCAACGCGCTCGATCCTGCGCCGGTGTCGCGCGTGATGATCAAAGGACAGAACATCGTCGAGGCGCGGCTGCGGCAGCGCGGGGCGATCACGGATCCGCCGGCGTTCGTCGGACTTCTCGCGCCGAATATGAACGGCGGCGTGATCATCACGTCGGCGCCGGGAACGTCATACGCCGATTTCAACGACCGCGAAAAGCAGCTCGACTTCCTCTCCTCGCGACTCTTCGCCGGCGCGGGCGCGCACGGCATTTTTCTCAAGACGATCGGCGCCGGCCTCGCCTACAGCAACGGCCTGCGCGGATCGGTAAGCGCCGGCCGCACCGGCTACTACGCGGAGCGGACGCCCGAACTGCCGCAGACGATCCGCTTCGTGATCGGCGAGCTGCGCAACGCGCCGCGCGATCCGTCGCTCGCCGATTACACGATCGCGCAGGCGTTCGGCGAACTGCGCGGCGCCGCCGCGTACGAAACGCGCGCCGAGGCGATGGCGGCGGATCTCGCGGACGGACAGACGCCCGAGCAAGTGCGCAAGTTCCGCCAGTCCATCCTCTCCCTCCGCGCCGACCCGAACCTCGGCGACAAGCTTTTCGACCGCAAGGATCGCGTGCTCTCGGCATCCCTGCCCGGCTACGACGGCGCGGCGTGGAAGCCGGCCGCCGATGCGTCGTACTTCGTCATCGGGCCGGACAAGCAGCTCGATGCGTATGAGCGCTATCTGCAGACATTCGGAGGTTCTCTCGTTCGGTTGTATCCGCGCGATTTCTGGATGTGAGAGGATTCATCCATGTCCGATCAACGCTTCGACATGCTCTCCAGCAGCGAGAGCGGCCTGACTTACGTTCGCGAGAAACGCGGTGGCGTGATGCGCGTGCTGACGGAGAGTGAGCTGGCGGATTTCAATGATCCGCCGCCGTGTCCGCAGTGCGCGGAGCAGTTCGGTTGCGAGCATTTCAATTGCGCGGGCGAGCCGATATTGAGCGAGGACGAAGTCGAATCCGTTGCGCCGCCGGAATGGATTGCGTTCGCGAAGGCGTGCGGCATCAGCCGTGCGGATCTCGATCGTTTGAAGCTGATCGAGGAGCATGAAGGCAACTACCGCGTCGCGCCCGGCGCGGATATGCGCACGCAGGAGATCGTGCTGCTACTCAATGAACGGTGAGGCGTCATCGCGCGATGGAGCGCTGGCGTCCTCGCCGGCTGGCTCGGCGGCGTCTCGCCGCCGAACCGCCAAACCCTCGAATTTCGCTGGTAACCCAACGCCTGCGCGAGCCTCACATTCGGCAGCGAGGACCCTTCGGCTGCGCTCAGGGCAGGCTCCGCCGAGCCAGCCGGCGAGACGCCAGCGTTCCGACCGTCAACGCTTTCTTTCGCCCGCCAAAGCGGGCTCACAAACGCGCGGCCCACTCGAATACCCACGGCTGAAGCCAGTGGGCTACGGTTCTTACGCCGGCTACGCCGACGGGGGGCTTTGATGCATCTTCTCGGACTCTTGCCGTCCGATCTGGCCGCGCATCTGCGGGCGAATGGCGTTGACGTTCGTGATGCCGAGGCGCGGCGGGTGATTGCGCATGTGATGGCGGGACGCCGCGGTTTTCCGAGCTCGCGTCCGGTTCCGCGGAGGGTGGAAGATGCGGTCGAACGATTGACGATACGCACTCCGCTCGAGATCGTCGAACGCGCGACCGATCCGAGTGACGGGTTCGTCAAGTACCTCTTCCGGCTGCACGATGGGACGCTGGCCGAGGCGGTGCGAATTCCGCTGGAGGTGCCGGGGAAGCTCACGGTGTGCATCTCCAGCCAGGCCGGCTGTGCGATGGGGTGTTCGTTCTGCGCCACCGGGCGGCTTGGATTGATCCGCAATCTGGAGCCTTGGGAGATCGTGGCGCAGTGGATGGCGGTGCGCGATGAAGCGCCCGGCGTCGTTACCGGCGCGCTGTTTCAGGGGCAGGGTGAGCCGCTGCACAACTACGCGGCGGTGATGCAGGCGGCGGCCATCCTCGCGCATCCGTGTGGCGGACGAATCGCGGCGAAGAACATCACCATCTCGACGGTCGGACTGGTACCGCAGATCCTCCGTTTCGCACGCGAGCGGCAGCCGTATCGGCTGATCGTTTCCCTCACCTCGGCCATCGACGAGCGGCGACGCTCGCTGTTGCCATCCGCCTCCGCGTGGCCGGTGCGCGAACTGGCGGATGCCGTTCGGGTCTATCAGCAGTCCGCCGGCGGACGCGCCACGATCGCCTGGGTCGTCCTCGGCGGGATCAACACAGGCGCCGATGAAGTGTCTGCGTTGCGCGCGCTCTTCGACGGCGTGCCGCTGCGATTGAATCTGATCGACGTCAACGACGCGCGTCCGGATGGTTATCGCCGCGCGACCGATGACGAGCTCGCGTCGTTTCGCGACGAGTTGCGAACCCTCGAAATCCCGATCGTCCGCCGCTACTCGGGCGGTGCCGCGAAGCACGCCGCCTGCGGGATGTTGGCGGCGATGCAGAGCTGAGACCTTTTTCACGCGGAGACGCGGGGATCGCGGAGGAGAGTCACGGGATTCTCGTCTCCGCGTCCTCCGCGTCTCCGCGTGAAACCGTTCCCCCTGTTGCAACCCCTGTTACCATCAATAACCCAATGCGCGTCGACCATGAAAAGAGGGAGATTGTCTGTTCCGTCGGCGATCTCGTTCACGAATCGACGTACCGGCGGATCGGGGTCGAGCGCGGCGATGGGTTTCGGCGGATGTGGATCGGGCAGGACATCCACACCAAGCGCGCCGAGCAGCGGACCGGCGAGGATGCGAATTACCGCGCCGAGGTGCATGTGGTGCATCGGACGCAGGCGGGCGCGTGGACGGTCACCATCACCGGGCGCATCGACGGGCTGTCGGTCGACAAGGCGGCCAAGACCGTCACCATCGAGGAAGTGAAATCGATTCACTTCGATCTCGAGCTGGACGCGCTCTATCGCTCGGACAAACTGCAGCGGCATCTGCTGCAACTTCTTTTGTATTCGTACTTTTTGTCTAGCCAGCCGGACTTTGACGGGTTCACCTTCGTGCCGCAGCTCGTGCTGATCGACCTCATCTCCGGCGATGCGAAAACGATCGATGCCGAGTTCGATAAGGAGCGGATCGTCGAGACGCTGAACGAGCGGCTGGAGCGGCTCATCGGCGATCTGGAAACGGCCCTCGCGCTGCGCGTGGCCAAGCGCGCTTTCGCCGACACGCTCACCTTTCCGTTTGCCGAGATGCGCGCGGGACAGCAGGAAATGGTCTCCGCCGTCGCGCGCACCGTCTATCAGAAGGAAGCGCTGCTCGTCTCCGCGCCGACAGGGATCGGCAAGACCATGGCCGTGCTCTATCCGGCGGTGAAGCAGGCGCTGAAGCTCGGCAAGAAGCTCTTTTTTCTCACATCGAAAACGATGCAGCAGGATGCCGCGGTCGAGGCGCTGCAAGCGCTCAACGACGGCTCGTTTCGCGTGCTGCGCATTCGCGCCAAGCAGAAGATGTGCGCGCACACGGAGATCATCTGCCACGAGGATTTCTGTCCGTACGCGGCGCGCTACTCGGACAAGATGCAGCGCACCGATCTCCTCAATCACCTGGTTACGTCGTTCAGCTACTTCGATCCGCAGATCACGTTCGAGATGGCCAAATCGAACGAGGTCTGCCCGTTCGAGGTGTCGCTGGAGTTGATCGAGCAGGCGGACGTCATCGTCTGCGATTACAACTACATCTTCGATCCGTACGTCGGCCTGAAGGCGTATCAGCAGGAGAGCGATTACGGCGATTGCGTGCTCGTCGTCGATGAGGCGCACAACCTCGTCGACCGCGGCCGCGGCTACTACTCGCCGGAGTTGCATGAGGAACAGTTCGATCGCATCCGCCAGCATCTGGCCACGCGCAATTGCTGGCTGGAGGGCGCCGAGGAGTTGCTGGAAGTTCTTCGCGATCACTTCCATCAGCTCGCCGAGTCGCTCGGAGAAGATCCGTCGGTGAAGCAGGCGTTGTGCGAACCGGACCGCGAGCTGTTCCTCGAACAGCGCACGGAGTGGGAGCGGCTGGTGATGTACTACATCGGCTGGAAAATCGAGAACCGCATCGTCGAGACCGACGATCCGCTGATCGATTTCTACTTCAAGCTGGTGAAGGTCGCGAACCTGATGACCGAGAAGGGCGACGAGTTCGCGCACCTGATCGAGCGCACTTCGGAGGGCTTGAAGTTCAAAGTCTTCTGCAAAGATCCATCGCGGTTCCTCGGCCGCATTTTCGAATCGGCGCACGCGACGGTCGCGCTCTCGGCCACGCTCGAACCGTTCGATTTCTATCGCAAGCTCCTCGGATTTCCCTCCGATCGCACGACGGAGTTGTCGCTGCCGTCGCCGTTCCCGCGCGCCAATCGCAAGATCGTGGTCATCTCCGAGGTCGATACGTCGTACAAGCGCCGCGTCGATTCGTATGACCGTATCGCCGACAACGTCGCCTCGATCGCGGAGGCGGGAGACGGCAACTTCCTGGCGCTCTTTCCGAGCTATGCGTTTCTGCGCGAGATCGCCGAGCGCATGCCGCCGATCCGCAAGCACGTGATGGTGCAGCGCACGGACATGACCGACTACGAGCGCAACGCGATGCTCGACGTCCTTCGCGAACGCTCGCGCAAGGGGAACCTGATCATGGCCGTGTCGGGCGGCATGTACGCCGAGGGGATCGACTATCGTGGCGACATGTTGTCGGGTGTGATGGTGATCGGCCCTGCCCTGCCGCAGGTCAGCTTCGAACAGGAGCTGCTGCGCCAGTACTACGACGAGCAGTACGGCTCGGGATTCGAGTTCGCGTACCTGATTCCCGGCATGACGCGCGTGGTGCAGTCGGCAGGACGCGTGATCCGCAGCGAGACGGACATCGGCATCATCGCGTTGCTCTGCCGGCGATTCACGCAACAGCCGTACACGCAGTTTTTTCCCGCGGACTGGTACGAGGAATCGCCGCGCGAGTTGATCTCGAAGAAACCGGCCAGCGAGATCCGCGAGTTTTTCGAAGCGAAATTGACGCCGCAATTGAGGTTGGTGTGATGCGAAGATTTTTCACCACAGAGGCACAGAGGACACGGAGGTTGTCTCTCGGTGTTCTCTGTGTCTCTGTGGTGATCGGTTGTGCGTCATCCAGCACACCGCCGCCGCCCCGCCTCCCGCAATGGAGCACGATGCCGGCGTCGATCCTCGACTCCTTCTGCTCCAGCCTGCGCGACGAAGGGATCTCCAGCGCGACGACCGTCAACGTCGTGAAGACCGCGCAGCCGTCGCTGATCACACCGCTGACGATGCAGGCGTTGTCGGAGTCATCGTTCTACCACGGCCCTCTCGACTCCTCGCGTGCCGCCGCCACGGCGATGTCGACCGCCGCCGAAATCCCGATCGTGATTCCGACCACCTGCGCCTGGCGCGGCATCGCACCGAACACCGCCACCCGCTACACCGACACGATGACGCTCGAGCTCTCGCCGCCGATCGTGAATCCATTCGCCCGCAACGCCGCGGGCCTCTTCGCGCGCATCGCGTTGGCGGGCGAGTCGCCGACCTGGTACTGGCTGCCGCTGGTGCCGCGCGGCGAGACATGGACAACGGGAAGGCTGACGTTGTTGCCGTATCGGCAGTGAAGGAGGGTCACCATGCAACCAGTCATCGTTCGCGCCGGCGCTTCGCTTCGGAATGACATCGAGGCCGGTCCGCATCGGATGGTCGCGGATGAACCGGTCAGTGCCGGCGGGACGGAGGCGGGGCCGACTCCGTATGATTTTCTGTCATCGGCGTTAGGAGTCTGTACGTCGATGACGCTGCGCGTCGTGGCGGTGAAGGAGAACATCCCGCTGGAAGGCGTCGAGATCACCGTCTCGAATGACCGGATGTACGCGAAGGACTGCGCGGATTGCCTCACCACGAACGGCTATCTCCATCGCTTCACCGTCGAGATCAAGCTCCTCGGCAATCTGACGCCGGAGCAGCGCGAGCGAATGCTCGCGGTCGCCAAGCGCTGTCCCGTCCACAAGACCCTCACCTCGGAGATCCGGATCGACGAGCGGCTCGTCGATTGAAGCACGGGTGATGGCATATTTTTTTCAAAGTAGGACGGCAAGAAACAAGGTTCATTCGTATGACACAGCAACACGAACAAGAGCAGCGCCAGAGAGTCCTGGTCGCTGATGACGATCAATCGATCCGCCAACTCGTCTCGACGATCGTTCGGCGGGAGAGTTTCACCGTCGATGCGGCCTCCGACGGGCTCGAGGCCATCGAACTTCTGAAGAAGCACGAATACGCGGTGGTCCTGCTCGACCTGATGATGCCGCGGCTGGACGGGTTCGGAGTCATTCAGTGGCTGAAGCAGAATCCGCCGCTGATCAAGCCGATCGTCATCGTGATCACCGCCTACGCCGATCAGCGTTTCAAGGAAGTCGATGCGGAGCTGGTCTCCGGCGTCCTGCGCAAGCCATTCGAAGTGGCGGAGTTGGGGAATCTCGTGCGCGCGTGCGTGAACGGATTCACCGAGGAAGTGACGCAGAAGCTGTTCTTCTCAAAGGACAGGGCCATCCGCGATTTCGTGCGGGGCGGGGACGATCGGGAGACGTAGAAAGGCGTTTCACCACAGAGGCACAGAGGGCACAGAGAACACCTCTGTGATCTCTGTGTCTCTGTGGTTAATTCGTCTTCGCCCAGTTCTCGATCCAGTACTGCAACACGATCAGCGCCCAGAGCGGTTTGGCGTTGTTCGCGCGTCCGCTGCGGTGCGCGGCGAGCAGATCGGCGACGTGTTGTTCGTCGAGAAGGCCTTGCACGCGAAGCCGCGCCGGCGCGAGGAGGCGATCCACTTCGTGGCGCAATCCGTCGTTGATCCAACTGGCGATGGGGACGCTCAGGCCGCGTTTGCGGCGATAGATCACGTCCTTCGGCAGCCAGCGCTCGGCCGCTTTTTTCAGCACCCATTTCGTTTCGAAGCGGCGGAGGCGTAGGTCGGTCGGAAGTGACAGCGCGAAGCGGGTGACGTCGCGGTCGAGGAACGGCGCGCGCGCTTCGACCGAGGAGAGCATCGTGGCGCGGTCGACTTTCACCAGCAGGTTGTCGCGGAGGTAGCTGCGGTAATCGAGCAGCATTGCGCCGGCGAGCGCGTCGCCGTTCGCGTGCGGCAGGTCGGGCAGCTCCGTTCCGAGTTTGTAGACCGAGGATGAGAGGCCGGTGCCGAACCAAGCCAGGTGGCGTTCGATCCACGGCTTCTCGGCGTCGGAGACGAAGCGTTTGAGAAGGAACTCCAGCGTCACCTTCTTCGTCGATGACGGAACGCGCTGAACGATCCTTCGCAACATCGCGCGCCCGACCGACGGGATCGCGTCATAAACCGGCGCGATCTTGTGCCCGAGGTAGGTTGGATAGCCGCCGAAAAGCTCGTCGGCGCCTTCGCCGCTGAGGATCACTTTCACCTGCTGGCGCGCGGCGCGGGCGAGGAGAAACGTCGGCAGGATGGCGGGATCGGCGAGCGGCTCGGAGACGCCGCGGACCACCGTCTGCAGCGCGTCCATCAGCGTCTCCGCATCCGTCCGCACCGGCACGTAGCGCGTTCGAATCCTCTTCGCCAACTCGGCGGCGACGGGACTCTCGTCATACGACTGCTCCGCGAATGCAGCCGAATACGTATGCACGCGATCGACGCCGATGAATTTCGCGGCCAGCGTGGCCAGGATCGAGGAGTCGAGTCCGCCGCTGGTGAAGACGCCGACCGGAACGTCGGACATGACCTGCTTTTCGACGGCGCGCTCGACGAGGCGCTGCGTTTCGTCGATCGCGGCGCGTGCGGAGATGCGTTCGATGCGGAACGAGGCGGGATCCCAGTAGCGAACGGTCTCGATCTCACCTTGATGAAAACGAAGGAACGTCCCCGCCTCGACGCGGCGAACGTCGCGAAACGGCGTGCGCGGCTCGGGGACGTAGCCAAGCCGGAGGTATTCGCCGATGGCAATCGGATCGAGCTCGCGGCTGATATCGGGATGCCGCAGCAGACATTGCAACTCGGACGCGAAGATCACCTCGGCTCCGGCCTTCGCGTAAAACAGCGGCTTTTCGCCGGCGCGGTCGCGCGCGAGGATCAGCGTCTGCGTCCGTAAATCCCAGATGGCCAGGCCGAACATGCCGTCGAGCTCCGGAATCGCGGCCACGCCACGCTCGAGGTAGAGCGGCAGAATCGTTTCGACGTCGGACTTCGAGCGATAGGGATAGTCGGGATAGCGCGCGCGGATTTCGGCTGCGTTGTAAATCTCGCCGTTGCATTCGAGCCAGACCTGCGAGCCGGGCGCGGCGAACGGCTGATCTGCGCGCTCATGCAGATCGATGATGCGCAGCCGCTCGGTCCCGATAGCCGCCTCGGCGCGCGCGAACTCGGCATGCCCGTCCGGCCCGCGATGCCGCAACGCCTCGCCCATGAAGCCGAGGACCTCGGGATACCGCAGTGCCGCGCCGCCCGCGACCATTCCGTAGATGCCGCACATTGCGGGCGACTATAACAAGGGCGCGTCGTAGGGCCGACGGCTCGTCGTATTGCACATTGCCGCCGAGCCGGCGGCGTTCCAGCCGGCGGGCCGCCAGCGCTACTGGCTACCAGGTTTCGGATGATCCCGGCGGGCCCACATCCGCGCCGACGTTCGCGGAGACGTCCGTCACGCCTTTGACTTTGCGCGCTTTCGCGGCGGCGTCGTGGCCGCCTTCGCCGGTGATCATGTTCAGCTCGTGGAGGACTTCGCCGACTTTGAAGCCGCTCTTCGTCAAATCCTTCGCGACCTCGGCGAGCGGACGGTCGCCGGAGGTTGTCACGACCCAATCCTTTTTCTCGTTCGCCATACGCGCCCTCCGTCGCGCGATTGTACGACCCAGCAGCAGTTAGGGTGCCTGAACGAGGCCGGCGCCGACGCGCGTGGCCGGGAAGTGCAGCTTCTTCGCGGTCTGGATCAGCTTCTGTTTGAGCGCGATGCCGCGCAGGCTCGACGAGGTTTCCGCCCACAGCGCAGCGCAGCCGGAGACATGCGGCGTGGCCTGGCTCGTGCCAGTCATGTACCCGTAACGCGCGGGCCGCGGGAACGACGAGTAGATGTTGACGCCCGGTCCGGCGATCTCGATCTTGCCCGACTGCGAGAACGTGGTCGGAGCCAGACTGGTGTCGAGGGCGGCGACGGCCATGATGGTCGGCGAGTTCGCGGGAGCGCCCGTTGGCACGCTCGATCCGGAGTTACCGGCGGCCGCAATCATCAGCAGACCGGCATTCAGAGCGGCCTGGCCGGCGGTCGTGTAGTACGGCTGCGCGGACGTCACCGATCCGAGCGACATCGAGATGACGTCGCAGCGATTGGCGATCGCCCAATTCATCCCCGCCAGGACGCTGCCGCCGACGCTGCCGCCGCTGTTGCTCAGCACCTTGCCCGCGAAGATCGCCGCGCGGAAGGCAATGCCGTAGCGCGGCGTGCTTCCGGCCGGCGCCTGCGGACCGCACGACGTTCCGATGCAATGCGTACCGTGATTGTGAAGGTCCTGCACCGGCTGGCCGACGAACGTAGCGCTGGTGATGCTGCGGCCAGCGAAATCGGGATGGCCGAGGTCCATGCCGGTATCGAGGACGGCGACCTTGATGCCGGCACCGCTGCGCGTGCTCGGCGGCACGCGGCAGGCGCTGAGGCCCCAGGTCGCGCCGAGAACGAGAGCCTGTTCCTCGTGCTCGGTGACGACGGGAACACCCGGCGCGCTGCCGAGGTCTTTGGCGATCGTCTCGGCCGCGCGAAGAAAGCCGCGCAGATATTCGCCGGGATTCGACGTTCCCGCATCGGCGGCGAGTGTGCGGAAGAACGCCTCCGTGACGTCGGAACTGAATACGAAGTACTCCGGATCGATCGACGCGATGGCGCTGTCGACCGGAGCAACTTCGGCGGCCATTGCCATCCCGCGCTCGGCAGCGGCCGGGCCCCCGATCAACGCCACGCCGATCTCCGGGAAGACCATCCCGTCGGCGTCGGCGACGTTCTCCAGCGAGGCAGCCTGGCTGGTGAAGTCGCGGGCGTCAGCCATCCGCATCCCCTGCGCGGAGAACGACTTCGCCGCAGCGTCGCCCGCCCCTTCCTTGAAGGTGGCCAGATAGCGGCCGGTCTGCAGGCTGTCGTCGCCGCGCGCCAGTGCGGCCAGCAACATCTCGTCGACCGATGAGGATGTGCGCGTTCCTGCGTCCGGTTCCGCAGCGGTGGTGACGGTTTTCTTTTTCGCAGCCATGGGTTGCTCCTCCTTTTTGGAGATACGTACGTCCCTACGAGTTAGTGACGGACGGCGCGAAACTGTTTCATCGCGTCCGCGTTAAACTCTGGCGTCATGTCCGCGATCCTTCCCGCCACCTGCGCCCGCTGCAACGGATCGGGATGGATTCCGCTGTCCGGCGATTCGCTGCGCGTCGAGCCGTGCGGCTGTCAGGGCGATCTGCGGCGGCGGCAGCGCATAGCGGCGTCGAACATCCCGCGGCGCTACTACCCGCACTGCACGCTGGAGACGTTCTACGACAAGAACAACGCGGTTTTGAAATCGGCGCGCAACCGCGTGCGCGAGTTCGTCGACGCCTGGCCGATGACGATCGACGGACGCGGCCTCCTGCTCATGGGCGGATGCGGCGCGGGCAAGACCCACCTCGCCGTCGCGGCGCTGGTCGAAATCATTCACAGCGGCAAACCGGGGCGCGTGCTCTTCTCCAACTTCCAGGATTTGATCCAGGAGATTCAGGCCAGCTTCGATCCCGACGCCGCCGTCGGCAAAGCGGAGATCCTGCGCCCGCTGCTCGAAGCTGACCTGCTCGTGCTCGACGAGCTCGGGTCGCAGAAGCCGACGCAGTTCGTGCAGGACGTTCTCTACTACGTCATCAACAGCCGCTACAACACGGAGCGCACGACGATTTTCACGACGAACTATTACGACGACGCCAGCGTGGAGGGGCAGCGCCTGCAGGACCGCGTGGGCGACCGGTTGCGCAGCCGCCTGCACGAGATGACCGAGCTGATCTCGATCAAAGGCGTCCCCGATCACCGCATCGCCAACAAACAGAGCCGCAACATCCTTTGAAGCGCCCCCTTCCTGACGTTCTCCGCCGCGGGCTCGACTCGACCATCGCCAACTGGCCGGTGATCCTGCTGCGCATCGCCGAAAGCATCCTGCTGATCGGCATCGTGATCGTCTCGATCATCGCGGCTGTCGTTCCGGCGATCGTGGCCGCGGGATTGTCGAAGGACGAGATCATCAACTCCAGCAATCCCCCCGAGGCGATCGTGGAGTGGCTGATCGGCCATCTGATGCTCTTCGTCTGGATGTTCGCGCTGGCCTTCCTCGTCCTCGGCGTGATGCTGGCTATCCACGCGTTCTTCGAAGGCGGCGCGGCGCAGATCTACGTCGACGCCGAGCGGAACGCGAAACGGCTTTCCGCTCCGAACCGCGACGCTTTCTCCGCGTTTTCCGTCGATCGCTGGCTGGCCGGCGGCAAGTCGTCGTGGTGGCGCGTCTTCTGGCTGTACAACTGGGCCTGGTCGGTCGGGCTGATCTTCGTGCTCGTGCCGCTGATGCTGACCATCGCCGGGCTCGTGCTCATCTCCGACACCGCGGGACGCGTCGTCGTCGGCTGCGTGGGACTGGCTGTGGCGATTTTCATATTCATTCCGATCGCGATCGTCGTGTCGATCTGGTGCGCGAAGGCGATCACGATCTGCGTGGCCCGTTCGCTGCCGGCGCGAGAGTCGCTTCGCCTCGCCTGGCGCGCCGTTCGGGACGACGTCGGCCGCCATCTGGCCGTGGCCGTGATCGCGTTCGTCGTTTCGATGGCGCTGAATTCGGTCGTGTCGGCGTTCAGCATTCCGATGTCGATCTCGTCGCACCATTTGCCGTCGCTGGAGTTGTTCTTCACGCCGGTGCGGCTCGCGTCGAGCGTCGTCCAAAGCATGGTCAGCGCGGCCATCGGCTCGTGGCTGATCGCGTGCTTCGTTTCGATGACCGAGGAACCGTGATGGAGCAGTTTCTCTCGCGCGATGCGCGGAACTTCCGTCCCTCGGCCATCCGCGCGTTCGCGAAACTGATCAACGATCCGAACGTGATCTCGTTCGCCGGCGGCGTCCCCAGTCCGGAGACGTTTCCCGCGGAACGGATCGCCGAGATTGCGTCTCGCGTGATCCGCGAGAACCGCGCGGTCGCGTTGCAATACGGTCCGACGCGCGGACTTCCGCGGCTCTGCGATTTCGTGGCCGGCGTCTGCCGCGCGCGCGGCATCGACTGCAGCGCCGCCGACGTGCTGATGACGACCGGCTCGCAGCAGGCGCTCGACCTCATCGCGCACACGCTGCTCGATCCCGGCGACGTCGTGCTGGTCGAGCTGCCAACGTACATCGGCGGAACGTCGTCCTTCTACGCCCGCAGCGCGGAGCTGGCCGGCGTGGCGCAGGACGACGAAGGGATCGTGCCGGAGTCGCTGGCCGAGGTCGCGGCGCGCGTGAAGCCGAAACTGCTGTACACGATTCCGAATTTTCAGAATCCGTCCGGACGCCTGATGACGCAGCAGCGGCGCGCCGAGGTGCTGCGCATCGCCGCGCAACACGACTTCCTGGTCATCGAAGACGATCCGTACGGAGAGCTGGTCTACGTTCCCGACGCCGACACGCTGGCGATGAAGTCGCGCGACGACGATCACCGCGTGATCTACCTCGGATCGTTCAGCAAAGTCCTCGCGCCCGGCCTTCGCTGCGGCTGGATCGTGGCCGCCCCGGAGCTGCTGGCGAAACTGGAGATCGCAAAACAAGCGGCGGATCTCTGTTCCGGCATGCTCGATCAGTCGATCGTCGACGACTTCACCGCCGCCGGCGAGCTCCCCGCGCAGATCGAGAAGGTGCGCGCGTTCTACCTAGGGAAGCGAACGATGATGCTGTCGTCATTGGAAGAGCATTTCAACGCCCGCGCGACATGGACGCCCGCCGACGGGGGCCTGTTCACGTTCGTGACGCTCAACGACGACATCGACACCGCGGCGCTGGTCCCCGAGGCCGTGGCGGGCGGCGTCGCCTACATCCCCGGCGCCCCCTTCTTCGTCGACGGCAGCGGACGGAACACCATGCGGCTGACGTTCGCGAAAGAGAACGACGAGCGAATTCGGGAGGGGATCGCGCGGCTGGCCGGGATGTTTTAACCACAGAGGCACAGAGGTTTTTCGCTGTTCCCTCTGTGTCTCTGTGGTTCAAATCTTGTGACTCAGCTCACAAGCGATCCGCCAGTTATCGCACGCGGGCCGATTGCAATAACCGTTTTGTGGCCTCGTGCTTTGGGTTTGTGAGCACCTGACGCGGGTCGCCTTCCTCCACCACTTCCCCCTCGGCCAGGATTACGACGCGCGATGCGAAGTCGCGGGCGAAATCGTCGTCGTGGGTGGTAACGACGAGCGTGCGGCCGGCGGCGGTGAGCTGGACGAGCGTTTCGCCGAGCTCTCCTCGGCGCGCGGGGTCGAGCGAGGCGGTCGGCTCGTCCATCAGCAGCAGCGGCGGCTCCATGGCCATGGCCCGCGCGATGGCGACGCGTTGCGCTTCGCCGCCGGAGAGCTCGCGCGGCAACGCGTGCTTGCGATGCGCGACGCCGAGCGTCTCCAGCAGTTCCAGCGCGCGCCGTTCGGCGTCGGCGCGGGGAACATGTGCTACCTGCGTCGGTGCGAGCGTGACGTTGTCGAGCACGGAGAGATGTTCGAAAAGGTAGTGAAGCTGGAAGACCATCCCGACGCGCGTCCGCAGCTCGCGGATCGTCGCGCGCGGCGGCTGCGGTCCGGGACGGAGCACGACGCCGCCGACGTCGATCGCGCCATCCTCGAACGTTTCCAGCGCCGCGACGCAGCGGAGCACTGTGGTCTTGCCGCCGCCGGAAAGTCCCATCAGCGCAACGAGCTCGCCGGCGTCGACGGACGCGTTCACACCGCGCAGGATCTCGCGGTCGCCACGGCGAAGGCGCAGATTGTTAATCGACAGGATGCTCATTCCGTCGCCGCCCTCCAGCGATCTTCGAGTCTTCCCGCCAAGCGCGACAACGGCAGCGACAGCACGAGGTAGAGCGCCGCGCAGAGGATGCCGGGGATGACCCAACTGCCGATGTTCGCGGCGAAAATCGAGGTTTGTTTCGTGAGCTCGATCACCGTGATGACGGAAACCAGCGACGAGTCCTTCAGCAAGGCCACGAAGTCGTTCGTCATCGGCGCGAGCGCGATTCGAAACGCCTGCGGGCCGCGGACGAGCCGCAGCACCTGCGATTCCGTCAGTCCCAACGTGCGCGCGGCTTCGAGCTGTCCGCGCGGAACCGCCTCCAGCGCGCCGCGATAAATCTCGCTTTCGTAGGCCGCGTAGTTCAGTCCGAGGCCGAGGAGCGCGGCGATGAAGGCCGGCAATCGGATGACCGAGGAGAGGCCGTAGTAGAGAACGAAAAGTTGCAGCAGCACCGGCGTGCCGCGCACGACTTCGACGTAGATCGTGAGCAGCGCGCGCACGAGGGGGTTGCCGTAAACGCGTCCGCTGGCAATGAAGACGCCCACGAACACCGCCAGCGCCATCGCCGCGCACGAAAGAACGATCGTGATCAGCGACGCGCGCAACAGCGCCGGGATGTAGCGAAGAACGATGTCGAACTGCCTCGTCGCCGCGACGCTTTCCGCTTCCTTCTTCGGAGCGTTCTCGTTCAGAACGCTCGCGAAAAACGCCGGCTGATACGCATCCCAGATTCCCCACTTGCGATAAATCTGCTCCAGCGTGCCGTCGCGCATGCGCGCGCGAAGGATCTCGTTGATGCGATCGCGCAGCGCGGTGTTGCCCGTAGCGAGGACGCCGATGTAATGACCGGTCGCGATCGGCTTCGGCTCCGTCCACAGCCCCGGCACGCGGCGCATCGAGCGGACAGCGATGATGTTGTCGAGCAGCACCGCGTCGAGACGTCCGGCGCGTAGATCGGCGTACGGGTGGACGTCGTCGTCGTACGAGACGCAGATCACGCCGTCGCTCTTTTCCGCGGCCAGCACGCGCTCGTACGCGATCGTGCCGCCGAGCGTGCCGATGCGCCGTCCGCGCAAGGCGGCGAACGTCGAGAACTTGCCGCGATCCTCGGCGCGCATGGTCAGCACTTCGTGAAACTCGAAGTACGGGATCGTCGCCGCGAGCATGCGTCGCCGCGGCGGCGTGTCTTCGACGCCGCTCATGCCGATCTCGAAGTCGCCGCGCTGCACCGACTGATCGATGTCGCTGAACGAGACCTGCACGAACTCCGGCCGCTTCCCCAGCCCCTTCGCGATCTGCTCCGCAACTTCGACGTCGAATCCGCGCAGCTTCGACGGATCACTCGGATCGGCCTCGACGAACGGCGCCCCTCCCTCGGCATCGCCACCCCAGCGGAAGACGGGCTGCTGCGCGTTGGCCGCCGAGGCCAGGAGGATCGCGAGAAAGACGATGCGCCGCATTGCGCGGCGAATGATAGAGCTAGTTCTTCGTCAGCGTTACATCTCCTGCGCGCGCGTCCGGTGTGATGCTCCAGCCATCATTGAGCGTAAGGGTGTAGTCGTCGCGCGACTCGGCCGGAACGGTGATCGACGTCCAGTCGGACGAGATCATTGCGCCGCCTTTGTGCACGACGATCGAGCCCCAATCGTCGCGCGCGGTGAGCGTCGGATAGACCGTTCCGAGGTTCTCGAATGGCTGCGATTGATTCGGATCGAACTCGAACGACATGTGTTTCAGCGGGATCGTCAGGTGGGCGCCGTCGACGAATCGCGCGCGAAAGTCGCGCAGCATGGCCTGTTTGCGCGCATCGCGCTCGCGTTCGGAGTCCAGGAGTTGCGCGCCGCCGTACGACGCTGCACGCGCCTCGGCGTTCGAGGCAGGCGCGACGTGCCACGCGTCCGCAGCGAGGTTGCCGAGGTCGTCGGAAGCTTTCGCGGAACGCGTCCAGCGAGGGCGCTTCATCTCGATCAACGTTCCCCACGCCGGCCCCGACGCGTACGCGAATGAGCGGACGAAGGTCGGCGTCGTCTCGGCGTCGCGCAGCTTGTCGATCAGATGCGGCGCGCGTTTGGCGATGTCCGGCTCCGCGAACGCCGCGCCCGTGTACTCGGCCAGACCTTCGTGCATCTCCAGTTGACGTTCGTCGTTGATTGCTGAGGGAAACAACGTCCGCCGCTTGGCGCGGAAGGCCAACGCGTCGCGTACTGCCTGCCGGTCGCCGCGCAGCGCCTTCGCCAGCGCGCGCCATTCGAGCTGCAGCCAGTAGCGACCTTCGACTGAATCGAGATGCGTATTCGCCGGTCCCGCAGAAGGAAATCCGATCTTCGCCTGCACGCTGTGAAACGACTCGTGCGCGAGGAGCATCTTTCGCGCGAATGCATCGTCCGGCAGCGGCCCGACCACCATCGTCCAGCGTTTGCCTTCGATGTCGACGGCGGTATTGGCGATGCCGATTCCCTTCGGCAACACGGCCGGTCCGTACTGATTCGAAACGACGGCGCGCGTCTGCCGGTCGACGATCATCGTCGGTCCGCAGATGCTGATGCCCCACATGCGGCCGGCGTCGCGCGCGCACATCGCGCGCAGTTCCGTCAGGCCCTGCTGCGGTGCGACGGCGGCGAGGAGGATGAAGGCGAGCGTGTGCATGTGCATTGAGACGTTCGTGGCCTCGCGAGGTTTTCGGCTACTCTCGCAACGCATGAACGGATCTTCGGCTGGCGCTGGCGCTCGCGGATGACGCGGATGCGATCACGATGCGCCACTTTCACTCGGCCACGCTGGCCGTGCGCACGAAGAGCGATCGGACGCCGGTCTCCGAGGCGGATGAAGCGGTGGAGCGGATGATCCGCGAACGCCTCGAGCGCGAGCGGCCGGACGACGGCATCCTCGGCGAAGAGTTTGGCGCTCGCGGCGATGCGGCGCGGCGATGGATCATCGATCCGATCGATGCCACGAAGAACTACGTGCGCGGCATCCCCGTCTTCGCCACGCTCATCGCGCTTGACGGATTGGTGGGCGTCGTCTCCGCTCCCGCGCTGCAGCGACGATGGTGGGCGGCGCGCGGCGAAGGCGCATTCTGCAACGGGACGGCGATTCACGTTTCGTCGATCGACGACATCAACAAGGCCCAGCTCTGCTACGACGATGTTCCCGGCTTCGAGCACTTCGGAATCGGGCGGCGCTTTCTCGATCTCGTCCGCCGCTGCGGCCGCACGCGCGGCTTCGGCGACTTCTGGTCGCACATGCTCGTGGCCGAGGGGGCAGCGGAGATCGCGGTCGAGCCGGAGGTCGCGCATTGGGACATGGCGGCGGTGCAGGTGATCGTCGAAGAAGCGGGCGGGCGCTTCACGAATCTCGACGGCGAAGCGCGCGCGGACGGCGGCAGCGGCGTGTCGACGAACGGTCTGCTGCACGACGCGGTACTAACCGCGCTCTTCTGACTGGCGCGCGATCTCCGCCTTCAACGCCTCGGCCGGATCGCGCCAGGTTGGCGGCTTGATGGTCTTTCCATCCTCGCGGATGCGCGGCGCGCCGTCGGGCCACAGCTTCTGCATGTTGGCGTTGTGCACGATGTCGAACAGCGGGGCGGGACGGACGCCCATCTCGACGAGCGTGCCGAGGGCGAAGTAGATCAGGTCGATCATGGCGTCGGCCTGATCGACGACGTTGGTCGACTCGACGAATTCATCGATCTCCTCACGCATCCACGCCACGCGCGCGTCGCTCCGCGGGGATGGGAGGAAGGCGGGGCGGTCTTTCACGGGATGGCCGAACGCGCGGTGGAAGGCGGCAACTTGGTCGAAGGCGTCGTCGAGACTCATGGATGCGCATCATAGCGGGGCACAGAGCGTGGGTTATCAGCAGCACGCACTGCACCTTGCAAAAGCACAGACAAGAGTGTCTGTGCCACACCATCCTGCCGTACTAGGCGAATGCTGCCAGAGGCGCAAATCAATGTGGCACAGACACTCTTGTCTGTGCTGCTGATGCTCGGGGCCGTTGAGACTTCGAAGCTACTTGGAGTCTCCGCTCCTTTCGTCCTCGCCGCGTTCCGTTTCGATCGCGGGCCGTTCCACTTCGTGCATGCCACCGCTGTACGTCCCGCCGCCGCTGGTGCCGAAGACGCCGCCTTCGCCTTCGGGGACGCCGTAGGCGCCGGGGCCGTTGTGGGCGGCTTCGTCGTAGCCTTCGTTGGTCTTGTCGTTTTTCTCGTGGGGTGGGGTGCTGCCTTCGGCGGTGTAGTCGATGTCGTCGTTCTTGGTTGCCATAATGCCGAGGATGGTGCAAATGGCGCTCCCGATCGATGGTTACGTTGATGCCATCGTCGATCACGTGCGGCAAGAACGCAGCGCGGTGATCGTGGCGCCGCCGGGGTCGGGGAAGACGACGCGGATTCCGCCGGCGCTGGCGTCGATTGGGCGCACGATCCTGCTGCAGCCGCGGCGCGTGGCGGCGCGGGCGCTGGCGCGGCGCATCGCGTTCGAGCGCGGCTGGACGATCGGTAACGAGATCGGCTGGCAGATCCGCTTCGAGCGGAAGTTTTCGGACCGCACGCGGCTGCTCGTGGCGACCGAAGGGATCCTGACGGCGCGGCTGCAGAGCGATCCGCTGCTGAGCGATTTCGACGTGATCATCCTCGACGAATTTCATGAGCGAAGCATTCACGCGGACGTAGCTCTGGCGCTGGCGAAGCAGGCCATGGACTCGCGTGACGATCTCGCGGTCGTGGTCATGTCCGCGACGATCGCGGCCGAGGAGGTCGCGAGATTTCTCGGCGGCGCGAGGATCTTCGACGTCGGCGCGCGGCTTCATCGCATCGATATCCAATACAAACCGGGAGTTTCGATGTCCGCCGCGATCCGCGAGCAGTTGCGCGATGCGGAAGGCGACATCCTCTGTTTTCTGCCGGGGATGCGCGACATCGAGCGGACGCGCGGCGAGCTGGCGAACGTCGATGCGCTCGTCCTTCCCCTGCACGGATCGCTCGACGTCGACGCGCAGGAGCGCGCGCTGGCGCCGGCCGATCGGCGCAAGGTGATCCTGGCCACGAACATCGCCGAGACATCGCTGACGGTCGAAGGCGTCACCGACGTCATCGACTCGGGCGTCCACAAGGTGCTGCGATTCGATCCGGAGACGGCGGTCGATCATCTCGTCGTCGAGCGGATTTCTCTCGATTCCGCCGAGCAGCGCGCCGGCCGCGCGGGACGGACGCGTCCCGGACGCGCTGTTCGTCTTTGGGATTCGCGCGACATCCTTCGTCCGCATCGCGAGCCGGACGTTCGCCGCGTCGATCTAGCGCCGCCCCTGCTGGACATTCTGGCTTGGGGCGGCGATCCGCGGACGTTCGCATGGTTCGAGCGGCCGCCCGAGGATCGCATAGACGCCGGCCTGACGTTACTGGAAGCGATCCACGCAAATGATTCGCTTCGCGCGTTGCCGCTGCATCCGCGGCTGGCGCGCATCGTGATCGACGCACACGGAGCGGACGATGCCATTGCCATCGCCGTGCAACTCAGCGGCGGCGCGCCTGCCGAGGTTCACGAGTTGTCCTCCATCGCCCGCCGTGTCCTCGGCACGAACTATCGACGCCACGTCGACGATGCGACGCTTCGCCGCGCGCTGCTGGCCGGCTATCCGGACCGCGTGGCGCAGCGGCGCGAGCCGAAGTCGCCGCGATTGCTGCTGTCGTCCGGAACGGGCGCCACGCTGGCGCGCGAGATCGACGACGGCAACGGCGAGTTTCTGGTCATCCTCGACATCACCGGCGAACTCGTTCGCAATGCGCGCGTGGTCGAACGCGAGTGGCTGTCGCCGACGCGCCGCGAAGTCGTGCACGAATGGGACGGCAATCGCGTTCGCGCCATCGAGCGGAGCTGGTACGGCGCGATTTTGATGCACGAGCAGAACGTCTCGCCGGAGGCATCCGAGGCGGAGCAGATTCTGGCGGAGCACGCGAAACCCGATCCGCTGCTGTCGCGGCGCGTTGCATTCGCGGAGATGGAGGTCGATTGGGCCGCCGTCATCGCGGCCGCGGTGGCCGGCAAACGAGCTCTCGACGACGTTCACATCGAGCTTCCGTTTTCGCTTCGAAGAAAACTAGACGAGCTCGCGCCGCTGACGATTCCGCTCCCGAGCGGCCGCAGCGCGAAACTCGACTATCGCGACGACGGCTCCATCGTCGCCTCGGCCAAGCTGCAGGAACTGTTCGGTCTCGCCGAATCGCCGCGCATCGGTCCGCGCCGGACGCCGATCACCTTTGCGCTGCTGTCGCCGGGCGGACGTCCCGTCCAGATCACGCAGGACCTGCGCGGCTTCTGGAACGGCGCATATCAGCAGGTGCGCAAGGAGTTGCGCGGACGTTATGCGAAACATCCCTGGCCCGAGGATCCGTGGACCGCACCGGCGACGCATCGCGCGAAGCGGCGATAGCCGCTGGGAACGCGGGCGTCTCGCCCGCTTTCGCAAGCGGGAGGATCTGCCCAGATACTCCGCTTCCCCAGGGCTACCTCGCTGCTCTCCGCCGTGGGGGATTGACGATCGCGAAGGTCGGTTCCGACTCGCCGCTGGCGTTGATCGCACGGACGCGAATGTCGGGCGAAGAGGCGTCGACGACGATCGAACGGGCGTCCGCGGAAGCGACGGCGACGATCTCCCTGTAACCACCGAAGAGCTGCTCCACGAGGAAACCGTCAACGTTGCGGCCGTCGCTCTGCCACGTCACCGTGGTTCGGGACTTCGATCCCGACAGATAAACGGCCGACGGTGCCGCGGGGAGCGGCGGAGGAAGCGCGTCGATCTCCGATTCTGCGTATACACGGAGGCGCGGCGTCTCACCGAGCGTCAAGGATTCGGAAACCGCGATCACGCTCTCGCCCGCCGCGTTCGCGGCGATCGCGGGTGCAACCTGACGATCGGGGATGCCGCTCGACCTCACTCGGCGCGCCGGGAACGCCGACCCCGTGATGCGCGCCTCGCTCAGCCACCAATTGGAGCGGGTGCCGTATCGCCACGCCGCAACGTAATCCGTGCCATTCCAGGTGACGCTGCTCGCCATCGGCCGCGGCCATTGAAAAATCGGAACGGCAGGATCGATCTTCGGATCGCCGTCGGTCGCGACGATGCGCCTCGAGGCCAGCTGGACACCGTCCGATGCGCTGTAAAAATCGTAGGCGACCATGAAATCGTGACCGCTGGAGGCGAGATGCGCATCGAGGAAATTCACATCGAACGCGCTCTCGCCGATCCACGTACGATCGGCGGCCAACGCCATGAAATCGATCACGCTTCTCGATCCGGGACAGTCGCAATGACTAGCGTCGTACAGAAACATCAACAGGTAGTGCTTCCCGTCCCACCCCACTTCAGGAGTCTCACCGCCCGCAGGCGCCAGGTGCATGGGCGCACTGATCACGCCGGCGATAGAAACGGTGACCGCGGACAGCGCGGGCGCCGCGAACGCGAGGAAGAATTCGCTGCCGTTCCAGACCACGGGTTGATCCGAGATTTCGCCATGGGCGATGACGAATGGCGACGATCCGGCAGCTCCTCCCGTCATCCATTTTCCGCGAATCGTGTGGCTGTCCTGCCAGACCGCGAGGCAGGCTCCGCCGCCGCATGCTACGCCGTGACGCGCGATATGCGGACCTGCCGCTTCGATGTTTGGAGCGCTCGGAGGATCAACCGGACCGAGATCCGTCTGCTGCCCGTCCAGCGGTATCGCCGCACGGCTGACGCGGCGAACGGCGAACGTGTGATCCCGCGCAATCTCCTCGGTCCAACCGGCGATGAAGTCGACGCCGTCCGAGGCCAGTACGGGCGCGGTCTGGACTGCCGGCGTGACAGAGAGGATCTCGCCGCTACCGTTCAACGGCGTATTCGCAGCCGTTACCGCGAACGCTACGACCTCTCCATCTTCCGTTTTGCCGGCGGCATACACGACGCCGTCGTGTGCTGCAGCGCTGGTGATCGCGGCGTTGAGCGCCAGCGGCGCGCCGAGAGGAAGTCCCATCCGGTCGAGACGCTGCGACATCGCGGGGATCGAATCGAAGAGTCTCCTGTGGATGTCCACGTAGCCATCGCCCGTCCAGACGAGCGAGTTCACGGCCTCCAGATCCGGTCCGACGGATCGCGCGCTCAGCACGGTTCCGTCGCCGGACAGCGCCAGGAAGCCTCCCGGCGTTGCAACGAGGATTTCGCTCCCGCTGCTCGCCGCAGCGACGCCATACACCAATGCCGTAGACGCGATCCGACGCTTGGGGACGACCACATTGCCATTTCCATCCAGCCGCATGAAGTACGTTCCACTGTCCTCGGTCGCAATCGTGATGTAGTCGTTGCCGGCCGTGACCACGGTTGGGATGGTCTGATCGCCGAGAACGCCGAGCGTGATCGGCTCTCCGATCGGCGTTCCATCCGCCGTGGTGAGCTGTGCGCGCGTTTCGGAAGAGAACGGCGGGACGTACGCGTGATACGTGAACAACACCGTGCGGCCATTGCTGTGAGCGTGGATGAACTGGTTATCGGCCGACCACCGTGGATTCGTCACCGATGGAATGGCCAGGCCGGGTGTTGTGACGACACCGGTGCCCGAGATGAGGGAGCTGTGCAACACAACGCCGTCGTGCCACAGCGCGAGATAGCCGGAGCCCAGTGCGGTGAGATCCACCAACTCCGCGGAGAACGGAAGAAGCTGGAACGACGGCGCGATCAGGCGGCCGCTTGCATCCGCTAAGGAACCGTAAATGAGCGGGCCGACGATGCTGGCAGTGCCTGCGTTGCTGACGGTCGTGGTCCAGAGAGTGAGGAACGTGTCGCCATTCGTCGCGACGCGGGGACTCGCCACGTAGTAGGACGTCGGACCCGATTTCCGCGGTGTGACGTCGTGGCCCGCGGCGAACGTTGGCACTGCGAGCAGAAAGAAAAAGAGTGCAACGGCGAGGGGACGGAGGAAGGAAACCTGGAACATGAGTTCCTCACAATAACAGAAACTATTCGTCTCATGTCCTCCGCTGGATCGGGACGATTGCCGTCTTTGACAATCGGTTGAAGCGGAAGAGCAGCAGGATCGCGACGGCGGTCAAGCCGGCGCAGAGGCCCCACCACAATCCGACGATGCCCATGTTGCGGTGGAAGCCGAGGTAGAGGGCGATGGGGAGGCCGACCAGCCAGTGGCCGACCAGGTTGGAGGCGAGCGGGAAGGTCGTGTCGCCGGCGCCGCGAAGGATGCCGGCGCCGATAGCTTGCAATCCGTCCGAGAGCTGGAAGACAGCGGCGACGAGGAGGACGGGAACGGCGGCTACGATGACGTTTTCCTGATCGGTCATCAGTCCCGCCACGGCGCGAGGAAAAATCGCGAAGACGGCGGCGCCGGCGAGCATGATGGCGATGCCGCCGGTGATGGCGGAGAAGCCGGCCATGCGCGTTCGCGGCTGATCGCGCGCCCCGACCGCGAGGCCGACGCGCACTGCACCGGCCGAGGCGACGCCGACCGCGATCGTGAACGTGAATGACGCGAATGCGAGGACGAGCTGGTGCGCGGCGAGATCGATGGCACCGAGGTGGCCGGCAAGCAGACCGACGAGCACGAAGACGCCGATTTCCGCCGCCATCTGAATCCCGATCGGGAGGCCGATGCGGATGGCCTGGCGAATCTCCGGCCATTTCGGATGGTGCAGCACGCCGGCATCGTGCGGCGGGAGGCGAATCGACTTCACCGTCAGCGCGACGATCAGCAGTTGCAGAACGGAGCCGAGGTCAGTGGAGAGCGCCGCGCCGGCCGCGCCCATGCGCGGGAATGGTCCCCATCCGAAGACGAGCACGATGTCCGAAACGAAGTTGAAGACGTTGCCGATGAGCATCGCGATCACCATCGGCCGTGTGATGTGCTGCGATTGGAGATACGCGCGGAGCACGAAGAAGAGCAACATCGGCGCAAGGCCGGCCGTGCGCACGAGCAGGAACTGGCTGGCGATCGGCCGCAACGGTGTCGCGACGTCGAAAAGCGGTAGCAGCAGCGGCGCGAAAAGCAGCACGACGGTCAGCACCACGGTGACGCCGAGCGCGAGCCAGACGCCCTGCCACATCACGTGCCGCGCGCGGACGGCGTCGCCGGCGCCGAACGCCTGCGAGATCATCGGATCGACGCCGAGGTTGATTCCGATCCCGAGCATCGAAATGGCGAAGAAGATGGCGTTGCCGAGTCCCGCCGCCCCCATTTCCCCCGCGCCGAGGCGCCCGAGAACCGCGAGATCGACGAGGCCCATGATCTGCGTCCCCGCCTGCGCGGCGGCGAGAGGGCCGGCGAGGCGGAGGAGAGTTTTGAGTTCGGTGCGGAAGGGTGAGCTCATGAAAGTCGGAAATGTTCAATGTTCAATGTTGAATGAGAGGGCCGCGGAGCCCATTTAACATTCAACATTGAACATTCACCATTCAACATTTCGCTTTTGACGTTGCCCCTGTGTTAAAACCCGCCGCGCATGCGTTATCTCGTCACCGGCGGTGCCGGTTTTATCGGATCCAACTTCGTTCGTTACCTCTTCAACAAATACGGCGACGCGGCGCAGGTCGTGAACCTGGACAAGCTGACGTACGCCGGCATCCGCGAGAATTTGTCGGAGTATGAAGGGAAGCCGAACTATCGCTTCCTGCACGGCGACATCGCCAAACCGGAGGATGTGGCCGAGGCGTACAAAGGCGTCGATGGCAGCGGCGTCGACGTCGTCGTCAACTTCGCCGCGGAGACCCACGTCGACCGCTCGCTGATGGAGGCGGGCACGTTCATCGAGACGGACGTCCACGGCGTGCTGGTGCTGCTCGAAGAGGCGCGCAAGACGAATCTCAAGCGCTTCGTGCAGATCTCCACGGACGAGGTCTACGGCTCCATCGACGAAGGTTCGTTCAAAGAGACCGATCCGCTCAATCCGCGCAATCCGTACTCGGCGTCGAAAGCGGGCGGCGACCGGATGGCGTATGCGTATTCGCAGACGTACGGGCTGCCGGTCATCGTCACGCGCGCGTCGAACAATTTCGGGCCGTGGCAATATCCGGAGAAGCTGATCCCGCTCTTCGTCACGAACGCCATCGACGACCTGCCGCTGCCGCTCTACGGCGATGGCCGCAACGTGCGCGACTGGCTTTACGTCGAGGACCACTGCGCCGCGGTCGATTTCCTCATCGAGCACGGCGTGAACGGCGAGACGTACAACATCGGCGGCGGCAACGAGCGCGAGAACCGCGAGATCACGCAGAAGATCCTGGAGCTGACGAAGAAGCCCGACACGCTGATCAAGCGCGTGGCCGACCGGCAGGGACACGACCGGCGCTATTCGATCGATATGTCGAAGGTCGAATCGATGGGCTTCCGCTGCGCGACGGACTTCGACACGGCCTTGCGCAACACGGTGCAGTGGTACGTGGAGAACGAGGCGTGGTGGCGCGCCATCAAAGAGCGCAGCGCGGAGTTCAAGGCGTACTACGAGAAGCAGTACGCGGCGCGGTGAGGCAGTAGGTCAGTAGATCAGTGATCAGTAGATCAGGACAATCCCTCTGATCTACTAATCACTGATCTACTGACCTACTGCCTCACGTAATCGCTTTCGCGATCATGTACGCGGCCGCCGCCGCCAAGCCGCCGACGATCGTCGTCTGCAGCGCGCTCTTCCAGCGCCCCGCGCCGGTGTAGCGCCCTTTCACGTAGCCGAAGACCGCCAGCGCGATCAGCGTCACGATGATCGACGGGATCAACGCATCCTGCGCCACCTTCAGGAACATGTACGGCGCGAGCGGGACCATGCCACCGATGAGGTACGACATGGCGATCACCGCTGCGCTGTTGCGGGCGCGCTTCGGGTCGGGCCTTTCCAGGCCGAGCTCGAAGCGCATCATGAAGTCGACCCACTCCTTCGGCCGCTCGCTCATGGCCTGCACGACCGGGCGGATGTGCTCGTCCGGGATGCCGTAGTGGCGGAAGATCTCGGCCACCTCGCGCATCTCCTCGCGCGGGATGTCGATGATCTCCTGCTCTTCCTTCCGCTTCTCCGCCGCGTAATGTTCGGCGTCGGATTTCGCGGCGAGGTACCCGCCCAGGCCCATGGCGATCGAGCCGGCGGCAATTTCGGCGAGACCGGCGGTGACCACGATGCCGCTCGACGCCACGGCGCCGCTGAGGCCCGCGGCGAGGGCGAAGGGAACGGTCAGGCCATCGGACATGCCGATGACGACGTCGCGAACGGTCTCGCTGGCGGTGAAATGGCGCTCGGTGTGCGGCGTGCGCGGCATCCGGCCATTATGACCGCTATGCGGCGTCGAGTTGCGCGACTTGGCGCACGTCGGCGATCAGTCGCTTCACATCGAACGGCTTGCTGTGGACCATGTAGACCGGGTCCTTCAGATTGCGGTCGAGCTCCTGCTGCGGAACGGCCGTGGCCAGGATGGTGCGCTGGATCAACTCCGGCTGGTGCGTGCGCATGTGCGCCAGTACTGCATAGCCGTCGACGCGCGGCATCATCAGATCGAGCAGGATGAGGCTGTAGCCGTCCTTGTCGAGATTCTCGATGGCCTCGACTCCGTCGCGCGCCGTATCAACACTCATTCCCTGATGCCGCACGATGGTCGAGAGCATCGTGCGGATGGGGTCGTCGTCTTCGATGATCAATGCCCGGGGCTGTGACATACGGCAACCGCCACGCAAGAATCCAGCCACGCGCCAAATTCACGTGAGTGAGGCCACGATGGCGATCGGCGCGCCGATGACCAGGGCCACGATGGCCAGCGGGATCAGCAGCGCCACCACGACCGAGCCGATGGCGATCACAAATGCGAATTTCACGATCAAAGCGATGGCGATGAACGGCAGCGCGAGGAGTTTGAGCGGCAGGAAGAGGAGCCGCAGCGGCAGCAGGATGAGTTTCGCCGCGATGCCGACGAGCGCGACCGCGGTCACCGCTACGACTGCGAACATCATCAATCCGAAGAGCGCCATCAACGCGAACATGACGATTCCTCCGTCGGTTTGATACGCGTTTTGTCGGGAGAGGTTTTCACCACAGAGGCACAGAGGGAATCGCGCTGTACCCTCTGTGTCTCTGTGGTTCAAACGACTTTCGTTCCCCAGCTTCGATCGCGCGCACCTCGGTACACAGATCCCGGCCGGATGATCCGATTCGCCCGCCGCTGCTCGAAACAATGCGCGATCCAGCCCGCCACGCGGCTGATGGCGAAGGTCGGCGTGAAGAGCGGCACTTCGAGATCGAGTCCATGCAGCAGCAGCGCCGTGTAGAACTCGACGTTCGTCTGCAGCTTGCGTCCCGGCTTGTACTCCTCGAGCAGCCGCAGCGCCGTCTGCTCGACCGAACGCGCCAGGTCGTACAACGCCATGTCGCCGCCGCGCGTGAACATCCGCTCCGCGGCCTCGGCCAGGACGTCGGCGCGCGGATCGCGCACTTTGTAGACGCGGTGCCCGAATCCCATCAGCTTCTCGCCCGATTCGATCTTCTTCCGCAGCACTTCTTCCGCACGCGATGCGTCGCCGATCTCGAAGACCATATCGAGCGCGGGCCCCGGCGCGCCGCCGTGCAGCGGCCCTTTCAGCGCGCCAATCGCGCCGGTGATGGCGGAGACGAGGTCGGAGCTCGTCGAGGCGATGACGCGCGCGGTAAAGGTGGAGGCGTTGAGTCCGTGATCGACGACGGTGTTCAGATACGTCTCCAGTCCGCGCACACGTTCGTCCGAAGGGACTTGGCCCGAGAGCATGTAGAGAAAGTTCGCGGCGTGCGCGAGATTTGGATTTGGCGCAATGGGATCGCGAGCGTTCGTTAACCGCCAGTAGGCGGCCACGATCGTCGGGAAGGCCGCCAGGAGATTACGCGCTGCGTCGTCATCCGTTTTCGCGCCGCACAGGCTCACAGTCCCCGCAGCCATCCGCAGCGCGTCCATGCCGTCGGTTCGCGCATCCGCCGCCTCACGCAGAAGCTCATACGCGACCGGCGACAATTCTCGCCGTCGCGCGAGATCGGTTCGAAACGCTGCTAACTCCTCCTCTTCCGGCAGCTCGCCGTACCAGAGCAGATGCGCCGTCTCCTCGAACGTCGCGTTCATGGCCAGCTCCGCCACAGGAAATCCGGCGATGACCAGTTCCCCCGCCGTGCCGTCGACCATGCTCAGCGACGTCTCCGCCGCGATGATGCCTTCCAGTCCGTTGTGAATGGTGGTGTCGTTCATGACCGCAACGTAGAGCGGCATATCAATGTTGTCAATATTGATTCGATAATCAATAATGCTCCGCGCAATGGTCACCTGGCTTTCCTCCGACGACGCTTCCAAACGCCTTGGCATCAGCAGGACGACGCTCTACGCCTACGTCAGCCGCGGCCTGGTTCGCTCCGCCGCAACGCCCGGCCATCCGCACCAGCGCCGCTATGCCGCCGAGGATGTGGAGCGGCTGCGCAGCCGGAGCGAGCACCGGCGCGATCCGGGAAAAACCGCGGAACGGGCCCTCCATTGGGGTGTGCCGGTGCTCGAGTCAGCGATCACGCTCATCGACGGCGATCGCCTCTACTATCGCGGCCACGACGCCTGCGAACTGGCCCGCACGCGCAGCGTCGAGGAAGTCGCGGCGCTGATCTGGACGGGCAGCTTCGACGTCGACGTCTTCGCCGCCACGCCGCTGCATGTCGTCGCCGGCGGCAAGAGCGTGGAGGATCTGCCGTTCGTCAGCCGCGCGCAGTCGATGCTGCCGCTGGTCGGCGCGCGCGATCCGCTCGCCTACGATCTCCGCCCGCGCGCAGTCGCGCAGTCCGGCTGGCGCATCGTCAACCTGTTGACCAGTGTGGCGGTCGAATCGGCCGAGCTGGAAGACACGATCGAGGAAACGCTGCACAAGCGCTGGGTTCCGAAGACGCCGCACGCGATCGAGCTGCTGCGCGCCGCGCTGATCCTCTGCGCCGATCACGAGCTGAACGTCTCGTCCTTCACCGCCCGCTGCGTGGCCTCGGCCGGCTCCAGTCCGTACGCGGTGGTCGTGGCCGGACTGACCGCCATCGAAGGCGCCAAGCACGGCGGCATGAGCGAGAAAGTGGAGTCGATGTTCGAAGACCTTCGCCGCGCGCGCGACGTCCGCAAGGCGCTGGCAGACCGTCTGCGACGTCACGAGCCGATCCATGGCTTCGGCCACCGCCTCTACACGAACGGCGATCCGCGCGCGGCGCTGCTGATGGAGATGCTGGCGAAGCGTTTCGGCAAGTCCCCCGAGGTGAAATTCGCGCGGAATGTGGCAAAGGCGGGAGAGGAACTGACCGGCGACAAGCCGACCATCGACTTCGCGCTGGTCGTCCTCGCGCGCGCGCTCAAACTCGACCGCGGCGCACCGCTCACGCTCTTTGCCCTCGGCCGCAGCATCGGCTGGATCGGCCACGCCATCGAGCAGTACGCGAAGGACGACATGATCCGCCCGCGCGCGAAGTACGTCGGGCCGCCGCCATCCGAGCAGACCTGACGCGCCGCGAGGCAGGTACACGGTCCGTTTCCGTGTCGACACGCTCTTTTTCCGTGTCGACACGCTTTTTCTACGTGTCGACACGCTTTTTCTACGCGTCGACACGCTTTTCCTACGCATCGACACGCTTTTTCTACGCATCGACACGCTTTTTCTACGCGTCGACACGCTTTTTCTACACGTCGACACGCTTTTTCTACACGTCGACACGCTCTTTTTCCGTGTCGACACGCTTTTTTTCGATGAACCGGTCTTCGACGAACGATCCGGCAAATAACTACCGTCGGACGCCGCGGTAGAGGTACGCGATCCCGAACGTCAGCGGGCGGTAATCGATCGATGTGAAGGTCGCAGCGTCGCGCATCAAGGACACGAAGGCGTCGCCGCAGGGGAAGCGTGCCGCGGACGACTCGAGGTACTCGTATGCGCCCCGCTCGCCTGTGACGGCGCCGCCCAGGCGCGGGAGGAAGTGGCGGCGGTAGGTTTCGTAGAGGGAGGCGGTGACGCGGCCCGGCGGCTGTCCGAATTCGAGGACGATCACGCGTCCGCCGGGACGGATCACGCGCGCCATCTCGGCGATCCCTTTCGCCGGATCGCCGACGTTGCGGATGCCGAAGGAGATGCTGGCGATGTCGAAGGAATCGTCGTCAAACGGCAGCGCGGTGACGTCGGCCACTTCGAAGGTGATGTCGTTCGACTTCCGCCGCGCGAGGTCGATCATCTCCGGCGTGAAGTCGGTGCCGACGACGCGTCCGCTGCCGACGGCCTTCTTGAACGCGATGGCCAGATCGCCCGTGCCGGTGGCGCAGTCGAGCACCGCGTCGCCCGGCTTCGCGGACGACCAACGCACCGCGGCGCGCCGCCAGAGATGGTGCACGCCGGCGGACATGATCGTGTTCGCGCGGTCGTAGCGGCCGGCGATCGATCCGAACATCGACTTGATTCGGGCGGGATCGGGCCCGGAGTAATCGTCGGTGACCATCGCGGCGCATAGTAGCAACGCAACGATCGGCAGCGCTTTCCGAGGTTGTCGCACTTCAAAAACGAAATGTTGAATGTCGAATGTTGAATGTTCAATGTTGAATGGATCGATCGGCCGGTTGCCTCTCATTCAACATTCAACATTCAACATTGAACATTCAACATTCGGTTTCTGAGTCCGGTCGCTGATCCGCACCGACCATCACATTACAATCGCACCGTGACCCGCGACTTCGCCTTCATCCAGACCGCGCCGGGCAAGGTGTTCGTCGGATGGGGGCCGTTCGAGCAGTTGCCGTTCCGGCGGCCGGAGAGCCCCGCGTTTTTCATCGCCGACTTTTTTCTCGACGATCCGCATCCGTGGAGGCATCCGGCGTCGTGGGAAGAGACGACGTTCGAGGAGCTGGCCTCGCGCTTCGACGATTGCGGCGCGCCGCAGGTGACGTGGGAGGCTGCATCGTCCGAGGAGTTCACGCGGCTCTTCGAATCGGCGCATGCGGCGATGGAGCGCGGCGACTTCAAGAAAATCGTCCCGGTGATTTTCGAATCGGGCCGCTTCGCGGAACGCGGCGAATGGTGGCGCTGGTTCTTTACGCGCCTCGCGCAACTCCCGCCGGGCATGCGCGCGTACGGCTACGCGTACCAGAATCACGGCCTGGTCGGCGCCACGCCGGAATTCCTCTTCCAGGCCGAATCGCGCGGCTACCGGACGATGGCGCTGGCCGGAACGCGCCCCGTGATGCGCGCCGACGAACTGCTGCGCGATCCGAAAGAGCTGCGCGAGCATCGCTTCGTCGTCGACGACATCGTCCGCCGTCTGGCGCCGTTCGGGAATGTCGAGATCGGGCCACTTGGCACCTTGCGTTTGCCAAAAATTGCCCATTTGATTACGCCAATCTTTTTCAACGAGAGCGGTGGGTCGGAACGGATGTCCTTCACCGACATGGTTCGCCGCCTCCACCCCACCGCTGCCCTCGGCGTCTCCCCTCGCAGCGAGGCTGGGGAACGGTGGCTGAGAGAAGCGGATCGAGGCGTGAAGCGGCGCACGTTCGGCGCGCCGTTCGGACTGGAGCGCGAAGACCGATCCGCGCTCGCGCTGGTGGCCATCCGCAACGTGCAGTGGAACGGCGATCAGGTGCGTGTCGGCTCCGGCGCGGGGATGCTGCTGGAGAGCCGCGTGGAACGTGAGTTCGAGGAGCTGCGCGAGAAGCGCGAGCAGGTCAAGGCGCTCTTCGGCCTGACCGCGCACGTCGAAGCATTCGCATGACCAACATCGCCGAAGCGCGGCGCGTCATCGAGCAGGCCTGCGCACTGGGCGCGACCGATTTCTGCGTCTGCGCCGGCTCGCGCAACGCGCCGCTGCTGGCGGTGCTCGCGGGGTCAGACCTTCGTATCTACTCCTTCGTCGACGAACGCTCCGCCGCCTTCTTCGCCCTCGGCCGCGCGAAGTTGACGAGCCGTCCGGCTGCAGTCGTTACGACTTCCGGCACCGCTGTCGCCGAGCTCCTTCCCGCGGCGATCGAAGCGCATTACTCCGGCACGCCGCTGATCCTGATCACCGCCGATCGTCCGGCGCGATACCGCGGCACCGGAGCTCCTCAATCAATTGAGCAGGAGGAGATTTTCGGTGTCTACGCGCGCGGATCGGTCACGCACATCAATGTCGAATTCGATGAGCCGCTGATCGATGAGGAGGTCGCAGGATGGAGCGCTGGCGTCTCGCCGGCTGGCCCGGCTGCGTCCTCGCCGCCGAATGGGAGGCTTGCGCCGCCCTCGGTTACCAACAAACGGTGGAGGGATTGCCGGTTCGGCAGCGAGGACGCAGCCGGGCCAGCCGGCGAGGACGCCAGCGCTCCATTCGCGCTTCGCGCTCGCCCGCTCGTCATCCTCGGCGGTCTGGACGAATCTGATCTCCCTGCCGTTCGCGAATTCACCCAAAAACTCAACGCGCCGATCTACGCCGAACCTCTCTCCGGACTTCGCGAAGATCCCGCGCTCGCGCATCTCGTCATCACCGCCGGCGAGCGGATGATCGGCCGCGGCGATTTCGACTCCGTGATCCGCATCGGCAACGTGCCGACGCTACGCTTCTGGCGCGATCTCGATGAATCGCGACGCGACCTCCCACTGATCAGTTTCAGCGCGCTCTCGTTCACCGGCTGCAGCCGCGGCGAGGTGCATCCTCTCGAATCACTCCCGTCGGACGTAACGCCCCGGGAACGCGACGATGCATTCGTCGAAGACGATCGCGAACACGCCGCAGCCATCGCAAAGATCCTCGATGACGAGCCGGACTCCGAGCTGGCGATGTTCCGCGAGCGATCTAAATCGATCCCACCGAACGCCCGCGTCTACCTCGGCAACTCGCTTCCGATCCGCGAATGGGATCTCGCCGCAACCCGCGAGCCGCGCGGTTTCGAAATCGCCGCAAACCGCGGCGCGAATGGCATCGACGGCCAGCTCTCGACCTTCTTCGGCCAGTGCGATCCGTCGCGTCCGAACGTCGCCATCGTCGGCGACCTCACCGCGATCTACGACAGCAACGCACCATGGATCGTCGCTCAACTCGACGCCGGCATCGACTGGCGCATCGTCATCATCAACAACGGCGGAGGCCGCATCTTCAGCCGCGTTCCGTCGCTCCGCAAACTCGACACATCGATGCGCGAACGGATCATCGAGAACGCGCACGGCATTCGCTTCGATCACTGGGCGGCGATGTGGGGCATCGAAGATCGCGTCACCGAGCTGCGTCCCAACGCCGAAGCCAGCGCCCGCGCCTGGGCGAGGTACGACGCGCTGTGGTGATCACGTGCCTGCACGGCTTCCTCGGCAATCCGCGCGACTGGGATTTCCTCCGCGATGCCGGCTTCGAAATCGAAACGCCGCCGCTCGACGCCATCCCCCCTCACGGCGACATCCTCCTCGGCTACTCCCTCGGCGGCCGCCTGGCGCTGCAAGCCCTCCTCGCCGGCGCCGATTACAAGCGCGCCATCCTCGTCTCCACAGGCCTCGGCATCGAAGACGAGTCCGCCCGCACCGCCCGGCGTGCATCGGACGAAGCATGGGCGCGACGTTTTGAAACGGAGGATTTCGAAACGGTCATGGCCGACTGGAACGCGCAGCCGGTTCTCGCCGGCCCTTCGCTCCCTCGGACACGCGACGACTACGATCCGCGAGCACTGCGCGAATGGTCATCCGGCGCACTGCCGCCCGTCGCGTCGCGCCTTCACGAACTGACCATCCCCACGCTCTGGATCGCCGGCGCCCGCGACTCCAAGTACGTAGCCGAGGCGAAACGGGGAGCGTCCCTCGCGCCGGGACAGGTGGCGATCGTCGATGGCGCCGGCCATCGCGTTCCGTGGGAACGCACGGCCGCGTTCATCCAACTGCTGAAATGACCACAGAGGCACAGAGGACACAGAGGACACCTCTGTGCCTCTGTGGTTAAAAAATCTTCAACATCTCCGACGCCGCCAGCAGCCACACGCCCGCACCGTAATTGACGTTGATCGGGTCATCCGAGGAGATGATCCGGCTGCAATCCGGCCCGGTGCCGGGAGGCTGGATTCCGGTGATGACGCCGCGCGTATCGACGCGATGCATCAACAGTGCGAATGACCTCTGCACAACCGGGAGATACGCATCGCGATCGAGCCATCCCTCGTTGATTCCGCGCGCGAGGAAGAACGTCATCATCGCCGTCGCCGAAGTTTCCGCGACAGGGCAATCGAGCGGATGGGAGAGATCGGAGCCCCACCCGCCATCGGGTGTCTGCCGCGACTTCAGCGAGGCTGCCATTCGCATAAGAAGGTCGCGGATTTCGGGCGCGCTGACGACGACGGGGTATTGCGTGCCGGAGTAGGGAGCATCGAGGTAATCGGCCGCGCGCATCAGCGCGATTGCGGACCAGCCGTTGCCGCGACCCCAGAAGACGTCCTTGCTGCCGATCCACTCTGGCTGATGCTGGAAGAGAGCGTGATCGGGATCCCAAAGGAAAAAGCCGTTGCGCGCGGCGGCGGATGGAACGGCCACCTCGCGCGGATCCGAAGATGCCGGACGGTGATCGTAGACATACGCCTCGATCCATTCGTAGGCGAGGTTGCGCGACAACTCGTTCGCCGGCAGGGCGGCGAGCGACGAGCCGTTCATCGCCAGCCAGGGCACGACCATGTACATGTCGTCCTGCCAGTAGCGCGTGCCGAAGCCGCCGTCGATCCACCACGGATCGCGAGGACTGCCCGCCGCGGGCGAGTCGCGGACTGCATGCTGGGCGAAGCTCATCGGACCGGAGAGCGTCGCCAGCAGCGCCGCACGCCGCGGATCGCTCGGAGGAAGAACGCGGTAAAGATCGAGCGCCACCTGCGCCCAGGCAGTGCCGTCGCCCCAGAAAATGTCCTTGATGTTGTCGTCGCTTTCGAGGATGACGGACGCCGCGCGCTCGATCAGCCGCGCGCCGTCAGGATTCGATTCGTGCTGCAGCTCGTCGCCGAACAACACGAGCCCGTCGAGATACGGCGCGTTCTCCCAGTGCAGCCGCGGCTGGTCCGGATCGATCGCGACGCGGTCTGCGACGCGAAGGGCCATTGAGACGATGACCTCATGCGTCAACTCGGGAGCGACTACGGCTCGCCGTCTGGCCAGCGCAGGAACTGCGGCCAGCGCGACGATCGCGAAGAGCGTCTTGCGCAGCATGCCGTGATGCGAACGCTATTTGCGCAGAAGTTATTCGGACTGAATCGTGTGGCTGAAATGGAAGCCGAGGATGTACATCCGTTCGCGAAAGTAGAAGCGATGGGCGTCGGCGCGATGCACGGCGGAGTCGAGCTCGACGACGCTGCAGCCTTCGCTCCGCGCGAGGTCGTAGCACCAGTTCAGTAGTTGCTTCCCATACCCTTTCGAACGAGCGCATTCAGAGGTTACCAGATCGTCGACTTCGAGCATGCGACCCGTTCGCAGCATGTCGATGATTCGATAGCCAGCGACGGCCTGCACAGCATCATCCCCGGTCAGGTATGCCAAGCGGTAGCCCTGCAGTTCCATGCTTCGCACAAGGTGAACGAACTCTTCGCGCTTCAAATGCGGTCGAAGCAACGACATGACAAGGAAGCAGGAATCGATCTCGGCGTCCGACTCCGCAACTCTGATCCGCTCGCTCATCATCACCTCTATATCGAACACCACCGGCGGCGCAATCGACCAACCGATCACGACTCGGATCGCTAGCGTGGTCTCAACCAGACCGTCTTAGGTCTCAATTAGATTCCTTCGACACAACGAATTAATTCGCCGACGGGCGCATATAATTATCGATATCTAAATGCTGGAAATGTAAGTGTTGGAGCTCTGGAGGGCATTTGGGCATTGGCCGCTCCCAAAAAACAGGTCGAATAAATTTATCGCGATTTAAACTCAATGCTAATGCCCATTCCTCGGCCACCTCGATTGAATGCTTAGCGGCAGTGGACCAACAAAGCTGGAAAATGTTTGACTGCTCGATATGTCGCAATAGCGCCTCTCGCCATTTCTCACCGCTTCGCAAAACAACAATATCTCGCAAATAGCTATTACCGATAACCTTACCGATCTTCTCCATCGCTTCAACGATTGGAGCATCCTCGTGAGCATAAGATACGAAGATCGACGCGTAAGGAAACGCACAGGATTCGGCGAACATATCGTCTTTCTCGGGTTCGGTAATAACGTTGACAGCGATGGGCGTCTCGGCAATTTGCACTGGTCCAACGTAAAAAGCGATAAGGCCCTTTACGAAGGACACTGATGCGTTTCGTGCGCGCATTCTGAACTCAACGCGATGCCACGATTCTAGCCACTGCAATGTTACTCGCGGAGGATTGAAATCAACACCTGATAGCATAGGGACTATAGCAATTTCAGCACCAGCTACTACCTCCGCCGCGTCGATCACCTGCAAGCTATCCTCTCCAAGAAGATGACGCTCAAAATCCATTCGAGCGGATTTCCAACCTTTTACTCCACGGTACACATAAACAAGCAGCGAGTGCCACTGCCCTACGCCTAACGATCGCGGCCAGATCGTGCGAAACTCAATGCGTTCGCGTGGTTTGTCTCGAAGAACCGACGCGTCGTTAGCAATTCCGACGAGTCCACTAGAATTACTTGACGAATCAGTCCCTTGCACGGCAATCCCGCTTCGCGACGGATTAATTCCTGTTGGCGCAGGTCCGTTTGCCTCAAAAGTAGTGATGGCGTTTGTTGGCAATACAGCAACCGGCGGCCCACTTCCCAAATAAACCTCAAAGTCAAGTCCAGTTGCACCAATAGTGAATTCGTGGGCTGGCGATATAGCAACCGACGGCCAGCCCTCGTTGAGGTGTCCATGTGGAGTTGTAAATGGCCCAAATGGTTCTAATGGGATCGTGCGCGTATTGGTTATGTCAATGTTGTTTTTGAAAGTCGGTCGGCCCTTCGCTCTTGCGTGCGTAGGGTGTAGGACCACCCATAGAGCAAGAATCCCAAAGACAAATGCCACAACACGAAAGACGAAGAAGAACATAGCTATCCTCGGCTGCGCAACTCAACTTATCTGTACTGCTGGCCATGTCGGCAGCTGACTCCGTTTCAGTGCATCACCAACCCAGCACGTACGCGAACATCAGCGGCGCCACGATCGACGCATCTGACTCGATCACGTGGCTCGGTGTATCGACGCCGAGTTTGCCCCAGGTGATCTTCTCGTTCGGAACCGCGCCCGAGTACGAGCCGAAGCTGGTGGTCGAGTCGCTGATCTGGCAGAAGTAGCCCCAGAGCGGGACGCTGGTGCGCTGCAGGTCCTGGTGGAGCATCGGGACGACGCAGATCGGAAAGTCGCCGGCGATGCCGCCGCCGATCTGGAAGAAACCGATCGACGCGGACTCCGAGGTCTTCGTATAAAAGTCGGCCAGCTCGATCATGTACTCGATGCCGGTGCGGACCGTGTGCACGTTCTTCACGTCGCTGGTGATGCAGTGGCCGGTGTACATGTTGCCGAGGGTCGAATCCTCCCAGCCGGGAACGAACATCGGGAGATTTTTTTCGGCGGCGGCGATCATCCACGAGTGCTTCGGATCGATCTGATAGAACTCGGAGATCGAGCCGTCGCGGAGGATCTCGTACATGAACTCGTGCGGAAAGAGGCGGCGCCCTTCCTTGTCCTTCTGTACCCAGTGCTTGAGCACCGCCGATTCGATGCGCCGCATCGCCTCGCCTTCGGGGATGCAGGTGTCGGTGACGCGGTTCATGTGCCGGTCGAGCAGCGCTTTCTCGTCCTGCGCGGAGAGGTAGCGATAGCCCGGCACGCGCTCGTAGTGATCGTGCGCGACGAGGTTGAAGATGTCCTCTTCGAGGTTCGCGCCCGTGCAACAGATGGCGTGCACCTTGTCGCGCCGGATCATCTCGGCGAGCGAGATGCCCAACTCCGCCGTCGACATCGCGCCGGCCATGGTGAGCAGCATCTTGTTGCCGCCGTCGAGGTGCTTGATGTAGTCGTCCGCCGCCGCGCGCAGCGATGCCGCGTTGAAGTGGCGATAGTGATGCTGGATGAAGTCGCGTATTGGGCTTGGCATGGCGGCGAATGATACCGGACAGCCGTCCATTAGAATGCGCGGAACTGCCGTCCGAAAGGCCCGCCAATGAACGTTCGCCGCATCGCCGTTGCCGCATCGATCCTTCTGTCTACCGTCGCGTTTGCCGATGAGCCGCAGCTTCGGAAGGACGTCGCCTTTCTCGCGGCGCCTGCGACCGAGGGTCGCGGAATCGCCACGCAGGGCATCCGCAAAGCGGCGGATTACATCGAAGGACGGTTGAAAGCGATCGGACTGCAGCCGGCCTTCGGGAAGTCGTACCGCGAACAGTTCCCGATCAAGACCGGTGTCGTCCTCGGCAGCGGCAACAAACTGCAAGGGGTCGCAGACGGCGACTGGACGCCGCTCGGCTTCTCCAGCGCCGGGGCGTTCGCCGGACAGATCGCGTTTGTCGGCTACGGCATCGACGCCGCGCCGATCGGCTACAACGATTTCGACGGCATCGATCTGAAAGGCAAAGTGGCGCTGATGCTGCGCTACGAGCCGCAGGAGAAAGACGACGCCTCGAAGTTCGACGGGCGCAAGCCGAGCCGCTGGTCGGCCATGCGCTACAAGGTTTTGCAGGCGCGCGAGCGCGGCGCAATCGCCGTGATCTTCACTACCGGCCCGCTGCAGGACGAAGCAAAGGACAAACTTCCGGCGCTCGTCAACGACGGTCCGGAGAGTCCGGCCGGTATTCCGGTGCTGCAGGTCAAAACGTCGGTCGCGGAAAAATGGATCGGCGATCTGACGGCGTGGCAGAAGCAGGTCGACGCCGATCTGAAGCCGCGCTCGCGCGTGCTCGACACGCGCATCAGCGGAGTTGCGGACGTGAAGCCGCAATTCGTCAACGCCGAAAATATCGCCGGCATCCTTCCCGGCCGCGGCGCGCTCGCCAACGAAGTCGTCGTCCTTGGCGCGCACTACGATCACCTCGGCTACGGCGGTCAGGGCTCGATGAAGCCGAACGAGCACGCCATCCATCCCGGCGCCGACGACAATGCCTCCGGCGACGCGGCGGTCATGGCCATCGCCGAGCGGCTCAAGAATCAGCTCGCGGACGTGAACAATCGCCGCACGATCGTCGTGGCGCTTTTCTCCGGTGAGGAAGTCGGCCTCGCCGGCTCGTCGTGGTTCGCCGGCCACTCGCCGCTGATGCCGCGCGTGATGGCCATGATCAATCTCGACATGGTCGGCATGATGCGCGACAACCGGCTGATCGTGTTCGGATCCGATTCCGCGCCGCAATGGAAAGAGGTCGTCGACGCCGCTACCGCCGTCGCGAAGATCAACGTCACGTCGAGCGGCGACGGCTATGGGCCGTCCGATCAGACCAGCTTCTACGCGAAGCAGATTCCGGTGCTGCACTTCTTCACCGGCGCGCACGATCGCTATCACACACCCGAGGATGTGGCCGAGAGCCTCAACTACGCGGGGATGGAGCACGTGGTCGATTTCGCGACGAGCGTGATGATGCACCTCGCAGCCGGACGCGTGACGCCGCAGTACGCGCGCGCCGCCTCCGCCCCGGCGATGGAAGGCGATTCGCGCGGCTACGGCGCCTACCTCGGCACGGTCCCCGATTACAGCGCGATGGGCGAGACCACCGGCGGCGTCCTGCTCGCCGACGTCCGTCCCGGTTCGCCGGCGGACAAGGCAGGCATCCGCGGCAAGGACCGCATCATCTCCATCGGCGGCACGCGCATCGAGAATCTCTACGACATGTCGTACGCGCTGCAGGATCACAAGCCGGGCGACACGGTCGACATCATCGTCGTCCGCGACGGCGCGCAGAAAACGTTGCGTGCCACGCTGACCACCCGCGGCGGAACACCGGCGGCGGCGCCGAAGACTTCGTCACTCGTGATCAAAGCAGGCAAGCCGTACGAGAAAACGTTCGAAGGCGAGAAACATCTCAAGGACATCCGCCAGCTCACCTTCGGCGGCGAAAACGCCGAGGCGTATTTCACGCCGGACGGGACGAAGATCATCTTCCAGGCCACCGTGCCGGGCGCGGGATGCGATCAGGAGTACACGATGGACCTGGCCACCGGCGAGACGAAGCTGGTCTCGAGCGGCAAGGGACGCACGACGTGCGGCTACTTCAAGTATCCGCAGGGCGATCGCATCGTCTATGCGACCACCGAGGGAGGCGCGGCGGAGTGTCCCGCCAAGCCGGATATGTCGCATGGATACGTGTGGCCGGTCTATCCGACGTTCGACATCGTCGAGGCGAATGTGGACGGATCGAACGCGAAGAAAATCACGACGACCAGCGGCTACGACGCGGAGATGACGTGGTGCCATCAGGGCGGGAAGATGATCTTCACGTCGATGCGCGACGGCGATCTCGATCTGTACGAGATGGACGCGGCGTCAGGAAAGGTGAAGCGCCTGACCAACACGCCCGGCTACGACGGCGGCGCGTTCTACAACGGCGATTGCACGCAGATCGTCTGGCGCGCCAATCATCCGGCCGGCGCTGCGCTCGATGAGTACAAAGGATTGCTGGCCAAGGATCTGGTCAAGCCGCTGCACATGGAGCTGTTCCTGATGAACGCCGACGGCACGAACCAGCGCCAGATCACGAGCAACGGCGCGGCGAATTTCTGCCCGTATTTCATGAACGACAACAAGCGGATCATCTTCGCGTCGAACGTGAACCAGAAGGGCTTCGACTTCGATCTCTGGACGGTCGGGAAGGATGGGCAGGGACTCGAGCGCATCACCACCGCCCCCGGCTTTGACGGCTTCTGTGTTTTCAGTCCCGACGGTCAATACCTGATCTGGGCCTCCAGCCGCGCGCAGCCGGAGGGGCACGAGATGAACCTGTTCATCGCAAAGTGGGTGGATTAGGGACATGCCGCGGAGCGGCTCCAGAAGGTAGCGAGGGGTGCGAGCAGCTTCATCGCGAGCACCCCTCGAAACGAGAGTCGAGAAATGAAGTGTGCCGCGTAGGCGGCACTGGATGGAGTGTCACATTTTCAAGTGCCGCTGACGCGGCACGAGTTCGTGGGCGCGCTACTTTTCGAGGGGTGTTCGCTTCGCTCTCACCCCTCGCTATCCTCTTTGGAGCCGCTAACGCGGCGTGAACCTGAAGCGCCGGGATCTCCGCTCTTCGCCGCCACTTCGAGCAGAGGTTCGAGTTACCCCTTCTTCAGCGTAATGGTCGTAGTCGAGCTGGTGCGGGCGCCGTTGTCGTCGATGCCTTCCACTCGGACGTCGCCGTAGACGGAGCTGAAGAGGCTCGGGTCGGGGACGTCTTTGCGCGGCGCGAAGTGATAGTGAATCTCGCCCTTTGCCTGGATCGTCGTGGCGAAGCCGAGCGACTGGATTTTCGCGGCGTCGTACGACTCCGTGGCCACCGGGATGCCGCCGGCGGCGAAGACGTTCGCCGTCACGCGTTCGATGGTCACGGGATGATCGCCGGTCTCCTTCACCGACACGTCGAACGGAAACTCGTACGTGTTGCCGCCGACGCTGGTGGCTACGACCGGATTCGGCATGATGGTCAGCTTGATCGCGCCGTGGCCGGGCGTGGAAGTGCTCTTGGTCGTGCCCGCCTTGTGCGTCGCGCAGGCCAGCGGGAGAACGGCGAGGGCAAGAATGGCCAAACGTTTCATGGCTACATGCTTCCCATCAGCGTGGTGACGCCGCAGCCGATGCGCGGTCCGGCGTTGCCGGCCGGCTGCGACACGAGATCGTCGGGATTGCCGTGGAGAACGACGGCATGGCCGACGACTGCATTCGCGCCGCTGTTGATCGTGATCGAGTGCGTGGTGAAGCGCGCGTGCACCTCGCCCTTGTCGTCCGCGGTGACGTTGCCGAAGTCGCCGGCGTGATGCGAGACGGCATCGGGCGCGCCGTGAACCATCGCGGTCGGGTTGAAGTGGCCGCCGGCGTTGGTGCCGTTGTTGCCGCAGTCGCCCTTTTCGTGGACGTGGAAGCCGTGGACGCCGGGCGGAACACCGGTCAGATCGGCGACGACTTCGACGCCGTTCTCACCGGCATCCTGAAAGTGCACGGTCCCTTTCACCGTCGAGCCGCTCGTGGAGTCGATTGTGGCCATCGCCATCGGACCTTTGCTATGCGCACACGCGGCGAAAACGAGCGCGAACGGGATCACCATCAGTTTCTTCATGTTGCCTCCCTTTACAAAATCCGGGCGATTCTATTGCCAATGCCGTTCCCATTGTCATCACTGCGACCGCTTCGCGATCCACTTGCCCACCGATCCGAGCCAACCCTTGGCTACGTCCTGGTAGTAGACCGAAGCTGCTTTCTGCAGCGCGTCCGCGAGCGACGGGTACGGCGAGACGAGTGACGCGAGCTGCGACACGGTCATCTTTTTCTTCCGCGCCAACACGAGCGTTTCGATGAGCGTGGAGGCATTCGCACACAGCGCGTGCGCGCCGAGGATGCGGCCTCGTTTGTCGCAGACGAGTTTGAGAAATCCGGCCGGCGTGCGATCGACGACTGCACGATCGACCTCGGCCATCTCGACGCTGTACGTGCGCACGTTCGCCGCGCCATGCGCCTTTGCCGCCTCCCCTTCCGTCATCCCGATGTGCCCGACCTCCGGATCGGTGTAGAGACCCCACGGAATGTCGTCGTACGTCACGGCCGTGCGACCAGGAAAAAGCATGTTGCGCACGAGCTTCACCGCCTCGAACGCGGCCACGTGCGTGAACTGCATGCCGCCGTGGACATCGCCGCAAGACCAGATGCGCGGGACGGAGGTCTGCAGGTACTTGTCGACGGTGATGAATCCGCGATCGGTCTTCACGCCGATTGTTTCGAATCCCATGTTTTCTGTGTTCGCGCGGCGGCCGCTGGCGACGAAGATCTCGTCGACGCGCAGCTCCATCGTTTCGCCGGCTTTGTTCTCGATGCGAACGACTTTCCTGCCGGCGTCGACGCGCACCGACTTCGCGCTCCAGCCGGTGCGGATGACAATGCCTTCATCGGTCAGCATGCGCCGCACGCGCGCGATGACGTCCGCGTCTTCCTTGTTGATGATCTCCTCGCCCATCTCCACGACGGTGACTTCGCTACCGAAGCGCCGGAACATCTGCGCGAACTCAATTCCGATCGCGCCGCCGCCGAGGATGAGCAGGGAGAGGGGGAAGGCGTCCTGATTCAGAAAGCTGGCGTGATCGAGAAAACCATGCTCTTTCAGCCCGTCGATCGGCGGAACGGCTGTGCGCGTGCCGGTGGCGATGACGATGTCCTTCGCCGCCAGCCTGCGTCCATCGACGTCGACTTCGCTGCGCGACACGAGCTTCGCATCGCCGAAGATGACGTCGACGCCGAGCGCGCGAAACTTCTCCGGATCATCGTGATGCTCGATGGCGCGCCGCTGCGCACGCATCGAATCCATGATCGCCTTCGGCGTCACGCGAAGCGTTTGCGGCTCGAGGCCGTACGCATCCGCGTGCGCCATTTGATGAATGAGCCGCGCCGTCGCCACGAGCGCCTTGGTCGGCACGCATCCGGTCCACAGACAATCGCCGCCGAGCTTCTCCCGCTCGATCAGCGCAACCTTGCGGCCGAGCCGCGCGCAGCCGGACGCGGTGACCAATCCGGCCGTTCCGCCGCCGATGACGACGACATCGAAGTTCTCCGGCATGCAAAACCGATTGAACCACAGAGACACAGAGGTTGCCTCCGTGTACCTCTGTGCCTCTGTGGTTTATTTTTTCGGATCAATGGCCCGCGCACACCCTCGATCAGCGTTCGCATCAGCCTCGCGCCCGAGGGAGTTGAATACTTCTGCGCGAAGTAGAAATGCGGCGACGAAGTTCGGACGCAATTCGATCGCTCGCGTCAACGGCGGCAACGCCTCGGCGGCGTGTCCCATTCGATGGAGTGCCTCGCCGTAATTGAGTTGGAATTCCGGGATATTCGGATCGGCCTCCCCCGCCGCGCGCAGCTCTGCCAGGCCTTCCGTCGTCGCTCCCGTCCCGAGCAACGCCGATCCGCGCCATTCGCGAACGCGGGGATCGCTCACATTTCCAAGCGCTCCGATCGACGCCAGCGCCGCGGCGAATTGCCGCTGCTGCAACTGCGCGGCGATCAGATCGAGCCGCGGCACGATCGACGTCGTGGCATCGAGATGCTTGCCCAGGAAATTCGCGGCGTCGCGATCGAGGGGAGTAGTTCGCAGCACCGCCACCGCCTTGTAAACCGCTCCCAACGTCCCCTCGGGTGCGGTAGCGCGATCGAGAAATTCGACGCGATCGATCGTCGAATCATGTTCGGCAAGAGGAGCCGTGAGATCGCCCGGAGGCGGACGCCGCTGAATCTTGTGATCGGTCATCACCACGTGCACGACGTCCTGCGCGCGCCGCGACGGCATGTGGCAGCGCACGCAATCGTTCGACGCCGTGTGCCGCGTGTGGCAGCCGAGGCAGATGGAGACGATGCCGGCGAGGCGCGGATCTTTCTTCAGCGGCTGATGCGGATCGTGGCAGTTGCTGCAGGTGATTCCGCCCTTGATGTAGCAGAGGCTCTGACGCAATCGATACGCGTGATGATTGATCTCGAAACGCTGGTCGCGCGGATGTCCCGGCTCGTCGATGTCGACGTGCAGCATGTAATCCGAAAGCGCCTCGCCGGGACGGAACGAAAAGTCGCCGCGCTCGAATCGGCGTGGACCGATCATCGCCACCGCCGGCTGCAGATGACATTGAAAGCAGACGTCGTCCCGTCGCGCCCGCGTCAGCCGCGCCGGATTGACGATGGCCGCACGGACTCTCGCATTTGGCGCACCGGCCGAGGCCAGGTTGACGTGATCCGCACCCGGCCCGTGACACCGCTGGCACCCCGTCCCCTCGGGCATCGCCGCCGGAAATCGCTGCGGCGACCAGTGGCTGTCAGCCGTGCTTTCCGGGTAGGCGTTGTGGCAGAACAGACATTCGCGCCGCACCGACCGCGTGATGCCGTCGTGATCCGCACGGTCATACCCCGGCGCCATCCCCCACGCCCGCTCCTGCGAATACCACGCAACCGGCAACTGAAACAATCCGCCGCTCGGCATCCGATAAAGATAGACGCGCGAACGATGTCCCGATCCGACGATCCAGTCGACCTGCTGCTCGATCTCGTTGATGCGCCGTCCGCCCGCATCGATCTGCCACCGGCGGAAGAGCAGCTTCCCATCCTTCCAAGCCATCTCGAACCAGCTCTGCGACGGTTTATGAAAGAACCGCGCGTTGCGAAAGTCCTCGATCAGCACGTCCGCACGCGGACGCCGCATCGACTGCGCCATCCCCACTCCCTGATACGACGCGTACCTGGCCTGATGACAACTTGCGCACGCAGAATCGGCGACGTAGTCGCCCGCGCGAAGGATTGGAGCGATGGCTATCGCGAAAACGAAGAGAGAGAGGCGCACGATCTCGACGAATGATAGGGCCGTCGCACGGCGGTTCCGTTCAAGGTCACAATTTGTGACCTTGAACAACTGAGGTGGTCACAGTTTGTGACCACCTCACTAAGTTGAACCGGATCTGTCGGCGCTACAGGCAGTAGAGAAGACTGAGCGCGCGCCTCAGGAATGATCGCGGTGCCTCGGAGTTGCGCGGCATCCGAGGTATACCGATGGCATGACGACAAGAAGGAAAGGCGCTGCATCCGGGAGGAAGATGCTCGCGCGACAACTCGATCCTCCGATCGTGGAGATACGCGGGCAGAGTGTGATGCTGGATCGAGATCTGGCTGAGCTGTACGGAGTTACGACGGGCGTACTCAATCAGGCGGTCAAACGAAACTGGCGTCGCTTTCCAGAAGACTTCATCTTTCGCCTGACCGACGACGAAGCGGAAGAGGTGCGTCGTTCAAGATCACAAATTGTGATCTTGAAGCGCGGCCAAAATATCAAGTACTTGCCTTGGGCATTCACCGAGCACGGCGCGCTGATGGCTGCGACTGTGTTGAACAGCGCACGTGCCGTCGAGATGAGCGTCTTCGTGATCCGCGCGTTCATTCGCTTGCGCGCGTACGCACGCGGGCACGCGGAGATCGCGAAACGGCTCGATGCACTCGAACGACGAGTGACGGATCACGACGAAGACCTCGGTGACATGTTCAAGGCGTTGCGCGCTCTCCTGGCCCCGTCGCCGCGAAACACGCGCGAAATCGGCTTCGCGAAGACGTGATAATGCGTCCTTCGCAAGGAGGCGCGAATGACCGTCCCGGGTGAGTGGGAATCGTTCTACGTCATCGTCGGGTCGTCGGCTGCGGCCCTGACCGGACTGCAATTCGTCGTCGTCGCGCTGAGCGCCGACACGGAAGGGCTGAGCACCGGCTCCGACGTTTTCGCCACGCCGACCGTCGTTCACTTTTGCGCCCCTTCTGATCGCCGCGATTCTCTGTGTGCCGCGGCAAACGCCCGCGTCACTGGCCGTCTGCCTGGCCGCGGAAGGGCTGGCCGGGATCATCTACGCGATGATCGTCGCGCTCCGATTCGGCAAAGAGATGCACTACAAGCCCGTTCTCGAAGATCGGATCTGGCACATCATCCTTCCCTCGATCGCGTACATCGCGCTCTTCGCAAGCGGAGTCGTCACGTACCGGCACGAGATCGGAGCGCTCTACGTCGTCGCCGCGACCGCGCTGCTGCTCCTGCTGATCGGGATCCACAACGCATGGGACGCCGCGGTTTACATCGCGATGCGAAAGCAAAAGCGGTGAGACGCGCGGTCTAATCCGATTCCCACGATGCTGATCGGATCTCATCCACTTTGCCGCCGACGAAGGTGATGGTCGTGTCCATTCGCCGCACGTAGTCGGTGATGTAGCTCCATTCTTCGATGGAGATGCCGTCGAAGCGGACGTGGGCGTTGCGGCGTTCCGGGGGCTTGCCCATGATCCGTTCGACTTCGGCGAGCGTCTGGCCGATGCGCAGTTTGTCGATGTGCCTCTGGTTTTCGAGGGCGGCGTTAAAGGCGTAGCGGCGGACGTTCACCGTGCATGCGGGGAGCACCGTCAAAAGAAGCAGGACGATGAGTGGGCGGATCAATCGCAACGTTTGCGCTCCTGGAGAAAGTCTCCCCGCCGCAATCGCGGCGGGGAGTATGAAGACGAGATCAGAACCAGCCGTTGCCCGCGGGATTGACGAGGGCGCGGTAGACGCTGGCGTTGATGGCGTCGCGGAGTGCGAGGCCTTCCAGCTTGCCGCGCGCGACGACGTAGCGCATCGCCAGGTCGGTGGGATGGAACTCGGAATGGTAAGAGAGCCAGTTGCGATCCGAGGCGACGGAGGCGTCCATCTGCGGATCGAGCATGACCAGGTAGATCGCGTTCTCGTCGAGGTGCTGGATGCGGCCGGCTTCGATCGATGACGAGAGCAGACGCTGCACGTCGAGGTCGGTCACGTCGGGCGACGCGCCGCTGACCTGGAGCGAATTGACGCGCATGCCGAAGGTTTTGACGCCGTAGCGATCGAGGTCGCGGAAGCTGGAATCTGCGTTCATCTGCCGCACGGATTGAATGACGGGCAGGCGATGCGCGGCGTCCCAGTGATCGCCGACGAAGATCACGTTGATGGAAGGATCTTCGACGACGGCGCCGCCGTGGAAGAGTGCATCGCCGATTGCATCGCCACCGCGATAGACGCGGATGCGGCCGCCGTCTTCGTCGCGGATCACGTCGGCGGGATAGCGCACGTCATCAGCAGGATTCGCTGCCGGAAGCGCTTGCACCGCCGGGGCGAGTGCCGCCGAGGCGCCGAAGGTGATGTCGAGGACGGAGTGGATCTCGATGCCATTCGGGGCGACGCCGGTCTGGCCGTGGAGGAAATCCCAGAAGCCGACGCCGCGGACGGTGACCGCCGTCGACGTCGTCTTGAAGCTCGTGGTGGCGGTGAAGCGGGCGTCGAACTGCCGCCGCGCGTTCGCGACGCCCGGTCCGAATGGACTGCCGGCGCCGACGCAGTTCGGCGCGGGGATCTCCACAATCATCGTGCGTCCCGCGCCGTCCTGGATGACGAGGTGATAGTCGGAGTCGCCTTCCTTCGCGTACTTCGTCAGCGTTCCGCTGAGGCGGTACTGCGTGGTCTCGCGCGGAGAGATGCGACTATTGGCGGGCAGCGTGGCGGGATGGGCGGACTGCAGCATGTTGTAAATCGTGGTCGAGACGTACGTACTGAGGTTGATGGAGGAGGCGCCGGAATCGGTGCCGGTCTTGATCGACCAGCGCTCGACGCCGCACTGCGCATGAAGGGAAAACGCCAGGAGCAGGATCACCGGGGCGGACAGGACACGAACGAAACGCATCAATGTCTCCTTTGTCGTGACTGCGCGGCAGAAACGTGTGGGCGGAAACACCGTACGGGATGGAACACAGATGCGTCAATGTAAAAAAAGAAAACGCCCGCCGTTTCGGGCGGGCGTTTCGGAACATCACGTCGAAACGAATCAGCGGTTGCGCAGCTCGTTCTCGTCGGTAAGGTTGTTCGTGCTTCGCGTGGTGGTGCCGACCGTCGCGGACGGCGTCTCCGTCGCGCGCGTCACGCCGGGCGACATCCGCGTCTGCGCGCGCTCGAACGCGTCGCGCGTAGCGGCCTTCATGTCGTTCCACTCCGCACGGGTCGCGCCGCGAGCCTTGTCCCAGCCGCGGCTGAGATCGGACTCGACATCTTCGAACTTCCGGCCGTGATAGCGGCTCGCCGATTCCCAACCGTAGGCATACGCCGGGCGGTAGTCGTCGTAAGTGCGTCCGGTCTTGAAGTAGGGACGCGAGGTGTGATGCTCGCGCCAGTAGGCATCTTCTTCGGTCGGATTGACGGCTTCGCCGGCCGCTTTGCCAGCCAGTCCGCCCGCGACTGCGCCGATGGCGCCGCCGACCGCTGCGCCGATCGGTCCGCCGACCGCGCCAATGGCCGCGCCCGCCAGGGCGCCGCCGCTTGCTCCGCCTGCCACGCCGAGGGGATGCGCACCCGGCTCGCCGGTGATGGGATCAGGATTCGAATCGTGAGTTCTGTTTTTGTTGTCCATGGTTCCTCCTAATAACCATAGAGCAAGGTGCGCGCCGACATTTGCCGTCTAGCGCGGTTTGATCACAACAGAAACGGCCACCCTCGCGGGTGGCCGTTCGGTTTGGATCGAGGAACAAGAACTACCAGATGCGAACGCGGTCTTCCGGTTTCACGTACTCCGCGTCGCCTTCCTTCACGTCGAACGCGGCGTACCAGGCGTCGACGTTGCGGAGCGGGGCGAAGGCGCGGACCTGGCCGGGGGAGTGCGGGTTCGTCATGATGAGCTGGCGCAGCGTGTCGTCGCGCATCATCGTGCGCCACACCTGGCCCCAGCCGAGGAAGAAGCGCTGGTCGCCGGTGAAGCCGTCGATCACCGGAGCCGGCTGACCCTTCAGCGAGATGTGATACGCGTCGAGGGCCATCAGGACGCCGCCGAGGTCGCCGATGTACTCGCCCATCGT
>Ga0207677_10000129_pt1 | contig 61992 bp, 97 predicted proteins | sample KBSMisM42_FD_184311 | JGI IMG/M metagenome (GOLD analysis project Ga0207677, IMG submission 184311) | Miscanthus rhizosphere microbial communities from Kellogg Biological Station, Michigan, USA - KBS Miscanthus M4-2 (SPAdes) (version 2) | ecosystem: Host-associated > Plants > Roots >...
AAGGCCTCACGCTCCCGACCACTGTGGGCGGTTCGCTGTCCCTGGACGGCCTGACCTCTGCTGAAGGCCTCACGCTCCCGACCACTGTGGGCGGTTCGCTGTCCCTGGACGGCCTGACCTCTGCTGAAGGCCTCACGCTCCCGACCACTGTGGGCGGTTCGCTGTCCCTGGACGGCCTGACCTCTGCTGACCGGACCAATGTTATGAGCAGGCTTCGGAAGTAGGCTTTATGACAACCTATCAAGCCGCCATCGCCCTCGGGATCACCCGTGCCGCCGTCCTCAAACGGATTGCGGCCGGGACTCTCAAGGCCACCAAGGAAGGCCGGGACTGGCGTATCCTCCCGCGAGACATCGAAGCAGCCCGAACGGTGAAGAAGGGCCGAAGGCCAAAGAAAGAGGCAAGACAATGACTACGCAAGGACCGGACCTACCGGATGTGACGATCGACGTAGCGCCCCTGGTTGATCCATTTGCTTCGTGTCCTTACTGCACCGGCCCTACGGCCGTCCTCAGTGAATCCACTCAGTATCACTGTGTGGATTGCCTTGATACCGGCTACGCGGACCCGGAGGCGGCTACGTATTGCTACTACTGCCGCAAGGTTGCCACTCAGTACGTGAACGAAACCCACCCGACGCACATAATCCGCGTCGAAGGCCGATTGTGGCGGGCGCACGGCTCATGCCTTGATGATGAGCGCCGATCCCACGATTCCAACCAGGACCCGGACCTACAATGATCCAGACGAAAAAAGGCAAGCCGCAGTTGCCTGACAAGTGGTGGATCGGCTTAACGGTGGTTTGCGACATCTGTGAAGCCGAAGCAATGCTGGAGCCTACGGATCGCCCGCGAAACCGTCAATACCAGGCCGGTCGGTGCATGATCGTCAAGTGCCCCACCGAGAACTGCAAGGGCTACATGCACGTCGAGAAGCCCGACCTTCAATCGGAGGCTGACCAATGACCCATCAAGAAACACAGAACATGGACGAGCGTGCTTGTCCGAAGTGCGGCGTTCCGTACCGGTTCCTCACCGGGGCTCAACTCCCGGACGGAAGCCGGATCAACCCGGACCACTGTTACACCTGCGCCCAAGCCTGGAACTTCATATCTCGCGGCATTGGAGGCAATGACCCCATCGCTCTAGCCAAGCGTTCGTTGGCTGGGGAAGCCGCTATCTACCGATCACGGGCTGGGTGGATACCTCGTGACGTGTTGTATCTGGAGGGTACGCAATGAAGCCCCTCCGCGTACGCCCTCTCAGCGACTTCGACGCCCGCGCGGTGGCGTTCTATCTCAATCGCGCACAGATGCCGGAGACGGCCGCTATGAAGCGGCTGTACGGCCGGTTGGCCGCTCGACATCATCAGGTACCGACAATGCATCCTGCGGAGCAAACGGCTACGAGCCGATGGCTGTGGCCGATACGGAATGGGAAGAGGATTTCTTAATGGCAGACACCAACGCTAGGGCGTACACGCAAGGGATTCCGTTCTATGCGGACTCTTGGCGACCATACGAGATCGGGGCGACTGTGCCTCCGGTGAACCTCTCCCGCTACGAGTGGAACACCATCTGCAAGATCGTCAATGAACTCTGCGAGCTTTCTGACGAGGTAGCACCCAACAGCCTTGCTGATAGCCTCATTCAAGGCAAGGTGCTGGTAGAGATCGTAGAAAAAGCGAAGGAACTTAGGTTCCGCACTCGCGACGAGGCTACCAAATGACACAGGTCTGCCCGTTCTGCAAGCAGGCATTCGAAGGCGGCGGCATCCGCCACGTTGACAATGATTGCCCTTCGCCTCCCTCCCGTGAGCGTCGGGTGGCATCCTTGCGGCGAGTAGCCGCCATGTTCGATGCACTAGCCCTTGACGACGGTTCGCCCGAATACAAGAAGGCGCAGGCCGAGTTCCGCAACCTCATGAGCCCAGAACCTGACCCAGTCACAGAGAAAGACCTTGATGATGTCGAGCAGTTGTTCTTGAGGCGGTTAGCCGAGGATGAGCCGAACCATCCTTGGGTGCAGGAAGGAATGGCAGGTCGATGACATCGCTTACTCATAGGGTCGGACCCGGCGAAGATATCCTCGTTGAGATTTACTTCGATCCGGACGGCATGAAAGGCGGCAAGATAGGCTGCTACCGGGCGCGATTGCTCAAGAACCATAAGTGCCACGATGCCGGTACTACGGCCGAAGATGCATACCGAGCCCTCATCTGTACGGCCTGGTCACTCGGATACATCCGTGATCCTGAGCGCTACCGCATAGCGAATGCCGGGTGCTTCAAGGTCTACGGCCCACCAACAGAGCCGTATTACCACCACCCTGACGATCCGAACGGTAGCCTGCCGGGGCATTACGCCACGCGCGAGGACTGGGCGGCCGACAATGAGTGACATCACACCCGAAGAGAAGGCTATCGCAACCGCTGCGCGGCGTCTGGAGAAGGCGCTCGGCGATACCTACGTGTACTCCTACCATCCCCAGCCCGCACGGGTCCCACAACGCCAGCACTGCATCACTATCCGCCGAGCGATTAACGGTGAGTGGATCTGTTCTGGATACGGATGTACGGCACCGGCCGCAGTGCGTGATGCGCTTAAAGAGTTCCGGGCGTCACTGGCGTTCTAAATCCCCTGCCCCGTCGCGCCCGGCATCCGGTCGAGACGCTGCGTAAGACGGGCCACTTCGTCACGGAGCGACTTTAGTTCCATCTCTCGCGGCACGTTGGTAGCAATCTCGGCCTCATACTTCTGCTGCCACGACGCCGCAAGCACTTCCGCTGCGGTCGCCCGCGCCTCGGCCGTCGCCAACTTGACTTTGAGGCTGTTGATTTCGGCCCGGTCGGCGGCGGCGTCCAGCTTCATGCGCTCAATCTCGGCACGGAGGTCTACCCGCAGGCCCTTGTTCTCCTCGGCGAGTTCCTTGCGCTCGGCCATGAGCCGTTGCGCTTCCGTCTCCTTCGCCTTACTCTCGCCTTCGAGGGTGGCCGTACGGGTCCTAGCACGGCCTGCGAGCCGCCGTTGGTACTCGCCGTGGACAAGCGCCAAGAGCGCGACTACAGGGCCGCCAATGGCCCCGGCGTCCGTGAGTGTCATAGCGCCTCCGTATCGGGGCAGAGTAGCGGTGTGTGCCATCGGCGGATAGCCTCCGTAGTCATGCGATGCGCTCCTTCTGTAAGCGGGCGCAACAAAACGCGGTAAACTTGCTGCTGCGTTCAGTTGCAGATGCATTCTGCACAGGGCGTAGTAGCCGGTCGGCACGGCTGTAAACTCTGCCGGCCGGCTGCGATTAGATTACCCCACGGGTTGGCCTCATAGCAGCATCGACACGCCGAGAGCAGTCAGCCCGCAGGCGATGAAGTTGGCTCGGCCCGAGGGAACGCCGAAGGCCGCTAGGGCCTCAAAGACGATGAAGGTGACGATTAGGAGTTGGTGTATCATTTCTGTTTACCTCTTTGGCATGTACGGCGTCAGGTCCTTAGTGAGCCTGGCGTTTTCTTGGGGTGTGAGCTTGCCTTTGCGCTGCGCCGATCGCATGAGGGCCGCGAGAGCGGGCGCAAGCATCCTCCGATCCGCTTCCGTGGCGTCGTGCTCGAATATATCGGCTGCTGCGGTGATGTCCTTCGAGCCGAGTGCGCCGAACTTGGCGACAACCGGCGGCTCGTTGGCATCCTGTGCCAAGAACCGGACATTCGCCTGTGTGAGAAGCCCGGTATCGATGTCGTGGGCAAGCCGCTTGCCGAGTTCGCTTTTCGGATCAAGCGGCTTGCTGCCAAGAGCCTTCACCATCGGCATCAATGCTCGCCGTTCGGCGTATGATGCTCTGTCAGCATCGGTAAAGGTGCCGCCTGGAGATGGCCCAAGGCGACGCGCTATAGCAGCCTCAAGCCTGGATGGGCGGTGCACACTCGACATCGGCACTTCCCGGAAGAATCCCGGCTGCGGGTAAGGATGGCCGGGTCGGTTAGGATCGGACGTAAGCGGTAGGTCCTCACGGTATCCCGGCTGTGCATTCTTGATGTAGTCGGCAAGCGTCTGTTTAGAGCGGATACCCTTCGATGGATCGGTCAGAGCGGCAGTCTGCGAGAGGAAGGCGCTGAACGGCTTGTGCATGGACACCACGCCCGCCTCAGCCCTCGCGGCCTTCCGTGGGTCCTCCCCAGTGAATATATTCGCTGCCGTTTGGGCGTTCTCATTGATCCGGGTGTACGGGTTGTCGGCAAACGGCTCAAATAGCTTGCCTGCGGCCTCGCCAGCAGTAGGCGCATCATGCGCCTTAAACCGATCGTAGATTTCCCCGGCGATGGCCCCGGTGTTCAGCAGGCCACCGACATTCCCGTATTGCCCCACGTCCCACTTTTTTCCACGGGCATTGATAGAGCCGTATTCACCATGAGCAGGATCAGGCGCGTTGGACTGCCCGGTTTGCTGCCGGTAGAATCCATACGCCATGATCCCGGCCCCGACAAGGCCCCTCTCAAACACCTTCTGCCGGTAGGCGGCCACTTCGGCGGGAGTCGCCTCCGGGTGCATGTGAGCATAAAGTCGAGCGAGCATCGGGGCGCTGATCGATCCCGTAGCCATCTCGATCTGCCGGCCAACGCTATTCATGGGAACGGACGCCACCGGGGCGATATTGGTACGGATCACCTTGCCGATCGGCCCCAGACGATCCAGTGATGTAAGCCACGCCGCCGCCCGGTTCGGATTCGTCTGCGTCTCTTCCCGAGCGAACCTGATAGCAGCCTCAGTCATGGCCGGAGTCGGGTTCAGGCGGGCATCAGCCACCGCGTTCCGATATGAGGTCCCTCTGAGCCCCTTCGCCTTCGCTGCCTTCTCCGCTTCGATGAACAGGCCCCGCTCGAAGTTGTACGTCTGCATCACATGGTAGATGGCCCCGTGAACACGCATTGGGATACGGTAGGGAGCCAATGCCCGGTGCATCAGAGGATCACGTGACGAGAGTTCGGTATGGATGGGGTCGCCCGGTGTGTGCAGAGCATCCTTGCCTGCCAGTTGCATGGCTAGCGGGCCGGACTTCATTAGTCGAATGGAATCCGGGACTGCGCGGACACCGGCCCTCAGAGCAGTTGCGGTTCCAAGGGCGCTAGATGCCGGGTTACGAACGAACCGGCGGAACTCCTCCGCGCTGATCGTCAGGTTATGAGCCCCGATGATCCGGCCGAGTGTCTGCAATCCCGACAGGATATTCGACCGCACAAAGTGCTGGTAGTTGTCACCGTCATCGGCAAGGTGCCGCATGATCGTATGGGCGATCCCGGCATAGTCGCCATCGTCCAGATTGCCGAGGTCGCGCACGGCGGCATCGTACTTGGCGGGATCGATTACGCCATCCACGCCTTTGAAGTGCTTGCCTAGAACGTCCTTGGCAAAGTCCTTCGGGGAATCGTAGCCAAGCCGCCCGGCCCGAGCATCCGCGATAACCGTCCGCATCTGCTTAATGATGGCGTGAGGATTGGGCTTCGGCTTGATCCCCCGGAACGCATCGACAGCCTGCGCGAACCTGCGGCCCTCAGCCGGTGTCAACGGCTCATTCGCCTCTAGCTTTGCAAGGGCGCTCTGCCCAACGGCATCACTGCCAAGATCAGCACGAACCGCCTTCGCGGCATCCGGGCCAACTCTCGCCCGCAGAGAATCGTCCACCACCTGAGCGCCGGTGCGGGTGCGTGATGGTCGTGCGGGCCGGGGGCCGCGTGCGTCCTTGACGATCTGCCGGACAGTCGCCATCGCGCCCATCGTTGGCCTGAAGGACCGCGAGGACACGTTCTTGGCCCATGCGTCAGCGATGATCTGCATTTGTGCCGGAGTAAGCTCCCCGCCGTGGATCAGCTTGTCGAGGATGGTGTTCGAACCATCGGCATCCCGGATGGCGTCTACGAACTTGGACGCTCGCAACCGTGACCCGAGCCCGGCGGCGAGCTGGTCTACGAATACCGGCTTGACGGCCGCGCTCTGCTGCGCGGCCACGGCCTTGCCGAGTGCGCCCCGTGCATTGGCATAGAGAGCCTGCCAGTCGGCTACGCTTAGGTCCGCGCCGGTATCGGCCTTCATCTTACCGAGCCATGCCCCGAACTCACGCGCCCCGGCTTCCAAGTGGTAGATCGCCATCTTGGTTAGAGGGGCAAGCACGGAAGGATCGATCCCCGCCGACGCTCTACCCGCCGACTGCTTGAACCACTTGGCTACTTCACCCTTCAGCCCGTCGTAGTCAGCCTTCGTGACGATCCGGTTACGGCTGCCGTAGGATTTACCCGCAGGCTTGGGCGCGTTCGTCTCCGCGAGCCGTGGGGCCTTCTGGATAGCACGCTGCGCGGCAACCGCCTTCTCGTTGTACGAAACGACGGAATGGCCTTGCAGTAGTTGGCCGCCGCGCTGCGCTACCTCATCGGCGTGCTGCATGGCAAGCCGGTGGTTCTCGTTGGCGATGTCGGCGGATGCTTGGTTGGCGACGGAAGGAGTTTCGCGGTTGACCGCTTCGGCATCACTTGCTGCCTCGGCGTAGTGGTTCCGCAGGTTCCTGACCGCAAGCTGCCAGATTTTCGGCTCTACGCCCGTGGGGATTTCACCGGGCGGAATAGCTCTGAGGTCGTCAATAGACACGCCAAGGTCACGCGCGCCTTGGATGGCCTGAGCGTCAGTGAGAGCAGGCTTGCCGACGAGCCCGAGGCCATGGGCGGTTGCGGTGATCTTGGCCTTGGCGACGTCGGATGCCTGGATGCGGTCGAGGTTCGTGCTGCCGACCATGTTAGATGGCGCAACCGTTGCATTATCTGCAACAGTTGGAACCTGCCCATTTTCGGCCGTGTTTTTAACAGGTTCCGGGGATGCGTTAAGCGGGGCAACAGATTCAGTGGTCAAGGATTCCTTGACAGGTGCCTTCCCGCCGAGTATGCGTCCGAACATCTGCCGCATCTCATCGGAGAGCCCTGCATCGATCGCCGAGCCCTTGATCCCACCGTAGATGTTCCCGAGCCATGCTTTGAACTTCTCAAAGACGGTACGCATCGGCACAGTCGGGAACTTTCCTTCGGCTAGGTACTGCTCAAACCCCCGCGCGAACTTCTCTTCGTGCGAACGCTGCCAGTTGCCGTCCTTGACGCCGGCCCATGCCTCCGCTGCCTTCCGGTCGACATCGTTGAGCGTTCGGCGGAAGATATGGCCGAGTTCGTGGACAGCCGTGGAAACATCTGGATCCTTGAGAGCGTGAATTACCGCACGTCCGTCGTCAAGGAAGGAGACTGCGCCCTTCGGCCCTTGGAAGAGAGTATCGCCGAGTGCGGCATTCGCCTGGCGTGCGAGACGTGTTATGTCGGCATCAGAAGCGTTATCAGCGCCAAAGGTTCGGATGTCTCCATGAGCGGGCTGCACCTCTACCGTGACATTCTGGCCTCGCCCTACCCTGCGCAATAGCCCTATCTGGTTAGGCGTCAACGCCCGCACGGGCTCGGCATATAGGATGTTGTTAACTGGATCGGCGTGGATGCGCAGCGCCCCGGAGCCCTCTTGGAACTGAATCATCCCATCGGTACCACTCTTGCCGCCGGTCAAGTCCTCGGGTAGTTGACGATGGTCAACAGTCCGTGCGCCACTCGCAAGATTGCCTTCATGCCTGCCAGAGAAATCAAGCATCTGGCCGTCAGGAGTTACATAACCTGCCTCGCGAGGATCATTGGTGACACCGAAGTGCTTCTTGGCGGCATCGATGATCGTTGTCGGGCTTGGAATGTCCTGATGTAGCGCCCCCGAACCCGATTCGCCCTGCGTCACACCCGCTACATACCGGCGATAGAACTCCGCAGGAGTCGAGTTATTCTCAACCGCCCACTGCTTCGCCCGTGCATCGAACAGTGCAGATGATGCCGTCGCCTCATCGGGCGCAAGCCCCATATGCCGCTGAAGGGCCGCTGACATAGAGGCAGGCGAATTGACGAGGGTGAGGGCAGGCTTCGGAGCCACAGACGGCGCGCCGACGGTAGGTTCACCCTTGCCGTAGATCAGCTTGTCGATCTGGAGCCCTAGCGCGTTCTGGTTGGCATCTTCTACGAATGCCGTCAGCCCATCAAAGGGAGCATTCGGATCACCCTCGCCGTGGGCCACCACATCGGCCCCACGCGGCGTTTCCACCACTGACGCGCCGTTCCGTGCGGCCACGTCACGAAGGACCGTCATCTCTTCCAACGACATCGGGCCGGGGCCTCCGCGTGGCGTCAGCGACATTACCGTATGGGGCGCTACGTTGCCCTGTGAGGCGATAGCAGAGCTTCGGCGGGCGGTGGCGTCAGAGATCGGTGGCTCTTTGCCCTGCGCCCTCAGAGACGCCGCAAGCGCATCCGGCAGGGCTTCATCGGCAGTCGGTGGATGCGTGTCTGATCCCCGGTAAGGCTTGCCCTGTGGCGGGCGCATGGTTACGGCGGGAGGCGTGGCGGCATCGTCAACAATCGGCTCAACCTGACCCGGTGGCAACGGCTGATCATTCCGGGCCTGCAATCGAGCACGGACATTCGCGCCGGCCTGCGTTTCCGGCTTCATGGCTTGGATAGCGCGGGCGGTTTGCGCTTGACGCTGAATGTCAGAGGCCATCGGAGGGATAGCATCGGCGGCCGGAGGTGCTATAGGTTCAGGCGCGGGCGGCGGCACAGCCGGGACTACTTCAGCAGGTGTCTGACCTCGTCGGTTTCGCAATGATGCGGCGGCTTCTGCGATCGACGGGGAGCCCGGCCGGAGCGGTATGCGCCCGAGCTGGTGCATGGTGCCACCGGCCGCCACCCAATCTAGAAGCGCGTTGCCGGGATTGTTCGCCCACTGATCGGCAAAAGCTTTCCGGGCCGCCTTGTCGCCGGTTAGTGCCTTTGCGGCAAGGACGGGGCTGGCATTCGTGAGCCCACCGATGATCCCGTGGAGGGTGTCCATGTAGTTCTGCGCGGCGTATCGCCCTTCGGTATCCACACCACTACCAGGAGTTACAACCCCCTTGGCCGCTGCGCCGATAGTCTGAGCGCCGTGGATAGCAAGCCCTGCAAGCGACTTCGCGACATCGTACAATCCTGCCGGAAGGGCTGCCGCATTTGCGACAAGCCCGGCCGCTGCCGGTGAGTGCGTCAATCGCCCCTGCGCCACCCATTTGCGGGCCGATTCCCCAAAGTTGCGATCCGCCGAAGCAAGCCAATCCAAGTAAGTGGGATCGGTTGCGGCCCCATGACTGAAGCCGCCACCATGATTGATTCCCCTATCAATCGCCGCCATATCCTGCTGAGTGGCGTTAGGAGGCGCAACCCGACGGGCCGGTGGGCGGTATGGCACTCCCTCACCCGGCAACGGGAGATCGCTTTTGAATGACCCCGAAGGCGCAGGGCGTGCCGCTGCGACCATTGCCGCATGAGTTCTCGCCACCCCGCCGAGCCATGCCTGAGTGTCTGCGTTAGTGCTAGGATCGGCGGGCGCGCCGGGGATATTCCATGTCGGTGCTTGGGGCGTGGGAGTAGCGGCAATCGTTCGGCGCGGGAGGGGCCGCCTTTGTGGCACTGCCGCAGGCTTGGATTTCGATGGAGGCTGATAGCCTTGGACAACCCCGCCGTGAGCGGATGCAATCTGTGCTATCGTCCGGTCGGAGCGTACATGCCACCCACCATCCGCCCCGGCCTGAGTAGACTCCGCTACCCGGCCGTTGCCGAGCGAGATGGCAAAGTGCTCGGAACCGTTAGAGCCGATCTGCCCGCGCGGAATGCCACCCTTCGGCGGGAAGAAGAGTATGGTGCCGTAAGGGTAGTTGCCGGAGGCGTCAGGCTGCACCTGCGATCCATTGCGGACTATCCCCGATGCCGTCGTGTTGAATCCCGACGACTGAAGCTGCTTCGAGATAGCGGCCCCACACTGAAACGCCGATGGCTTACCCACCTTGGCGAGCATCCGCCCGACGAACGGATGGGCCTGGTCCAGCTGGATAATGTCGTCAGGAGACGGCATCTGATCGGGGGACTCAGGGGCAGGCGTGGGTGATACACCCGATTGCTGCGCTATGATGTCGTCCGGTGATGGAAGAGTGGTAGGCATCTAGTGCTTCTTGTAGGGCTTGCCGTTCAGGAAGTAGTTACCGGCGGCGTCACGGGTGAGCGTGCCTTGGTTCGTCCGCCAAGTGCTTACGATGTTCTTACCACCACCGCTAGGCGGTGGCTGCGGCCTAGCTGCTGCCGCCCGCTGCGCGGCTATCACTTCATTGTAGGCGTGCTGTGCGCCGGGAGCCTTCGGGTCGATCATGGTCACGGAACCATCGGCGGCTTCGTTCAGTAGTGGGTCCTGTTGAACCGGCCCCATGGGCGTCATGACGGTACGTGGCAGGAAGTAACTCTTGAACTTGTCGCTGGTAGCGAGTCCCGCGCCTTTGCCTGAGCGAGTGTAATCCGTGTTGGCGTTCAGGTTCGCTATGCGGGCGACCGCCTCCGGCATCCGGCCATTACGAATGTACTCTATCGTGGCTTGGTCGAGCGGAATACGCCCTTGTCTAATCGCATCGATCTGAGCCTTCCCGAGTTGCGTCCGGGTCGTCTGGAGGTACTGAAGCATGGCCTGCTTGTAGTCGTCGGCCGTTCGCATATTGGCGAGACGCTGCGCCCCGATCTGCGTCATGGCCGAGCCGGGGATCTGTAGCACGTTCCCATTGGCGTCGAGATAAGACGACATCGGGCGGCCGTTGATCATCACCTTGTCACGCTGATCCGGCGGGGTGGCCGCCACCTTCGCCGCAAATGCTGCCGGGTCCATACCCCCGTTGTACGGCCTCATGCCGGCATCGGGAATCGATACGTCAACGCCCGCCCTGCGGAATGAATTGGTGGTGTTCAGGAACGCTTCGGGATCGCCGCCCTGTGTCTGGAAATCCTTGTAGAGTTGCGCCCACCGATCGATTCCGCCAAGGTTCTGCTGGTTCATCTGCCCAAGGCGAGCGTACAACGAATCCTCATCCTGCCGGAACTGTGATTTGTATTGCGGAGACCGGCCGGGGCGATTGAGTTCCGCTTCATCCTGTGCAATCCGGGCAAGAATCGCATCACGGTCGCTCATCCCATTGCCGAGAGGCGCGAAGGGGCTAACACGTGGGCCGGTCGGAGCGTAGCGCGTTCGCCCTCCGGCCGGCAGGGCCACTGATGCTTGTCGGGCGGTGGCGTACGGGCTGGCCGACGGTGGCAGGATCGACCCGAGTGCTGATGCCAGTGGATCGGCGGGCGGCTGGGGCGCTGCCGGTGGCGGCCCTTCCATGATGGATCGCAAGGACGCCGCTAGGGGCGGCTGTGCCGATGGCGCGGGCGCAGGGGCCGGTTGGCCGGTTGCGTCCGCCTGCGGGGCTCCTGGGGCCGCCGTAGGGCTATCAGGTGAGAGCCACGCCATGACATCGTTCTCGGCTTCGCTGGGGTCTACGCCGTAGCTGGCGGCGATGGCCCGCGCCCGGTTCCGAACTCCGTTGTTGTCCAGCACGCCGTTCCCATAGGCCGCTTGCAGGTTGCTGATCTGCCGTTCGTAGTTGTTGCGCTGCTGCGCTTTCAGAGTATCGTTACGGGCGTCAAGTTGGGATTGCCGGTAAGACGCCTGAGTTTTGCGAGCATCGACACGATCCGATTCGATCTGTGCCGCCTGCTGCCCGGCAAGTTGCCCCTTCTTGATCCCGACGCCGAGCCGGAGCAGGGCGTTCGGCAGGTAATTTCCGCCGGGGCCTGTATCGAAGATGGTGCTCATATCATTAGTGCCTTAAATCTGGTACACTGTCGCTATGGAACCAGTTAGAGTCTCGTGCCCAAGATGCGGAGGGGCCGGGAGCGTGCCCGCCAAGCCGTGGCAAATCGCCATTCTCACGATCTGCGGCAGTGAGTGGTTATCAACGCCTTTGATCCAGCACGGGTTGAAGGTCGGATACGATATGGACATGAGCTTGAGCCTGCTTAACAACAGGCTAAGTATACTCTGCAAACAGGGCCTACTTATCCGTAAGCCGGTGCCGCAACCATCGGGCGGCTACGAGTTCCACTACAAGGAGACAGAATGAAACTACGTCAAGCGGCCATCTGCGCGTGCATGGCCTACACGATCTACGCGGTATGCACCGGGCAACTGCAAGCCTGGGCCGACCCTCCGTCAGGTACCTCGACGAGCAACAATCCCTCGAATTGGAGCCCTGTGACTCCTACGATCGGGACAAACCCGCATCCGTCGGGCGTTGTTGGCCCTGTCCCTACAATACCTCTAGGGCTCCTGACCGCACCTCAGAATCCGCCGGGAGTTGTCTTTGACTCCTCCAGACACATACCTATGGGTCTTGCACTAGACCCTAGAGGCGTGCTCATGGTGACCCTCACGAGCATCCAGTTTCCGGGCAAGATCGTGGCCTTCAACACGCGTGGATCAAAGTTGTGGGTTAAGACGTTCTTGCCAAAACCGACGTTCGTACACTATCATCTCCCTAACATTGAGATCGCCGGACTCGGTTATCACGAATGGGAGGTAACTATCGTGCCCGGTACGGCGGTCAAGGCAGATGGCAATACGGTTTGGTTCTCGCCATACCGGAGTATGAAAGCACCCGAAATGACCTTCCCGATGACTTCTCCATCAAGTTACATCGGCGCATCTTCCGGGCCGCCTAATGATCGGCGTACTATCACGAGATCAGTCCCAAACTGGACAATCTACACGACGCCTGCTGTCAGAGCGCATATTGTTGGTCAAGTTGTTGTGGTTGATGGGCCGACTACTGACATCGACTGGTCAACGGCGATGCGATCAGACGATAACCCGGTGGATCGGGGCCTGATGCAATACTCCAAGGACAACCAACTTGCACCGTTCCCCATCGGAACCATCATCGTGACCAAAGATGCTGCCGTGTTCGTGGTTGTGCGCGAGGATGCCAACCCCGCAGGCGGATGGGACGTTCGGATGCAGCGGCTTGTACAACCTCCTCATAGAGTGGTGGGCTATACCGAGACAGTGAACCAAAACACTGAGGGGCATCCTGTCGTTTGGCATCCCGACGAGGCAGGTATCTTCGCGGATCACACTATCCAAGGATCGTAGACGCATCACCGTCCGATCGGGGTATAGCGGAGCGGGTTGGGAGGCGTCAGCCCGCCGTAGTAGCCGGGACTGCCGAAGCCGATTGCGAGGGGCTTTGCACCCGGTACGAACGGCGGGGTAGTGGCCGCAGGCGACATGATCTTCGCGAGCGCCTTCTTGTAGGCCGATCCCTGAGAGTAGAGCGCCCCGAGGTCGCCAATCGAGCCCATAGCATCTCCGGCCTGCGCCTGTGCGGCCGCTTCGGCATCATCGGCAAGGCCGCCATACTGCCCGGCAAGGTACTGATCGGCCGAAGTCTGCTGCCCTAGCGCCTCATTCCCGAATCCGTACGCCTGGTTGGCCTGTCCGGTGGTCAGCCCATAGTCGGCCCCCAGATTGGCCTGCCGACGCGCTGCGGCCTGCTGTGCGGCATACTGTCCTGCCTGTGACTGGTCCGCTGCCTCCGCGAGATCGACACCCTGAAGGCCACCGGTGGATAGTGACGATGGATCGGTGAAGCCACGAGCGGCAAGAGACGACCTTACTCCTGCCCGTGCGGCATCGTAGGCCGACCGGCTGTGCTGCTGCGCCCGCTCGGTATCAAACGCAAACTGCTGGTCGGTATCAGGGTTGCGCTGAAGGTACGAATGGTACGCATCGTACGCCTCGCCTTGCTGCGGGCGATAGCGGTTGTAATCGGCAAACGCCTGATTCGCGAGGTCGCCATAGCGGCCTGCGTTGGCGTTCACGCCGCCAAGGTACCCTTCCTGAGCCGAGCGGTACCGGCCTGAATTCTGGCCGCCCTTGTTCCCGCCGAACAGCCCTGCCACGCCGCCGATGAGCGATACGGCATCTCCTACTCCGAACATAACGAGCCTCCGGTCTAAACTACGGTTGCGGATGCATTGTCAGCCACCCGGTTCCGTCAGCCCGCACTTTGACGGTGAGTGTCTGAAGATTGTTAGTGATAACGGTCGTTCCGGACCCGTCAATGTCGTCTCCGGCATGGGCTGTCAGCGTTATGCTGTTGCCGCCGGGATGGATTTTGACAGTGAGTGCCGGATGGGCCGATGCAAGGTAGGCGCTCGCCTGCGGGAGCGTCACCGTTCTATTGCCGCCCGATGTATCCACTGCCACGTTTGGGGCCGACGCGCTCATGGTGAAATCGATAGACTGCGCCGTCCACGATTCGTCCGGTAGCCCCGACGGAGGCGCAGGCAACGCCGCTGGAGCCCACTCAGTCCCATTATACGTCAGTACGTCATCTGTGGCTGGAGTGGCACTATCCACCGGGACGGACTGCAAGCCCACCACCACCGGAGCATCCCCGCCGCCGCCGAGGTCACCCGCCATGACGATGTATCCGCCCGAGTCCGATGCGGCAGGCAACGACAGCTCATTGCCAACGAGCGAGAGCGGATCATCCACGGTTAGGTTGACCGATGGCGGGGCCGATGGACTACTGCCGGGGATAGAGACAATCGTAGTCCGGGCGGCACGCCCTGCGGCGGTGGCTGCCCTTGCTCGTTTAGCGAGTTGGTGTACCTGAGCGTTCTCTGTTGTAGTTGGAGGGGCTTGCCCTGGAAGGCGATAGTACGGATTGCTCATTGGTCCGACGGCCTCCCCTGCGCGTACTCGATCCCGAGTGCTGTGATACGGGTCGGCGTGATGGTCGAGCCCGAGAGCCCCACCGTCATATAATCGCCCCGCACATCCACCGTCACCGGAATCCGCTGCGACCGCCTTTCAGTCGCGAACGTGTACCCCTGCGAGAACGACGCTAGGCTGCCTGCCGCTGATGCCGTGTACGTCAACGCCGCACTCTCGCCCGTTGTCGCGAGCGCATACACGTAGGTCGGCTGGTTCTCCATCCAGTAGGATTCGGCCCGGTCCTCTTGGCCGATTCCTCTGCTCTGCGCTGCCCACGATACCGCTACAGCCGATGATGCGCTAAACGCCTTGTCACCGCTGCCGGTGAGCTGATAGATTTGTCCGTCGAGCCCTGCCATATAGATGTCAGCGTTGTCGGCCCCACCCGAAAGCGCCTCCGCGCCGGAGATATTCATCTGCAAGAATCGGGTCCAACCGTTCTGCCGATGATCCCACACGTAAGCGCAAGTATTCGCGCTGTCGCCTACCTGTGGGGCGAAGAGGTAGAGCCGCCGACCGGCCCACAGCATCGCGCATTTCTGATAGGCTGCCGCTGTGATGGCCGTTCCGCCCGACTGCGAGGGATTGAGCAGCCTTTCGATGGCAACCGATACAGGGGTCACCTTGTTGCCGTTAAACTCGTAAATCCCATCGGGGCCGAGGAACCATATCTTGTTGTCGACCACCGCAACGGCCCGAGGAGCGATGCATCCCACCTGTGCCCGCCGCAGGTAAGAAGTCAGCGTGAAGTCATTGGCCCCGAATCCTACGATAGTCCACACCGACCGCTGCTTCAGGATGACAAGGGTAGTACCGAGCGGAACGAGGCGCATGATCGGATCGTTGTCGGCCCCACCGGCGGATGCCTGGATGCCCTTCACGTCCGCTTCGGGATCATCCCCTCCGGGACTGATCGCATTGAAGTAGAGCGCCGATGGATTGGATTCGTCTATCAGCCAACTCGCATAGAGCGTCGAGCCCTTCGCAAGCCATAGCCGCCCCTGCCAACTGACCGCGCTCTGCGCCCCCGTTGGCGGCAGGCCCCGACCGGTGATGAGCGACACGGCCAAGGCGCTCTGTAGCACGCCATCTGGCACGTTATCAACCGCCGTGCGGGTCGAGTGATTCCACGATAGGTTCGTGGACGTTGCCGGCGAAGTGGACGGCAGGCTGTCGGTGCCAACCGGCAGGATCGCCACGAGCCGGTATCCGGGGTCGAGCACGCCACCATCACGGTACAGGAAATAGTAGTTGGTGTTGCCGTTGAGCGGCGTCGGGAATATGAGCTGCGCAGACGCCTGCGCAAGTGTCATCTGAAGAGATGCCGAGATCGGCGAGGGATCGCCTTCAATGACATCCGAGAGTTGTAGCACGGTGCCACCGGAGGTATACGCCCCGCTCCCGGTCGAGCCCATGAGGGTAAAGGTCGTGTTGCTGGTAACGACAATGAACCACGTCCCATTTGCGGCAGTGTTGCCGACCACGCCGTACACAAACACCCGATCGCCGGTTTGGTAGCCGTGAGCTGTGGTCGTAGTAACAGCAATCGGAGCGGCGTTGCTGGCTGCCGAGATCGTAGCCGACCGGCCATTAACTTCAGTGAACACCCATGTATACGGGCCTGCCACGTCTCCAGTCAGAGCATTGGCAACTGAAAGCCGCCCTGCCGAATCGATCGGCCCGAACGTGATGACGTTCGGTACGTTCGTGTTCGGCGGCAAGTCTGCCATGAAGAACACGTACAGGTACCGGATACTGGCGAGAGTGGCGGCGGCTATCGTGGTGATGTCCACCGACAGCGAACTGCCGTCGTTCGCCCAAGTCATCTCGTTCGTGTAGTTGATCGTGCTGTGCGTGTAGGAGACAGCCGTACCGCCGGAAGTGTATGCGCCTGATCCGGTCGATCCCGTCAGGGTAAACGTGTCGGCCCCGGTCCTGATAATCGTCCAAGTCCCGTTGGCGGCCGTGTTGCCGAGTACTCCACTGATCTGCACTACATCCCCGGTCACGTATCCATGAGCGACAGCGGTAATGGCGATTGGGCTGGCGTTCGTGGCCCCCGTGATGGCCTTCGTGGTCGTGTTGACGGCGATAAGCCCTAGACGCACGTGCATCCCGGAAGTCGGGATCGGCGTAGAGGATGGGAACGAGATGCGTCCGGCGTTCGATAAGTCCTTACCCGCCTGTCCAAAGTCCCTGACGAGGTACGTCCCGCCAATCTCCGGGAACAGAGCGCCCCACTGCACTTGACTGTTGGCGGCATCATTGAGAACCGGGCCATTCATGATCGCCGACAGGTTGCACAGGCCGATCCATACGCCGTTGCCGCCCTGGTTGGATGGCCCCGACGCCAGGATTATATCGTAGTGGTGCGGATCGCCGATTGCCTCAAGCGCCGGGCCAAAGTTGAGCGTAGCCGATACCGTTCCCGGCATCGTGGCCGACGGCGGATTAAGCAGGATGGGGCCGATGGTCGCTAGTGGATTGTTGGAAGAATCCATAGCGGTCATTATCAGAGCTATGGTGGCCTTGGACCCGGCCCGCTGGCGTTCGGCCTGCGCGGTGAACCGGAAACAGGCTGCTTTCGCAAGCCCATACGGTGCCGGGAATCCGAAGGCCGTCACAGCCGGGGCGGTGATCGATTGCCCTATGGCGTCGGCGGGATTGTCCAACAGAACCGAGAATGGGGCCGTGGCCGCGAAACTGACTTGGGATGATCCGCCGGTAGAGCCGGGGCCGTAGTCCGGTGAATTGGCCGGCAGGATGTACGGGCCGTTCTTCAGCGTCCAAGGGGTACCTGGCAGGTAGACGTTCCCACTGGCTGAACCAGGCGTATGGAAATCACCGTTCGGGAGCAGGTTCGATTGCCCACCCTTGACCACCGATGCCGTATTGGCTGTGTATGCACCATTGCCCGCAGAGCCGGTCAGCGTGAAGGTGGTCGCGCCCGTAACGGTGATGACCCACGTGCCGTCTGCCGCCGTGTTCCCTTGCGCCCCCGAGATCGTCACCACATCGTTTGTAGCGTATCCGTGATTTGTGGAGGTAGTGACGGCGATCGGCGTGGCATTGGTCGCTGCGGACACCACAAGGGCCGTAGAGGCGGGTATAGCCGGGGCAGGGGTCCAGTTGGCGGCCACCGGCGTATCAAGCACCCCTGCGGTCAGCGTAGCGATCGGAGCGGTGGTCGGCGCAAGCTGACCCACGTACGCCGCAGTGGTCGGGGTGCCACTGGCATCCATCGAAATCCGGTAGACCGGCGTCCCGCCCGCTACCGGGCTGTCGGTGCCGTTCCCATCCACCACATACACGAACCGGCCTGCCTGCTCAAAGAACACATTGGCCGATACAAGATTGAACGACGTTGCCCCGCCGATCAATACTTCCGTGGAGGTGGTAGCGCCCTTCTGCTGCCGGTAGACCTTCCCGCCACACGCGAACAGGAACCATGTTTGGTAGGTCGGCGGGGCAACCGTCATATTGGCGGTCACGATCGGGAGGATCCCGTAGGCGGCTGCGCTGCCCCGTGCCACCACATCAGCCTGCGTAAGCGTGCCTTGCTTGCCAGGGCGCGTGACCAGTTCCCCGCCATCCACAAACAAGTTATCGGCCTGCTGCAAGAAGCCGGGGCGTAGTAGCTGCGCGGCGTGGTATACGTCCACCCCGACGAAATCGGTTTCTGTGACTGTGGTGGTGGAAGGCATCGTTATTTGGAAGGCTTCGGAAAGTGAGCAGCCCCAAGAGCGGGGTCGCTTTGCCATAGCCGCACAAGAAGGTCTTGGGTGATGGCCTCAAACTCTCCCATCCATACCGGGATGCGGGCGGCCATCTGGGGATTCTGCGTGTTCTTCTCTGCGATCAAACACGCAGCCCTGTACACGAGCGCCTTCGCTAGATCGGGCTCAATCCAGGTTGGGACAGCGGAGCCGGTCAGCCGTGCCGGAACAGCGAGTCCTATCACCGTCAAGGTGGCCGGTGTCGCGGGCTGTGGGTAGACCCCAACACCGTCATTGCCCTGCGGGAACCAGTACAGAGGCGTTCCCGCCGTCTCAAGCCCGACAGGCCCAAGGTTGGTTTCGAGCGCCGACCGTGAGCAATAGGTGAGCGCATTCGTTCCGTGCTTGACGGCCCGCGCGGCCCACAACGCTTGCCCGGAGGACACTGTGAGCGAGGAGAACGGGCAGTAGTTCGATGCGAACGATGCCTTAGTGCCCGTGTCCGTGATCGGGTAGCAAGTACGGCATATCTGCTCGGCGGCTTCATTGAGGTATTGGGTGATCGTCGCGGCCGTAGTGATCGTCGGTGAGCCACCCGTGCCGGTCGGCAAGTCGCCCGCATGGCTTGCTGAATCCAAGCTGAGCCGGGAGAGAACTTCATTCTGCAAATCGACCAACGTCTGAGGATAAGCCATGTTATTTTTAGCCGAACTGTTTACGTTATTGCGAACAATGGGTACGATGCCAGTATGGAATCATACTCTGATGCGGACCTGGTTGATGTGCTCAATGAACAGATCGCTGAGATCGGCGGGCTGAGGAAGTGGGCCAAAGCTCACGACTTCACCCCGAGCTTCCTGAGCGATGTCAGGGCCGGGCGACGGAACATTACGGATCGGCTCGCTACTGCACTCGGGTTTGAGCGCAACAGCGGATGGGTCAAGAAGGAGACATCCAAGTGAAGCTACTTGATAAACTACTCGGCAGGCGTCAATTCCACACTGCCCGACAGGCTACCGCCGTCGGGCAGTCCGACGCGATCACCAACGCTATCCGCCTCTCGAAAGGCGGTGAACTGATCGCCGTCGTTTGGGCCGATGCCGGGAAGGTGGGCTATGCCACCACCACGGAGCGGACAGCGCTGAACGGCGAGGTTTTCACTGCCTCAACGATGCCTGACCTGTCGCCTGTCGTGTACCGGGTCTATCCGATCAGCCGGTCAGGGCTCGATACAGTGCCGAACCTTGTGTCGGCTTACCAGTACGGCAAGCGGATCAAGTAGCCTCCCGTTATTTACCAACCCCAAGGAGCAGGAGAGATCCCGCCGTGGCCGGAGCAGAACCACCGACCGTTTTGAGCGCCGCGACGTAGCAGGAGTACGTCGAGCTTGCCATGTTGAAGTTGGCCGTCTGCGCCGCGATGGTGTTAGCGGTCATATCTTCAATGGCGACACCGAAGCTTAGGGAATTGACGGTAGTGAGGTTAGCAAAGCCGCTTCCCAGCGTCGGCGTGCCGCTCCCTCCGGCGATAAACACACCGATTACCAGTTCGGGCGTCTCAGTCGTAGCCGACGATGCACCAGAAGTGGGGTTGGTGCCTGTAGTGCTGTTGACTGTATGCACATCCAGGGAGGACGTTTTCAGGCCGGAGTATTCACGCACCAGCCCCGCCATCGGGACGGTGGTGTTCGTAATAGTCACGGCTGTGACGCCCGAAGCCACATTGTCGGCGACCCATAGACGGCCCGTCCCCCCGGTGTCAATTACCGTGTATGTGCTGCTCTTATTGTCTGATACCGTGCTAGATGACAGGCATCCGGCGACAATAAGTGTGTCTCCGGCCCCAGAAGCGGAGATGGTGATTACCAAGTTGCCAGGGCCGCCGCCGGTTGTGCCAGTGACGGTCTGTACGAGCGTCACAGTCGCCCACGACGGAGCGCACAGCAGGGTCAGCAGCAGCCCAATGATCGTAAGAAGTCGTTTCATTTACGGCCCTCGGCGGTCGTGGACGTGGTCCTCAGAGTGCCACTGCCGTCAATAACGAGAGGGACTGTACTAATGGCCGGGCAAGGCACAGAAATCACGCCCGGACAAACGTAGGCCCCACCTTCCCATGATGGGCCGTACTGAGGCGGCTGAACAACAACACTTCCGCCGGGGTGGACTATAACACTCACGCCGACCCCGAGTGACACAGTGATATCGCTCGGCCCCGTGTTCGTCACCGTGTACTGAGGCGACACGACCGTGATACACTGGACAGCCCCGGTCACAAGCTGGCCGCTTTGCGGGACAGGGGAAGCGTACACCGAGACGGTCGCGAACCAGAGTAGAAGTCCCAAAAGGTATCGCATGGTTGCTCCTTATGGCCCGAGGTAGTACGTGACAGTGATGTACTGAGTGGTGGACGCCGAAGCTGTTGTGTAGTCCAAAGCCGTAGCGGCCGTCACTTTGATAGGTGTCGTGAGCGTGATGTTGCTGCCGCCACCGGCCGGGTTGATCGTCGCTATGAGTGTGCTGCCGGAGTGCGGCAGAAGGCTCACCAAGGACGCTGTAGAGCCCGTGTTAGCGATGTAGATTCCGGTGATGTAAATCGATACACCGGATGTCGCGTTCGCCGCGAGCTGCGCCGTTGTCGCGCTCGCGGTGCTAACCGTGGCGCTGGAGTAGTTATCATGCAGGGCATACGGTGATACAACGATCTTGCCGTTCAGGTCGCCGTAGGCGTTGACCCGCTGGCCTGTGGTGACTGCCGTCGGATCGGCCGACTTTCCGACCATGCCCACCTTGACCGGATTGCCGCCGTCGGTTGCTGCCGACGCCACGTCACCGACCACCTGAGCATTCAGATTGCTCGCGGTGGCCTGCGTAACCGCCGTCGTGCTGGTCGTGTCCAGAACGGCGTGGAGGTTGGTCCCGGTCGTCTGTACGACCGTCACGTTCCCAGTTACGGCGGTGGTGCTGCCGGTGTCGTTGATCGTGTGACCGATGACGTTCGTGCCGGCCGGGAGAGGATCGCCAACCGACGTGCGGAGCAACCCCCCGGTGGTCAGTGATAGCGGCGAGGTTTTGGCCGTTGTGTACGTTGGCGCGGCCGAGGTCACTGCACCCTGGATCAGTGGCCCAAGCTGTCCGGAGGTCGTAGAGTTCTGGGCCAAGCTCAGATCAGGGAGCAGGCATTCGAGCAGCCCAGCGGTGTTCGTGTAGAATGGTACGCCAGTGGTGCCGGGGGCATTCGACGGCGGGCTTGCCGGGTAGGTGGTCGTGGAACTGTTGACCGTGACGCTGCCGCTAATGCTGGCCGTCGTCTTGAGGTTGCCACTGCCGTCGATGTGAAGCGGTTGTAGCAGGCCACCGTCGTCCAATGCGCCGGGGAGGATCGGTTGAGTACCCGCGCCTGCCGGGGCCACGCCGGGGAGAGTGGGGCCAACCACATCCTGAGCCCCGAAGGCTACTCCCGGCAAGCCGACCGCCAGAATAGCGGCTATGAAAGATTGGATCTTGAACTTCACGCCTTTGCCCCCACTTTCGGCCCGCACGTCGGGCAAAAGTCCTTCGATGTTTTCATGCTTCGCCGGTAGCCGAGCGAATGAGCCCGCGCCTGGATGCCATCATGGGACATACCGGCATTACCGACAACCTGATTGGAGCACTTCGGCCCGTCACACTTAAGGACAGGGCGAGTGTTGCCATACCCGGACGATGCGCCGGGGATCTTCTGCTCTACGATCGACATGCGGTATCTCCTACCATCCTGCGTATTGGCGGCGGATCGGGATACCGCCCTTAGTGTCCTTGGTGAGCCGGGAAGTCTGAGCCTCAAGAATGCCTTTGGCCCTCACCCACTCCTGCTCCATGCCGGGGAGAAAGGCCGCGTACTCTACCGGGAACTGACGGCATCGGAGCACACACGCCCGCCAGCTTGCGGTTGGCAACGCCCGGTCAGGTAGCGGGAACAGGTCGCTCGGGTTAGGCCACGTATTGCCGGGCACTCCGAGCCCTTCAATAGAGATCCCGCCAGAGGACAGATTGCCGACACCACCGGTAGATGATGCGGTTCCCACCGGCTCCTGCATCGTTGCTACGCCCCCAGCCACACTCACGATCTTGTTCGGGCCATTGATGAATCCGCTATCGACTACCGTGTTCATATAGAGCGTGTAACCGACATCGGTACTGACGAACGGTCGCAGAACACTAGAGAACGAATAGGCGGTGGCGGCGACCAGGTCAGTGTAAGAGGCGATGAGCGATGAAGCGTTCGGAGTCGGGTAGAGCGCCACAATGTTCGTGCCCCGAGTGATGTACCACCGTGGTGATCCCGCAGGCTGATCCCGCCAATTAGGGATTAGCTGCGTCAGATTTTCGGCCGTGATGACCCTCAGTGGTGTGCGCGTGCTGGTCGTGTCGGTCCAAAACGCATCCTCTATCTTGTCCACATTCGGGGCTGTGTAGATCGGCTGATTTGCCACCGTTTCTATATCCACCGTCACCGCGAAGGAGTTAGTGGCCCTCGCGGTTTCATCGGCGGCATCGTTAATGACGGCATCTAACAGGAATGTGTCCTGAGCGCCCACACTGCCGAGCGTTTCTCGGAACCGCCCTTGGATTAATTGCCGGAACTGCGTTCGTGTCATGCTCATGTGTGGTTACTCGGCCGGGTGAGGATGCTCTGCGGCCCATCGCTGCATTCGGATTCGCCGGCCGATTGGAACGCCGTTGCCGTGGAACGCCGCAATAACAGGCGCGGAGCAGTCCTGGTCGTGAACGCTGTTGTTCCACCGCCGGGGCAACACCACGAATCGCTCCTGCCACTCCGGGGTACAGGAGAGCGTTTCATTGACCGCCCACTGATCGATATAAGACGGGTCACGCTCACAGGTAACGTGCCGTCCGTCCAGTTGCGCCACCGCGTACCCGATTCCGGCCGGGGCCGAAGGACGGGCGTTGCGCAGGGCGAATACATGCTCAAGGAACGCTATGGCCCATTCATCACACCGCCAGTACATAGCCCCGGCGTTGAAGTGGATCGGCTCGCGGAACATCGACGGGTACGGATGAGCCGTCATCCCAAGCGAGGCCCACGCGGGCAGAGCATCGGCGAGCCCTACCGAGAAATCAGCAATGATCGTGTCGGCGTCAAGCCAAATCACATGAGAATACTTGCCTGACTTAACCGACTCTTGGATAAGGACGAGCTTTTCCCAGAATCCGACCCAATCCCCCTCGTGCATCGGCAGGGCTTGGTACTCGTAACCGTGCTGTTTGCAATAGGCGGCATGGCGGTCTTGGTGGTCCTCAAGCATTCCTGAAAAATCCGGTGTATCGGCGGCTTGCAGGATCATCGGACGGGGCAAGATCAGAGGCCGCTTAGTTGCCATGACGCGCCTCCGTATCTACCACCGTCGCATTTGGGCTCTGTATACGGGCCTGCACGACATTGAGTGCATGGCCCCAGTCTCCGGGCTTATGCTGCCGCGTCAGGGTCATGCTGGCATACCAGCATGTCACGTCAGACCGGTGGAACCATCGCCAATCGGCGTCATGCGGCAGAATCGTGTTGGTCGGAACGCCCATTGCCCCGGCGAGATGCGCCACGCTCGTGTCGATTGTCACCACACGCTCACATGAGCCAATCCGCAGAGCCGTTGCGAACATGTCGCCCGTGATCGGGTCGTGGTTGAATGGGTCCTCTTTATGCTGAAGCGAGACTATCTCGTAGCCATTATCAGCGAGCGCCTGACAGAAAGGCCCGAAGGTATTCCAGGGGATAGATCGCTTCGCCAGTGTATCGTTCAGTTGCAGGCCATTCCAACAAACTCCGATACGCTTCGGTGTTGGCGTCAGGGGCAGGTTGAGATATGGCCCCTCGGGCATCGACGGGTAGTCTGCGCCGAGCACATGGAGCAGCGACATGATGGACACCCATTCATCGCATGGAACTCCAAACCCACCTGCGGGCTGCATCTCCACCACCATATCAGCATCAGTACAAGCCGTCGCGAGCCGGATCAGCGGCCACGGTGCCTCAAGCACGATGAACGCACCACTCTTCTGCTTCAGCAACGGCAGGTAACGCCAGAGCCAAATGTGATCGCCGAGGCCCTGCTCTGCCGCCACAAACAGCGTACGGCCCGGTATCGGTCGACCGTCCCACATCGGGCGTAGCGACGGGGCCGGGCGATTAAGATTAGGCGCTGCGGTACACCGTCGCCACTCCGCGTCGGCAAGCCCTTCGGCCCACCATTGCGGCTGAAGGTCGGCCCACTTCAAGGACGTAAATGACCTGTGCAGATGGATGAGGGCATGATCAGGATCGATCTGAACGGCGATGTTATAGAGCGTCTTTGCCTTACGCCACTCGCCGATCGCGTCGAGCGACATAGCCGCGCCCATGTATACCATCGCGTCCTGCCGAGGCTCACGGGCGAGAACGTAGGAATAAGCCCCTATGGCCTTCTCGTGCTCACTGTTAGCCGCGTAGTACCCCGCTAGTTGCCTCCATCCGGTCATCTCTTCCGGGTTTTCACGGAGACATTGTTCGGTTAGCACAATGCAAGCGTCTAAATCTTTTGCATCTACGGCCGCCTGAATCGCCCGTTGCTGCTGTTCAAAATCCATAAGACTGCACGCTCCCTTCAAGCGTGCTCCTTCAAATGAGAACGGCAGGGGAGTGAAGGGCTCCCCTGCCGCGCCTTCGGCCGAAACCGAAGCTAGCTCGTCAGCGCAATGTTCACGCCGCTGGCGGTGATGCCGGAATCCGGCAGGACCTGAGCGCGGACCCACTCATACGGGTTGTAGAAGCGGGCGATAACGCTGATCGGGGTCGTGGTGGACGCCGAAGCAAAGACGTAGAGGAACGTCTCCGTAACCAAGGTCGTATTCGTGAAGAGGCTTTCAGTGCTACCCTGGAACACCAGAGTGATGTTCTTGGCGAGGGTGGCATTCGCGTTCACGACAGAACCGAAGTTGACAGTCCACCGATTTCCACGCGGGGGCGATCCCGGCGTGGTGAGCTGGTCGTACGCCGTGGATGACGTTGAGGCTGAGATGGTCGAGTTCGTAAAGAGCTGGACCAGGTAATCACGTGCCATTCATGTGCTCCTTTCGAACTACGCGATCTTGATACCGTACATCCGGGCGAAGGACCGGTTGTTCGGAATCCAGAGGCCAACGCCCCAGTCAACCACCCAGTTGAACCGTACGAGGTTCGTGGGGTCGAGCCCGGCCGCCTGCACGCGCAAGGGCTCGGGCTGCCATCCGCAGAAGGTTTCCGTGCCGTAGTTGACGGCGTAGATCGAGGTGTAACCCGTTCCACCGTCGTTACCGCTGCTGTCCTCGTTCTGCGAGATGATGCGGGTGGTCTGGTCGGCCTTGCGGCCAACGTCGCGGAGCTTTGCGCCACGGAACGTGCGGATCTTGCGATCGAACGCATCCGTGGTAGTGTCGAAGCCCGCGCCTGGACCGGCTTGGCGAACGGCATACGCAAACGCACGCCGCATGTAGTCGTTCATGTAGAGAACGACGTTATCGCCATCCTCGGCCATGATGAAGTCGAGAAGCTGCTCGACGTAGCGGAGAAAGGCATTCGCCGTAGCCGCCGTGATACCGGTCGGGCTCAGGTCCGCGCCGGTGGCGGCGAACTTGAGTTCCGTGGGCATTCCGTAAGCGCCGGGGTTATCCAGCCGGGTCCGCAGTCCTGCGAAGGCGTCGAGGTTGCCGCCCGAGTTGTGGGCGTTGTTGATGAACGTGTAGTTGAAGTTGTATTCGAACGCTGCGAAGAACAACTTGGACTGCACGTCGATAGGCGGGCTGATCGCGTTGGTGTCGCGATTGATCCGCTTATCGATCTGGAACTGCGCCCGGACCAGGAACATCCGCTCGGAGTAGTCGGTCAGCTTGCCGATGACTACGGTCGGGTCCTGATTGACGGCGGTCCAGATGTTCGTCATGCTCGGCAGGGCGCTGTTCTGGTCCATGCGCGCGCCGAGCATAATCAAGGTGTCCTTCGTTGCGAGAGGGATATCCTTGACGATATTCTTCGTCCGGTAGAGAGAGTCCGTAAACTTCTCCACCACCGGATCATTGCTCTGTGTGGCGTAGACATCGAGTGTCATCGCCTGTGGTGAGAATGCCATTTAGGGCTGCCTTTCAAATGAAACAAGGCCCCCCTCTTGCGAGAGCGCCTTTTCGTCAGCCCCGAAAGGTCGTACCGTTGCTAGTCGTATGATCCACCGGCGAGGATTTCACCGAGGGAGCGGCTAACCCGCTGCTTGAGCGATAGCGGCTGCGTGCCTAGATTCGGACGCGCCGGAGCGCCACCCGGCCCGATGGGCGCAGGGGTTTCGGCGGTCTTGGCGCGGCGGGTAGAGGCGCGGGCCACTTCATTATCGGCATAGGCTTCCACTTGGCGCTTGAGCGCACTGTGGGCCTTTGCGATAACAGCGGGATCGGCGTCCTGAAGGAGTTCCGACAGCTCGTCATTCAACGGGCCGAGGTCCTTCTCCATTGCGGAGAGCGCCTGCGTGCGAAGCTGCCGGGTCGTGTACTCGACGCCCTGGGAAGCCTGCTGGTTGAGCCGGTTGGCCTCCATCAGCGCCCGTTGGGTATCGAGATGCTGCCGCTTGATGTCCTCCGGGATGTCGTAACGGCTGTTGAGTTCCGTTTCGAGTTCCGCAAGGCGTCTCTGCTCAGCTATATACTGGAAAGCTGCCTCAAGGCTTGGATGCCCGTCGGCCCTTGCCAGCTCCTCGTCGGCGCGCAGTTCCTCGACCGAGTTGTACCGGGCGAGCCCGGACGCATTGATCTTGGCGACACGCTGCCAATCGGAGGCGACACGTTCGGCTTCTTGGCGCTTGTGGACGTTCTCCTGAAGCGCTTTGTACGGTACGGTTTCGGGTAGTTTCTTGTCCGCTGAGGCAACCGCATCGGGAGCATTTAGAGACGGCTCGTCAAGGGCCGCAGGTTCGTCTACTTCCTGGGGCTCGGTGCTGTCATCGGGTGTGGGCTGCGCGGATCGCGTAGGCGGTGCGCTGGCTGCTTCCGCAACCTGTTCACGCAACGCATCGGCGAATCCGCCGCCAGTGTCTCCAGAGGCCGAGTTTTCCTCTGGATCATCGTTTAGACTCGTGTCGAAATCTTCGGGCATTAGCTTCCTTTAGGCCGTCCGGGGCCACGCCGGGCCGGGATGGAATCGGAATCAGCCGAGGCCAATTCCTTGATGAGTTCGGTAGGGCGCAGGTATTCGCTTACATGGGCCATGACCGCATCACGGCTCTCGCGGGCTTTCTCCTGCTTCTGAGGGCCGGTATGGGTCGAAACCCGGATGAGATGATCAGCACCGCAGTCGGCGCAGACTTCCCATCGATCACCGGCCTGTATGGTGATGGCGCGGATCTTGTCGATCTGGAACGCCTCCCCATTGATTCCGAGCATCCACCCGTCTATCGCGCAGTCGTCGGCGTAAGTGTCGACGGTGGGCTCCTCGGGCATCTCGATCGGAGGGAACTCCGTAGCGACCGGACGAATGGTCATCGTGCCGGGAACCGGGGGCGCATCCGTGTACACCCGCTCAGTATCCGGCTCCATCGGAACCGATTTCGCCTGTCGCTGCATGAGTTCTTCGGAGGTCAGTGGCGGGGCCGGGCTGTAGTAGCCGGTTGCCATCGGCATCTCAACTGCGACATCTGCCCCCGGCGGGGCCTTGATGAGCGGCGGGGCCGAACTATAACCACCCGTCGCGTGCGTCATTCCTGTATCGATCGTCTGCATCGTCACTCCTTCTTCATTGCCAGCGCTCCCGCAAGGGTCATGCCCTTCAGACGCTTGCGCATACGGGCGGCAGGATCAGGCGTACTGCCGCCATGCTGCTTCTCGGCTACCTTACGCTTGACAGTAGCTTCTTCGGCGGCGGTGATCGTGCCGTGGGCGCGCGCAATGGCGGCGTCCTTGTCGGCAATCTGCACACGGCCGGGAGTATTCAGCGGAAACCTGCCGCCGGGGAGCGCAAAGTCTGCACGGGGAGCCTTAGACATATCGTTGCCTTTCGAGGGATGCAGATAGCCCTTCAGGTTGGCGTGGGGCCACCCAAGATTACTTGCCATTCGCGCCTCCGGTAGCGCCCGGCTTGGCCGGGGCCGGTTTCGTTGCTAGTTTCGTCAAGGTATCGGGGTCGTCCACCACTGGGAAATTAGCCATCTCCTCTGCGCCCACAGTGCCCTTCGGGCCTGCCTTGACGGATATAACCGTCTTAGGCATCGCGGCCTCTACCATGTGCTGCCGCGCCGTGAGTTCGGCTTGATGCTCGTTCTCCTGCATGACCGCCGATGTGGTGTGATCGCGCTGGCGCATATCGGCATCACTCTTCACGCCCGCGATGGCAATATCACCCTGCGTCTTAGCCTGCTGCCGGATCAGGTCAGCATGGAGTTTGATAGCCTCCATCGTCTGCGCCAACTGTTCTTTGAGTTGGATCTGTTCCGCCTGCGCTTGATGCTGTTGCTGCTGCATGGCCTGCGGGTCAGGCTCGGAAGCCTTCTGAAGCGCAACCATCTCGGCTATAGCCTGGTCGATCTTCTCCGACATGATGTCGGAGCGCTCGAATCCGATGTACTCGTAGACGATCTTGACGAATGGTAACAGGTTCGGATTGCGTGACAGGATACCGAGCAGATCCATCCATTCCTGTTTGCGTGCCGCTGGCGTCTTGGGCATCGCGGAGCCGGGCAGGACTTCAACGCGGTATAGACCACCGTTTCGTAGTGCCCGGAACGCTCGCGCATTAGCTGTGGCCTTCTCCGGTCCTGATTGAGATACCATCACGAGCCGAGGTTCGTTGTACTTCTCGGAACATATCGCTATCTCGCACTCGAACCGCTTTGTCTGCGCCTTCTCGATATTGCCGATGAACTCCGCAAGTTGTGTATGGTCGGACTGCTGAAGTAGCTCAATGGCCGTTCCAGCAGTCACGCCCGGCGGCGTGTCACCATTGGACGGCTCATGCATACCGACCGAATCCTCCATCTCGCGCTTGTAGGCTTGGATGAGGGCGAGGTACATTTCGGAGACGGCGGGTGGAGCGTCATACTGCGGCGGAACGGCCCCGTCCCAATAGACCTTGCGATAATTTCGATCGCTCGTGTAGTCATCGGAATCGATCTCGACGCCCTTCTTGCAGAGCACCACCGGAGTATCGGTATCAATCCGGTCCTGAAGTCGAGAATAGGTCTTGTTGATGTTGTACTGAGGGTCCAGAAGGTCAAGAGTGGCATTCATCGACCACAAGGTTCCGTAGGCATCCCCGTATCCAAGGGGAATAAACGGAAACTCTTTCCATTTATCATAGGGCCAATCACATTTGCTCGGCGCGGTAAGCAGTACACCGGACGCCACACGGATGAATCGTCCCTTGGGATACTTGGGCGTCGGCTTCTGCCACATTTCGTATAGGCAGGCTTCCTTAGCCTTACCTTCCACGCTCTGACGGAACCGGTTGCCGGTGATTTCGTTCAGTCGCCACTCCCACCATCCTGTTTCGCTCGACGTGCCTTGTGGCTCGGCCTTAACTGCCCATCCACGGCCTTTCGGGTACCCCGGTTCAGGCGTGCTGAACTGCGTTTGGAACCAGGAGAGCGGATAGTATTTGGCGTGGATAAGCCACGGGCACTCTTCCCACGACCTCGCGGTGGGGTCCGGGTAGACCTCGAACGACGGAACAATGGATTCTACCAAATCGCCGATCGGCGCATCCTTGACAATGGTGGGGCGTGCTGATGGCCCATCGCTGAAGTCGTGGTAGGCGGTAGAAGCGCCCTTCTGCGGGTCCCATGCGATCTTAAGGAACGACGTGGAGAGCACTAGAGCAGCGTCAACCCACTGCTGAAGCTGCACCTGGCGGCTGAACATCAAGTCATAATGTGCGCCGAGGTCGCGGGCCTCTGCCGCTGCGGCTACGTCCTGCGGATCGTCCGTCAGGGGCTTCACACTAGCATCCGGGCGCGTCATCGTTGAACGTACCTTCAGCTTTGTGATCAGTGGGCGTACGTAGTTAACGGTCACATAGTTGCGGTAGTCATCGTTCGGGTCACGAAGCGACATGAACCGGTTCAGTTTGGGCTTCCATGCAAACCACTGGTTGCCCATGCGGAAAGCATAACACCGGAGCCATTCCCGCTCCAGCAGAATCCGGGCCTGTGATGCGCTACGGAAGGACTCCGTGACGAACTCTACGGTTTCCTCTTCGGATTCTCCTGGGGGTGGAGCGACCCAATCGATATCGGAGGGCTCAAGCTCGGATTCGACGTTCTTTGGCTCTAGCAGCCTGCCCGGCAGACGTGAAGGGCCTCCGGCGACCGGCCGTCGCTTGAATGGATTTCGTAGGGTTACAGGCATCGGTTAATCGTTGGAGAACGTGATCGGGCCGGTTGCGCCCGGCGGGAGGATCAAGCGCGGAGGATTCTGCCTCTCGGCCGCCTGCTTCTTCGCCCGCAACGCAATATCGACCATCTGCTGGAGGTTGCTGGCGATGAAATCAGCCTCAGGTTCGCTGAAGTGGCCGCCGTCGATCGCCAGTTGAGCGGTGAGCTTGCTGTCATCGTCACGAAACCGATATTCCCAGTTGCCGGCGGGCGTTTCTATCGGGCCGCCAACCGACGGTTCAGGATCGTACTGTTCATCTTGGATCATCGTCTGTCTCGGTGGGCAAAAGAGGAAGAGGACGGCCTACTGATCGGCGTGATACGGGTTACGGCCGGGACGGCCTCTACGATGTCCTCTGTGCGGACCCAAATCTGCCCGTGGTCACTTGTCACAACCAACGTCATCTCGCCCTGTACGCGCCTCACAACCGCCTTCACGTGGACTTCCTGCCCTTCTTCAAGCATCTTTGTCCTCGTGCAATGCCCATGTCACATAATCGGGCGGTGACGGGTTGTAGCCGCCGGGCTGTCAGGCGGACGGAGGATCGTTCTCCGGGGCCGGGAGGCGGGAGGCGATCTCGCGGATGGTGTCCTGATCAAATCCGCTCATATTCGTATCGAACCGGGCATTCGACAGAAGCCGACGCATGAGAATGATCTCATCGGCGCGCAGAGCAAGCGAAAAGTCAGGGGTGGTTACTGGCTCGGTATCAGGCATCGGTCAGTTCTCCTAGTCGTAGTGGGGCTTGCGATCTCGCTTTAGCCTCTTCCAATCGATCCATCGCCAATCAGCGTCGGGATCACGCATGTACGCAAGGATGCGACCCGCTGCGTAAAGCTGCATGGCCTGCATAAGTATGACAACGATGAGAAGGGCAGTGATCATGCATAGCCGCCCTTGCGCTTGTTACGCATCCACATCGGCACGTAGGCCGGTTTCTCGGGCGGAATCTCGGCAGGCTGCCACCGAGCACGGCAGAAGTGGCGGAAGTCGTCTATCGCGTGGTCGGAGCACGAACTATCCACGTCGTCAGGGTCTTTGGAATCGCACGGGGCCTGCTTCAATTCCCGGATCAGATTCGGACACGCCTCTTCGTAGATCGTCAGGCAGTCCGGTTTATCCAAGATCGCATTAACCGCGCCCCATCCGTTGTACCGCTCCTTTTTGGAGTTAGAGGACATGGCCGGGTAGACCTGAAGTCCTGCCTCTTGATACATCTCGGATATGTACTTGCCCGCGTTGGTGGTCATCGACCATCCGGGCTTGATCGTGCGGCCGTGGCTGATCGTCGCCTGCTCATCGCGGGCCGGGAATATCGACGGGTCGCAGTAGATCGGGACGCTGCGCGGGTCCAGCCCGAAGCTCTTGAGAACCGCCAGTATCAATTCGGCCTGGCCGGGGTTGGTATGGTCCTCGCTCGACGGCTCAAGGTCGGTCTCGTAGACCTCTGAGAGTACCTTTACCTCTTCGCTGTCGGTCACGCCGTAGAGATGGAATGAGAACGGGCTACGCCGTCCATAATCCAGGCCACCGAAGTAGTTCCACCACCGGGGCGGCGGCATCGGGGCCGGAACGTACTTCCCCGTCCCGCCACAGGACACACAGTTGGGGTTTTTCGCCTCGCACACCGGACACGGGCCGTATGTCTGATTGACCTTGCGGACATGCTTGACCGTGTTGAAGTTCGTAAAGTATATGCCTGTGCGGCTGATGTCGTGCTGGCACTCGCGCAGGAACGCCGAGTAGCCATACGTATGGATTTCCTCTTGGCACTTCTCGCGGGGCTTCCCCTCCCATGTGGGCGTGCCTGTCAGGATGTAGTGCCGCTTTACGTTGTCTGGGTCTATCCGCTCCTCGCAGGTGAAGTCACGCAGGGCGGGAATGGGGCCGAGCGTGATCCTGTTCTTCAGCATGTCGGCCCGGCCATCAAGCATTTGGCTCATGACCGAGTTGGGCTGCTGCGGGTTTTGGAGGAACGCCACCGCCATATCGTCACTGCCGGTCGGCAGGATCGAATTGGAAAGTGCCTCGATCTTCTTCAGGATCTCGGCGGCCGAGTCGCCGAGTTCGTCTATGTCGTCAATCAGGATCAGGTCGGGCCGGAAAGTTTCGAGCTTGATACCGCGAACCGCACCGTCCACCCCGAAACTGATAACCGAGAAACCGTTCTGCGTGGTGAGCTGCTGCGCGTTCCAGTTGACCGCCAGCCCGTATTTGTTGACCTGCCGATTGACCCCGATCTTCTCAAACCGGCGGGCAATCGTATGGATGTGCTTGTTAGCGGATTCGAGGGACGCTTTGACGTAGAGCGCGAAGTGACGAGTGCCCTTGACGCAGGTACGGACTACCCCAAGCTCGCCAGTGGTCGACTTGCCATGCCCCCGACTGAAGGCTGCGATCAGCGCCGGGGGCCTGATACCTGGCTGCAACGCATCGAACCATTCCCACGCCTCTACATGGTGCGGAGCGAGGGGGTAGCGGGTGGCATCAGCACAGTACCGGGCAAGCCATTCTTGCCACGGCAGTTCAGCGCCGGGAAGTGGAGTGATCTCGCCGATCATCACCCGCCGGCTGATTACCGCCTTATCCTTGTCCGACAGCTCATGCCAGTGTTCGTCGAGCCACTGGGCTTCCGCCGGGGTAAACTCAGCGATCATAGAGTACAATAGGCATTATGAGCCACGCCAATGGACAGGTAATCGTAGGGGATTCGGTCGTTGCCTATTACGAGTACAACGGCACTTCCGACATAGCGTTATCGTGCCTTTACGGCACCAAGGAGGAAGTCCGCGAGAACTGGCGTAGAGGCGTGCACAATCAGTGCACATGCGGACAGGAGAGCACTGATTGCCTACTCTACACAGATTACGGCCGAGGATTTTACTGGCCAGCGAAAGTCTGTCTCACCTGCCGCGCTATTACTCATGGTGCTATGCGGTCAGGTGATGAGTACATCGAGTCTACGGATGGGCACCCTCTGCGGCCTCTGCCGCACGGGCCTTGATCCGGGCGAGAACAGCTTCCTCGTCGCTGATATTCTTGTTGATCTCCGTCGGATCACCCCGAAGCAGTGCCGCCGAGGTCACAAGCTCCTTATGGATGCTGGAGCACTCACGGGCCGACGCATCGTCCAACTTACCGGGGATCATGTTCAGCGCAAGCCCGGCGATCTCTTCCGCCCTGTCAGCCATCTCCTGCGCCGTTATCTTCGCCATCTCCTGATCCTCTTCGCTTATCCACTTGCCGTGACGCCACGACGACACTGAGTTAAGCGACACGCCGACCGCCTTAGCCACCTTGCCCACCGGCGCGACCTTGGACGCCACCACGGCCACCACCTTGGTTTCGGTGTCGTAGCGGGGCAGTGTGCCGGTATCAGGTACCTGCCGCGCCCGCTTCTGCCGGTCCTTGCAGGACTGACAGTACCGACGCATACGCCGGGAGCGGTTGTGGCAACCTTCAGTAGCGCAGACGTGGTAGGCGGCTGCCATTGGGGTCACAACCTTACGATGTTACCACCCGCAAAAGGCGGAAGGTCCATTGGAATACAAGCAAGTAGATTTTCTGTTCTGGATAGACCGACGCATCATAGCCCATCTTGTGGACAGCCGGCAATGCCGGTAAGCGAAGGTGTGTAGGTCCTTCCCGCAACCACTCAGGTCCATTTTCACGAGGGAAGTTGCTGCGTTTACGAACTTCGGAGGCTATGCTCTCGCCATATACCGCCGCCATCACATCAATCGGCGATTGGATACTATGCGGATCGAGAACCTGACTCATGTCAACTCGGAACGTGTTCCGAAAATTGTACTCCTGCGGCGGGTACTCGTTAGGGTCCGCAACCGAGCTGAAGTCCAGCCTAAGATCAAGCAGGAAGTCGCCCACATGGCGGAGGATAGGCACAGCAAGATTGAACGGATCGGCGTCTACAAAGGCCCGGAGGGTCGGGTATTTTGTGCCGTCTTGCCATGCTTGCGGTGGTCTAGCAGCCCGACTTTCCGGGCTGCTGTCTACCTGCCCGGAGGCGTGATAGTCGTATGCGGCCTTGAAGCTCTCAGGCGACAACGGCTCATCGATCATTGGCGTCTTGTCGTATGCATCCATCGCCTTCAACCGCGCGGTTTCGACTTCGGGGGAGTCAGTCATCTACGCATACTCCGCAGGGCGGCACTTGTTCCGGGCCTGCAAGTCGCTCCGGTGGTGATTGACGGCTTCGCGACGCTTGGCCCATGCACGATAATCCGGGTCACCGTCTCGGCGCAGAGCAGACTGTTCACGATATTCCATAACACGGCGGGTGATATGACGTCCATCCTCGATCGCTACCACCTCGTTCGGTCCTGACTGTCGCCACTCGCAGTACAGGCATCCACCACGGAATCCCGAGAGGAATCCGATCAGGAGTGTTCCAACCCATGCAAGGGTCATACCACCACTCCCGGTGACGATCCGTCCCGCGACATACGCGAACTCGGCAACCGACCTACCCGCCGACATTCCGGGCGCTTGACGTAGCTGAGTTCGGTTTCCGTCACCGTGAACGCCGGCAACATCTCCATCATCAGCGACCGCCACCAAGCCCGCGCTTCCGATGCCGTCATGCGCCTGTAGGACTGCGCCGGCGGCGTCTGAGCAGCCAGAGCGGCCTTACGCTCGAATACGAACTCGCGGGGCGTTACAGGCGCTTCTGGGGCCGCTACGCGCATCGGCGGCACCCACTTGACCCCGCCATTCCACGAATGACTGCTGCACGACGGGCAGTGAGTCGGCAACGGCACTAGGCCCTGCACCATCTCGGCTACCTTAGTCTGCGGGGTCCATCGGTGGCCGCAGTCGTCGCAGACGCAGGCGGGTACGGATCCTTGGCCCTGCGCTAGCTTGCGTTCGGACTTGACGAGTGGCCGGTCAGCGATCATGGGGCTGTAATGCATCCTTCAACGTCTGCGATCGCCTTACACGCGGCCCGATGGCCGTCACCGTAGCCGTTCTTGTGGCCACGGTCGTAGCCGATCACCCAGCCGACCACAAGGCCGATGAAGAGGATCAGGGCGACGAGAGCGGCTATGACAATGCCAGTCACTTCGGATCACCCTTCATGTGCGGAGCGCGGGTCGTTCCGTCCCTCCGCGTCATCTCCTGGTACGGGATGCCACGGGCCATGACGGACCGGGCGCGGTTGTGGCCCGGATAGCTCAGGGGGGCCTGCGTGTGCCCGCCTGGGGCTAGGATGCGGCCTAGTTCGGCTAGTTCCTCGGGATAGCAGGATTCCTCTGTGGAGGGCCTGCAAGCGTCGCGGGCGATCTTCTCGATGTCGCGGTAGTGGTCCTTCCGCTTCGCTTCACGCTGCACTACGGCAGATTTGCGGTCGCGCTGCGCGTTCTTCTCGTCTTGGGTTAGGGGCATAGCTTCAGTAAGAAACGGAACCTATCCGGGTCGGTCTCCCCACTGGTTAAGCTCGCGTGGGACGAGAGATGTTTTACGGGTGACTTAGGTGAGCGGATACACCCGGAACTTCGGTAGCGGCGTCGAGAGCGAAATCAGCCTCATCGCCTTGTCAGCTGCATGTCGGTACCTATCGCCCGTGTACGGGCCGTGCCTTAATTCTAGTTCGTTGGCTGATTCCATGAAGTCCCGGTACATCGACATCAACCGGGCGCGGTCGGGGCTGATAGGTTCCTCGACCGGCTCAAGTCGGTAACCCTGCGGAAAGCGTTCGTTGAGTTGGGCTAGGACATCCATGACTGATTATACAACCTCTTCGCCTCTTGGGAGGCTAGGAACCGCTGCCTCACTAACTCCTGAAGCTCGTACTCTTCCCGGTCGCACGGATGCACCAGCGTTTCGGGAATGTCGTCATCGTAGAAGCAATCGGTGATGCGAATCGTGCCGTCAGGCTGCGCCTCGCCGATCACAGCGTAAGCATGATCCTTGCCGTAGTCAACGCCAACCACCGCGTTCTTACGCCGCTGCGCGGCAACGATCTCCGGCGTCAGTAACGACGCGTCGTAGGCCCCTAGGGCCACTGCGCCGAGGGCCTTGAGGGCGTCGGATAGGAATTGACGGCGGGTACTCACAGTCCCATCGGTCCTTTCCCGGACTCGTTAGCCGCTTCGCGGACGAGCGCCCGGATCTCAATGATATCGGAGTGCGAAGCGCCACGGCCAGCGGACGCGAGGTCGCCCAACTTGGATTCGGCGATCGTGATGGGCGTCATGCCTTCAGGGGTGGCGGGTGGTATCGGAGTTGGTTGAGTTACGACGGCGTGTGTGTACCGGGCCGCCGCCCGAGCTGTGTGCGGGCCGAGCAAATCGAAGCACTCGTTGAGCATACGGAAATACGCATAGGGATCGGCCTTAAGCGCCTCGCAAGCAAGATCGTAGTCCCGGCGTTCCTCCGGCCCCATAGCCGCGATGTCGGCGTTCAGCCTTGATCGTAACCCGCGATGTCCTCCCGGCTCGTGTCGGTCCATACATCCTCACATGTTATCGGCGCGGACATCTGCCCGGTCAACGGCGAGTTGAGCGCCTCATCAGGCAGAGGAGCAACATCGGGAAATGACCCAAACCGTGTTGCCGCCGATCAATAATTCAATAGCCGCCGTCCTTGTACTTGAACGACCTCTCGCATGATGGGCGAGTGCCCGGCCTTTCACCGGGATCTGCGGCCCTGGTCCACGCCGAGAGACTTGCACTCCCAACACCCCGGTTTTGCCGGGTGCCTCTGCTTGGGCTACGCGCGGATGCTGCCCGTCTCTCCGGGCCGTCACGCCTCGTTTTTTTCTTTCTTCAGCCCTGCGGGCGTCCCAAGGGCTGCTTCGTCACAGTCTGGCTGCCCGGCTCAGGACCTCGCGCCCCTCGGCGAGCAGCCTCTCGTTAGCGGTAGACCTACCGCACTCCCGTTCGTCGCCTGAGCTGCCGGGCGAGAACAGGAAATGGGTGGGCCGTGATTCCCCGGCTGGGTATCGGCCCTTCGCGCTGCTGCTAGCGGCTGGCGCGAACAATTGTCGGGTACCTCTGGATCACAGGTTGCGCACCTCCCCAGAGCGTTTCGCCGTTGCGCTGCGCCCGAACTCGTTACACTACCCTCCGCTAGAAAGAAAGGCCCGATCCCGAACTTCTGAACCGGGCCAATGTTCCGATGGAGGTTACGTAGCCATCCTAGCATACACGCGCTTGCCTGTCAAGGACGCGACGGAAAATAGTCGAGATTATTTTGGCGGAAGGCTTGCAATGCGCATGTGTACATGATATACTAGATTATCAGACGGATGGAGGACGAAATGACTGCTACCCAAACCGAAAAGCTCGCTCGCCTTGCTCACTACGGAAGCCAATACGAGATCGTTGCCGTAAAGGCCGGCGAGACTGTACTCCTCGGCTACGCTGCCCGCCATAGTCGCTCCGGCCTCATCGCTGTTATCCGCCGCCGGGGCGAAGATGTTGTCATGCTCACGGGCTCTGAGGAGTTCACCACCGGCAAGAAGGCCGCCGATCCGATCACCTGCGGCCCGTGGCTGATCAAGTTCTCGGGCCGCACACAGCGCGAAGCGATCATGTGCGGCGAGCGCCCGTGGATCGGCGATGTCGTTAAGAACTCGATCTAATCGTCAACCCCGAGCCCGGCGGGTAATCCGGGCAAGGAGAACAAAAAATGGCAATGCCTAAAAACGGGTTCCAGATTCAGCGTTTAGTCAGTGGGATATGGACCACGATACTCACCACAAAGAGCGCCGACGGTGTTCCGCCGAGGTGCGTAGTCCTTCGAGCCGCCATAGATTTCGCGGCGAGCCATCCAGCCATCACCGAAATCCGGCTCTGGGATGAACTGATCGAAGGTAAGCCGAGCGAATACACCGTGTCAGGTTGCTGGCCTGAGATTGCTTTCAAAGAGGCGGAGTAATGCCGAAGCATAATCACACGCTGCGCCTCAGCGACGCTGCCTGGGAGGGCATGCAGAGGGCCGCAGAGGCCAACGGGCATCAGACGCGTCAGGAGCTTCTAGAGGCCGTCTACGGCCCGCAGGGGCAGCCTATCGCACTATCGCCCGAGAACTACGCTCTGCTGGAGTTGCAACTCGACCGGGCCGAAGCCCACATGCGCCACGCCGAAGAGTTGCATCTGCCCGGCCATCCGCTCAGGAAGGCCGCATCGCACCGGCTGGCGTTCGCGAAGGCCGAGATGAGCAAGGTCGTACTCCTGGGAAAAGAAATCGGAGAAAGATATGTAAAAGCTTGACATCTAGTCTCCATAGGTATATACTGTTTGTAGTACAAAGGAACGTTAGATGGAGGTAGGATCATGAAGGCCACGCATTACGGGAACTGCCAAGCATGCGGAGCGGAGCAGAAGCTACCGGGCGGGATACTCGCCAAGCACGGCTACCGAGTATCCAAGTGGGCGCGGATGTTCGAAGGGGTCTGCCCTGGCGCGGGGGAGTTGCCGCTTCAGGTTTCGTGCGCCCTGATCGAGCGGTTCATTACCCAAACCAAGGCCAATATCGCCCGGATGCAGGCGCATCAAGCGGAACTTCGTCAGCCGGCCACCGAGCCGCGCGCTTGGTTCTACGAGCATCATGAGGCCGAATGGGTCAACGGCTACGGCCGGAAGAGCTTCAGCGCATGGCGACAGGTCGATCTTAGGGTGGAGAACCGCCACGGACGCGACTGGCAGGTGTTCACTGACTACAAGGGCAAAACGCTCTACTGCCACACCTACAGCCTCTACGCGCCGACACTACTCGATCTCGCCACGCTAATGAACGGGAAGATGGCCGAATCGATCCAGCGCGACATAGACGGCCTCCACGGATACATCACATGGCAGCAGAGCCGGATCAAGAACTGGAAGCCCACCGAGTGCCGGGAGGTCGCATGAAGCGCAGCCCGAAGAAGCCCGGTCCCGCCAAGGGCTCACCGTCCACGAACCCCGCCGGCCGCAACACCGGCGGGCAGTTCCGCACCGAACGACTTGAGGCAAGGATCGATCCCGGCACCATGAGCGCCCTGCGCCGACAGAAGGGATCGCTTGCCGATGCCGTGATCCGGGCGGTCGCAATCGCCGAGATGGCCGATTGGCCTGTTATCAGCCGTAGTACAAACGATTCTGAGATGGACTGATGCCCCGAAGCAACAGTTTCCCACCAGGACAGAAGCGCGATACGCTCGCGCAGGAGGAATAGCCGATGGCTGTTTATTACGTGGTGGTGAGCTACCGTATAGAGAGAACCCTGGAGGTTGCAGCGGACGACATCGCCGAAGCGGAGAGATTGATCAGGGCGGGATGTGGGACTGAAGTAGAAACCGACGACGATATGCTCTCGTGTGCGGCTGAATTGCGCATCGAGGAGATGGGCGAATCGCTCTAAAATCCCATCTAGGAACCGCTTCTATCGCGTTTGCCCGGTTTCCCCCGTCGCTTCGCGCGTAAGGATTTTCCGATATATTTTCACAATATCCTTAAATCCCCTTGACAGGAATAAAGGGATATGCAATAATTAGGTATCACTCAGATGGAGGGGCCGAGAATGACTACCGAGACGACAACCCCATATCGCACCGAACCAATCAGTATCGATGAGGCTCTTAATGGCGCGTCCGGATTGGACCTGCGCGATGAGATCCTGCACTACCAGGGCAATCCGCGTAACGAGGGCTATCCTGTTGAGTGCGCCCGTGTTTGGTTTTCCGGGAGCATGGAGGCGGGCTACGCGGTGATGTTCCCCCGTACCGGGCGTGTAGGCGTTCGACACTGCGGCGATGCTTGCTACACAGACGCCGAGACGATTGACGAGGCAATCGTTCGGTTCCTCACCGACGACATGGTCAACTAGTGCAAACGCAACAGTGTTCGATCTGTGGCCAAGTCAAGCCTGTGGTCGATTTCCGCCCAGACAAGCGGTATCCCGACCGGTGGCGCGCTGCGTGTCGACACTGTGAGGCCGTTAAGCTGCGAGATTGGCGTGCCCGGAATGCGGATTGGGTTAAAGTACGGCGGCGGCGCAATTATCTAGACGATATTGCACAAGGCAAGCCGCTCTCCGCAACAGGGGAATGCTCCTGTTGTGCCAAGAGCGGCCCCTTAATGGCTCGCGGGATGTGCAATGACTGTTATCAACGCGACCGGCGCGAACGGATGAAGGGACAAGTAGACGCGTAAACGCCCACAGATTAAGAAACGGCCGTCCAGCGCTCGTGGCCCCGGCAGGCCCGCTCTCGCGGTTCCCAAGCGCGCCCATTCGGTGAATGTCACCGATGCGGCATGGGCGGGGCTACAGAGGCTTGCAGAGCAGGCCAAGCAGCCGAGCCGCAGCGCGTGGCTGGAGGCGATTGGCGCATCGGCGAGTGGTGAACCCACAGCGTGACGAATGGTACAATCTGATCACTCCGATACCGCTTCGGAGGAGAGGATCATCCCCGATCTTCGAGCATCCGCCCGGTATTGATTTACCGGGCGGTTGCCTATTCCGGGCCTGCCTCATCGATCGCTTCGATCCTGCGTATCTCTGCTTCTCGGGCGTCGGCCTTCTCGACCATGATCACGAGATGCATCAAGGCATCAAGCACAGCCTGCCCTTGGCCCCATGAAGCGCTACCGGCCTTGACATACGCTCTTGCGGCTTCGGCGATCAGCATATCATCTGCGCGCTCCCGGAACCGACGCGCATCCTGTGTTTCGACAGCCATTCTATTCTCCCGCCTTCGGCCTCTTGGGCATCCATCCCCGGCCATCACATCTCGGGCAATCATAGAACTCGCCCCGCCACCTAGTACCGCTACCGCGACAGAGGGAGCAGGCTTGTTTCCGGGCGTTCGCGTAGGCCGCTTCACGCGCCTCCTGCGCCAACTCCTCGGCGGTCGGTTCGATGAATATGCTCTCACCGGAGGGTGTTAGCGTCATCGGCCTTGTCCTCCGCTCTCTCAACGCACATGGCCCCGCATCCCGCGTACCCGGCCATGTCCACCCAACTATCACGCTTGCCCGGATTAACGGCTGCCCGCGTCATCTTAACGCCCACCATCATCAAACATCCGATTTCCGGGGGAATGTCCGGGATCGGCTCACGCAGCAGGTCCGGGTGTTTGGTATTGAGCCAGTGCTTGAGCACAGCCGCCCAGATCCGACCGTTGCAAGTGTAATCGTTGGCAGGATGCCCGTATGCCTGCTGCCGATCGCCATGAATCAGGCGGTTAGCCTCTTCGAGTACTGTTTCGTTGCTCATCAAACCTCTCTTCCGGGCGTCTCCCGCCCACTCGTTATTTCGTCTAGGATCGCCTGTGCGCCCCGCAACGGCCCCGGCATGACCCGGAACCCCTGAAATCGCCTAAACGCGCTGTGCGGGCCGCGTGGGGCCAAGAATTGCCATTGCTGGCTCTGCCCTACCAGCAGGTGTTGCCGCGTATTTCGTCCATGAGCGCATGGACGCCTTTGCCCCATCCCCGCAACCACTCCAACTCCTCCGCTGTGAACTTGCCACCGCATTCAAGTTCCATTTTGGCGTCACCGTTGACGATAAGGATTTTGAGCGCCCGGTGATGACGTGTCTCAAACTCGTCCTTCAGCCGGGCCACCATGTAGGGGCTGAAGCTTTGCAACGTCATATTCTCGCCCTCTTTCTCAGCACATTCGGCGCTGGCAGTTCCGCGCAACGTTCCCTCAGCCTGTCGAGTGCCTTATTCCGGGCCTCTTCCACGATCTCAGGTGATGCCTGCTTGGCCGGGTAGTCCAGCGTGGCGAGGTAGTCGAGTGCCGCGATTGCGGCAAGCCGGTATCTGTCACTGTCGGTCATGTGTTGGCTCCACGAACCGCGTCAAGCGCGGCAGGTAAGCGAGCGTTGTCCTACCCGTCTCACCGTCCCGGTTTTTGGCGACGATGATTTGGGTGGGCTCGCTGAGTGGCCTTGTGGCCGGATCGCCGAGGTACCGTTCCCGGTGCAGGAATATCACCACGTCGGCGGCGTGGGCGATACTGCGGCTTTCGCGGACCTGGTGCAGTCCCGGCTCTTTGTCCGGGCTTGCCGATGATGAGATTGTGATTTGGCTGCCGGTCATGATCGGCACGTTGAACTCTTGGGCTAGACGCTGAAGGCCCTTGGAGAATGCCGCGACTTCCTGTTCCCGGTTGTCGGTTTTCGTGGTGCTTTCCATGAGCTGGAGATAGTCCACGACGCATAGCGAACAGTGTCCATGTTCCCGGACGAACCGCCGCAGGTTGGACCGTATACCTTCGATGGTGTAGATGCCATCGAACACTTGGAGCGGGGCGCGAAAGCATCGTTCCCCAGCTTCGTGGAGCGCGGTGAAGTCGGCGTCGGTGCACATGCCATGGGCCTGTTTCCACGTGGAGACGCCGGATTCCATAGCTAGTAATCGGCGGGTCATCCGCTCTTTGCGCATCTCCAGCGAGAACACAGCCACCGGCTTGGGATCGCTAGGCTTGCTTGCTTTTGCCACGTTGAGCGCCACCGTGAGACTGTACGCGCTCTTTCCAATCGAAGTATCAGCCCCTACTACCGTGAGTTCTCCTGGCTTCACCCCTTCGGTGATTCGGTCGAGTGACGGCAGTCCGGTGGATTGCCCGATCAGCGGCCGAGGATTCTGCCGGGCCTCACCGGCCTCTTCGATGTGGTCCTCGAATGCACGGGTTAGATGGATGCCGGAACCGACCGCCCGGCCCTGGACGGCCATCATCACCGCCTGACACTGATTGATCAGCGAAACCGCATCGTCCACTTCCCCACGGGCTAGTCCGACCACTTCGAGCGCGGCCGATATCAGACGCCGCTGAATCGATTTCTCCTCAACGATCTTGGAGTAATACTCGACATTGGAGATGGTTGGCACCGCTTCCAAGAGCGATGTCAGATACGCCATTCCACCGATAACTTCGAGCTTGTCCCGCTTCTTGAGTTCTTCCTGCACCGTGACCAAATCGACCGGCTCATCCCGCTCGTAGATCGTGGTGAACACCTCGAACAGCACTTGATGCCCGTCGCGGTAGAAGTCGGCGGCACTGAGAATGCCCGTCGCGGTTTCGATGGCCTCACGATCCAGCAGCATCGCCCCGAGCACGGACAACTCACCTTCGATGCTATGAGGCGGAACATATCCACCCAGAGGACCACCAATGGCATCCACAGGGTTTGCGGTCCCATTCCCGCCACTTCGGCCGGGCCTTGCCCATTTCTCGCTCATGATGGCCCCCGGCCGTAGGTGGCTTGGAATATGGCCTCAGTCTGCTCATCGCTGAACGCCGGGGCGGAAGGGGCACTGCCATTACCGTTGGCGTAGCCGTTCACTCTCGCCTGAATCTCCTCGTGTTCTACACGCTTTCGGCGCTGGACCACGTAGCCGGGGAACGGCAGATCCCATTTCCATTTGCCTTGACGGATGAATGGGCCAATCGCCCCACACCCAACCTTCTCTTCGTCGGTGAGCTTGAGCCCACGGAAGGGCTCAAACAGCAAAAGCATTTTCTGAACGTCGGCGTCGGTCGGCTTGATCTTGTCCCACGCCAACGCGAAGTCGCGGGCGTCCCTGTTCCCCGGGTAGCCTGCATAAACCAACCGGGCTTGTTCCGGCTTGTGCTTTGGGGCGTGAGGCTTCGAGGAAGGAACAGCACCACTCACAGAATCCTCACACACCAGCGGCGAAGCCGCGTCATCGCCACAGGGAACGTTGGGGGTAGGGGGGTGATTCTGAGCATTCTTATGCGAAGAATCAGGAACGGGAACGGGAGCAGTGTTACACCCGGCGTTACCTGATGCGTTACATGGCACTTGTAACGGCGTTACATAGCAGCCAGTAACGCTATCTGTAACGGCGTTACAAGGGGTGTTTACACCCCCGTTCCGCCATCTGCCTACACGGTGTTTCGTGGCCGTTCGTTTAGCGTTCAATTGGGCGTGACTTGGGTTGTACTTGCAGAACGACCGGATTAAGTACGAATCGCGTTCATTTTCCGTTCGATTCTCGATCCACCATCCGATCGCGACAAGCTCTGCAATGGCCTTTGAGTTACCGCCTTTGAGTCGGTAGACCCGCGCTTTCGGGATCACGCCGTCTGTCTCGTTACGGGCGCAATAAGACGTGGCGCATATGTGGAGGGTGATAGCGGCACACGAGAGCACATCAAGGTCTGGGTCGTCGTGGAACTGATCGTCAAGCCGTACCCAACTCATACGACGACCTCCGTGTCGAAGCAGAGCGATACTTGATCTGGCGGACTGCCCGCCTCCGGCGCGTCCTCGTAGTCCTTCCATGCGCCGTTTCGGGCCTCTGCAATCGCAAAGTAGTCCGGTTCACGCTCCATACCAATGAAATCGAAACCGCCCAACGTTGCGCCTATCCCGGTTGTGCCGCTGCCCATGAACGGATCAAGCACAATGCCATCAAGCGGGCATACCAAACGGCAGAGGTACTTCATTAGAGCGACCGGCTTGACGGTCGGGTGAGTGTTCCTCTCGCCCTTCTCACGGCGCGTCGGCTTGGCGATAAAGAAGAACCGGGATGCGCCCCCGGAATCGGTGAATCCTCCTCGCACATACCCATCGTGCGTAGGATGGCCGGCGGGATGCCTCGCGCTGTCGGCACCAAAACCACCGCCTTGATGGCCCTTACTCGTTTTGATTGGTTGGGACGTCGCGCTATAGACCGACCGCCCTTCACCGCTCTGTCGATCCAGTTCCGCCACCGGGCAACCGGGCGCGTGCGGGCCGACGCACTGGCAGGACAGGAGAAGATTGGCAGGCCAACGGCCATCCGCAGTCTCGCCCGCATATTCCGGGCCATCCTTCGGCCTCCAATTACCACCAGTGGCCGCTAGGGTTGCCCCAGGTTTTAGGCGTTTGACCGTATAGGGCTTTGATTCGCTGCCGGCCGAGTGAATCCGGCAAGCGTCAATATTGATGGCCCCGGCCCCATGCTTCAACACATTCCGGGCGACTGACGATTCCGACAGGGGTTTGCGGGCGAGGATTATGGGCTCGACGGCCGGCTTTAGAGCTGTGCCATAACCTTCCCAGGCGGCAGAGGCGGCAGAGGCGGCAGAGGTAATCGTTTGCTCTCCACTATGATTGGGGCCGCCGCCATAGACATCGTTGCAGACGCCGTAACTGTCAAGCTTTCGGCATTTGCCGACCACGGGTCGCACATGCCCGTTTAGCTTGTCGATGCCCTTGGAAACGTCATGGCTCTTGGGGAATCCAGTGGCATAGCAGTAATAGACGGTATCGCGGATCTCGAAGCCCGCGTCCTCGATCGCCACTGTAAGCCGGTGAGAAGTACGAGAACCGCCGAATGCCAACAGATGCCCGCCCGGCTTCAGCACCCGCAGAACTTCAGCCCAGAACGTCGGGTCGAACGCGATATCGCCGCCGTCCCACTCCTTGCCCATGAATCCCTTTGCGGCTCTCGCATACGCCCCATCGGTTCCTTGCTGACACTCTGCCGAGCCGGGCTTACCGAACCGCTTGACGATTGTCGTGAGATGGTACGGCGGATCGCAAATACAACAGTGAATGCTGTCGGAATCTAGATCCTTTAGTAGCGCCCGACTGTCGCCGAGCATGAGACGTTTCATTGATTCCTACCGGGCGACGGGTGCGCCCTTTTGAAAGAAGAGAAGGTCCGACAAAGTACAAACCCCCCTCACCTATAAACTTGGCCGTCTAGGTAAGGGGGGTCTGCTCCATCCGCGCGCCTCGGGCGGCTTAAGCGCGGAACCGTGTCTCGGACGGCCAATCACGAGACGTGAACTGAATTGTTACCACGAGTATACGGCAAAAGGCCGACCGTGTCAAGCGATTCGGCGGAAGGACACCACCCAAACGTAACAGTTGTCTGCCCATGAGCATCCGGGCCTCTTACCGTTGATCGAGTCCCAAAGATACGCGAAGTGCGCGATCAACAATTCCTCATGGGTCCACGATGGAAACTCGTTGGGATGGTCTGCGGGCCGATCCGGCAGGTAGATGATCGGCGCGTACTTGCTGCCCATGTCGATCAGCGGACGCCGGTCCTTCGTCACCGGATAGCGTACGCCCTCGGCTACCACATCCGCAGCGGTGATGGAGGTCAAACGCTCGACCCGTATCTCCGTGATTTCGAGGTTGATCCGGGAGGCCCACCGGGGCATGTGGATCGATGGTCGGCCTTTGACTAGTGACCAATTCCAGGAGGCGATATCGATGCGCCCGACCGGGCGCGGGGGATCGGAATCGAAGTTGATGGCGGTTCGATCGGCTAGGTACGCAATCACCGCCGGAGTTTCCAAATCACGCCCATAGAAGAGGTCCGCAGCGCACCAAGACTCACGAACATACAATCTGTGCCCCGGTATTCCGTATGGACACGGGACTTCAGCAAGGCATCCGGTGTCCCGGCAGATCACGAGCGGTTCACCATTGCTGCCGATCTCGAAATCATCCCATCCTGTCGCCCATCGCGGTAGCTTGATCACCCGACGGGTCACGGACTTACGATCGTCCAGCGTAGCCCGTACCATCTCAGCCGACATGAGAATCGGCCGCTCCTTAATGTCTGTCATTTGTTCTTCTCCCTCACTCGGATTTCCACTCTCGGCCTCAGCGGATCATGCTCCAACTTGATCGGCCCGCCCATAGTCCCTCGGCTATCGTCCACCCACACGCCCGCCGCCGTGAGCGCATCCCATACCGGCTTGAGCATCGCCGGGCGGTTGTCCATTGTGTCCTCCCGATGCCGGGTCCGCTTGTAGACCGTGACCGACACGCTCGCATAGGCCCACATTGGCCCAGGATGCGTTCCTAGAGCCTCCATAGCGGTAGCCCATGCATCAGCCTTCAGCCGCTTCCGGGCGTGGTACAGGGCGAAGTGACCGATCCGGGCGTTAGGCGAGAGCGCCCGGCTGAGTTCAGGTAACACAATCGTCAACGTTTCCCCATCGAATGACGACAGGCCGGTGAGGTCCACCGAGGGCCTCGCCGGTGCTTTCCGCACCTTCTTCGGCGTTGGCAAGTCGTCCGGTACATCGCCGCCGGGATCGATCCCTTGGGCGTGGAGTTGCGCGAGGGCGCGAGGGCCGAGCTGCTTGAGTTCGGAGGGCTTCAGGCGCATCGGTGATTAGCCTCAAAGACCGCACGGGCGAATCCGGCAGGTGTTACCGATCGCTTGTCGGCTCGGTCGGCACTCGGCGACATCAGGTGCATCATTGAGCCAAGGTCAGCAGGCACGGGCCGAGGAACCGGCATCTTGAATCCATTCCCTGCCCACAGGCACGTACGCTTCATGTAGTGGCCGCCGGGAGGGTCGAGATAGCCGCCGTATTCGCATGGATCGAAGGAGTAGTCGAACGGTCGCCAGCAGGTGGACAATCGACCGACCGGGTTTTCGATGAAGTACGGCGCTCCGGTCGCTTCACAGAGTGCATGGCAGGCCGCTACTGTAATCAAGGCTTCCCCGAGCCTTGCAAGCCCCTTATCAGCGAACCAGCGGGCACCACTTGACGCAAGGTCCGTGCAAGGCGGGAACGCGGCACAGAAGGCATACTCGCCCGGCGGTAGTGCATACGCCCGGACATCCGCGCCGACGTACATGATTCCGTCTCGTTCGATCGTGTCTTTGTGCTGGATGTCAACCGCGATACACCGATACCCGGCCTCTGCCCACGGGCGCAGGAACACGCCGGTTCGATCGCACAGACTGAGAACGGTTTTCAACTCACACCCGATTCTTCCAATGTAATAGTCCCTCCGACCGATCTTCCCTGCCCGCACAGCCACCGCCGAACACGGCGGGCCGCAGCGCCATCCGCACGCGCCTCCGGGCGAACCGGGCGGGTCCGCTTCTTCGGCTTTTGAATGTGGGCCATGTAGCACGGGCGGGTACAGAATGTCGAGCCCGATTCCTTCTGCTTCTCGGGCGTAAACGTGATGCCGCAGTGGAGGCAGACGTAGGATTTAAGCTCGGTCATGCTGCTGCCTCATCTAGCACAGCCATCGGCCAGTTGTATCGCTTACACGACTGCACATACTGATTGAAGCAGTCTCGCGAGTGGTAGACCTTGCCTGTGGTATCGAACACGGGTTTGTCGCCATCGCCCGGATCGTCAATATCCTCGATGCTGATCTTCACATCGACACAGCCGCAGCACCAGTGATAATAGCCCCGGTCGATCCACTCTCGCGGCGTAGGCGGGTCGGATGCATCATCGAACTCCGGGGCTCTCTTGGCCCGTGCGTCGATGTACTGAGTGTCCGTCAGGCATCCGGTACCGTGCCCATACAGACGCGCTAGACGAGCCGTCCGGGCGAATACGATCATCTGCCCCGCGTCGTCATCGTTCGCATCCCATACCAGATACGCCCGCTTGGTTGCTTTTGCATCCATTATCGATCCCTCAGTTTCTTCCTCACCGCGTACTGCCTTATCGACTCGTAGTCGTCTCCCCGCGCCCGCCATTCGAGCTATTCGGGCGGTGCGCCTATCGCGCGGCGACGCGTCTCCACGGCGGTGTTGAACGTGGCGCAGGCATCGGCGAAGAGGGCCTGCCGGGCTTGGTCGCGGTTGGTGGGTGCGTATGCTAGACGGTTCATTTGTTTGCCTGCGGTTTCTGATTAGCACTGATCGCGTTGATTTGCTCAACAGCCCACGCCCGGTTCTTGTATTCGAGTTGCCGAGGTGTAAAGCCGTGGGCGAGCAGCAATCGCTCCTGATCGATCGTCAGTGGTACTCGACGTAATGACCGGGACTGATTCTCCAATCCGCTTTCAAGATACACTGTTTGCCGTCTCAGTAGAGAGGCGTTCGTCATTTGCTTATCGGACTGCGGGGCCATGCATGCTCCGCAGAGTCGGGAGTATTCCTCCGGGGTAGCATCCAAGTTCTCGGCGAATGCCCAGTGCTCCGGGTTACAGGCTTTGGTAGCTCCGCACCGAGTTCCGCCCGTGGCCGTCAGTAAGTGCCATTGCACTCGTCCATCACGACGGCCAAACTTTGCCCCGGCCGGAATAACCTTCTCCGTGTCGCCGGTCACGAGATTTGATGTGTGGCGATCAAGACCTTCCATATTTGGATTACCTCGGGGAGTGAGCCGCCGTCGTTCGTCCCGCCGGCGGCTTCGGGCCTCCCATCTGATTAATTCCGCTGCCGATTAGGGCATGTGCGGTAGTGGAACGAGCCATCCTCGTTCCATCGTTCGGTGACGTGCTGCCCGTTCTTCTGGATCTTCTTACTGAATATGGGCGCTCCGCAGTCCCGGCAAAAGCCCTTGTCCGCATCGGGTGGAATACCACCGGTGGACTGCTGCTGCCCACCACCGCCTGACTGAGTGCGGGCCGCAATCTGTGCGCGCTGATCCTCGGGGATCAACGCTACCAGTTCCTTGACGGTCTTTTCAGCGCCCGTCACGCAGAAGGTGCTTAGAGCCTCCTGGTAGGACTTCATCAATGCCGCCCGGTTATCCGAGGTCACCCCAGATACCGTCATAGTCCCGGTACACCGCGCGGACTGGTACAACTCCACTCGCGCGGCCTCTACCGTGATCGTAATCGTCTCGACTGTCGCCATCGTTCTCTCGCTTTCGGTTGCGGCCGTTTCGCCGCCGGTTGTGTCGGCCATCGTTTGTGTCACGATCTGAGTAAGCCGATCATCCCTCAGATCAACGCATCCCGCACAGAGAGCCCCATCCACTGATGGGCGTCTGCCGCAGGCTCTACACAGCATCGGGCTTCTTTCGCCCGCGCTTTGCGCCCGGCGTTACCGTCAGGCTGTTCTTCGGCGGCTTCACGATCGGGGCCATGCCGCAAAGGGCCTGAGATATGATGTGCTGAACCTGCCAGCTCTCGCGCTGACGGATTACTTCCTGCCACGCTAGAGCCAACGTAAACTCTTCGGTGTCTCGCCAAATGCGCAGTTCAGCCCGGCACGTGTTCGGCTCTGCATCCTTGCGCATATCGGGCGCAACGTACAGGTTGGCGATCCGTTGCGAAGGCTTGAATGGCACTAGTAGGCCGGTCATCGGGTCCGCATAGAACTCCGCATGTTGGTAGGACAACAGCGACAGCAGATCCGATATACGCGGGGTAATGTCGCCCCGGCTCTTGGCGTCGAATAAGAACTCGCCCTCGTGACCGTCGAGCACAACCCCGTCCATATCGAGCGTCCCGGCATAGACCAATGTCCGGTTATAGACCGCGCACTCGGCCCGCCTGACACTCACCACGTTCCGGTCAAGAAACTTGAGCAGCCCCACCACGAACGGCAGGACTTCATCCACTGATGGGGTTGCGTAGTCGTTGGCGCTCCGGGCGCTTGCCACCCAATCGGGTAGGTACGGATCATCCCACCGTAGCACGTCCCGGCGTCCGACCATTGCGCCCTTCGCCCATTCCTCTTGAGCGTCGTGCATGATGGTCCCACGATGCGCCCGCCGGGTCATTCCCCTCGGCCCGGCCATCGACATGTACCGGGTGTCCGCAAGCACCTCTAAGACCGGGCGTCCGACCATCGCGCCTATGTCGCTATCCCAGACGCCCACAGAGGCGTACAGCACGTCGTCGCGGCAGGTGGTTAGTTCCATCGCCTCGCGCAGCACAGCCACGTGTGCGGCCGTCTCAGAGGCGGCAAAGGACTGTTCCGCCCGGCGCATGGCCTCCGACGAAATGGACCGGAGGAACGTGCTAACCGCCGGGAAGTATTCGGGCTCTTGGCCCGGCCGCAGAAGGCTCGGATGGGGATTCTGGTAAAAGCCATCCTTGTTCCGTAGCTCCGTCCCGGTTTTCCAGTACGGCCCGTTGGTCGGTTCAGGTTCGTACTCGCGCAACACTAGCCCGCCATTCGCGATCGTGAGCGTGTCGGCGAGGTCACGGGTGAGAGTGGCGTCGGTGGTGGGGATGCGGCTGGTCATTGAGTGCCGCCCTGTAACGAATCCGCAACTTCTGCGATACGAGCCCGCGCAGTCGCCTGACGCTCCAAAGCCTGCGCATACAGATCATCGTTGCGAACTTCTTCAACCGCATCCCGCACAAGGCCGGTGAGAACAGCAGGCTCCAGCGCGTCAAGTTCCCACGAGTTATTCCCGAAGTTGCGGATGTACGTTCGGGCGCGGCTGTCGGTGATCTTGGCCGGGTTGGGTGGCGGGTTATACTGCCGCACCTGAGACATGTTGAGCGCCACGCGATTGATGCGGAACTCCAGCCCGGCATAGTCGTCGGACTCCATCAGGCGAAAGTCTCCTTTGCGCAACCGCTCCATACCGTCGCCTTCGTCGGTGATGTCCACCCACTGAACATACCGACTGAACAACTTTAGCCGGTCCTCTACGTCGCGGCTCATATCTACGCCGGAGGGATCGTGGTCGCCGAGGTAGATAATGCAGATGTCGCGCCCATTGTCGAGAGCGTTCATAATCCGCTGCCCGGCCTCTCTCATGGCGCTACAACTTGAGTATCCCTTGTTGGCCGTAAAGGGGATGTCGAGTTGGCGACAAACGGGACCGATAATGCCCTCCATCGCTTCCTTCTCGACCATCACTTCGACATACCACGGCTGATCGGCCCATGTGTCGAAGCGGAACTGCTCTGAACAGGCCCGCACGATGCTGGCGGGGCTATCCCAATGCCCGTTCTCTACACACTCACGCCCCCGGTCCTCAATCATGTCCCAATCGACCATACCGCACAGCCGGGCGTCTGTCATGATGCCGCCGAGCCATTTATAGTTAGGCGTGGCGTTCTTGGTGCCGTTTGGGTCACGCACCCACTTATCACCGCCGACATTGCGCCACTTGCGACTGTCGGGGAAAAGGTCATGAGCGACCATCTGATAGTACGTCTGCCTGAGCGTGAGCCGGTACCCCTGTGTCCGATATGACGACAGGATACGCCGCACATCTGTGACTATTCGCAAGGCATCGTCGCCCAATGCGATCGGCTCGAAAAACTCTTCCATCTACAGCCTTCCTCTCGGATGTGCTACTTGCTCCATCGCCGCCCGGCACGGCCCGACGCAGCGGGCATCCGCCAGCGTTATCGCGCCCCACAGCGCAAGCAGCGCCATGATGCCGACAATGAACGCGAGCGCTACGCCGCCCATCGTGTCGCGGTGGGCTTGGTCGAGCGCCGAGCCGATATGGATGTGCTCGGCCCGCTCGCGGTCGATCCGGTGTTCCTGCACCACGTTCGGGCAGTTGCGCGGCGGCGGGGTGGGTAGATACTGGTTCGGGCCGCTGTCGCGGAATCGTTGGGTGTTCATTCGGTGGCCTTTCCGGTGGCGTCCGGGAACGGGTAGCAGTTCGGGGCCAAATGCTTGGGCGCGAACTTCGCCACCTGCCTAGACATGATCAGGTGATTGCGCAAGTTGCTGAAGCGGGCACACTCGGCCCCTTCTGGTCCTACGACCGCATACCGACATGCCTTCTCGCCTTGGTTCGCCCCGCACTTCCAGAGGTCGGCCGCTTTCACGTCGTATTTGCCGATAGCGGTCAGTGACGACGTTAACTGCCCATCGAATGCGTCGTCGCCGTCGAAAACGACGGGTGTCTCCTCCTCTGTGCAACAACCCATGAAGTCGTCGCACACGACGCCGACCCGGCCGCTAGACGTTTGCACAATGGTCCCTGATTTCATCTACTTAGCCTCCTCCCATGCCGTCGTGAGCGCCTTGATGAACGCTTCAACCTCTCTCGGGTCGGCTATCGTCGCCAACGCCGCCTCTGCGGCCCATTTGAACATCTCGCCCTGACCGGCGAACCGACCGGACGCGCGGATGAACTCGCGGTCAGCCTTGTGGTAGTCGGCAATGGCCGCGTCGAAGTCGAACGGCTCGGTTGGGTCGGTTAAGAGTTCGGTGGTCATTGGATTAGGCTTTCTTGAATGTGCCGGTCGCGTCCACCTTGTAGAGAACGGTAGGCGGTTCTCGATCTCGGCTGTAAAGATGCGCTCAAGCACCCGGAGTTCGGGTTTCTTCAGTCCCATACGATCTCCTCTTCCTTCAAAGCCATCTCATCCCCGGCCGCCTCAACGATCCCGCCGAACGCCGGATGCTCGGCCAGCCGCCGCACGAACCGCAGATGCGCCTCTTGCGGGCTCTCAGAGGGACGTACGCGGGTCTGAGCCATGATCCGGCCGTCCGGGTCAGTCATGCGGATTACCGGGCGTCGGCGGGAGCCTGAGAGGCGTATGAGGCAATTAGCCATTCTCAGATATGCTCTCAGGCGGCAGGCGGCACCAAACGACATCGTAGACGAAGGCGGCAAACCGGGCGAACTCTTTCTCTTTAACCGATGTACGGGTACCGACCGGCCATGCGCCAATGCGGGCCGGACGAAGGCGGTTGTAGTTCTCCCGGAACTCCTGGTTATGGGTGCACGTCGTGAGAACATCAGCGAATGTCAGTTTCTCAGCCATCGGCGTTCTCCTCTTCGGGTAGTTCGCGGACCCGGACCTGCACAGCCTCACTCGTCGGCCGGAACACCATGAACGCAGCATCCGATGTGATCCCAGCCCAGTGGTCACATGCTCCTGCCACCATCAACGAGGTACAGGGATCAACCGCAACGATCCGGTGACAGTACGGACACTCGGCCCCGTATCGCTTCTTAACCATCAGCCTTTTCCTTGTCGAGTTCCGCTAGGGCCGCAAGGCCGGCGGCGGTGATGCGGACTATGATTGCCGTCCGGCCATATCGTTGCTCAACCAAGTCGCTGTCGATAAGTACGGCCAGCGTACGCACCGATCGGCATACCATGCCCCGGCGCATAGAGAACGGCCATCCCGGTTCACCCCGCCCGTGATCGGCGAGAGCCCGAAGCGCCCGGATCTGCGCGGGCGTCAGTTTACGCATTCTCGGCCTCTTCCGGTCGTACGGGCGTGATCGGGTTCAGACCCCGTGACGACTTGATCCGATACCCGGCCTGAGACAGCGCATAGAGGAACACTTGCCGGGACTTGAACCCCATCGCCTTCGCGATCTGCTCGGGTGTCTGCCCGGACGTGAGTAACGCGCCGATCTCGGCTACCTGCTTTGATGTCAACATGCTATATCCTAGCACGGTGGCGAAGTGCATGTCAAGCCGGAAGGCTAAATCTTTTGCGTTTATTTCTGCATGGCGCTTGACAGACTGATACAACCCGGTCTATAATTACCTCAGACACACCGAACCGGGGCAGCGCCCCGAAGCCGAGGAGAGAACGATGGAGCGAGATCGAGCATTATTTGAACGCGGCGATTGCCCTGATGAAGGTTTTAATCGTCGGGTGGGTGATTTCGGCGACTTTGCTACCGAGGCCGTTGTTCATGGTCCCGGCGTCCGCGATTGTGGGCTGGCTGTTGTGGCGCTGGGGTGATCAGCAGCTTAGAAGTGTCGGCATGTAAACAAGAAATCGCCCGGTCAGCCCTGATCCGGCCAACCGGGCGCACACCAACCAGTCTTAGGAGGGCTGATCAGTGTCAACAACTTATACCACAAGCGATTACGGCATGGCCGTCAAGTACCAGAACGACGACATCCGGTTCTTCCAGTCGAACGGCCTGTATGACGACTGGCGACGGGCGCAAAGCGAAGCGCCGGCAGGGCGGGTGCCCGCAAGGGTCGAGCCGGAGGCGGTGCCGGACTTGGCGAAGGAACTCTGTGACATCGTGCGAGCCGAGACGCCTGCCATGATGGCTGAGATTTACGCGACGCTTGAAGAGTTGGGGGAGCAGGTTCGGGCGGTCGAGAAGAAGGCCGACGAGCAGGCGGAAGTTGGACGGTAGCCGGGAGGCTAGAAAGAGGAACAGACATGCATGCAGTAGCAGAAATCCTTCTGCCGCCCGGTACCAAAGACATCAAGGCGGCCATCGATCAAGTCATGAACTTCTTCTGCAACGCCACAGAGGATGACGACGGCAAGGAAACCATAGGCGAGTGCGATTGGTGGGACTACTGGCAGATCGGCGGGCGGTGGTCGGGCAACAAGACGAAGGCCACGATCCCCCAGGAGCGCCTTGACGAGTTCTGCGCCGAACTGAACCGACGCGGTGTCACGGTGTCCGGCTTCACCGCAGGCAAACAGGAGCTAAACCCGCCATCCCAGATCCCGGAGGTCGATGCGCTTTGGCGGGAGTGGTTCCCCGGCGCGGGCGAGCAGTGCCAGATATTCGCCCACTCAGGAAACCGGGGCGACATCATTGACGGCAATATCTGTACCGTCGCCGATGTGCCCGACAATCTCACCGCAGAACGACTGATCTTGGCCGGGCCGCATTGGGATGCAGCCAGCCACCCCAACGATCTTGAGGCGACCGATATGATCGTCACCGAATACTGGAACCGCTGCCGTCATCAGAAAACGGATTGGGATGGCAACGTGGCGGAAGGCATCCGGCGGTTTGTCGCCAAGGGCACTGAAGAAGCCGAGTGCTACAAGGCCCGTAAGACCGAGCGGGGCGAGGAGATCGATGAGGAGTGGGTAGCCAGGAAGGAACGGAAGATCCCCGGCCCGAATTGGCTCGTTGTCACCGTGGACTACCACAATTGACCGCCCGCGCCCGCGCGATGTCGTACTACCTGTCCGTCCAGCGCCGACCACGAACGCCTGAGCGCCGGTGCGTGTGGCTGAAGCGGCACGGGCGGGACCTAGTGACGTGGAGGCGGGTGACGGGCGAGCTTTGTCCGTCGGAGAGGGAGAGATATGGACAGCACAAAATGGCTTGATGACCGCAAAGCGTGGCTCGACAGCCTCAAGCGCGGAGACGAAATTTACGTGGTCCTACATTGGGACCCAGGGCGACAGCATGTCGAATGCTGCAAGTTCGAGCGCCGAGGCAATGATGTTGTTAAGATCGTGCGCCCGGATGGACGCGATGGGTCCTGTTACGTTCGGCAGACCTGTAAGACGATGGAGGAGGCGAAGTCCCGCCTAGAGCGTTACGCGGACTTCCTGAGCGTTGAGAAGATCATCGGTGCGCGAGACTTGACCAATGATCAATTGGTGCGTATCCGCATGATATGCGAGGAATAACGATGGACCGACTGAGTGACGAACGTCTCGGGGAGTTGGAGACAGTGGCGAAGGCAACGACACTGCAAGGCCCATGGGAGCACCATACTTACCACGGCACATTCGAAATGGTGCAACCTGTTCTCTTTGAAGTCCCGAAGAGAACCCCGTTCGCTATCGAGCGAGACGGCAAGTGGTACCTCGACGGCCATCCGATGAACGTTTTCAAATGCGCGGCTGGCGATTGGGAGCCCGCGCCGGCCGATGCGGACTTTATCGCCGCCTTCGACCCGTCAACCGCCATCGCCATTCTCTCGGAGTTGCGGCGGGCGAGAGCAGAAGGGCAGGCGATTAAGGATCAGTATAACGAAGTCGAAGGGGCTGTAATCGACCTCCTGCACTGCATGGGCTTCGACACCAACCCCTACGACTCCGACAGCTACGACCTACTGAGCATGCTCGATGACGCAAAGCAGCACGCCCTTAAGTTGCGGCGTATGGCTGAGAAGGCCGGAGTGGTATTCGAGGGGTTTGGGCCACTACCGGAGAAGGCTGAGCCAGAGGCATGAACATAGCCATCGGCGGCCTGATGCGGTGCTGCATCGAGACGATCAAGCGCCGGGACGGTGAGTTTCCCGAAGGCGAGAACGCCCGCATCAAATGCGACTACTGCCCGTCGCATTTGATGCGAGAGGGCGGGACTTGGAGATGGGAGCGGAAGGAGGACGAGGATGGCACTGAGTAATGAGGAGTTAGCCGATCTTGAATTGCTACGTGCCATTGCGCACACCGGGACGGTGCTAACCCCACCCAAATCGGGTCAGCTTAAGACACGCCGCACATCGAACGACGGGTCGCCGGGATCGCCGTAGTTCTTGTAGAGGTCGGCGTAGGTGTGGGGCTTGGGAACGCTTGCCCAATTGACAGACATAGGAGACTCCTGAGATGGCAGTTGAGATCGAGAAGGCCGATTTCGAGAAGTACGGACTAGTGGACGGCGAGAAGCCCTCCATAGCGTCGAAGTGTCCGTTCTGCGGACGTGAGGCGGTCGCATGGGCGAACGATGATAACGATGGGTGCGACCATCTTGAGAAGGTGGAAGATGGCGTTTTCTACTTCGAGAAGTGCGAGTGGGATCACAAGGCCGGGGAACCGATCAAGGTAGTTTAACCGGCGCTCTTTCAATTTGCGACGGGTTGATGTGAATCTGAAATAGACCGGGCCGAGCCCTCACGGAATCGGCCCGATCGGCTACCTAGCCCTGCGCGGGCGTTGCGCCGGGGTCCTGAGCCGCCGTGCTGGCCGCCGCGCCCTTGAGCGCGTTGTCGAGCGCCGTCAGGTTCGCGAGCGTGTCGGTGAAGTCGGGCTGATTGCCCGCAACGGCCGCCTTGATATCGGTGATGGCGGTCGTAATAACCGCTTCGAGGCTCTGTTCGTCGGACTGCGCCTGGGCGACTGCCGCGTCGAGGTCTGCCTTAGTGACTGTTGCCATGTGGAGAATCCTTCTTGTGTTGAGATAGGTTAGCCAAACCACCCATAGGGTGATGAGGCTGAGTACGTAGGGCATAGACTTCGCCCTCCTAGGAACCGGCTATTCCATTATGCACCGGGCGGGTCGGCAGGCGACACCAACGGAACCGCCGGGGCGGCCACGTCCGCGACGGCCTGCACGTTGACTGTGTTGGCCTTGATCGCCTTGCCGTGGCGGTTCAGCCGTACCTGCTGTATCGCGGTCACGAGGGCCGTGATGGCCGCCACGACCATTGTGATGTCGTTGGCGAGGTTATGGATGTCGGTGGCCGTCATGGCGTCACCTTATTGATCGTCACGTGCGGGACATCCCCGCCCGCAACAAGGATGTCGAGGAAGGGCTTGATCTGCGCGAACGCCTTCTCGCCCTTGACGGTGCCGAACACGTGCGTGAGAGTGTATTCGATCACGCCGTCAACGCCACCGAACAGGGCGATGGCGAAGTTGAGAAGCTGCTTACCGAGGTTCATAGTATCTCCTTGTAGGGTTATCCTTGTAGAGCTAAGCCCGCGTGCCACAAGGATGAAAAGACACACGGGCCTGTTTCACCGGCGAGGCCGGGAAAGGTGAAAGATTGTGAAAAGCTACGTTCGGCCCCGGCTCACTCTCTACCGGTGCGACTTCTGCAAAAAGCACGGCACGAAAGCTCGGATCGGCAAACACGAACCTCAATGCTTCGGCAATCCTGATCGTATCTGTGCCGTCTGCCAGAACGAGGGCCGGGTTGAGGTGGGTTACGATGGGTGCCCGCGCCCGCATCCTCGATGGGACGACGGGGCCTGGATTCCCGAAGGCGTTGCCACGTGCCCGTACTGTGTGGCTTACCACCTCCACCTCGCCGGGATTTACTTCCAGATGACGAAGAACTTGGGCTGCCTCCCCACGATTGAGAACGTCGGGGGTCTGTCCATCACCATCCCGTCGTACTTCCCCGGATCGATCAAGGACTACGTTGACAGTCTATACAAGGAGCACAGGTTAGGCTATCCTACGGAGTAGCCGATACCACCGTAGACGCCGCCGACCGGCCTAATGCCCCGCCTTCTGCCGCGACGTAGTAGTAGTACGTCTTACCGGGCGTACGACCAGTGTCCGTGAACGTCCCGCCAACGATGCCCTGCTTAATGATCGTAAAGCCGATCGTGGCCGAGGTCGAGCGGAATACGGTGGAGGCCGTACCGGGCGTTGGTGTCCACGCGAGGGCCACAGAGCCCTTCACAGGAACCGTAGCCGTAAGCCCGGTCGGCGGGGCCGGGAGCTTCGGGATCAGTGCCACGCCGGCCTCAAGCGCCTCCACGGCCGTATTCACCGGCGCAAGCGCCGTAGCGATGGCGGTATTGACATCGCCGAGCGTGAGGCCGCCCACGGCCGGAACCGGCGTAGGAGGCGATCCTGGGGCCACTGACGGGGTAGGCAGAGCCGTTCCGTTGATAACGGCCTGCTGCCAATTGTTCAGAGACGCTCCAGCATCGGTGAGAGCCATCACGGCCCCACTGAGGCTATCAACCAACGGCATGGAATCCTGCCCGAGCGTCGTCCACGCCCACCCGGCCATGCCGACGATACCGGATGCCCTTGCGGCTTCGAGTTTCACCGGGTCAAGGTAGTGGTGCTCAGACATGAGCACGTTCGGAAGTCCCGCCACACGGGCGGCAAACGTCGTAGGGTCCTGCCCGTAGGAATGCCATCCCATGAAGTCGGCGGTTCCTGCTGGCAGAGGATTGGCGGCACATCCCCGGCCATCGCCCTGAAAGCCTTCAAACGGGCACAGGATCACCGTGGAGGGCTGCACGCTGCGGATTGCGCCACAGAGCATTGCTGCGGTCGGTCGCCATGCCTCCCATGTCGGGTACCGGTGGGGCTCGTTGAGGATGTCGATCACGACCGGGACACCGGCGTACCGATTCGCCACGAGGACCAAGAGCTTGCCGAGCGCATCTTCCCGGTCGGTAAGCGTTGCCCCGCCCGGCATGTCCTGCGGGGCAATCACAGGGATCATCCCCGCCGATAGGATGTTCTGCACGACCGAATCAACCAAGTCGGCATACCAGTGATACGCCCAATATTTGTCTGGATCGTAATTCGCCCGCATCCACTTCATGCCGAGGGAGGCGAGCAAGCGGAAATAACCGGGGGAGTTATGCGCGGGCGTCGGCTGAGACGCAAGGGCGTTGCCGAAGTTGCCGCCGATGGAGACACCGGCCTTCCCGGTCGGCCCGAACGCGGCCTTGATATCGGGATAGGTTGCGGGATCGACCTTGACCACCCACTGCCCCACCGGGATCATTGCGCCCGGCCACACCCATCCGCTGATCTGTTTCCATCCCGAGTTGTAGACGGCCCCTTGGAGGTTGTAGAGCCCCGGCGTGCTTGGCATCGTGATATGCGACACACCTTTGAACGAAAGGTAATTGTCCAAGGGATCGCCGCCGGGCGTGAACTGAGTGCCCCGGATGAATGGCTGCCCCCATCCCGCCGTGCCCTTGATGAGCACGTAGGTATCGACTGCCCCGGTCCCCTGCGCCTCCGGCCCGGTCCACGGCCCGGCAGGTATCCGCACCTCGTACGGGATGTTGATCTTCCCGTCGGGGCCAGGGATCAAGGCGTTGTCCTGGTCGAGCAGGAGGGTAGGCGTCGTAATCCTGATCTGCGTCGTCGTGACCACAAGCCCGAGATCGGGGCCGTAGAATCCCGCATTCCCGGCAGGCGGCGGGATGAGCTGCGGGGAGGGCGTCACCGGCTGCCACGGCAGTTCAGTGTTGAAGTTGGAGCCGACCGCAAACAGGACCATCCGCCACTTCGTGTAAGTGCCGACCGGCGCGGGGCCGACGATGGAGAACGTATTCGCCATGTTCGGGAACAGGGCTATGGGATGCGCGGGATCGGAGTTGAACGTCTGCCATGCGTTCGTGTCGGCATCCAATGCGTAGACCTGTGCGATGGCGTTCTGCCCGTCGCCGGGGCCGGTTACGATCGTTCCGCTGATTGTCACGGTGCCGAGGTCGGCGCTACCGGATGCGGTGACTGATTTTATAGTAAGCATTTTGGGATTACCCCTTGACAGATCGTTCCGACATGTGATAGGATTACAGCAGGCTCAGGAGGGTCTACTGATGTGTGATTTCCATAGTTGTGTTGTTTACCGAGACGGCACACTGTACCATAGTGTTAAGAACAGCCATAGCGAGGCTGTCAAGGAGAGTGGTCGAAAGACGAACACTAACACTGTGTCGAAAGCCGCCTACGTCGAGTTGGAGTGGGACGGCCGGGGCATGTTCCCGAAATGGGAAACCCTTGCTCGTCTGAACGGCTCTGACTACACCAAAGCACAGCAGGACAGCGGCGAGGCGCATTATCGCAAGTTGGCGGCATTCCTCGCTGGCGATGATAGTCACGCTACGTACTTCGATCGACCGGAATACTTCGACGTAATCATAGCTCGCCTCGGCGGCTCGGTGAGTTTCGATGGCGATAAGATGAATATCGACCTGGACGGCCTGACCTCTGCTGAAGGCCTCACGCTCCCGACCACTGTGGGCGGTTGGCTGTCCCTGGACGGCCTGACCTCTGCTGAAGGCCTCACGCTCCCGACCACTGTGGGCGGTTGGCTGTACCTGGACGGCCTGACCTCTGCTGAAGGCCTCACGCTCCCGCCCACTGT
>Ga0207677_10000132_pt1 | contig 61373 bp, 54 predicted proteins | sample KBSMisM42_FD_184311 | JGI IMG/M metagenome (GOLD analysis project Ga0207677, IMG submission 184311) | Miscanthus rhizosphere microbial communities from Kellogg Biological Station, Michigan, USA - KBS Miscanthus M4-2 (SPAdes) (version 2) | ecosystem: Host-associated > Plants > Roots >...
CCTCTTGTCGCACCGCGACGCGCCCCGCGTCACGCTGCGACAAGCCCGCGTCGCACTGCGACAAGCCCGCGTCGCACTGCGACAAGCCCGCGTCACGCTGCGACACGCCCTTGTCACGCTGCGACACGCCCGCGTCGCACTGCGACACGCCCCGCGTCACGCTGCGACACGCCCGCGTCGCACTGCGACACGCCCGTGTCACGCTGCGACACGCCTTCGTCGCACCGCGACACGCTCCGCGTCACGATGCGACACGCCTGCGTCGCACTGCGACACCTCCGCGTCGCACTGTGACGCCCTCACAAGGTGACAGTGACGCTCCTTCGGTGATCTGATTCCATTCCGATGGCCACGAAGAAACAGGAGCGCGCAAACGAAATCGTCGTGCGCCTCAAGCAGATGTACCCGAAGGCGAAGTGCTCGCTCGATTTCACGAACGCCTTCGAGCTGCTGATCGCCACGATGCTCTCCGCGCAATCGACCGACGCGCGCGTCAACATCGTCACCAAATCGCTCTTCCGCAAGTACCCGAACCCGCAGGCATTCGCGGCCGCCAGTCAGGTGGAGATGGAGCGCGACGTCAAGCAGACCGGTTTTTTTCGCAACAAAGCCAAAGCCGTGATCGCCGCCTCCAAGGTCCTCGTCGAACGCCACAACGGCGAAGTCCCGCGCACGATGGACGAGCTCACCGCACTTCCCGGCGTCGGCCGCAAGACCGCGAATGTCGTCCTCTCGAACGCGATGAACATCTCCGTCGGCATCGTCGTCGACACCCACGTCACCCGCGTCTCCGGCCGCCTCGGCCTGACCTCCAACACCGACGCCGAAAAAATCGAGCAGGACCTCATGCCGCTGATCCCGAAAAAGGAATGGACCAACTTCTCCCACCGCCTCATCGTCCACGGCCGCAAGATCTGCATTGCGCGCAAGCCAAAATGCGCGGAATGCGCGTTAAACGATGTCTGTCCGAGCGCGGAAGAGCCGCCGGAGTAATCCGCAGATTACGCAGATGGCCGCAGATTACGGCGGATCAACCGTCCCCAACTTCGTCCACGGACCACACCTCGCAATCCGCCAGACCGTTTTCGCTCCGCCAATCAGAAAGCCGTGTTTGCGAATCGACTCGTGCCCATACCATGAGCACGTCGGTTGAAAGCGGCATTGGATGACGCCGTGGAGGTGGGGCGAGACGAGCGCGCGGTATTCGTCGATGGCGGCGACGGTGGCCCGCGCGTCGAAGGCGTAGCGGGGCGGCACGAGGAGGTCGTGGGCGATCCAGGCGGCGAAGATGGAGACGATAATCAGCCGCGTTCGGCGGCTTTCGCTTCGTCCCATAGAGTGTCCATTTCTTCGAGGGTGAGTTGATCGACGTTTCGGCCCGATTCGCGGACTCGACTCTCCATCGATTCGAATCGCCGCGCGAACTTGCGGTTCGTCGACTGCAGCGCTTCTTCGGCGTTCACGTTCAGCTTGCGGGCGATGTTGGCGATCGTGAAGAGGAGGTCGCCGACTTCCTCCTCGACGTGCGACGCGTCGCCTGAGGCGATCGCTTCGTGCAGTTCGGAAATCTCTTCATCGAGTTTGTGAAACACGTCCTCGGTGCGCCGCCAGTCGAAGCCGACGCGCGCCGCTTTCTCTGTCAGACGCGATGCGCGCAGCAGCGCCGGCAGCGACTGCGGGACGCCGGCCAGGACGCTCCTGTTCTCCGCTTTTCGCTCTTCGTTCTTCTGCTTTTCCCAGTTGACGAGGACCTGATCGGCGTCCTTCGCCTCGACGTCGCCGAAGACGTGCGGGTGGCGGCGCACGAGCTTGTCGTGGATCGCGGTGATGGCGTCGTAGATGTCGAACGAGCCTTCTTCGCGCGTCAGCTCGGCGATGAAGACCGCCTGGAGTAGAAAGTCGCCGAGCTCCTCGGCCAGCGAGGCGCGGTCATCGCGGTCGATGGCGTCGACGACTTCGTACGACTCCTCGATCACGAACGGCTTGAGGCTCGGCAGCGTCTGTTTGCGGTCCCACGGACAGCCGTTCGGTCCGCGGAGGGTTTGCATGAGCTGCACGAGCTCGTCAAAAGAACGCTTGGCCATGGAAGCATTCTAAGCGGCTGGTGTTAGCATCACGCGCCAACTCATCAATCTCCTATTTCCATGTCGAACCAGGTCTTGATCGTGGCGCCTGATGCGGCCGCAAAAGCTCCCGCGGAAGTCGCGGCTTCGCTCAGCTTCACGCCGGTGGTGACGGCCTCCGAGCAGGAGGCGCTCGATCTTCTCGCCCGGCAAACGTTCAGCCTCATCGCCATCGATGGCAGCGAGATGTGGCAGCGGGTTCGTGAAGAGGCTGAGCGGAAACAGCCGGCGGCGCCGCTGCTCGATTTGCCGGAGCCGAATGGCGACGACGGCGCGGTGCGGCGATTGATGATGCGCTATCTCGACCGGCGCTCGCGGCCGAAACATTTCGATTCCGAGGAACGGTACCGGTTTCTTTCGAGCATCCTGGAGTCGTTCACCGCCACGCTCGAATTGAAAGAAGTGTTGCGGCGGATCGTCACGATCACGCGGCAGGAGTTCGGGGCCGATCGCGCGTGGATGCTGCACCCGGTGAACGAGAAGGCCGAGGTTGCGAACGTCCGTTTTGCCGTGAGCGCGCCGGAGTGGGCGATCGAGCCGGATGCTGCGGTCTCGTCGTTGTCATTAAAAAACTCGGGGAATCTGATTCGGCGCCTTCTGCAGGCCGAGGGACCGGTCATTGTCCGCGAAGGCGATCCCGATCTCGACGCCGATCATGCCGCGCGATTCCAGGTGCGTTCCGAGATGATTCAGGTGCTCCGTCCTCGCGACGATGAGCCGTGGGCGTTCGGACTGCATCAATGTTCCGGGCCGCGCGAATGGACGGATGAGGAAATCTCGCTCTTCGCGGAGATCGGCCGTTACGCCACGCTCGCGCTCAACAACACGCTGCTGCACGAACGCGCGGTGCGCGAGATGGCGAAAGTCACCGCGATCCTCGATCAGATTCCGGAGTCGGCTGCGATTTACGATTCGAAGGGGCAGTTGGAGCGGATGAATGCCGCGGCCCAGCGCGAGCCGGTCTCGCTCTTCACCTCGGATCCCGATTCACGGCTGCGCAAGAACCGGCACCGCTACATCGATGGCAGTCCGCTCGAAGCGAGCGACCTGCCCTCGGTGCGCGCCCTGCGCGGCGACGTCGTCAAGTCCGACTATCTCGTTCACGACGCGCGCAGCGGCGACGATCGCATCGTCAATCTGAAAGCGGCGCCGATTCGCGACGACCGCAATCACATCATCGGATCGGTCGTGCTTTCGCGCGACGTCACCGACGAGCGCCAGACCGCGGAACGCGAAGCGTGGCGCCGGCGCCGCGCCGAATGTCTGGCCAACCTCGGCGTCGACACCATCACCGTGCAGCCGTCGTCCGAGGAGCTCGACGATCCCGCGCGCCGCGTTGCGGACGCCGTCGGCGGCACGGCCATGATTTACCTCTACCACTCGCCGTCGAGTGAGCTGCACATGGTCGGCATGGCCTCGGTCGCGCCGGTTGCGAAGGAAGTGCAGCGCTTCCGCGACCATCTCTCGCGCAATCCGTATCACGCCGGCGAAGGCATTCCGGGAACCGTTTTCCAGATCGGACGTCCTCTGCTGTACTCCGAGTTCGGCGGGAAAGCGGCCGCCGATTTCGCGCGCGACGCGAACGAAGGGGAGCTGGTTTCGGCGATGAACGAGCAAACGCTCATCGCCACGCCGATCGAATCATACGGTGACCGCATCGGCGCGCTCGTGATCGCGCGATCGGATTCGCGGCGGAGTTTCGATGCCGAGGATCTCGAGTTTGCGCAAGCGGTGGCGGAGCGGATCGGCGCGGCCAGCCACATCCATCGCCTCACGCGCATCTCGCAGGAAGGGCATCGCGCCGCCGAGGAGCTGGCCAGGCGCGAGGTCGATGCGCGTGTCCGTTTCGAGGCAGTCATCGAAACCGCGCCGATCGGCGTCGCCGTTTTCTCCGCGGACGAATTGCGATTCGAGCTCGCCAACGCGCGCTTCGTCGATTACGTCGAGCGCCTCGGGCGGATCAGCTCCGAAACTCGTCTGATCGGCCTGCGCGTCGACGAGGTCATCCCGTCGCTGGAGAAGCCGCTGAAACAGGTCGCCGAGTCGGGCGAGATGCTCTTCGACGAAGCGTTCAAAGCGGAGACGAAGCCGACGCCGACGTACATCAACCGCATCGTCTCCGCCGTCCGCGGGCGATTCTCCGGCATCACGCAGAGCCTGACCGTTTTGATCCAGGACGTGACGGATCAGGTCAATGCGCGGCGCGAGATCGAAGACCTGGCGCAGGCGATGGCAGAGCGTTCGGCGCGTCTCGATTCGATTCTCAGCTCGATGACGGACGGCCTGTGGGTCTACGACGCAAGCGGGCAGGTCGTCTCCGTCAACGAAGCGGCGATCACGCTGTTCGGATTCGGATCGCGCACCGAGGCTGTCGAGCATGGGTCGTTCGCGGCGCTGCGTCTTCGCTATCCGGACGGCCGCCCGATTCCGGCCGAGGATCTGCCGCATGCGCGCGCGCTTCGCGGCATGACCGTGCCCGACTATCTCGCCATCGGACGGCACTTCATCACCGGCAAGGATCTCGATCTCTCCATCGCCGTCGCGCCGATCGAGAGCAACGGCATCGTCGGCGCCGTCCTCGTCATCCGCGACATCACCGCGCTGCAGGAGCTCGACCGCAAGAAGGACGAGTTCCTTTCCGTCGCCTCGCACGAGTTGCGCACGCCGCTGACGACGATCAAGGGCTACACGCAACTTCTGGCGCAGACGATCAACGATCTGCCGCCTGAGGAGCGCGGGACGTATCTGACGGCGGTGCTGGGCGAAGTCGATCGGATGATGGGGCTGATCTCCGAGCTGCTCGACGTCTCGCGCATCGAAACCAACCGGCTGCAGATCGATCGCCAGCCGATTACGTGGCGTGAATTCATCGACCGCCGCGCGAACGCGTTCCGCGTGCAGAACCCGGGACGGACGATCCGTTTTTCCGCCGACGTGCCGGAGACGGTTCTGCACGTCGATCCCGACCGCATGCGCCAGGTCGTCGACAACCTCATCTCGAACGCGATCAAGTATTCGGCGGAGGGGACGGACATCGACATCGTCACGAAGATCGACGGCAATCACATGCTGACCGCGGTCATCGATCACGGCATCGGCATTCCGACCGACGAGATCCCGAAACTCTTCGAGCGCTTCCACCGTGCCCGCAACGTTTCCAGCCGCTACTACGGCGGCCTCGGCCTCGGCCTCTACATCGCCAAAGCGATCGTCGAGGCGCACAACGGTTCGATCGCCGTGGTCAGCGAAGAAGGGAAGGGCGCGACGTTTACGATACGGCTGCCGTTGCCGTAGTTGGTCTGAGAGCGCGGACGTCCGGTCGCCGCCTTCTTCGATTCAGCCGCGCGCGTGAGCAGACACCAAATGTTGAATGTTCAATGTTGAATGTTGAATGACGAGGGGGCCGGGGACCATTCAACATTCAACATTGAACATTCAACATTCAACATTTCGCCTTTGACTCTCGATCTTCACACGCTGCGCGGCCCGTGGCCGCATCCGATACAATCCGCGCGCTTTTGAGGAGGTCCCGCCCGTGCGCTTTCGCCTTTTGCCCCGTGAAGAGACGTTTTACGCCGACTTCATCGCCATGGCTGACCAGCTCAAGGTCGGCGCGCGGCTGCTCGAAGAGATGTTCGCCACCGATCCTCCCATCGCCGACAAGGCGCACGAGATCAAGGAGGTCGAGCACAAGTGCGACTTCCTCACGCACGAGGTCATCCAGCGGCTGAACAAAACGTTCGTGACGCCGATCGACCGCGAAGACATCCACTCCCTGGCGCGCACGCTCGACGACGTGATGGATGCGATCGACAACGCCGCCGCGCTGGTGCCGCTGTATCGCATCGATCGCGTCCGCTTCGGCGCCCGCGAACTGGCAAAAATCATCTCGGCCTCGGCAAGCGTCGTTCGCGACGCGGTCGTGGCGCTGGAGAAGCACAGCGGCGTCCTCGAATGCGCCGTCGAGATCAACCGCCTCGAGAACGAAGCCGATCGCGTGCACCAGAAGGCGGTCGGGCAACTGTTCGACGAGGAGCGCGATCCGATCGCGGTGATGAAGTGGAAAGAGATCCTCGACCTCCTCGAGGACGCCACCGACCGCTGTGAGGACGTGGCCAATCTCCTCGAAAACGTCGTCGTGAAACATAGCTGATGCCGAGTCACCTCTTTTTCATCGTGGCCGGCCTGATCGGCGTCGCGTTGGTGTTCGACTACATCAACGGCTTCCACGACGCCGCCAACTCGATCGCCACGATCGTCTCCACGCGCGTGCTGTCGCCGGGACAGGCCGTAATCTGGGCCGCGTTTTTCAACTTCGTGGCCGCGTTCGGATTCGGGACGGCGGTGGCGAAGACGATCGGCAAGGGGATGATCGACATCCACGCCGTCACCTTCGGCGTGATCTTCGGCGGCTTGATGGGCGCCATCATCTGGGACCTCATCACCTGGTACTTCGGCCTGCCGACCAGCTCGTCGCACGCGCTCATCGGCGGCTACGCCGGCGCGGCAGTGGCGCGCTCCATGTCGTTCAGCGTGATCGAACCGAGCGGCTGGTCGAAGACGCTGATCTTCATCATCCTCGCGCCGATGATCGGACTGGTGCTCGGTCTGATCATCACCTGGATGACGTACTGGCTTTTCCGCCGCGCGTCGCCGGCGCGCGTGGACCGTTTCTTCCGCAAGGCGCAGCTCGTGTCGGCCGCGTTCTATTCGCTCGGCCACGGAACGAACGACGCGCAGAAGACGATGGGCATCATCGCCGGCGTGCTCTTCACGGCCGGCTACATCAAGACGTTCACGATTCCGATCTGGGTCATCCTCATCGCCCACAGCGCCATAGGCCTCGGCACGCTCTCCGGCGGCTGGCGAATCATCCACACGATGGGCTCGAAGATCACCAAGCTGCAGCCGGTGGGCGGCTTCGCGGCGGAGACGGCCGGCGCGATCACGCTGTTTCTGGCCAGCTCGTTCGGCATTCCGGTGTCGACGACGCACACCATCACCGGCGCGATCGTCGGCGTCGGTGCGACGCGGCGCCTCTCCGCCGTCCGCTGGGGCATCGCCGGCCGTATCGTCTGGGCCTGGATCCTGACCATCCCCATGGCCGCCTTCATGGGCGGACTGATGTACTGGGTGGCGGCAGCGTTCGGCGCGAAGTGAACTCACCACAGAGGCACAGAGAACACAGAGAAACCTCCGTGTCCTCTGTGTCTCTGTGGTTCAAATTTCGTCAAGAATTTTTTCGATATACTCGCCGTTTCCAGTGCGACCCTGAAAGAGTCCTGACCGAGGTAAAGCCAATGAAACCAGAGATTCACCCGAAATATCAGCAGGTCCAGGCGCACTGCGCCTGCGGCGAAACGTGGACCACCGGCTCGACCAAAAAAGAGCTGCGCGTTGAGATTTGCTCGAAGTGCCATCCGTACTTCACGGGCAAACAGAAACTGCTCGACACGGCCGGCCGCATCGACCGCTTCCAGCAGCGCTACGCCAAAAAGGCCGGCCCGAAAGAAGCCGCGGCGAAATAATGGCCCGGAACGCCTGGCTCGGCGCGGCGAAGCTGATTACCGGCACCTTCAGTGCCGTGACGAACGGCCTCACGTCAGCTATGCCTTCAGCAGGGCCGGCCGCGGCCGCTGACCGCAACGTGGACATGCTCATCGGCGGGCAGGCGGTGCTCGAGGGCGTGATGATGCGCTCGCTCACCGGCTACTCGGTGGCCGTGCGCCAGCCGAACGGCGACGTCGCGGTCAAGAAAGACAAGCTCGTCTCGATCACGGCCAAGTATCCGTTTCTCAAGTTTCCCGTCCTGCGCGGCTCGGTCGTCCTGATCCAGTCGCTGATCCTCGGCATGCGCGCGCTGAACTACTCGGCGAGCGTGGCCACGGAGAACGAGGCGGGCGAGCAGGAGATGTCGAACTGGGCCATGGCCAGCACGATGCTGGTGGCGATGGTAGTCGGCCTCGGCGTGTTCATCCTGGCGCCGCTCGGAATCACGAATCTGATCCGCCATTTCTTCGCGCCGCACATGGGCAACCTCGCCTACAACGCCATCGACGGCGTGTTGCGCGCTGCCTTCTTCTTCATCTACATCCTCTCGATCTCGTTCATGGACGACATCAAGCGCGTCTTCCAGTATCACGGCGCCGAGCACAAGACGGTCTACACGTTCGAAGCGAACGAGGAGCTGACGGTCGAGAACGCGCGCACGAAGTCGACGCTTCATCCGCGCTGCGGCACGAGCTTCCTGATGTTCGTCATGGCCATCTCGATCCTGGTCTTCTCGCTCGTGCCGTCGACGGTGCCGTTCGTGGTGAAGTTCGCCGCGCGCGTGGTGCTGATCCCGCTGATCGCCGGCCTGGCCTACGAGGTCATCCGTTTCTCGGCCCGCCACCTCGGCAATCCGGTCTGCCGCCTGCTGACGCGCCCGGGCATGCTGCTGCAGAAGATCACGACCAAAGAACCCGACGACCTGCAGCTTGCCGTCGCCATCACCGCGCTGAAAGAGGCGCTGATGTACGACATCGTGGACGAGACCCAGGCAGCCGTCGCTTAGCTACGCTTCCGTAATCGACCGTGGGAAGGCGCATGACGCGTCTTCCCATTTTTGTTTTTGGCAGGACTGCACCATGTACGAAAAACTCGACGAGATCGAAAAACGCTACGAAGAGCTGCAGCAGAAGATGGCCGACCCCGGCGTGGCGACGGATGTCAAAGTCTTCCGCGACACGATGAAGGCCGTCTCGGAAATCGACGACGTCGTTTTCAAATACCGCGAGCTGAAAGACATCCGCAAACGGCTGGCGGACGCGCGCGAAATGCTCAACTCCGACGACGACATGCGCGAGCTTGCGGAGATGGAGATCGCCGAGCTGGAGCCGAAAGCGCCGGAGCTCGAAAAAGAGATCCAGCTCCTGCTGCAACCGAAGGATCCGAACGACGACAAGAACGTCTTCGTTGAAATCCGCGCCGGCACAGGCGGCGACGAAGCGTCGCTCTTCGCGGCCGAGATCATGCGCATGTACATCCGCTACGCCGAGATGCACCGCTGGAAGGTCGACATGACCGACGCGAACTACTCCTCGGTCAACGGCATCAAAGACGCGACGCTGCTCATCGAGGGGAACAAGGTCTACTCGAAACTGAAGTTCGAGTCGGGCGTGCACCGCGTGCAGCGCGTGCCGCAGACGGAGACGCAGGGCCGCATCCATACGTCGGCAATCACCGTGGCCGTGCTGCCGGAAGCGGAAGACATCGACATCCAGGTCAACGAGAAGGACCTGCGCATCGATACATTCTGCTCCTCGGGGCCGGGCGGACAGTCAGTCAACACGACCTATTCGGCCGTGCGCATGACCCATCTTCCGACCGGCGTGGTCGTCTCCTGTCAGGACGAAAAGTCGCAGATCAAGAACCGCGCGAAGGCGCTCAAGGTGCTCAAGGCGCGCCTCTACGACATCGAGCGCCAGAAGCGCGAGGACGAGCTTTCCGCCACGCGCAAGGGACTGATCGGCAGCGGCGACCGTTCCGAAAAAATCCGTACGTACAACTTCCCGCAGGACCGCGTCACCGACCATCGCATCGGCCTGACCGTCCACAATCTCCCCGACGTCATGAACGGCAACCTCGACGTCCTCCTCGAACCGCTCATCGGCCACTTCCAGGCCGAGAAGCTACGCGAGGCGGTTGAGGCGCGGTAATAGGCGTAGACGCCCGCGCTACACGGTCTCCGAGGTAGCATCGCTGGCGTGGTTATCACGTACGAACGCGTCAGATGTGCGAAGGTGCGCCTCACTAAACGGCAGCGATTTCGTCTCGCGCGTCAGCTTTCGAGATTCGTTACGCCAACCAGACGAGAGATTGAAGAAGAGTGGGCAAGAAAAATCCAACGGCGTGTGGCGGAAATTCGGGCCGGAACTGCGATACTCGTTGACTCGGATGAAGCAATTGCCGAGGCCAAACGCGCGTCGTTGAACGTGTGCGACAAGAGAAAGTGCGCCACAGCACGACCGAAATCGAAACTGCGTGGCTCGATGAAGTCGAGCGACGCATTCGGCTTCAGGATGCAGGTCTAATCGAAGACATCGACGCCGACAACCTCTATCGCGAAATGCGGGAGCGCTTGCGCTAAGCTCCGCGCATGAAATCGCGCATCGACCAGGTCATCAAACGCGAACAGGCCGACTATCTCGACACGCTCCTTTCTCCACGCGACGCCTTGCTGGCGCGGATGGAGGAGTTTGCGGCGGAGCATGGGCATCCGATTGCGGATGCCGAGGTGGGGCAGTTGATGCGGATTCTGGTGAGGGCGAAGCAACCGAAGCATCTCATCGAGGTCGGCACGAATATCGGCTACTCGGTGGTCGTCCTCGGGCGCGAATGTGGCGCCGACGCCGTGCTCGAGACGATCGAGCTCGATCGCGACATCCTCGCCACGGCTCAGAAGTTTGTGGCCGAGGCTAGGCTGGCGTGTGAGGTGCGATTCCATCAGGGGAAGGCGCTGGAGGTGTTGCCGTCGCTGGCAGGGCCGTTCGACCTCGTCTTCATCGACTGTGTGAAGACCGAGTACGAGCAGTATCTCGATCAGCTCCTGCCGAAGCTCAGCAAAGGAGCGATGATCGTTTGCGACAACCTGCTGTGGGGTGGCAAGGTCGCGGAAGGCGTTCATGATCCGTCGACGGATGCGCTCCGCGCGTTCAACCGGCGGATCACCACCGACCCGCGGCTGACGACCATCGTCCTCGCCGCCGGCGACGGCGTCGGCATTTCGATCGTGAACTAAAAAGGCCGCCCTTCCGGGCGGCCTTTCAAATTCGATTGGACTGTGATTACTTCGACGACACCGCGGCCGGCGTGGCGGCTTTGATCGTCGCCTTCATCGGGACCGTGATGATCGGATTGATCTTGTCGTTCGTGTAGATCGTCACCGAGCCGTTGACGTCGCCCGGCTTCGCATCCTTGGCGATCTGAAGGGTCACTTCGTACTCGCCCTTGTTCGCGCCCGGCTTCACGCTCGTGGTGACCAGCGCGGGGACGCTCGACTCCGCCTTCGAGACGACGAACGATTCCGGCGTCTTCAGGTTGTTGGAGTGCAGCATGACCATGCGGGTGGCGGCGACGTCGCTCGGCGTTACTTCGCCGAAGTTGAGCATGGTCGGTTCCACGCGCAGGGTCGGACGGACGACGCCGGCGATGCTGACTGGGTACTCCGGCTGATGCTTGGAGTTCGTGAAGATGTGGACCTTCTCGGCCAGCGCGCCGACTCTCGCGTCGGGACCGCCGACGGTAATGTTCACCTTGTACTGATCCTGGCCCGGGCGGCCGACGTTCGGCGCCTTGTCGGCTTCCGCGACCTTGTCGTAGGTCACCTTGACCCACTTGACCGGCTCGTTCGTGGTCGGATCGATGGGCAGCTCGACCTTCGTCACCTGGAACGGCTCATCCTCTTCCGAGTAGAGCATGACCGACTGCGTGTCGGCATCGCCCTGCAGGAGGTTGAAGCGGACGAAGCCGGCCGGGAACGCCTCGACGTACGGCTTCACGACCGCGTGGATCGTGAGCTGCGAGGTCGGCGTGGTGGGGTCGTTCGTCTCGAGGGTGACGGTCTTGGCGATCGGGCCCGCGAACGCGGCCGTGTCGACGTGCGCCGTAACCTTGCCGGTCTCGCCGGGCTTGATGACCTTGTCGAAGTCGGCGACCGTGCAGCCGCAGCCAGGCTTGGCGGCGATGATCTGCAGGTCGGAATCGCCGGTGTTCTTGACCAGGAACGACCAGTCGAGTTTTTCACCCTTGGCGATCGTGCCGTAGTCCTTGACGGGCTCGACGATCGTCAGGCGCGGCGCCTTCTCTGCTTCCTTCGCGGCTTCGGCTTTCTTCGCCGCTTCGGCTTTCTCTGCCTTGGGAGCCGCGGTCTTCTTCGCCTTCGCCGGCTGGTCGGCCGCAAAGGAAAGGCTGGCGGTCAACGCGGCCAGGACCGCAATCATGACGACAAGAATTCGCTTCGACGACATGGACAAAATCCTCCTGTGTTGGACACTGAAAAAGTACTGGTGAACGCGGGTTCGAACATCCCGCGCCGAGTGACGATTCCCCGGCGGCAGGGGCGCCGGCATTCTACAATCGGCGCCGCGGAGCATGCTTCTTGCTCAGTCCGCACCCGCAATGGCTCACGTCAAAGAACTACCACCTCTCAAAAAGGTCTACCTGATCGGCATCGGCGGCACTGCCATGGCTTCGGTCGCCGGAATGCTGCAGGAGCGCGGCTACGAAGTGGCCGGCTCCGATGAGCACGTCTATCCGCCGATGTCGACTTACCTCGACCGCCTCGGCATCCCGGTCCTCGAGGGGTATACGAAGGACCACCTCGTCACGTTCCATCCCGATCTCGTAGTGATCGGCAACGTGGCGGCCTCAACGAACGCGGAGGCCGCGGGCACGCTTGAGCTCGACCTGCCGTACACGTCGATGCCGGAAGCCATCCACCAGCTTTTCATCAAGGGGAAGCACTCCATCGTCGTGGCGGGGACGCACGGCAAGACCACGACGACTTCGCTGATGGCGTGGCTGCTGGAATCGGCGGGGCGCGATCCGAGCATGGTGGTCGGCGGCATTCCGCTCAATTTCAATCAGAACTTCAAGCTCGGCGACGGACCGGAGTTCGTGATCGAGGGCGACGAATACAACACGTCGTTTTTCGACAAGGGTCCGAAGTTTCTGCACTACCACGCGAACACGTTCCTGCTGAACAACATCGAGTTCGATCACGCCGACATCTACGCGAACCTCGATGCGATCATCGAGGCTTTTAGAAAGGGCGTCCAGCAGGTCGCGCCGGGCGACGTGATCGTGGCCAACGGCGACGATGCGAACGTGACGCCGCTCCGCTCCGATGCGCGCGCGCGCTGGTTCACCTTCGGCATGTCGCGCGGCTGCGATATTTACGCGACGGACGTCGAGTTCGCGCCCGAAGGGAACGCGTTCACGGCGTGGTGGGAGGGGAGCGAATGGTTCCGCTTCCGCACGAATCTCTCCGGCCAGCACAACGTCGTCAATGCGCTCGCCGACATCGCCATCGCCCGCATGCGCGGCGTTTCGGCGGAAGACATCCAGCGCGGACTGGAGACGTTCCAGGGCATCAAGCGGCGCATGGAGGTTCGCGGCGTCGAGCGCGGCGTCACCGTCATCGACGACTTCGCGCACCATCCCACCGCCATCGACACCACGCTCGCCGGCGCGAAGCGGCGCTATCCCGGCCGGCGGATCTGGGCGCTCTTCGAGCCGCGCTCGATCTCATCGAGCCGCAAGGAGTTCGAGGATGGCTACATCGACGCGTTCCACCAGGCCGACCGCGTGATCATCGGTCCGATCTTCCACAAAGGCCGCTACGAAACGCGCTACGGCCTGGAGCACATGATGTCCGTGCCGACGATCGTGGAGCGCCTCAACGCCGACGGCATCCCCGCGGAACAGATCGATGATTTCGACGCCATCGCGGACGTCGTCGCACGCGAGGCGAAAGCCGATGATGTCATCCTGGTGATGTCGTCGGGATCATTCGAAGGCGTGCACGAGAAGATACTCGAACGGCTGCGGAGTTCCGAAGAGTGAAGAGTGAAGGGTGAAGAGTGAAATGGGCTGATTTCACCCTTCACTCTTCACCCTTCACTCTTTTTCACTAGACAACCACCACAGACCAGCCCAAACCTTCACGTCGATCATCACGCCCTCGCCGTTTTTCCGTTTCAGCCAGTCGAATACGGCGTTGCGCGGGATGCGGTGCACGGTAATGTCCTCGCCGCCGACGCCGCCGCCTGATCCGCGCTGTTCGAGTCCCGAGGCGGCGTAGAAGGCCACGGTTTCGGACGTGATGCCGGGCGATGTCGGCCCCGACGTCAAACGCTCGACGCGATTGCAGGCGTAGCCCGTTTCTTCGAGCAACTCCTTTTTCGCGGTTTCCGCGGGATCGTCGTGCCCTTCTTCATCGCCGACCAGGCCGGCCGGAAAGTCGATGACCCGCGCGTTGACGGGGCGGCGGAACTGTTCGACGAACACGATGCGGTCATCGTCGGCGACCGCAAGGATCACCACCGCCGACTTTCCCTTCGTCCGCTCGACGAACTCCCAGCCATCGCGCTCGAGGACGAGCACCCTTTTTCCTTCGAAGAGTTTCTTCGCGTCGCCGCTCATGGTGCGGACGCTATCGCAACGAGCGGCGGAAATCCGAGGGCGCGTTCGTATTCGTCGAACATCGCGCGGTAGCACTCGCACGAGGCCTGTTCCAGTTTAGCGCGGTCGGTGACGCGTACGCGGCCGCGCCCGTGTTCGATCGTGCCGGCAAGTTCGAGCGATTTCATCGCCGCATTGATGCCGGCGCGTCGCGTCGAAAGCATGCGGCCGAGGAACTCCTGGGTCAGCGACATCTCGTCGGAGCCGTAGCGGTCCTGAAGCAGCAGCAGCCAGTGCGCGAGGCGTTGCTCGACCACATGCAGCCGGTTGCAGCAGGCCAGTTGCGCGATGTGCGCGATCATCGTGTAGACGAATGCGTGAAGGATGCGCCGAAGCTCTGCGTCGTGCTCCATCTGCCGCCGCAGCTCGTTCCCGCCGATGGACGCCACCAGCCCCGCACCCTGCGTCAGTCCCTCGACCGGGTTGGTGTCGACGCCGAGGATGGCGTTGATTCCGACCACGCCTTCGCCGCCGATCATGCTCACCTCGAGCGCTTCGCCGTCCGCGAGGTTGCGGATCAGCGAAATGACGGCGTTGACCGGGAAGTAGACGGCGGTGCGCGAGTCCTGCTCGAAAATCCGCTTGCCGATGGGCGCTTCGAAAACCTTGAAATGCGCTGCCAGCGTCTCGAGCGACGAATCAGGGAGAGCATTCAACAAAAGGTTCTGCCGCAACGTAGAAATCTGCATCAGCCTGCATTCCATAGAGCCAAACTCATGCCGACGTACGCAAACGGACAGACGGCAAATTGCAGGTCGTGCAACATGCCGTCGTTGGGAATCCCATGATCCTCATCATCGACGACGACCCGGGTATTCGCGGGCTGCTGGACGTAGTCCTGCGCCGCAAAGGTTTCGAGTGCGACTTCGCCATCGACGGAGCGGAGGCGGAGAAGAAGCTGCGCGTCGTCGACTACGAGGTCATCCTCCTCGACCTCATGCTTCCTCGGCTGAACGGATTCGAGGTGCTCCGTTTCATCAAAGCCGAGCGCCGCGCGATGCTCGACCGCGTCATCGTCGTCACCGCCGTCGCCGAGATCACGCTGCGCGATTTCGAGGATCAGAAGCTGGTCTGGGCGCTGTTGCGCAAACCGTTCGACATCAATTTGCTGGTCGACACCGTCACCGCCTGCGCAGGCAACGCGCGCGAGCAGCGCTCAAAAGAGACTGGACTGCAAAGTCGGGCGGCGGAACGCGTCAGCGGTTAAGTCGTAGCGCTTTTCGTTCAGTCCCAGGCGCCGGCAGGTGACCTCGAACATCGACGCGATCTGATCGGCGAAGATCCCTTTGCCGCGCCCCCGCACTCCCCACTGCGAGTCGTACAGCTTTCCCTCACGCAGGTCGCGAACGCGGTTCAACACCTTCTCTTTGCGGTCGGGAAAGTGCTCTTCGAGCCACTTCTCGAACAGCGGCGCCACGGCCCACGGAAGGCGTAGCACGACGAAGCCCGCGGTCGTGCCGCCTGCATCCGCAACCGCTTTGAGGATGTTCGGCATCTCGTGATCGGTGATGGCCGGAATGATCGGCGCGACCATCGCGCCGACCGGGATTCCGGCTTTGGCCAGCATCTCGATCGCCGCGATGCGCAGCTCCGGCCGCGACGCGCGCGGCTCCATCAGGTTGGCGAGGTGCGGATCGAGCGTCGTCACGGAGATATGCACCGACACCGCGTTGTGCGCGGCCAGCTCCTGCAGCACGTCGATGTCGCGCGTCACGAGGTGGTTCTTCGTGATGATGCCGACCGGATTGCGGAACTCGGCCAGCACCTGCAGGCAGCGACGCGTCAATTGCAGCTTCCGCTCGATCGGTTGATAGGGATCGGTGACGCCGCTGATGGCGATCATGCGCGGCGTGTACTTCTTCGACATCAGCTCTTCGCGCAGCAGTTCCGGCGCGTCGTCCTTCACCAGGATTTTCGTTTCGAACTCGAGCCCGGCGGAAAATCCGAGGTACTCGTGCGAGGGGCGCGCGAAGCAGTAGATGCAGCCGTGCTCGCAGCCGCGGTAGGGATTGATGCTGGTGTCGAAGCCGACGTCGGGGCTGTCGTTGTGCGCAAGGATGGTGCGCGTCGGATCGCGCAGAAAAATCGTGCGCGGCAGCGGCGAAGGCTCATCATCGTTATGCGCGTCTTCGTCGTGAACGTATTCGATTCGTTCGAAGCGGTTCTGCGGATTCCAGCTCGTGCCGCGCCCTTTGATGGGGGTATTCGGGTCCGGGGTCGACATCGCACCGAGGCTATCGCAGACGTCAAGAAATTCTACGAGGGGTAGGAAAGTGACGGACTCGGCACTCTCCTAGGACATGACTACGAACTTCGTTACCGAGCTTTACCCCACCAGCACGAATCCGCCCAAAGAACCCGATCTGACCAACGTGACCGGCGTGGCCATGTCCGGCGGCGGCTCGCGCGCGCTCACCTGCGCGATGGGCCAGTACCGCGCCCTCCAATACCTCGGCCTGCTCGATCAGGTCAAAGTCATATCTTCCGTATCCGGAGGAACTTGGGCATCGGCATCGTTCGTCTATCTGCCATCCACGTTTGACGACGACGTCTTCCTCGGCCCGGCCACCGCGGCCCCGGGCTCGCTCACCGTCTCCGGTCTCAACTCCCTTGCCGACGGCTGTCTCGGCAATGCGCCGACGCGGATGGACTGGAACAGCATCATCGAGGTTCTCTACCACCTGAAGAGTAAGTATGACTATTCGAATGACGACCTCTGGCAGGGGATGATCGGCGAACGAATCTTCCAGTTGTGGAATCTTTGGGAGGTGGGTGGCAACGGACTGCCTTTGTACTACTACACAGATTCTCCTGACACAGTACAAAACACGATCACGCCGAACAATCCGCAGCTCACGGCGTCGCAATTCACGCTGCAGCAGAAAGCGGGGCGTCCGCTGCTGATCATGAACTCCTCGATCTTCAGCAATCAGGACATGCGCGGGGCGCGGCTGCTGCCGTTCGAATCGACGCCGTTCGGCATCGGAGTGCGGCAGACCTTCCCGGGTATAGGTCCGGGTGACCGCGAGATCGGCGGCGGTTTGATCCAGCCGTTCGCAATGGGATCGCCAACGGTCGACAGCATGACCGGCAACCTGGCCACGGTCGCGCCGCCGGCAAGGCCGTTCTCGCTCGTCGACATGGCCGGCATCAGCAGCGCCGCCTTCGCGCAAACGGTGCAGGACAAGTTCCCCGAGGTTGATTGCATCATCCCGCGTTATCCGTACTGGCCGGTGGCCGATCCGGTGCAGCCGCAGGAACTCCTCTACTGGTTCGCGGACGGCGGCAGCCTCGAAAACAGCGGGATCTGTTCGCTGCTGGCGCGCGGCGTTCCGCGCATCATCTCGTTCATCAATTCGCAGACGCCGCTGCAGGCCAGCCCCGGCGCGCAGGTCACCGTCGATTCCACGGTGCAGCTCCTTTTCGGCATCGAGCCCGACGCGCACTCGGCGTCTCTCACGGAGAGTTACGTCGCCTCGGCGCCGAACGCCACTCCCGATTTCGTGCAGGTCTTCGAAAGCGAGAAGTACTACGACCTGGTGAACGGCCTCGTCGACGCCAACCTAAACAACGGCGGCCCGGCCATGTTCAAACAAACGCTGAACGTGCTCGAGAACGACAACTTCGACATCCCCGCCGGCGGCACGGTCGACATCCTCTGGGTCTACAACACCGCCGTCCCGAATTGGGTATCGCTGTTGTCTGCCGATGTCCAATCCACCGTCAACAGCCTCTCGAACTTCCCAAACTACCTGACCATCGAACAACTCGGCTTATCCGCGACCGAGGTGAACGCGCTGGCCGAGTTGTCGTTCTGGAATCTGGTTTCGAATGAGGAGATGGTGAAGTCGATGTTTTGAACCACAGAGACACAGAGGTCACGGAGGTTTTCTCTGTGTCCTTTGTGCCTTTGTGGTTAAACGCTTTTGATGTTGAGTGTCACGCGGCGTGTTCGAGATTTTCACGAATGATGCGCGGGTGACGTGCAGCGATTCGCAACAGCGCGATTGCGGGACCATCTGGATGCCGACGACCCTGTTCCCAATTGCGAAGCGTGTGGACGCTGATACCGATCGCCTGAGCAAACTGGGCCTGAGTGAGTCCTACAAATCGCCGAAGCGCAGAAATGTCTGCACCGGATTCGAACTGTCCCAGCATTAGGCGCTTTCGGAGCCGTGCAGGGATTGCGCTGGCCATCTGTTTCGCAGTCAATTCGGGAATCTCACTCATCCGAGCTCTCCATGTAGGAGTGATAAAGGCGCTGCTCCGGTCGTGTTGCCCAACGCGCACTGATCACGCGAAGCGTTTCCTCGTTTTGCTCGGTCCAGACGACGAGCACCAATCCTCGGCGAATCGGACCGATGGCGATAAAACGATCTTCGATCGCGGAATGCGCCTCATCGAAAATCTCCAAATAGTTAACGTCAGAGTTGAAAAGCTCGGCAGCTTCTTTGAAGCTAATGCCGTGCTTTCGTTGGTTCGCCAGATCCTTCGCGGGATCCCACGTAACCTTCACGGCGAGAATGTAGAGAGAACGTCGAAGTAAGTCAATGGCTTAGGTATTTTCACTCAGGCCGTCGATCTCCCGCATCTTCCTCAACTGTGGCGCCCACGCCATCGTCACTGCAACGACCACCAACGTCATGATTCCGCCGAAGATGACCGAGGGGACTGTGCCGAGGAGGCGCGCGGCGAGGCCGGATTCGAAGGCGCCGATTTCGTTGGAGGAGCCGATGAAGATCTGATTCACGGACGACACGCGACCGAGCATGTGTTGTGGCGTCAGCGTCTGGAGCAGCGTTCCGCGGATGATCACGCTGACGTTGTCGGCCATGCCGCCGGCGGTCAGCAGGGCGAATGAAATCCAGAAGTTGCGGGAGATGGCGAAGCCGATGATGGTCAGGCCGAAGATCGCTACGGCGGAGAAGAGGGCGCGTCCGGTGCGGCGCATCGGAGGGCGGTGCGCGACGATGATGCCGGTTACTAGCGATCCCGCCGCCGGTGCGGCGCGCAGGATGCCGAGGCCTTGCGGGCCGGCGCCGAGGAGATGGGCGAAGATCAGCAGCAGCGCGACGGCGCCGCCGAAGAGGACCGAGAAGAGGTCGAGCGTCATCGCTGCCAGCAGGATTTTCTGCTGCACGATGAAGCGGATTCCGATGCGCAGGCTCTCGCCGATCGGCATCGCTTCACCGCCTTGCGGGCGTGCGTCGTGCGCGATCAGCCAGAGCGCGCCGAGCGAGAGCGACATCAGCACCGTCACGACGCTGTAGGCCGCGGCGGGGCCGGCGAAGCCGTAGATCAATCCGCCCATTGCCGGTCCGAGGACCGCGGCGAATTGCCACGTCGAACTGCGCCACGCCACCGCGTTTGCGAACAGATCGCGCGTCACGACCTCGGCCGACAGCGCCGTGAACGCCGGCCGGATGAAACTGCGCGCGATGCCGCTGAGAAAAATGACCAGGTAGATCGGCCAGACGTGTCCTTTGCCGATCATCCCGCTGGTCGTGAAAAGCAGCAGCGCGATCGCGGAGAGCACCATGGCGAAGGTTCCGGCGATGGCGATCGGCCGGCGCGGCAGGCGATCGGCCACGTGTCCCGCATACAGCGACACGGCGATGAACGGCAGCGCCTCGGCCAGACCGATCATGCCGAGGGCCAGCGGATCGCGCGTGACCTCGAAGACCTGCCAGCCGACCACGACGATCTGCGCCTCGCGCGCGACGGTGGACATGGCGTAGCCGAGGATCAGCCAGAGAAAGTTTCTGACGCGCAGCGCGGCATACGGATCGTGCGTGGCCAAGCGGCTGCGGAGGGTACCATCGCGTCCGATGAGGTTCACCAAAACGCAGACCGCGTACGCGCTGCTGATCGTCTGCGCATCGGCGCGGCTGCTGCTGCAGATGGCCGCGCTGCCGCCGTACGCGGGATTGGACGAGGTCTACCACGTGGCGCGGCTGGCGTTCGTCCGCGCGGAGCACCGCAATCCGACGACGAGCGAGGCGTCGATTGCGCCATATTTGATGAGGAGCATTGACGCGCTCCCGGAGGCGATGCCGTCGATGGGCGAAGCGGGCGAACGCTGGCCGGCGATCGTTGCGGCTCGTGGTGGACGCGTCGTCGTCGATCGTCCGTTCGCTCCCGCCGATCTCAAACCGTACGTCGTCAAGAACTACGAAGCGCAGCAGACGAGCATTTACTACTCGTTGATCGCACCGCTGGCGCCCGTCCGCAGCGCACTCTTCGAGCTGCGAGTCTGGCGCGCGATGTCGCTGCTCTTCGCGCTGATCACCGTTTTGGCCATGGCTGAAATCGGACGGCGCTGGCTTGGACCGATTGGCATCCTCGGCGGCGCGATGCTCGTCTCGCTGCCGACGTGGGAAACGCTGGTGATGCGCGCGGGCAACGACGCGTTCGCGTGCATGCTCGCCGCGCTTGCGGTGCTGATCAGCGTTTGCGCGCCGAAACGCGCGATCGGCATTGCGGCCGAGGCCATCGTGTGGGGCCTGGCGCTGAACGCGAAGATGTACACATGGCCGCTGCTGATCATCCTGCCGATTTTGTGGTGGCGTCAGCGCGCGCCGAAAACGCGCGCGATCGCGGCGACGATCGTGGCGGCGACTGCCGTCCTGCTTACATTCGCCGAGCTTTCGTCGAGAACGCGCAATCCGCTCGGCATCGTCGCTTTCGATCGTCCGGGAGGTATTGCGTACGAGGCGAAGGTGAATATCGGCGAGATCATTCGCGTGACGATTGCGTCGTTCGCGTGGACGTCGGGGCAGTTCAATGACGCGCTGCGGCCGATTGCGATCGCGTTGTTCCTAGGGCCGATTGTCATCGCGATGCTCGTTGCCAAACGATCGAAGCAGCCGATGCAACTCGCCTTCGCCGCGCTCGCCGCCTTTGCGCTCGCGCAGACGTACAACGTCGTCGCGTGCGTGCTCGCGAACCGCGGCGGGAATCCGATTCCGATCGGCGGCAAGGAGGGGTGGTACTGGTACGTCCTCGCGCCGCTGGTCATCCCCGCGCTGCTCATGCCGGCCGTAAAACGCTGGCGCGCCGTGGCGTGGTGGATCGTGCTGTGGGACGTCATCATCTTCGAGGGCGCGCTGATTCCCGACTTCGCCGGGATGACGTCGCCGGCGCACGGTTCGATGCTGTTTCGATGGGGACCGCTGCACCTGCCGTTCGCGGCGTCGCTGGACGGCATCGGAGTCGGACCGCTCGCGGCCTGGACGAAGGCGATTCGCATCGTCCATCTGATCGCGTTCTTCAGCTTAGAATCGTTTTTGCAACACATGAGGCCGAATGACCGAAACACTGACGTTGCCGCCCCGCGCTGACGCGCACAAATCCGAACGCATCCCCGTGGCCGTGCTCGGCGCCACTGGCTCCGTCGGCCAGCGCTTCGTGCAACTGCTCGAATCGCATCCGTGGTTTCGCCTGCACGAAGTCGTAGCCTCGGAACGCAGCGCCGGACGCTCGTACGGCGTCGCCGCCGATTGGAAGCTCGACACGCTCCTCCCGAACGCCGCGGCGTCGCTCGAAGTGAAACCGCTCGGCGCAGCGCTCGAATCGCGGCTCGTCTTCTCCGGACTCGACTCCTCCGTCGCCGGCGAAGCCGAGGACGATTACGCGAATCGCGGATGCATAGTCGTGTCGAATTCGCGCAACCACCGCATGGACGCCGACGTCCCGCTGCTCATCCCCGAGCTCAACGCCGATCACCTCGACGCGATCGAGCGGCAGAAAAAACGCCGCGGCGGCAATGGCTACATCGTCACGAATCCGAATTGCTCCACGATCGGACTGGCGATGGCGATTGCTCCGATCGAACGTCGTTTCGGCATCGACCAGCTTCACGTCACCACCATGCAGGCCATCTCCGGCGCCGGCTACGCGGGCGTTTCGTCGTACGCGATCCTCGACAACGTCATTCCGTACATCGGCGGCGGCGAGGAGGAGAAGATCGAGACCGAGCCGTGCAAGATCCTCGGCACCTGGGACGGCGATCGCTTCACCGACGCGCCGTTCCGCATTTCCGCGCAGGTGAATCGCGTGCCGACTATCGACGGTCATTTGATGACGATCTCGCTAAAACTGCGGGATGGTGGCGTCGATCTTGATGAGATTCGCGAGTCGATCATCAACTTCACCGGCGAGCCGCAACGTTTGAACCTTCCCTCGGCGCCGAGACAGCCGCTCCACTACGCGTCCGAGCCCGATCGCCCGCAGCCGCGCCTCGACCGCGATCGCGAAGGCGGCATGGCCGTCACCGTCGGCCGCCTCCGTCCCTGCCCGCTCCTCGACATCCGCCTGGTCGCCCTCGTCCACAACACCATCCGTGGCGCCGCCGGTGCAGCGCTGCTGAACGCGGAGCTGCTGGATGCGAAAGGGATGTTGTGAGAGGCAGTAGATCAGTAGATCAGTGGATTAGTAGGTCAGGACAAAGCCGTCCTGATCTACTGATCACTGATCTACTGATCCACTGGCTGGGCGGGCGGCCATGATCGTCATCAAATTCGGCGGAACTTCGGTCGGCGACGCGGAGCGCGTGGCGAATGCGATCGACATCGTCGCCGAGCGCCGCGAGTTGAATCCGATCGTGGTTGTCTCCGCGCTTGCGGGAGTGACGAACGATCTCGTCGCGGCCACCGAGGCGGCGTGCGCGGGGGACGGCGATCGCGTCAAGGCCATCATCGATCGCGTGCGGCAGCGGCACGAAGACGTGGCCATGCGCCTCGTCCAGCAGAAATTTGATTTCTTCGAAACGTTCGTCAAGCGGCTCGACAAGCAGATCGAGGAAATCCACACCATCCTGCGCGGCATCACGCTGCTGCGCGAGGTCACCGCGCGCGCACACGACAAAGTCGTTTCGATCGGCGAGAAGTTGTCGTCGGTGCTCTTCGCCTATTCGATGATGATGCGCGCGCTGCCCGGCGAGCATGTCGAGTCCGAGGACGTCATCTGGACGAACGATCAATTCGGCAGCGCCACGCCGCGCATGGATCTGACCGCCGAGGCTGCGCGAAAAACGCTGCTGCCGATCGTGGAGCGGAATCACATCCCCGTCCTCGGCGGCTTCATCGGACGGACCGTCGACGGTGCGACGACGACGCTCGGCCGCAACGGTTCCGACTACAGCGCGGCGATCGTCGCTGCCGCGGTTGGCGCGTCCGAGGTGCAGATCTGGACCGACGTCGACGGACTGCTGACCTGCGATCCGCGTTTCGTACCGTCCGCGCGCGTCATCGATCACCTCTCGCACGAAGAGGCGGCGGAGCTCGCGTCGTTCGGCGCGAAGCTGCATCCGCGCACCTTGGAGCCGGCCATCGAGGCGGGCATTCCGGTGCGCGTGCTCAACACGCACAACCCCGCCTCGCCGGGCACGCTCATCACGCGCGAAGGCACGGCGCGCGCGAGCGGGCCGCGGTCCGTTGCGAGGAAACGGAACGTCACCGTCGTGCATATGACGTCGAACAAGATGCTCGGCGCGCATGGATTTCTGGCGAAGCTGTTTCACGTGTTCGAAGAGCTGGAGATTTCGGTCGATCTCATCGCCACGTCCGAGGTTTCGGTGTCGGTGACGGTCGACGAGCAGCATGATCTCGACGAACTGAAGACGCGGCTGACCGGCGTCGCCGACGTCGAGGTCATCGACCGGCAATGCATCATCGCCATCGTGGGTCGCAACCTGCTGGCCGATGCGATGGTCGGCGCGCGCGTATTCGAAGCGATGCGCGGCGTGCCGATGCAGATGCTTTCGCTCGGCCGCTCCGGCCTCAACCTGAGTATCGTCATCGACGACGCAAAGTCCGACGACGCCATTCAGCGCATTCACGCCGCGCTATTCGAGCAGGCGGTGGCGGTGTGAAGATCGCCATCCACGGTTACGGCAAGATGGGGCGGACGATCGAGAAGGTCGCGCGCGAGTCGGGCCATGAAGTCGTCTGCATCCTCGACGTCGATCGCGAGGAGTCGATTGGCGATGCCGAGGTCATGATCGATTTCTCGCACGCGGGCGCCCTCGACGACACGCTGGCGCGCGCCTGCGACAACAAACTGAACCTCGTCATCGGTACGACCGGTTGGAACGATCGATTGGATCAGGTGCAGCAGCGCGTGGAAAGCGCCGGCATCGCCTGCGTCTACGCGTCGAACTTCTCTCCCGGCGCGAACGTCGTCTTCGCGCTGGCGCAGCGGGCGGGGGAGCTGGTTGCACGATTTCCGCAGTATGCGGCGGGCATGGAAGAGCGCCATCATTCGCAGAAGCTCGACGCGCCGAGCGGCACCGCGCTGCGCATCGCCGCGGCGGCGAAAACGGGAAGCGATGGCAAACTCGATCCGCCGATCGTGTCGTCGCGCGTCGGCGCCGAGTTCGGGTTGCACACGCTCTTCTTCGACTCGCCCGACGACCTCATCGAAATCTCGCATCGCGCGCGCGGCCGCGAAGGCTTCGCCCGCGGCGCGGTCATGGCCGCCGCACTGCTGCGCGGCCGCAAAGGACTGTTTCGCTTCGAAGAGCTGGTGATGTCATGACGAAGTTTCGCGGCCTCGGCACAGCCCTCATCACGCCGTTCAACGTCGACGGTTCGCTCGACGAATCGGCGCTGGAACGCTTCGTCGATTTTCAGATCGACGGCGGCGTCGACTTCCTCGTCCCCTGCGGCACGACCGGCGAGAATCCGGCGCTGAGCGCGGATGAGCACCGTCGCGTCGTCGAGATCGTCGTGCGCCGCGCCAATGGACGCGTAGCCGTCCTCGCCGGCGCCGGCAGCAATGGAACGCCGCGCGGGATCGAGCTGGCCGAGCAGGCTATCGACATCGGCGCGGACGGCGTCCTCACCATCACGCCGTACTACAACAAGCCGACGCCGGATGGACTGCGCCGCCATTTCGGTATGCAGGCCGAAGCGATCGAGCGAAAAAAATCAGGCTTCCCGATGATCATGTACAACGTCCCCGGCCGCACCGGCGTGAACATGACTGCCGAGACGACGCTACGCATGGCCGCCGAGATCCCGAACATCATCGGCGTCAAGGAAGCGTCGGCGAACCTCGAGCAGATCATGACCGTGATCCGCGATCGCGCCGACGGCTTCCTCGTCCTCAGCGGCGACGACGCCTGGACGTTGCCGCTGATCGCCGCCGGTGCGGACGGCCTCATCTCCGTCGCCTCCAACGAAATCCCGCGCCTGATGTCGGACCTCGTCACCGCCGCGCTTCGCGGCGACTTTGACACCGCGCGCGCCGTCCACTACCGCGTGATCCCGCTCCTCCTCGGCAATTTCATGGAGTCGAACCCCATCCCCGTCAAAACCGCCTGCAAGCTCCTCGGCATCATCGAGAACGACACGGTCCGGTCGCCGCTCGCGCCGATCGGCGATGCGAACCGGAAGAAGCTCGAAGCCATTTTGAAAGAGTGCGGACTGTCGTAATGGGCAACCCGATTCAGGAGCGCCTCGCTGCCATCACTCCCGCCACCGATCGGATGGAGAGGGTGAAGACGGTCAACCTCTTTCTCGCCGAGTTGGAGAAAGGGGCGATCCGCTCCGCCGTGCGCGACGATGACGGCGGCTGGCGCGCGCAGACGTGGGTGAAGGAAGGAATCCTGCTCGCGTTTCGCACCGGCGTGGCGGCGGAGTTCGCGTCCGGCGCGCTGTCGTTCATCGACAAGGACACCATGCCGACGCGGCGTTTTCGTACGCAGGACGGGATTCGCATCGTGCCCGGCGGATCGTCGGTGCGGCGCGGCGCGTACATCGCAAAGGGCGTGGTGATGATGCCGCCGGCGTACGTGAACGTCGGCGCATACGTCGATGAAGACACGATGATCGATTCACACGCGCTGGTCGGCTCGTGCGCGCAGATCGGCAAGCGCGTGCATCTGTCGGCCGCCGCGCAGATCGGCGGCGTTCTCGAACCGGTCGGCGGCCTGCCGGTCATCATCGAAGACGACGTCGTCGTCGGCGGCAACTGCGGGATTTACGAAGGGACGATCGTCCGCGGCCGCGCCGTGATCGGCGCCGGCGTGGTGCTCACCGGTTCGACGCCGGTCTACGACACCGTGCGCGGCCAGATCTATCGTCGCACCGTCGGCCGTCCGCTCGAAATCCCGTACGGCGCGGTGGTCATCCCCGGCTCGCGTCCGATGAAAGGCGAGTTCGCCGGCGCGCACTCGCTGCACGTCTCCACGCCCGTGATCGTGAAGTATCGCGACGAGAAAACCGACAGCGCCACCGCGCTCGAGGATGCATTGCGGTGACGCGCACGTCAAAGGCTTTGCACCACAGAGGCACAGAGGACACAGAGAACTCTGTGATCTCTGTGTCTCTGTGGGTCAACGTTTTTTCTCGCAGGGCGAAGTGACGTGATTCCCGCCAAGCGTTTCGACGGCATCGAGCTCTCCCTAATCCGGCAGATCAACGCGCTCGCGACGCCGCTCTCCATCAACCTCGGCATCGGCGAGCCGAACGCCGAGCCGAACGAGAACCTTCGCAAGCTCGCTGTCGAAGTGGCGGAAAAGGGATCGTGGCACTACACGCCGAATCCGGGAACGCTGTCGCTGCGCAAGCTGATCGCGGGCGACAGCGGATTCGAACCGAACGAAGTCTGCGTCACCGCCGGCACCGAGGAGGCGCTGTTCTCGATTTTCCAGGCGTATGTCGATCCGGGCGATGAAGTGCTCGTGCCGAATCCCGGATTCATTTCGTACGCAACGCTGGCGCGGATCGCTGGCGCGACGCCGGTAACGTACGATCTCGAACCGCCCGATTGGCGCGTCGACGTCGATGCGTTGCGAAAAAAAATCACGCCGAAGACAAAGCTGATCATCGTCAACTCGCCGTCGAATCCGCTCGGAAGCGTGATCGATCGCGGCACGCTGCAAGCGATCGCCGCTCTGGGTCCGCTCGTCGTGAGCGACGAGGTCTACAACGAGATCTGGTACGGCGAACGGCCGCCGTCGATGCTCGGACTGTCCGGCAATGTCATCGTCGTCGGCGGTATGTCGAAGAGCCACGCCATGACCGGCCTGCGCCTCGGCTGGGCCATTGCGGCCGAGGGGGTGATGAAGCCGATCGTGACCGCGCATCAGTACGTCGCCACGTGCGCATCGTCTTTTTCGCAGTCGCTGGCGGAGTCGATCTTCATGCATCCGGGGTGGAACCAGGCCTGGCTCGAAGGGATGCGCGCGCAGTTCCGCAAACAGCGCGACAAGGCGCTGGCCGCAATCGAACGCGAGCTCGAAGTGACCATCTCGCCGCCGTCCGGCGCGTTCTACGCCTTCGTGCCGGTGCCCGCTTGCGACACCGTCGCGTTCGCGAAAACGCTGGCCACGGACGCCGCGGTGCTGGTCATCCCCGGCGTCGCATTCGGATCGCTCGGCGAAGGATTCATCCGCATTTCGTATGCCGCGAAGCTCGACGACATCGACCGCGGAATCGCACAGATCGGACGCTGGCTGCGCGCGGCCGGACGATGAAAGGCAACATCGCCCGAAACTTGCAACGGCATCGCCGAGGATTCAGTACCATTCGCGCCGCCATGAAGTTGAAGTCGAAACCGGACAACGAAAAACTGCCGGTACCACCGCAGACCGACTCGGTCGCAGCGTCGGAGATTTCTCTCTATCGCAACGTCCTCAAGATCAAAAAAGAGCACGACCTCGAGGAGCTCGGCATTTCGTTCTGGGATGCGCAGACGACGATTCAGTGGTCGTTCAACGCCGATCAATACTTCCACGCCGCGTCGACGATGAAGCTGGCCGTGCTCCTCGGCGTCTTCCGCGAGATCGACCGCGGCGAGCTCGCGCTCGATTCGCCCGTCCACGTGCGCAACCGCTTCACCAGCATCGTCAATCAGGAACCGTTCATGCTCGACCTCGGCCGCGATGCCGATCCCGACGTCTACGGCCACCTCGGCAAGACGCTCACGGTCAAGGAGCTGGCCTACTGGATGATCACGAAGTCGAGCAACCTGGCCACGAACCTGCTCGTCGACGTCATCGGCATCGAAACGATTCAGTTCGCGCTCGATGAGCTCGACATCGACGGCGTTCGCGTCCTGCGCGGCGTCGAAGATCAGGCCGCGTTTGCCGCGGGTCTGAACAACGAAGTCACCGCGAACGGGCTGCTGAAAATGCTGCGTGTCATCGCCGACGGCAAGGCGTTTTCCGAGGAAGCGTGCAAAGAGATGCTGGAGATCATGCTGGAGCAGCAGTACCGCAGCGGCATCCCGGCCGGTCTGCCGAAAGCCGCGCGCGTTGCACACAAAACGGGCAATATCTCGACCGTGCATCACGACGCCGGAATCGTTTTTCTCGAAGGCCGCAAGCCGTACGTGCTGGTGATCCTCACGCAGTTCGGACCCGACAAAGCGCGCGGCACCGCCGTCGCCGACGTCTCGCGCGACATCTACAACACGCTGGCCGGACTGACGTATGAGTGATCAGGTGCCGACCGATCACTCGATAAAGGTCGTCGACGCCTTCGATCTCGATGACGAGCTGCGGTCGCTGCTCAAACCGGGCGAGATGATGCGCGACGCGCAGGGCCGCCGGCATCGCCTGCCGCGCTATTTTTACGAAATCCCCGACCGCGAGACCGCGGTGAGCATCCGCCTGTCGCAGCATTTCGGCCTGAACGAATTCGTCCTCACCGATCTCAAGGAAGCGCCGCGGCTGCAGCAGTTTCCGCGCTACGTTCCGTGCGCGGTGCGCGTGCTGGCGTTCTATCTCGAGCAGTTCCGGCGCGACGTCGGCGCCTCGGTGCACATCGCCGTCAACGGTGCGTACCGCTCGCCGTCGCACAAGCTGTCGCAGACCGCCACGCCGCACATGTGGGCCACCGCCGCCGACGTCTACCGCATCGGCACGACGATTCTTCGCGGCAAAGAATCGATCGAAAAGTACAACGGCATCGCCGAGGATTTGAGCGACGACATTCACGTACTGCCGTACGGGCATGTGACTGGCCTCAATGCCGACGATCACGTCCACATCGACCTCGGCTACATCACCGTGATTCCGCGCGAGATCAGCGAAGACCGGATGGAAGTGCCGCAGGAAAATCGTCCGCGATTCGCGTTCGAGGAGCGGCGGCGGCGCGAGCGGCGGAATGGCGCGCTTCCGGACGAGCCCGAGAAGTAGAACCACAGAGGCACAGCGCGGGCCTTGCCCGCAACCCAAACACGAGTGTAGGCGTGTCGATCGTGGTCGGCGTGTACGTTACAGGGAACCATCATCACGCGGAGACGCGGAGTACGCGGAGTGAGAGACATCCATCTCCGCGATCTCCGCGTCTCCGCGTGAAACCGGTTCCCCGTGAATCCCAACGCTGCACGAAATCTTCGCGTCGCGCGCAGAACCGCGTGGTTAGTAGTACAGAGGTCACCGAGAAACCTCTGTGATCTCTGTGCCTCTGTGGTGATAATCCGCAACATGAAGAGCGCCGTCGCGTCCGCCCTCCTCCTCTTCGCCGTCACCGCATCCGCCGCTACCAAACCCAAGCCCACGCCGTTCAACGTCGTCGAGGCCAGCATCTCCGACATGCAGGCTGCGTTGAAAGACGGACGCGTCACCTCGCACGAGTTGGTGCAGCAGTACCTGATCCGCATCGCCACGTACGAGGACAAGCTGCATGCGGCGATCACCGTCAATCCGAATGCGTTGAAGGAAGCCGAGGAACGCGATCGCGAGCGTGCGGCTGGAAAGATTCGCGGACCGCTGCACGGGATTCCGATCGCGCTCAAGGACAACATCCAGACTACCGATCTGCCAACGACGGGCGGAGCGCTTGCGTTCGCTAACCTCGTCCCACCCTACGACGCCACGCTGACGAAGAACCTGCGCGACAGCGGCGCGATCATCCTGGCCAAGACGCAGCTCACCGAATTGGCGAACTGGGTGGCCGGCAATCCGCCGATGCCGACCAACTACAACGCGCTGAACGGCTACGGTTTCAATCCGTACGATCCGCGCCGCGATCCGCGAACGGAAACGGGCGACGGACGTCCCGCGCTGGCCACCGGCGGATCGAGCTCCGGCGCCGGCACGACCGCGAACTTCTGGGCCGCGAACGTCGGCAGCGAGACCTCGGGATCGATCCTCAGCCCGTCCAACCAGAACATGCTCGCCGCGATCAAGCCGACCGTCGGCCGCATCTCGCGCTACGGCGTCATCCCCATCACCGCCGATCAGGACACCGCCGGTCCGATGGCGAAGTACGTGACCGATGCCGCGATCCTGTTCGGCGTTCTCGAAGGGAACAATCCCGATCCGAACGACGCGGCCACGACGCGCTGCACCGCGCCGCCCAACCACGACTACACGGTCTTCTTGAAAAAAGACGGACTGAAAGGTGCGCGCATCGGCATCCCGCGCGCCGGCTTCTACGACAAGATCACGACGCCCGGCGGGAAGACGCCGCGCGGCGGACTGAATGACGAGCAGACCAAGGCCATGAACGAGGCGATCGAAGTGCTCAAAGCGCAGGGTGCGATCGTCGTCGATCCGTCCGACATCCCCAGCGTCATCGACAAGAGCGCCGCCGACAACTACTTCCTCTGGGGCGTCTGCACCGACATGGACGACGTGAAGGGGAAGAAGTGCTCGATCGATCTCGCATACGGCATGGAACGCGATTTCAACAAGTGGCTGGCATCCCTCGGCACCGCCGCGCCGGTGAAGTCGCTGGCCGAGCTGCGCAAGTGGAACACGGACCACGCAAAGATGGGCGCCATCAAGTACGGGCAGTCGCTGCTCGACATCTCCGACGCCATGGACCTTGATCTCTTCAAGGCCCGCTATGAATCCGATCGCGCCAACGACATCCGCCTTTCCGCCACGCACGGCATCGACGAGGTGATGAAGGCGCAGAACCTCGACGCGCTTCTCTTCCCCGGCCCCGGCGGCGCCTCGATCGCCGCGCGCCCCGGCTACCCGACGGTCATCGTCCCGTGGGCGATGGTCCCGAACGCACCGACGACCGCGTTCCCGGAATCGTTCAAAGCATTGCCGCAGCCGTTCGGCGTCAGCTTCACCGGCATGGCCTGCAGCGAGCCGACGCTGCTGAAGCTCGCGTATTCATTCGAGCAGGCGACGAAGAAGAGGGCGCCGCCGCCGTCGACGCCGTAAGTCCATCGCTCGCCGCAGGATGACTTTTGTGACCGTGAGTTCTCAGGCAGAGCCCGCCAGCCCCATTACATTCGCGCGATGCGAAAACTCATCGCCGGTGGAATCGTTGTCGGATCGCTCGACATCACCTACGCCATCCTCTTCTGGTCCTTTCGCGGCGTGGCGCCGACACGCGTTTTCCAGAGCGTCGCGGCGGGAGTGCTCGGGAAAGCCTCATTCAACGGCGGCATGAACAGTGCGCTCCTCGGCGCGGCGCTTCATTACTTCATCGCCTTCAGCATCGTGATCGTTTACTGGATCGCGGCGAAAGCCTTGCCAATGCTGACGCGCCACGCCGTCATCTGCGGCATCGTCTACGGCATCCTGGTCTACGTCTTCATGAACTACGTCGTCATTCCGCTGTCGAACGCGGCGCGGCCGACGCGCTTCAATCTGCTGTGGGTTTCGTGCAGCGTGATCGTGCACATGTTCCTGATCGGGTTGCCGGCGGCGCTGTTCGCGAAAAGCGCGATCACGTCCTCCGGATCCGCGTCCGGTGCGTCCGGTCGCTCTCCCGATTGAGCACGCTGCGCAGGTGTTCACGGCAATAGATGGCGCCGTGATCGATCGCGGTTTTGCAGACCACGCAACGGTTCTTGATCACCACTTTCGCGCCGCGCTCCAGGATGCGCATCACGATGCCGGCGGCGACCAGGATTCCGCCGAGGATCAGGGCGCGCTGCAGCATGACCGGGGCGAAGAAGTCGACGAAGGGTGCGTCTTCGTACGTTTGCTGCAGCACGTACAGAATGACCACCAGCAGAACAATCCAGAGTCCGAGGCGCAGAAGTGTGGACGACATGAGGGAAATTCAGGGTAGGACGCTCACCGAGGAGTGTCAAATTGCTGACGGACGACGAGTTGGGTGGGGAGGAAATCGACGTCGATCGTCCCGTTCCGGTCCGTCCGCCACGAATGAATGCCGCGGCTGCGCAGCGATTCGAGAACGCTGGGATGCGGATGTCCGAACAGATTGTGCAGCCCGCAGGAAATCAGCGCGATGCGCGGATGAACGGCGTCGAGGAGCAGCGGCGTCGATGACGTCTTGCTGCCGTGATGTCCGACCTTCAGCACGTCGGCGCGAATCTCCTGCGACGCCAGCGACTCCTCGGCATCGCGCTCGACGTCGCCGGTCAGCAGCGTCGTCCAGCGGCCGATGGCGACGCGCAGCACGACGGAGCTGTTGTTCTCCGGCGAGTGCTTGAACGTGTGATCGGCCACGAACGCGTGCAGCGACATGCCGCCGACGTTGCGCACGTCGCCGTCGCGCACGAGGTGAATCGGGATCGCGCGCCGCGAGCAGGTTGCGAGCACGCGTTGCGCGCAGTCGCCGCGGAAACGGCGCGGCGAAATCCAGACGCTGCCGACGTCGAGGTTTTCGAGCACGGCCGGCAATCCGCCGCAATGATCGGGATGAACGTGCGTCAGAACCGCGACGTCGATCCGCCGCGCGCCGCGATCGACGAGCATCGGCAGCAACTCCTGCTCGCCGAAATGCGCATCGCCGAGTCGGCCGCCGGCGTCGATGAGGACGGCGAGATGCGGGGAGCGAAGGAGAAGCGAATCGCCCTGGCCGACGTCGAGCATCGTCAGGCGCGGATTGGCGACGTCGGCGTGTCCAACGATCAGCGCGGCGCTGAGTGGAATCAGCATCGCCGCGAAGATCGCCAGCGCGCGGATGCGTCCGCGCAACAATGCGATCGACAACATCGCCATTGCGTACCCGCAAATGATTGCGAGCGGCGGCGGCGCGGCGAAGTAGCCCCACATCGGCGACGCCGCGCCGTTCACGAACGTGCAGACTTTGTGGAGTGCTCCGATGACTTCGAAAAGCATCGCGCACGGCACTGCGCAGACGGCCGCGGACACGATCAACATCGCGAACACGATCGGCGTCAGCAGCAACGTCATCAGCGAGCCGCCGAGCGCGTACTGGTGGAAGTGAAAGAGCGTGAGCGGCGTGATCGACAACTCCGCCGATGCCGCATACGTAAGCCAGCGCGTGCGGCGTGCCGCCAGCGCTTTTCCGGCGAAGAGCAACGCGGCCGCTCCGGCGTAGGTCAGATGAAACGCGGGCTCGACCAAATCGTGTGGCGCGATGATCAGACGCAGCAGCGCGGCCACGCACCAGAGATTTTCGAGCGTCGTCGGCCGGTGCAGGATTCGCGAGATCGCATAGACGCCGATGCCGATGCTGGCGCGCGACACCGAAGCTGTCGGTCCGATGAACAGCGGCGCGGCGATGGCGAAGATCAGCAGCGACCAGTCGCCGGCGCGCGGCGCGTGCAGCCAGCGCAGCGCCAGCGCGATCAGTGCCGCCGCGAACGCGATCTGCAGTCCCGAGAAAACCAGCAGGTGATACGTGCCGCCGCGTTTGTAGCTGTCGCGGACGTCGTCCGTCAGCCTTTCGCCTCGTCCCAGCACGAGCGCCTCGACGAGCGCAACCTCGGTCGGATACGTGCTCGCGAACGGGCGGATGCGATTGGCCAGCGCGCGATTCCAAGCGGACGGCGTGAACGGATTCAGCGAACCTTCGTACGACATCAACCGCGGCGATTTCACCGTCAGCACGGCATCCCCTTTCTCGCTGCGCCGTAGAAATCCCTCGGCACGAACGGAGCGCTGCATGTCGATGGCCGCGGGCGGAAACCGCGTGTAGATCGTGATCGGCAGATCGATGGCGACGCCGTCCGCGACGAAGCGCGCGCAGCGCAGCACGTGTGCCTCGCCGCGCGACGACCAGTCGCGATCGATCGGGGAAACCACCGTCACGAAGCGATCGGAGATCAGCGGTGCGATGGCGCGATCGTCGTCAACGTTTCGCCCGCGCGCATGCGTGGCCGCGCATATGCCGCCCGCCAGCGCGAGGCAGAGCATGGCCCGCCGCGCCTTTCGAATCGCGATCAGCAACACGGCCACGCACGCGAATCCGATGGCCTCGGCATACGAATGTCCGAGCGCCAGGCCGGCGGCGTAGAAGATCAGCGGAAATGCGGCAGGGACGTCACTTCGCACGCTCGAACGAAGCGAGCGTTTCCACGTGATGCGTATTGGGGAAGAGGTCGAGGAGGTCGAGCGAAGCGAGTCGCCAACCTGACGCGATCAGCCGGCTCGCGTCGCGGGCGAACGTTACCGGATCGCAGGCGAGGAAGCAAACCATCGCGTCCGTGCGCTCGGCGATCGCGTCGATGACGTTGCGCCGCGCACCGCTGCGCGGGGGATCGAGAAACACAAAATCGGCGCGCGGCATGCGCTCCACCCACCACTCCACCGGCGCGTTCACGAGCGCCACGTTCGCCGGCACGTTGCGTTTCGCGCATTCGTGCGCGGCCGCCGAGCCTTCGATCGCCGTCACGCTCCCGAACAACTCAGCCAGCGGACGGCTGAAGAATCCGACTCCGGAGTAGAGATCGATCGCGGTGCTTTTCTTCGACGAGCGCGAAGCGATGTTCGTCACCAGGCTTCGCATCGTGCCGAGGAGGTGGCGGTTGACCTGGAAGAAGGCGTCGGTGGTGACGTAGTACCCATCGATCATCAACTCGCCCTCGGCGACCAGTTTCCCGTCGACCTCCCACGTCTCGCCTTCGCGCGGATGTTCGCGCGTCTGCAGGCCGACCACCTCGCACTCGACCGGCAGCGGCACGACGTCGTTGGTGCGCATCGCGTAGAAGCCGACCTTGTCGCCGTCGCGATGGAGCCGGCTGCGCAGCCGGTAATTCAGCGGCGAGGGATGGATCGCGATCGGCGGCAGCGTGGCCGGATCGATCTTGCCGATGCGCCGCAGTGACTCCGTCAGAATCCGCTGCTTCGCCTCGAGCTGCTTGTCGAGCCGCAGCGACGTCCAGTCGCATCCGCCGCATTCATTCGCCACCGGACACGGCATCGCGCGCCGGAACGGGCTCGGCTCGACGACGCGCACCAGATCCGCGTGCGCGAATCCCTTCTTCACCTCGAGCAGCCGCACGACGGCCACGTCGCCGGGATAGACATTCGTCGCGAAGATCGGGAACCCATCGACCCGCGCGATGGCCGCCCCGCCCGCAACGAGCTCCGTAGGTGCGATAGCGATTTCGTCGCCGGCGTTCATGAACAGGAGGCCAATATATCCGTCGGCGAAGCCGGCGTAAGAGCCGTAGCCCCCGGTTTTAACCGGGGGTCAGCGGATCGCGTCGGAATTGTGAGCGCGCCTTGGCGCGCGAGAGAAAGCTTTCTTTCGCCCGCTCAAGCGGGCTCCCGATATCCGCCGCACCATCTGACCCCCGGTTAAAAACCGGGGGCTACGGTCCTTACGCCGGCTTCGCCGACGCCGAGGATTTTCTCAGCGCCCGTCTGCCTGTTCACACCACCGAATACTTGCGCAGAAAATCGGTGAACAGCGGATCGATCTCGCTGGCGGCGACGGAGAAGATGCGGTCCGCGTGGTAGTTGCCGGGGATGTCGATCACATGCAGCTCCTTCGGCTCGTTGGCCGCTTCGTAGAGCGCGAGGGAATGATCGTGTCCGATCAGCCAGTCGTTCTTCACGTGCACCAGGCAGATCGGCGCGTTCACGTTGCGGACGTCATCGATGGCTTGCAGCTTCGGGCTGCGGCGAAAGTTCCAGTCGAAATGCGGACGCTTGAGCGCCTGCGACAGCGCGATGTGGCGGTGCAGCGTGAAGGGATTGATGCGCGGCGTGATCCGGCCGAAATCGGCGACCGCCGAAATCAGGAGTAACGATGCGATCGGCAGTTTGTGCCGCGCCGCGGTGGAGATGGCCACCGAGGCGCCGTACGACAGCGCCACGATCGTGATCGACTCGATCGGCAGCTTTCGCAGCAGCTCCTCCGCCACCGCGGCCGTGTCGTAGTGCTCGTAGAGATTGAAGCCGTACGTTCCGCCGCTGTCGCCGTGGCCGCGCGGGTCGGTGATGGCGGTGCGGTAGCCGAGGTCGCCGAGGTGGGAGGCGAGCGTCAGCATCGACGGATGCCGCCGGTCGCGCCAGAAGCCCGGGATTACCAGCACCAGCGAGCGCGACGTCTGATCGTAGTAGTCGTAGGCGATCGGCGTGCCGTCGAACGACTGCACCATGCCGGTGACGGGCGGCCGAGGAACGGGGTGAAGCGGAGCGGGAGCGCTTGACATGATGGCGTTCATCCGGGACTATAGCCGCTCGTTGAGCGCCGTATGCTCATCCTTCCTCGCTGTGCCCCCGGTAATCATCCTTGTTTGGAGTTCCTACGCATGAAGAAACTGTTGGTTGCCGTCCTGCTGTGCGCGATCGTGTGCGCCGCCGGCTGCAAGAAGGATAGCAACGCCAATACCGACACGGCCGCGGTCGATACCGGCGTGTCGTCGACCGGCGCCAGCGCCACGGGAACGAGCAGTACCGACACGACCGTCACCACCAGCACCACGGCGACGTCGACGACCGGAACAAGCAGCACCGCCGCGTCGTCGACCGATACGATGGCTACGAGCGCCACGACGTCGACGCATTGACTTCCCATTTTTACCCGTTTTATTTCCAGGCTGGCATCAACGTTGCCAAACTGTGCTACGAATAGTGTAGAAACCCGATTCGAATCCCGAGTTGCGAAGCAGCCCGCTTCGCGGAGACCATTTCAACAGCTGCCAAGGGGGGTGAGCAGGCACTCTTTTCCAACCCAATCCGACTTCCCACAAAAAACACTTTATCGAGAGGAAAAAAACAATATGAGCAAGAAACTTCTGGTTCTCGTCACGGTTCTCGCACTGAGCGTCTTCGGCTTCGCCTGTAAGAGCGAAACCAACAACAACAACACGGCCACCGACACCGCCGCGGCTTCGACCGACACGGTTTCGACCATGGCGACCGACACCACCACGTCGGGCACGATGGCTACCGACACGACCAGCTCGGGCACGACCACCTCGGCGATGCCGTCCGGCACGATGACCGACACGTCGGCCACCGCCACGACGTCGACGACGGCTACGTCGACCACCGGCACGACCTCGACGACGACCTCGGGCACCACCGGCACGACCACCACGTCGTCCAGCAAGAAGCACTGATTCGCGATTTGCAGTTCGAGACGCCCCGCCGCAGTTCGGCGGGGCGTCTTTGTTGCGGACACATCCGTGGCATTTCTCTTGCTGGTTTCCTCCCGACCCTGAAAACGATCTATCTTGCGAGGCGCTTTGCCTCGCCGCGATTTCAAAATTTCAGCAGATGCGAAGGAGGTGAGGCAGGCACTCCCAGAAATCCGACATCGCAACTCATGTCGCAGCAACCGATTCACAAGTAACCATCTGAGAGGAACGACAAATGAAGAAAACCCTGATTCTCATCACCATCCTGGCCCTGACCGTCTTCGGCTTCGCCTGCAAGAGCGAGACGAACAACAACAACGTGACCGATACCGGCGCCGTCTCCACCGACAGCTCCACGACGACCAGCAGCTCGACGACGATGAGCACCGACACCTCGATGACCGGCACGACCGGCACGATGTCGACCGACACCACCAGCACGGTCACCGGCACCAGCAGCACCGGCGCGATGTCGACCGACACGATGGGCACGACGGGCTCGGGCACGATGACGTCGACCACCGGTACGACCGGCACGGCCGCCACCGGCACCACCGGCACGACCTCGACCTCGTCCAAGACCACCACGAAGTCGACCACCAAGAAGCACTAACGATTCAAGCAGCTTTGTTTTTTCGAACGCCCCGCTCCGGCGGGGCGTTTTGCATTGCAGGGGATTAGTGGATCAGTGGAGGAAGGCGCAGTCCCTGCGGATTAAGGGCGCGGTCAGCAATCTCAGATGCTGCACCTCGGCGCCGCGGAGCGGCTTCAGAGGGTAGCCAGGGGTTGAGCGAAGCGACACCCCTGGGAAAAGGAACGGCGCCCAGAATTCGTGCCGCGTCAGCGGCACTCGAAACGATCGCTAATCTGCAATTGCGCGCAGGTTCTGGTGCCGCTGACGCGGCACGAATTCAAAACCACATCGCAAATCGAGGGGTGCTCGCAAAAAGCGCTCGCACCCCTCGCTATCTTCTGAAGCCGCTCCGCGGCGGTGGGGCGGAGAACCCTGCGCCGATCATGTTGCGCGGCCCCGCAGCACATTTCGCGAAGTCACAGCCTGCCACTCCCTTTCTCCGCTCCTCCGCGTCTCCGCGTGAATCCGTCTCTCTTGTGCCTAACGGCGAGTATTCAAATCGCGCTGCAACGCCGCAAACACGCGCTTCGTCTCGGCCTCGGCCGCATCGAGATCGCCGCTGTTGTCGATGACGTAATCCGCGTAACGCAGCCGCTCTTCGCGCGGCATCTGATGCGCAATGCGCCGTGCGGCGTCCTCGCGCGTCATGCCGCGCGCGACCGCGCGGGCGAGTTGCGTTTCCGGATCGACGTCGACGATGACGATGCGGTCGTAGCGATCCTTGCCGCCCGCTTCGATGAGCAGCGTCGCTTCGATCATCACGATCCCTTCGCGCACGTCTCCCATCAGCCGCGCTTCTTCGGCGATGACGAGCGGATGAATGAGCGCGTTCAGCGCTTTCGCCGCCTCGGCACTGGCGAAGGCGACGTCGGCCAGTTTGCGCCGGTCGATCGTGCCGTCCGGCAGGAGGATGCCGGCGCCATAGGTGCGAACGAGCGCCTCGTGTCCCGCTTCGCCGGGCTGGTAGAGGCGCGCCACGACCTGATCGGCGTCGACGGTGATGCAGCCCAGCGACGCAAAAATGCGGGCGATGGTCGACTTGCCGCTGCCGATGCCGCCGGTCAAACCGGTGCGGAGGATCATCGCCGCCGCCATTCCGCGGCGGTGACCGTGTTGCGCATCAGCATGGCGATCGTCATCGGGCCGACGCCGCCCGGAACGGGCGTGATCCAACCCGCCACTTCGCGTACGCGAGCGAAGTCGACGTCGCCGACGAGCACCGTCCCGTTCTTCGCCAGCAGCCGCGATTTCTCTTCGTCGTGCGCGACGAGGGCGGCATCGGACGCGCCGAGGCGGTTCATGCCGACGTCGATGACGACGGCTCCCGGCTTCACCATCTCGCGCGTCACCAGCAGCGGTTTGCCGACCGCGGCGACGACGATGTCCGCTTCGCGAACGACCGCCGCCAGATCGCGCGTGCGCGAATGCGCGATCGTCACCGTCGCATTGCGCTGGAGCAGCAGTGCGCCCATCGGCTTGCCGACGATGTCGCTGCGTCCGATCACCACCGCGTTGCTGCCAGCGATCGCAACATCTGTCGACTCGATCAAACGGATCACGCCCGCTGGCGTGCACGGCGCGAGCGTCGGACGCCCGAGGTGAAGTTTGCCGACGTTGATGGGATGAAAGCCGTCGACGTCTTTCGATGGGTCGATCGCGTCGATTACCTTTTTCGCATCGATCTGCGGCGGCAGCGGAAGCTGGACGAGGATTCCGTCGACCAGGTCGTCGCCATTGAGGCGATTGATGTGATCGAGCAACTCCGCTTCGCTCGTCGATTCCGGCAGGATCAGCTCATCGCCGCGCAGCCCCAGCTCGCGCGCCTTTTTCGCTTTGCTCCGCACATAAACCTCGGAAGCGGGATCGTTGCCGACGCGAACGGCCACCAGTCCGGGCGCGATGCCGAGGGTGCCGATCGCGGCGATGACCTCCGCCTCGATCGTCTTCGCCACCTCTTTGCCGTCGATGAGCTGCGCCGCCATGGGCGCGACGTTACAACGCCCGCTACAATGCCCGCAATGTCCAAAGAAGACGATCGGGCCCGGGACGAGTTCACCAGCGAAGCGGAGGAGCTGCTCGACACGCTCTCGCGCGACCTCGTCGAGTTCGAATCGCAGGGGCGGGACGTGCGCCCCGAGGTCATCAACAAAATCTTTCGCGAAGTGCACTCGCTCAAAGGCCTCGCGGGCATGCTCGGTTTCGGCGAAATCTCCGAGCTCGCGCACAGCCTCGAGGACATGCTCGACCGCCTGCGCATGGGCAAGGTCGAGATCACGAAAGAGCTGATCGACCTCCTCTACGACGCCGTCGACTCGTTGAACCGGCTCGTGATTTCCGTCAGCGATCCGTCGGTGGGCGGGCTGATCGACGTCACCGCTCTCACGCGGCGCATCCATCAGCTGGTCACGAATCAGCCCGCTCTCGTTCACGGCAATCCATTCGAAGATCTGACGCTCGACGAGCAGACGCGAAAATCGCTCACCGAGTATGAAGAGCATCGACTGCAGGAAAACGTTCGCGCGCGGAAGCAGATCCTTGCCGTCGAAGTCCGTTTCGATTTCAGCAACTTCGACGAACGGCTGCGCGCGCTCACCGAGTTGCTGAACGCCTCGGGCGAAGTCATCTCCACGCTGCCGGCCATCGACAGCAGCGGCGGCTCGGGCATCGCCTTCCGGCTGCTGTACGGCTCGTTGCTCGATGCCGACGCCGTCCGCGCGCTGGTGCCCGAGGGGACGGTGACGTCGCTGCGGAAAGCGGAGACGCCGGCGGCCGTGGCGGAAGTGGAAATCGAGGAAGAGCAATCGCTGCGATCGATTTCGCAGACCGTGCGCGTCGACATCAGCAAGCTCGATCACGTCATGAACATCGTCGGCGAATTGATCATCGAGAAGACGCAGCTCGATTCGCTCACGCGCTCGCTGCATCAGGGGGAGGCGCTGCAGCAGGCGCGGCTCACCGCGCACGAACTGACCAAGATCGCGCGCAACCTCGACCGCAAGCTCAACGAGCTGCAGAAGTCGGTGATCGAAACGCGCATGGTTCCGGTCGGACAGATCTACGCCAAGCTCTCGCGCACCGTTCGCAAAGTCGCGCGCGAGTTGAACAAAGAGATCGAGCTGGTGCTGCGCGGCGAGGATACGGAGCTCGACAAGGTCATGGTCGAGGAGCTGACCGATCCACTGATGCACATCATCCGCAACGCGCTCGATCACGGCATCGAGCCGGCCGCCGAGCGCGTCGCCAAGGGCAAAAATCCGATCGGCAAGGTCACGCTCAACGCGTACCAGCAGGGCAACTCGGTCGTGCTCGACGTCACCGACGACGGCCGCGGCATCGATCCCGAACTGGTGCGCAAGTCGGCGGTGAAGCGCAATCTGATCGCGCAACACGATCCGTTCGACCAGCAGCGCGCATACGAAATGCTCTTCACGCCCGGCTTCTCGACAGCCTCCGCCGTGAGCGAAATCTCCGGACGCGGCGTCGGGCTCGATGTAGTCAAGAAGAATCTGCAGGAGCTGAAAGGGTCGATCGACATCCTCTCCGTTCCCGGCGAGGGGACGACGTTCCGAATCATGCTGCCGATCACGCTGGCCATCATCCAGGCGCTGGTCGTGCGCGCCGCCGGCGAGCAGTTCGCGATCCCTCTGACCTCGGTCGAAGAATCGCTGCGCATCTATTCGCGCGACATCCGCACCGTCGAACGCCGCGAGGTGTTCACGCTGCGCGATTTCACCCTCCCGCTGCTCCGCCTCGCCGACGCCTTCCGCCTCGACGGCGACCGCGAGGAGGGGCCGGATACGAAGTGGTTCGTGGTGGTGACGCGCTCCGGCGAAAAAGTGGCCGGCATCCTCGTCGACGCGCTCGTACGGCAGCAGGAAGTGGTGATCAAGTCGATCGGCGAGCGTCTGAAAACGATTCCCGGCATCGCCGGCGCCACGGAAGTGGGCGAAGGAGAAATCGTGCTGGTGATCGACGTCGGAACATTGATCGACGCATTCGGAGGAGCGGCGAGGGAGATGCGGGCGGGGGTGTTAGTTTGAAATACGAAATGTTGAATGTTGAATGTTCAATGTTGAATGTTGAATGGCTCCGCTTCCGGTCTTCCATTCAACATTCAACATTCAACATTGAACATTCAACATTGGTCGTCCGGACGAGCATCGCGAGACGCCATGTTTGAAGAATTCTTCGGCCTCACCGCGAAACCCTTCGGCAAAACGCCCGATCCGGGATTTCTGTACGAAAGCGCCCAGCACGGCGAGGCGCTGGCGCGGCTGGAGTATGCGGTCGAGGAGAAGGAGCTGTCGCTGCTCGTCGGCGAGATCGGGTCGGGGAAGACGACGCTGTCGCGCGCGCTCATCGACCGCATCGGCGACGCGCGGCCGGTGATTCTGCTGATCAATCCGCGCCTGACTCCGACGCAACTCCTTCGCTCGATCGCCTCGGGCCTAGGAATCCAGCCCGCGCGATTCCGCAACGAACTCCTCGATCAGATCCACACCAAACTCTTCGAGCTGTACGAAGCCGGCCGCGAGCCGGTGCTGATCATCGACGAGGCGCAGCTCATCCCGACCAAATCGACGTTCGACGAGATCCGTCTCCTGACCAACTTCCAGCTCGACGATCAGAACCTGCTCTCCGTTCTGCTCATCGGCCAGCCGGAGCTCGAAACGCGACTCGAACGCGCGCACTACGCGCCGCTCCGGCAACGCATCGGGATGCGCTATCGCCTCGGGCCGCTGACGCTCGAGGAGACCGTGAAGTACATCGAACATCGCATCCGCATCGCCGGCGGATCGCGGAATCCGTTCACCGAGGGTGCCGTCCGCGCCATGCACGCCGTCAGTGGCGGCATTCCGCGCGTGCTGAACACACTCGCAACCACCGCGCTGCTCGACGCCTTCGGCGACGACGCCGAAACGATCGACGCATCGCGCATTTCCGCCGCTGCCCGCGAACATCGTCTGCGCGAAGCGCCGCCAAAAGATGAGAGGATCGACCACGTCCATGGTTGATCTGGTGAAGATTCGCAAGAAGAAGGCGAAAGCGCGCGAAGCGGAACAAGTGCCGCCGCCGGAAACTGTTCCATTGCCCGAAGCGCCGCCGACACCTCCCGACACCCGACAGCCGACACCCGACACCCCGAGCACTCCCAAACTCGAACAATTCAAATCCACCGCCGGCCAGCGCCGCGAGGGCTTCATCGAGCGCGATGCCGAAACTACCTCGGCCGATCAGGTCGAGCTGCTCACGTTCATCATCGCCGGCGAGCAGTACGCGGTCTCGATCGAGCACCTCGTCGAGATCATCACGCCGCGCGAGGCCACGCAGCTGCCGAATGCCGATCCGACCATCGTCGGGATCATCTCGCTGCGCGGGACGATGGTCACCGTCATCGACGTCCGCCGCAAGCTGCGGCATCCGCCCGCGGCGGGCGGAAATGACGCGCGCGTCATCGTCGTTGAGCGCGCCGGCGAGATCCTCGGATTCGAAGTCGATCGCGTCCTGCGCGTGCTCAAAGTAGACTCCGCCGCCGTCGAGCCGCACCCCGTCGTCCATTCGAGTGAGCTGAGCGAAGCCGTCCGCGGCGTCTTCCGCCACGCCAATGCGTTGACGATCCTGCTCGATTTGGACAAGCTACTCGCCTGATTCATCGCCCAGACCAATGGACCTGACCTGCAAACAATGTGGCGCCCGCTTCCGCGCGGCGATCCCCGAGCCGCTGACGCGCGCCGTGCGCGTGGCCTGCCCGTCGTGCAAAAACCAGATGGTGCTCAAGCCGGCCGCGTCGGAGGCTCCGCCGCCGTCCGCCCAATCCGCAACGCTGCACGACACTCCTCTGCCGCAGCGAGTGCGCCGCACCGCCGCGATCGCCGACGAGCCTCGACCGTTCCGCGCTTTCCTTGCCGAGCATCTTCGCCGCCTCGGATTCGACGTGATGACGTTCGAGTCGGGCGAGCAGGCGTTCGAGTACATCAAGCGTTCGCGAGCCGACCTGGCCATCGTCAACGTCTACCTCAAGGGCCGCCTCGGCGTGGAAGTCACGGAAGACATTCGCGCCGATGCTTCGCTCGCACACACCCGCGTCATTCTCATCGGCGCGCTGTTTCGCGCCAATCGCTTCCGCGCCAATCCGACGAACCTTTACGGTGCGGATGAGTACATCGAAGAGCAGATTCCGGAGAAAGAGTTCCGGCAGATCATCCGGAAACTTTTCCCGCAGGTCGGCCACACTGAGGAGATGCCGGTCGAGCCGACGGAGTACGACGAAGCGCGGCGGCTGGCGCGGCTCATCCTCAGCGACATCGTCATCTACCATCCCGGCAAGGTGGAGGCGGGCATCCGCGACGACAACTTCTTCGACGTGCTGAAGACGGAGATCGCCGAGGGGCGCAACTACTACGACTCGCGCGTGCCGTTGCGTGTGCGCCAGAACACCGAGATTTTTTCGGAGACGCTGCAGCAGTTCGTGCGCATGAAACGCGAGGAAATGGGCCGGCTGATGACGGGGACGGATCAATGAACGCCGACCCGCTGTTGATCGAACAGGCGCGTTCCGCCGATCCCGATGCGCGGCAGAAGGCGGCGTATCTCGTCGCGCACATGGTGGACGAGCGCGACTACCCGCTGATGTTCGAGCTGCTCGGCGACAAAGACTGGCGCGTGCGCAAGACCATCGTCGACGGCTTCGTGCGCGATCCGCAACCCGAGGTCGTCACGGGATTGCTCGACTCATTGGCTGATCCTGAGAACGCCGGCAAGCGCAATTCCGCCACCGAGGCGCTGATCCGTATTGGCGAGGACGCCATCATTCCGATCGTCGACCGGTTGCGCATCGAAGGCGACGTCGACGTCCGCCTTTCGCTCGTCAACCTCCTCGGCGATCTTCGCAGCAGCGACGCCTTCGACATTCTCGTGGAGACGCTGGAAGGGGAGCCGGACATCAACGTCGCCTCCTCGATCGTCTCGTCGCTTGGCAAATATCGCGACGCGGCCGCGCTGCCGCATCTGCTGCGCGTTCTGCAGCGCGAGGATCTGTGGCTGAAGTTCCACGCCATCGAAGCGCTCGGCGAGATCGGCGACCGCGCCGCGCTGCCGGCCATTCTGCCGCTGTACAAAGAGAAATCGCTGCGCAAGCCGGTGCTCGAAGCGGTCGGCAAGATCGCCGACGTCGGCACGGTCTCGTTCCTGCTGCGCATCATCGCTACCGACGAGAAGCTGAACCTGACGGCATTGCGCGCGCTGGTGCGGATCGCGGAAACGAGCAAGCCGAAGATCGTGGAACAGACGGAGCGCTTGCTCATCCAGCGAAAGTTCCGCGAGTCGTTCCCCGAATCGAAAATCGATCCGCTCATCGAGCATCTGCACGCGACGCCGAAGCGCGACGTGAAGACGTTCATCCTCAAGTTCCTCGGCTGGTCGGGCGACGAACGCGCGCTGCCGGTGCTGATGAATTGCCTCGAGCATCCCGACTCCGCCGAAACTGCCGCCCAGGCGCTGATCGATTTCGGACCGCACGCGGTGCCGGCCATCCTCGAGGCGCTGCGCACCGCGGAAGAGGACGAGATCATCGCGCTCCTGCTGCGCGTGCTGAACGTCATTGGCGAGCGCGATGCGGGTCCGAACATCCTGCCGCTGCTCGATCACGAGAATCCGATGATCCGCCGTCTGGCGATCGAGACGCTCGGCGAGATCGTCGATCCGCGCTCGGCCGATTACCTGCTGGCAAAACTCGACGATGCCGACGTCGCGTCGCAGCAGGCCGCGGTCAACGCGATCTCGGCGATGGTGGCAGCGTTCCCGGAGATCAAGCCGCAGGTGCTAACGAAGATTCGCCGCCTGCTGCAGAACCCCTCGACGCCGATGAAGCTCAACTCGCTCTCGGTCTTCGTCAACATTCAGGGCGAGGGATACCACGACGAGCTGCTGCTGGCGTCGAAGGACAGCGATCCGATCATCCGGCAGAAGGCGGTCTCGCTGATGGGGATGTTCAGCGAGGAACGCTTCGCCGACGCGCTCGTGCTGTCGCTCGCGGATGAAGCGACGTCGGTGCGCCTGGCGGCGATCAACGCCATCGTCCGGCATCGCCCGGCCCAGGGCCTCGATCCGTTGATTTCGTCGCTCGAAGACTCCGACATCTGGATCCGCACCGCCGCCGCGCAGGCGCTGGGCGAGTATCGCAGTCCCGAAGCGATCGAGCCGCTGGTTCATCATCTCGATCACGACCTTCCGCCGGTGCGCATCGCCGCGATCGAAGCGCTCGGCAAATCGGGCGACGAGCGCGCCAAGAGCGTGCTTTTCGACTGCGCGCACGAGTCCGATCTCGAAGTTCGCCGCGCCGCCATCCTCGCCCTCGGGCGCGTGCCGGGCGACGAGGTCTTCGACTATTTGATGTTCGCGACGACCGATGACGACTGGCGCGTTCGCGCCGCCGCCGTGACCGCGGTAGCCGTTCGCGGCGACCGCAGCGCATTGCCGGCGCTGCATTCGGCACTGCTCGATCCCGATACGTACGTGCAGCAATCCGCGGTCCTGGCGCTCGACAAGCTGCCCGACCGCGAGTCGTTCCCGCATCTGTTCCGGGCTCTCGAAAACAGCGCGATTCTCGACGAGGTCTCCGACCTCTTCGTGCGGCACAAACAGCTCTACCGCGATCTTCTGGAGGAGGCGTGGCGCACGGCCGACAGCCGTCGCGAGGTGGTGATCGCGGCGATTTTGCAGGCGATGAAGGAGAAGTAGATCAGTGGATTAGTGGATCAGTAGATCAGGACGACGACGTGCTTTGTCCTGATCGACGAATCCACTGATCTACTGATCCACTAGCTCATGTCCACATTCAACCTGTCCCTGAATCACCATCTCGATCTGCCGGACGACGTGTTCCGGCTGATGCGGGATCAGATTTACAAGCGGACGGGGATGTGGTTCTCGGACACGTCGAAGTACCTGCTGCAGAAGCGCCTCTCGCCGCGCGCGCGCGAGCTGAATTTCGAGTCGTTTCAGAAGTACTTCTACTTCCTGCAGTACGACCCGCGCGCCGAGGCGGAGTTCGATCAGATTTACGACCTGGTCACGACGAATGAGACCTACTTCTTCCGCGAGCCGGCGCAGTTGGCCGCGTTCGCGGATGAGATCGTGCCGGAGATCCTGGAGCGCAAGTCGGTCAAGAAGATCCGGATCTGGTCGGCCGGCTGTTCCTCGGGCGAGGAGCCGTACTCGATCGCCATGCTGTTGAACGAAGCCGGCTACTACGAGCGCGCCGCGTTCGAGATTTTCGCCAGCGACATCAACCAGCAGGTGCTCGCCAAAGCGCGCCGCGGCCACTATCGCGAGAGTGCGTTCCGGGCCACCGACGGCCCTTTGCGCGACAAGTACTTCTCGCGCAACGACGACGGCTCCTGGCACATCCACGACGATATCCGCAACCGAGTTTCCTTCGGCCGCCTGAACCTCTACGACGAGCCGCGCGTCTCCCTCCTCGGCCACCTCGACGTCATCTTCTGCCGCAACGTGATCATCTATTTCGACGATCAGTCGAAAAAGGTGGTGGTCTCGAACTTCTACAATCGCCTCACCGACGCAGGTTACCTGCTCCTCGGCCATTCCGAGTCGCTGATCTCGCTCTCCACGCAGTTCAAACTGCGCCACCTGAAGAACGACATGGTGTACCAGAAGTGACGGGCTGCTGAGTCGAAACGACGGCGAGTTCCCTTGCAAGCCTGTTGCGCCGATGCGCCCCACTGCGGCGATGGATCGCGGCGCTGCGGCGATGGATCGCGGCACTGCGGCGATGGATCGCGGCACTGCAGCGATGGATCGCGACACTGCAGCGATGAATCGCGGCGCTGCAGCGATGGATCGCGACACTGCAGCGATGGATCGCGGCGCTGCAGCGATGGATCGCGACACTGCAGCGATGGATCGCGACACTGCAGCGATGGATCGCGGCGCTGCGGCGATGGCGCGCGACAATGCGGCGATGACGCGCAACACGGGTTAAGTGGCTCGGATTGATTACGATGGACTCAGATTTCGCGCGTCTGGCTGGTTCCGCCACATTTCACAGCTTGCCGCGCTGCGTCATGCGGCTGTCGCACATCGATAGAATGTCGGTCGCTTGGATTCGCCCTCTCGTCCTCTCCGTGCCCTCGTCATCGACGATTCCGCCTACAACCGCGTGACGATTTCGCGGATGCTGGCGTCGTCGGCGCAGATCGAAGTCGTCGCGACGGCGGTGAACGGCGAGGACGGCATCCGCCAGGCGATGCGGCATCGCCCGGACGTCATCACGCTCGATCTGGAAATGCCGGTGATGGACGGCTTCGCCTTCCTGCGCTGGCTGATGGCGAATCTGCCGACGGCGGTGATCGCGGTGTCGTCGCGCTCCTCCGACCGCAGCGTGTTCAAGGCCCTCGACCTCGGCGCGGTCGATTTCATCGCCAAGCCGGGCGGACGCGTTTCGCCGCGCCTGGAGGAAATCCAGCGCGATCTCATCGCCAAGGTGCTGCAGGTCGCCGACATCCGCATGGAGAACCTGCGGCGGCGCATCGTGGAAGAGGAGGAAGTCGCGCCGCACGACGTCGAGCCGCCGGAGGTTTGCGAAGGCGGCATCGAGCTCGTAGCCATCGGCTGCTCCACAGGCGGGCCTCCCGCGCTGCAGCACGTTCTTCAGAACCTGCCGCTGCTGCCGGTTCCGATCGTCGTCGCGCAACATATGCCGCCCGCCTTCACACGCCTCTTTGCGGAGCGCGTGAACAAACTGACCAGCTACACCGTGAAGGAAGGCGACGACGGCGAGTTGCTTCGCGGCGGCACCGTCTACATCGCACCCGGCGGGATGCAGATGGAGATCCGCCGCGTCAGCGAGGGCCTGCAGGTGCGCACGTTCGCAGCGAAGTCGAGCGATCTCTACGCCCCCTCGGTCGACCGCCTCCTGACCACGTCCAGCGACGCCTGCGGCGAACGCATGGTGGCCATCATCATGACCGGCATGGGCGACGACGGCGCGCAAGCGATCCGCCGCGTCCGCGAGCGCGGCGGCCGCACGATCGCCGAGTCCGCGCAGACCGCGATCATCTTCGGCATGCCCAACGAAGCGATCAAAACCGGCTGCGTCGACCAGGTCCTCGCCCTCAACGACATCCCGCGCGCCATCGAACGCCTCTGCGCGGGGTGATTTTCAGAGCCCGTAAAAACGCTTTGGGTTGTGCCAGAGGAGCTTCTCGATCGTCGCGCGCCCCAGCGTTCCCTCGAGAGCGATTGCATCGTTCATCACATTCGGGTCGTGATCCATGTGCGGGAAGTCGGAGCCGATGAGGATGTTGTCGGCGCCGATGAAGTCCATGAGCGGCCGAAGATACGATTCGGTCGGTTCGATGGACACGAAACACTGGCGGCGGAAGTAGTCGGACGGCTTCATGGTCACGTTGCCGCGCACCTCCCACTCCAGGTCGCTGTACTCGCGGTCGAGGCGCCAGAGCCAGTAAGGAATCCAACCGCCGCCGGCTTCGAGAAAGGCAACGCGCAGCCGCGGATGGCGCTCCAGCACACCGCTTTCGATGAGCGCCAGCAACGCCATCATCTGTTCCATCGGATGCGAGCAGGCATGCATGGCGAAACGGGTGTCGAAGCGGTCGGCGCCCGCGGACGGCACGCGAGCGTGCGTCCCCTCGTGGATACCGACCGCGATATCCAACGCTTCGCACTCGCTCCAGAACGGCTCGTATGCGGGATCGCTGAGCAGACGTCCTTTGATCGGATTCGGCCGCAGGGCAACTGCTCGCCATCCGAAGCCGGCGATGCGCCGCAACTCCGGAACCATCTCCTCCGGCGCGTGCCGATTGATCGCGCCGACGCCGCGCAGTACGTGCAGGTCATAGCCGCAGAAATCGAAAAGCCAGTTGTTGTAAGCACGAACAAGCGCGCCGGCCAGTGCGGCATCCATGGAGTCGACGGCGAACAGCCATCCGCCGATCGTCGGATAGAGGAACGCGAGCTCCGAGCCGAGCAGCTTGATCGCCTTCGCCACCGACGCCGCGTCATACCCCGTGATTCCGTACGCAGCGTAGTTGCTTTTTTGAAACTGCGGACCGCGCGCCCTGAGATCGCCGGAAATCTTGTGGTAGATCGGCTCACCGTCCAGTTCCAGGCCTTGCACACAATGGTTGCTGAATTCCGGTTCCAGGTAACGGCTCCAGAGATCGAACGGCTCGATGACGTGACAATCGGCGTCGATGATCGGATAGGGACGGTTCATGGCTGGGATTCCTCCGCTTCTGCGGTCATCGCAGCCTTAAAAGAACACCGGCACGGGATTCAACTCCTCTTCTGAAAGCGGCGCGGGCAGCCAGCCGAGGGAAACGGGAACGTCGTAGAGCCTTCCGGGTGCCAGGCGCTGCCAGAACGGCCGCATTCCTGGAACGACGACGCGCACGACGGGAAGTCCGATGTCCGGACGGGTTTGATCGAGGACGAGCGTCTCCATACCGCTCGCGGCCGCGATTTCCACGCAGGTATCGACGTCGTCCTTCAGATCGCCTTGCTCGAACCGTTTGTAATCCGAAGCGGCCACGGTTGCGCCGGATAGCGGCGCAAACTGCGGCTGCGTTGCCAGCGTTGCCGTTGTGAGCCACGCCAGTGTGTCCGGGTCCATTGTGTTGAAGGCGGCCGCGGGGTTGCCGGCCCGCGCGATGACGACGGGAAGGAACTGATTCATCTCCGTCAGCGCTCTGAGAATTCCGAGCTTCGGGTCGAGGTGGCACCCGAATCCTACGATGAGCTCGTCACTCGGGGTGCATGTACTGCGGCTGACGGCGGCGAACGCCGGAATGCCGAAATCATTCGTGATGTCGAGCACCCAGACCTCGCGATGCAGCGAGGCGTAGTAGCTGCGAAACGTTTCGAAATAGGGCTCGTCGAATGTGGTCAGATCCACTGCGGGACGGACGATGCGGTTGTACCACCATATCGCTACGCAGTCGCGTTCAACGAGTTCGAGGAACCCCTGGAGGGTAGCCTCTTCCAGCGAGTTGCCCGCCGCGCAGCCATTCGAGTCTGCCCATGAGAAGCGCTCCTCCGGAGGAAGAGGGTAATCGTAGAAACAATACGCGGTCGGAAGGTACCGGAATCGTTCGTGCGTGAGCGACCAGAGAGCGGACCACTCCACCTCCGCATGCTCGTCGAAGGGCACTGGTACGCGATTGAAGCGGTGACCGGAGTCGCTGCGCGGCCGCGCGTACTGTGCGTCGCTGAATCGCATGCAATCATTCGGATGGAGGCCGGAAGAACCGAGGCCGTTGAGCGTGGCGCTGAAGCGAGGCTCGCTTCCGTCGAAGATGCCGCTGTAGCGCTCGATGCCCTCCGCCAGCGCTCCGGCTTTCGCCTGCGCTTCGGTCTTGCCTTTTCCGCCGCTGCCTCCGCGAAAGTGGCCGCGTAGCGCATCGATCGATTCGTTCTTTCGAGCGACATTCACGCCCGCAAAGTAGACCGGCGTAACGGCGGAGGCGAGCGAGGGATTGCGCGCGAGGTGAGTGACGACGCCCGTCAGTGGACTGACGTGCCGGCCGTAGCGGGCAAGCGTCGTTTCGGGCGTCTCCGAGCGAAAACCACCGTCCGAGGTGAAGGACTTGGTGCGGCTCTGGAGAGTTACGGGTTGCGGCGGACGCGTGGCGGCGCCGGGATCGCCGCAGGCGGGGCACTGCGGCCGTCGCACCACCGGATGGCGTTCGCTGCTCATGGTTGCCAGATCCAGCGTCAGCAACGATGTTTCGAGCTCGGGACTGGCGGCGCCGGCCAGCCACTTGACGATCTCCGTCGCGATGAGCGCAGCCGCCGCCAGCTCGGTTGAAGGCAGGCTGTAGTTGGCAATGACGCGGGGATGCGAGCCGTCCCTCCACAGTTGCACGTAACTTTCGGCGAAACGTTGCGCGCGTACCCGGTGAGCCAGACACGCCCAGCACGCTGTGATCCCTTTGCGGAACAGCGGCCCGATCCAGAGCAATGCGCCCGTAGGCCGAGCGATCATCCATGGTTTTCCGTCCTGAAGTCTCGCGTCGTTGAACGTGGCCAGGTCGGGCCGCAGATAATCCTCGGTCAAGACGATGCTGACGTCCCAGTCCTCGCCGTCCAGCGCGACATGAGCTCCGAGCGTGGACAGCGATTGGCTCAGCAGCTCGATGCCGGACGCACCGCTCGCGACGAGCTGCACGCGCGTTTGATCGATCGCGCGTGCGGCTGCAGACGGGTCCGCACCGATCGCATCCCAGAAACCGTCGGAGACGGAGGAACCGTTCGTGCTTTCGCGGATGGCCCCGCGGGCTTCCAGTCGATCGAGCGCGTAATAGATCTCGGCCGGACTGACGTCCGCCGGTGCAGCGGCCAGGATGTCCTCAACTGTTCGTCCCTCGCTGATCAGTGTGGCAATGCCCCTATAGACCGATCCACGGAAAAGCTGCGCTCCCCGCTCGCCGAGGACGAGTGTGTGCAAATCATCGACGACGGCGACGTCATAGCAAGCTTTAAACGACGGTCTTGTGATCAGGCGTAATACTCCTTATTGCCATTGTGAGCGTCGGAGGCTGCCTGACTGGCGGCAGCCACCGAGAGGTGCTTGCATCGGGTTTTCAGCAGAAGCAGATGATCGTCTCCGCGTGCTTGCGTAGTTCGTGATCGGACATTCCTTCCGGCTTTTTCGGCAGGCCCAGCACGAACTGATACTCGCTACCTTCGGGTTCGACTGCGATTTTTACCGAAGGAGGAATGTTCCATCCTTCTGCGTTCAGCGTCGCAATCGGGTCCGCAATCAGGCGGTCCCGGAAGGCAGGGTCTGACCACGTTTTGGCGACGACTTTTGCATAATCGTGCTCATTCGGCATTGTGTACTCTCCCATTTAGTTGGTGCGTTGAGGATCAGGACACGCAACGATGAAGCTCGTCGTCGCGCGTCGATTTCAGCAGAAGCAGATCCGTACGCAGATGACGTCTTCCGCCTTCTTGATCAGTTCCTCATCGGAGACGCCCGCCGGCCGCTTCGGAAGCCCGAGCGTGAAGTGATGTTCACTGACGTCGGGTTTCACCTCGATCTTGACAGACGGCGGAATCGTCCATCCCTCGGCCTTTAGCGTTCCGTGCGGATCGTTGATCAATTTTGTGCGGAATCCTTCGTTAGCCCAGGCTTTGGCGATGACTTTCGAAAAATCGTTCTCAGATGACATAGCTTTTACCTTTCTAAACAAGTTTGGGGGTTGGGAATGAGATGGAAAATCAAGGTCGTTGCCGTGGCCTCCTTTCGTCAGGGCGCGACTTGCGAGTCCCTGCTGCGCCCGGGCAATCCGTAAACGAGCCGCAAATGAATCGTGCGTCCGGCTTGCAGCACGCGCGGTAACGATTGGTTACCCGGGTCGTAATAGTCTTTGCCGAACAGATTGAAGACACTGAGTTGTAGCGTGGTGTGAGGCAGCAGTCCGCTGTAGCTGAGCGTGGCGTCGGTTGTTGAATACGGGTCCATCTGCCGGAACGGACTCGAATAGTTGGTTCCGTCGCCTGTTTTTCGTGCGCCGACGAAGTGAACGCGCAGTGCTGTACTTAGCTGATGTGGCCACTCCCGCTCGACGCCGAACACGCCCTGGTTGGCGGCGACGTCGGCGACTTTCAACTCGCGAATGGGTGCGCCGCCTGCGCCGAGCAAGGGCTCTCCCGCGAGGTCGGTCGGGCCAAGCTGGACCGGCAGCGTACGCGTGTAGTTGGACCAGAGGTCGAAGCCGGCAACTTTGTAGGAAGCGGTGGCCTGTAGACCGCGAACGCGGATGCGGTCGCGATTCTGGAACTGCAGGCACGCGCCGATTGGGCAATCAGGTATGAAGCTTCCATCGGGCAGGCGTGCGGCTCCAATGGACACGACGTTCTTATAGCTGGCCTCATAGGCCGAAGTCTCGATGGACAGCCTCTCGTCCGGTTGCCAGCCCGCGCTCAATTCGATGTTCCGCACGCGCTCCGGCACTAAACCGTTGCTTCGGAATTCATTGACGTATCGCGTAACGCCGAATTTCTGCTCGTCCGTTGGGTCCTTGAACGCCTCGGAGTAAATGGCCTTGAGAACGAGGCGGCCCCTGCCGGGTGAGTAGATGGCTCCGAGGCGCGGGGTAAACAACGTCCCGTAACCCGACACACCCTGTCTGTTGTCGATGCTGTTGTAACCGAGCCTTCCGGCGAAAACGAATTTCAGCGAACGCCGGGGCTTCCATGAACCCTGTCCATAAATCGCGGCGTCGGTGTGCTCGTTCTGCTGCGGCTTCTCCAATTGCGTGCCCGTCAGGAACCCCGGCCCGCTCGGCGACGACTCGAGCTGGCTTTGGATCGAACCTTTTGCGAACTCAAATCCCGCAACAGCATCGAGCTTCTCGGAGGGCTGCCAGGTAAGACTGATCTCGCTTCGCAGTTCGCTATTGACCTCACTGAAGGTGTCCTTTTCCAACCAGGGGGACGCCGGCGCACAACTGACGGGCTGAGGATCTCCGGGAGCGGCGCAGGGGGGCACGAGGCTCCACATGCTGAGAAGGCCGCTGCTGAAGTTATGCGTGTAGTCGAATTCTGTTTTGGCAGGGTCGAGTGTCGTCTGTTCGAAGCGTGTAAAAACATTCAGCTTCACTCGCTCCAGCGGGATCGAATACTTCAGATAGAACGCAGTCTCTTTTGGCGTCCAGGTGGTGTTTCCTCCGATCAGCGCGCCATACGCGGAGGCCATTCCTTCCTGACTCGACCACGACTGCAGGCCGAGGGTCAGGTTCTGAATCCGCAGCTTGGTGTCGACTGCCCAGTTCTGAGCGCGGTCGTTGAACCCGGCGCCGTTGTCGTCGATGAGCTTGCGGTCAAGACTCCGCACGAGCGCTTCCCCCTGATCCGTCAGCGCAATTCCGGCAGCGCTGCACTGGATGTACGGCGATGGCTCCGCGCACAGGACGCTTCGCTCCTCGGGAGTGCCCGGCAACTGCATGAGGCTTTTGTAGTCAACGTTGCGGTACGTGAAGTCCCACGGATCGAGACCGGAAAGATCGCGCGCACTCGATCGCTGATAGCGCGCGCTGACGGTCCACGCAATCGTTGCGTCGTTGTTCGTTCCGGCAGCCGTGACGTCTACGGAGCGCTCCGCGTAGCCGCCGGATGTAACCTCTCCGACGATCCCGAATTTACGTCGCTGCCCGACCACCGCCTCGGGGTCGAGCGTGACGATGCTGATCACGCCTGTGTACGCATTGGCGCCGTACATTGTCGACGCCGGGCCATAAATGATCTCGACGCGGTCGATGTTCGTGAGCGGATATTGCCGTGACAGGTAAACCCGGCCGCCGCTCAGGTCATTTTGCTCGACGCCGTCGACCAGCAGGAGCAAGCGGTCGTTGTCGCTGGCGCGATAGCCGCGCTGGTAAATCGTCGAATAAAAAGCACCGTTCAATCGCGAGATGTCGAAGCCCGGAAGGTCGTGCAGGAGCTGCTCGAGATCGACATATCCGCGACGCGCGATCTCGTCGCGCGTAATTACCACCACGGTCGCCGGCGCTTCGCGCAGACTTTCGCTCGTCTTCGACACCGACACGACCTGCGTGGTCTGCTCCTCGGATCGAACCTTGTCCAGCAGTGCGATGAAGCGCTGCGATGATCCCGCCTCGGCTTCGTAATTCGTCTGCAGGCGCAGAAGAGTGGAGATTTCTTTGCGCGCTTTTTCCGGCTCTTCGTTGTTGAGGTAAGCGCGCGCCAGAAGCGAATGAACGTGGACAGCTACGGTGCGCGATGTTGGCGTGCCGAGGCAGGGGCCGAGTTTGGTCGCGACGTCTTCGAAGAGACCGAGCTCGTACGCTTTTTCCGCGTCGCGAAGAGCGTCTTCGCATGGGGTCTGTGCCTGCGCGAGCGCCGCGAGCAGAACGGCGGAGGCGAAAAGAGTGATGGCGCGTTTTCTCATTGTCCCGAGGGCCTCGTCGTTCATTTCGTTTTCACCGAGCAGAGCTCCTTCCACCCAGCTTCCTGCAACTGAACGAAATCCTTCTGGTGCGCGCCCATCGCTGTGCAGAGCTCCGCGGCCAGGAGGCGCGTTTGCGCGGGCCAGACGCGCAGTGTTCGATCCTCTCCGCCGGAGACAAGTCGTTCTCCGTCGGGAGTGAACGCCACCGTCCACACCCAAGATTGATGGCCGTGCAGAACAATTGGGGATTCCGTGATGTGGAGAAGGTCCCACAACCGGAGGGTGCTGTCGGAGCTGGCCGAGGAGAGGAAGTTCCCGTTGAAACTGAGAGCGTTTACGCTCGACGAGTGGCCCAGCAACGAAACCGGCGCGAGGGGGAGAGTCATGTCGGATGCGAAGAGCTCTAGCTTGATTTCTCCGCGCCCGCCGCCGCAAGCGAGCATGTCTTCCCTGGGATGAAAGGCGAGGCTGCGCACGTCGAGTCCGGCGCAGACCGCACGCGGCGCCTCGGCAGGCTGCGGCACGTGCCACAGCAACCCACCCTGCGCGCGGCCAGCGGCAAGCCATTTTCCATCCCGGCTGAAGGCAACGGAGGTGACACGCTTTTCGCTGGTTCCGGGCATCGTGATGCCTGTCCCGTTGCCTTTCAGGTCCCAGAGTTTCACGGAGCCGTCGAGAGTCGCGGAGGCGAGGGCGCCCCCAGCCGGCGCGAATGCAACGGCGCTCACGCCCGCGGTACCCGCGGTGAGTACACGCGGCGGGGCAGCGGGGTTGCGCAAATCCCGGATCTCGATGGTTCCTGTGCTGTTGCCGACGGCGAACATATTGCCGCCGACGGCCAGCGAACGGACTGGGCCCGCCGCGTTGCCGACCACGACCGGCTTGCCTCCGTGCTCCAGATCGAAGCGAAGGATGCGGCCGTCATCGCCCGCTGCCAGCGCGTTGCGGCCGTCGGCCGTCACCGCCAGCGTCCGGATATTGCCGGGCTGTCGCTCGACGAGATCAGGACTAAGCCGTTCGCGGGTGTCGCGCAGCGCGGCAAAAATATCGGGATCCTCAGCCCTGCCGCCGTTGTCGCGGTTCATCTGATAGGCCTCGAGAGCGATGAGGCCTGCACCCTGGGGCTGATCTTTGAGCTGCCCAATGCTGAGCGCCGCGGCACGCGCGGCTGCCAGTTGGCTGAGACGTTTCGTTTCCACCTCGGAGGTCTGCGCTTTGGTTCGGGCGACGTCGGCGGCCTTCTTTTCTTTCAGCGCCGCTTCCTGTGCCGCCTCGGCTTCCAGCTTCTTGGCGCGCGCATCGCGTTCATTGGCTTCTGCCTTCAGCCGCTCGGTCTCGGCGCGCTGGCGCTCGGATTCCGCGATCGTGCTCTGCTGCTTGGCGACCTCGGTCTGCTGCACCGCGTTCCTGCGTTGCTCATCCGCGTTCCTGCGTTGTTCATCCGCGTTCTTGCGTTGCTCATCCGCGTTCTTGCGCTCCTCTTTGGCGATCTTCGCCTCGTCCTCAGCGCGAACGGCTTCCTCTTCGGCGCGACGCTGATGGATGAGGGCGTTCTTCCACTGCTTCAATGCGAACGCGCCGAGGGCCAGCATGATCAGCGAGATGACGGAGAAGATGACCGTCAGCGCGCGAGCCCGCCGCAATTGCTGGCGGCGATGAGCTTCTTTCTCGCGCACTTCCCGGTCGCGCTCGTCCCGACTGGCATCGAGGAAGGCCATGGCTCGTGCGAACGACGGATCGTAGCGACCGGCCCACTCCTCGGTCGGATCCGCCTTGTCGCGCCACGTCAGCGCGAGCTGCAGTTCCGGATCGCGCCACAGCGCCGCGGCGCCTTCTTCATGCCGCTGCGCCGCGCGGGCAACGTTCAGGTAGAGCTGTCCTGATGCCGCCTCCTCCTCCGCCCAGCCGGACAGGCGATCCCAGATCCGCATCAGACTCTCGTGCGAGATGTCGAGGATCGAGTTCGCCTGCAGCGGCACGCCGTACGGCGGCATGAGGAAGGAGCGTCCCGGTTTTCGGAAGTTGTCGACGACCGCGGCCACATCCTCAATCGGTGAATCGGTCAGCAAACAGATTTCGCTCAGCGGCGCGGGGCGGCGAACGCCACGCGAATCCGATGCCTTGTCCGTCAGCGCCTTGAACAACTTCTCGGCGATGACCTGCCCTCGGCTGTCGAGCTCCGTGAAGCACTCCTCGGCATGCCGCGAGAGCGCGCTGCCCATCATGCCGATCGCTTCGTAATGCCGAAGATCGAGCGGCTCTCTCGGCTGGTGATCGTCTTCCCATCGATCCCACGTGCGCATCAGCGCGTGCTGGAGAATCGGAAGCTGATCGGGATCGTCGCCGACGTCGTTGAGCAACCGCGACACGAGCCGCGGCGCAATCGTTCCGCCGCCGACGGCGACGGGGCCGGTGATGGCCGATCGGAGCTCGTCGCGCGTCATCCGCGGCACGAGGTAGATGCCGTCGTTGATGACCTCGGGCAGCGAGCCGAACTCCATGCAGTCGCCGACGAAGTCGGAGCGCATGGTGATGGCGATGTAGCACGGCACCTCGCTGGCCCGCGCTTCGAGTAGAAGCTTGACGAAGGCCACGGCCTCGTCGCGTCCGACCACGCGGCGGCTGCGCTTGTAGCGGAACAACTCCTCGAACTGATCGACGAGCACGAGGACGTTGTCGGCAGCCGGAATGCGTGACTGGCGGATGCATTCGATCAGTCCGCGGTTGCTCGAACGGAGCGTCGTATCGAAGAACGAGCGCGTCAGCTCCTCGTTGCCGACTGTGTCGCCGAGGGCGTCCGGCATGGCCAGCGCGGCGGCGAGATTGCCGAGCGGATCTTCGCCGGGACGCATGATCGCTACGCGCCAGCGCGAGCCGGCCCGCGTCATTCCGCCGCCGTAAAGCGTGGGAATGAGGCCCGACCGCACCAGCGACGACTTGCCGCTTCCGGATTTGCCCAGGATTGAGAGGAAGCGCGTCGTGCGCAACTTGCGGAGCAACTCGTCCGTCTGCTGCTCGCGTCCGAAGAAGAGGTGATCTTCATCCGGTTCGAACGTGCGGAGCCCCGGAAAGGGATTGAAACGCTCGGGCGCGTAGGCGGCCATCGTGCTCATGGCTGCACCTCGGCGTTTTGAATCGCGGCGAGGAATGGATCGAGTACGGCGGCGTCGAATCCGCCGGCCGGCTCATGAATCAGCATCGCCTCGAGCGTACGGAACCGTTCTTTCTGCGGCGTTCCAGGCGGCCCGACATAAATGGCGCGGGCCAACAGCGGTTTCTCGCGGCCGAGCGCGGCGCTTTTCTGCAGCTCGCGCAACTTGCGCCGCAGCCACAGCTCGCCGCTGGCGCCGTAGTAGACCAGCACCGCGTCGCACGTCCGCAGGTTCTCTTCATGCTCCAGTCGCGCTTGCGTTTCGTCTTCGTCGAAAAAGGGGAGGATGACTTCGAAGCCGGCGCTGAAGAGCGAATCCTCCAGCGGCCGTGCCGCCTCCGAATCCTGCTGATCGCACAAAAGGTAGACGCGCGCATGCTCCTGACCCGGGACCACCAGCGGCTTCGCGACGGTGATCGCCGGCGGCGCGAGCTTGCGGTGAATCAACGTCTTCAGATCCTCGACCGGGATCTCCAGCAACTCGGAAGCTGCATGGACCGCGGGATCGTTCTGCAGGTTCTCGACGAATTTGCGTTGCCGCTCGTCCTCGATCTCCAGACCCGGCGGCAGCCAGATCAGGCTCTTCAACTCGCTGAGCGGCGCCACCTGCGACGCGAGCGATTGCTGCCGCACCACGATCGACTGCTCGGCTCCCTCGGCGACGACGCCGTAGTTGTGGCCGATGAGATGAATCGACAGCTTGCTCCGCGTCAGTTGCTCGCGCACGACGGCGTCGAACTCCGGAGCAAAGAGCGGCAGCGGCCGATCGGGCAGAACTTCGTAGCCGTTGCGGACCAGATCGCGCTTGATTGCCTCACGCTCTTCGCGAAGGTCATAGCTGGTCTCCGCCAGAAACACCGTTCCCTTGGTCGCCACCGGCTCGGCCGTTCCGCCGTTGGCGTTCAGCGTTTCCAGCAACTGGGTGATGTCGTACGCCAGGTCGTCGAGCTTCGTCAGGAAGACTCGGTCGGTACCGGCGCTCAGATCCTGTGGCAGTTCGCGGGGCCGGCCGCGTTCGTCATAGACGAAGAAGTCGTAGCCCAGCATCGGCTTCACTTCTTCCGGCTGCTTTTCCAGATTGACCGGCGTTTTGACGACCTTGAAGATGCGAGCCTTGTCGTGGATGCGGACGCCGCCCGATTTCTCCGCCGCGCGGCAGAACTCTTTCAGCTCGCGGTTACACCACTCGGACTGCACGTAGCGCGGCGAGAACACCGAGACCAGCGCGGCAATCCGGGGCAGACGTTCGGTAATCGTGTCGGCGAAGTAGTCGTTCCCTTGCAGCTTCGGATCGCGCCAAATCTTCGGCGTCTGGCCCATGAGCTGGCCGACGCGAATCTCGAGGAGGCGGTGGAGCTCCGATACCCAGCCGCTCTCTCCCGCGACCAGCGCCTGGTCATCAATGTGGGCGTAGCTGATGAGGAAATCGTGTTCGAACGCCATGGGGCATCTCCGACCGCCTTGCCGCAGCAGGTAAAGCCTTCACTAATTGTGTGGGACCCTATAAAAGGAGTGACTGAGGGTGACTTTTCCCTACCCTGTTTCCTTCTTTTTTTAAAGATGGCAATGCCCACGACGTTTTCCCGCCGCGCCAAAGAGGAAGGAAAGATTTTCAGGATACGGCGGCTCAGTCCGCTACCGGCTTGGCCTTCGTCGTCTCCTGCTGGGTCGAGGCCCATTTGGCGTGTTCCTGCGATACCAGCGACTCGACGCGCTCGGCCAGGAGCGCGCGGGCGTCGGCGACGCCGGCGTACGGAGAAGCGTTGGCGAGGTAGACGTACTTCTCGTGCTTGAGCGACTCGCACGTGGACCGGTAGGCGATCCAGTTCTGCTGGTACTGATTCAGGTGGAGCATGCCTTCCAGGATCGTGATCACCATCCCGAGCACGCCATCGATCCATCCCGCGTGTTGCAGTTGGAGAGCGGGCACGAACGGGATCAAGGCGGCGGCCACGATCTCCGTGAACTTGATCCGTTTGTAGATCCGCTGGCAGCTGCTGCTCTTGCGGTCGTACCAGGCGATCTGATCCTCGAGACGGGCAGTGATCGGATCTACGGCCGGAT
>Ga0207677_10000133_pt1 | contig 61065 bp, 44 predicted proteins | sample KBSMisM42_FD_184311 | JGI IMG/M metagenome (GOLD analysis project Ga0207677, IMG submission 184311) | Miscanthus rhizosphere microbial communities from Kellogg Biological Station, Michigan, USA - KBS Miscanthus M4-2 (SPAdes) (version 2) | ecosystem: Host-associated > Plants > Roots >...
ACGCCGAACGCAAACGACAACAAACCACTCAAAAATCAAACGCGATCGTGCGGCATCGCTCGAGCGCCAAGGCGCTCTCCCGATGCCGGCTTGACAGATGATGGCCTTCTCATGGAAGTGCGGTGGCAAAGCCACCGCTTTGGGAGGGCGGGGGAAGCGTGACGACTCGAAGCGCTTGATGCTTGCAACGTCTGCGCGTTGTCGCCCTCCTCCCTCCCTCCCAAAGCGGTGGCTCGGTCGCCACCGCAGCCGACAGCCATCAAACGATCGCAACCAAATCGATCTCGACCAATCCACCTTTCGGCAACTGCGCGACGCCGACGGTCGTTCTTGCCGGTTTCGTGTCGCCGAAGTACGAGGCGTAGATCTCGTTCAGCGTGGCGAAGTTGGCGAGGTCGGTCAGGTAAACCGTGGCCTTGACGACGTTGGCGAACGTCACGCCGCCGGCGGCGAGCACGGCTTTCAGATTCTCGAAAACGCGATGGACCTGCGCCGCGAAATCGCCTTCGACGAGCGCGCCGGTGGCGGGATCGAGGGCAATCTGTCCCGAGGTGTAGATGACTTCGCCGGCGCGAATGGCTTGTGAATACGGGCCGATTGCTTTCGGCGCCTGATCAGAGTTGATGATGCGCATGCGTGCTCCTTCCCTTTGGGGGGTGACAGTATAATCGCCGCACTTTTCGCGCGCGGAGCACACACGACGGATGGCAACGTACCCCGGCAATGCATCGCTTTCCTCAGCAGTGAAGGACCGCGTGCTCTCGACGTTCCAGCAGGCGCTGGAGCTGTACAAACAGGGCCGCGCGGCCGAGGTGGTGGAAGGGTGCACGCTGATCCTGCGAATGGATCCGACGTTCGATCCGGCCAGGAAGCTGCTGGAGAAGACGCGCAATCCGAATTCGCCGGTGGACGTCGATTCGCTGATGCCGCGCGCTGACGATCCGCTGCGCGAAGCGCGCGCGGCGATGGCGGCGCGCGATTTTCAGCGCGCGAATGATCTGACGGCGGAAGTGCTGCGCGACGATTTCACGCACGAGGAAGCGCGCGCCATCAACGACACGGCGCGCGAGAAGATCGAAGCGGCGCCGTTCGTGGAGCAGTTCATCCGCAAGGCCGAGACCTTCGCCGGCCAGGGCAACATCCCCTCGGCGCGCGCCGAGTTGGAGAAGGCGCGCGCCCTCGACAGCGACCATCCCGGAATCAGCCGCGTATCGGAGTCGCTGGCGGCGCCGCAGCCCGCGGCGTCGTTCACGTCCGGGCCTAGCCCGTCGTTCGTGGTCGAAGCTCCTCCGCCAGCCTCGCCCGCTCCCGGCCGAGGCACGGCGCAGGCCACCGATTTCGGCTTCACGTTCGAAGAGGAAAAACCCGTGGACGAGCCGTCGTTCGCCGCGTTTTCGTTCGATGCTCCGGCGCCCGCAGCGGCACCCGCTCCGGCGTTTGGCGGCTTTTCGTTCGACGCACCGTCGGCGCCATCCGCGGGCAGTTTCGATTTCGCGCCGGCAGCGCCGCAGACCGGCGGCGACGATCAGCGCAAGATCGAGCAGTACCTCGCGGACGGCGATCGCGCCGCGAACGCAGGCAATTACCAGCAGGCCATCGATCTCTGGTCGCGCATTTTTCTGATCGACGTCACGAACGACGAGGCGTCGACACGCATCGAAAACGCGAAAGCGAAACGGCGCGAGAACGAGGCGAAGGTCGAGGCGCTGGTGGCCGCGGGCGAGAAGGCGTTCAATTCCGGCGATCACAACACGGCGCGCGATAAGTTCGACGAGGCGCTGCTGCTCGATCCGGGCAATCTGACGGCGCACGAGTTCATCGAGCGGATCAAGTCCGCTGCTCCCGCGCCGTTCGAAACGCCGTTCTCCGCTCCGTCAGCACGCAGCGAGACTCCGGCTCCGATGCGCGGCGACATCTTCGACGACGAGGCCATGCTCAGCGGCTCCTACGATTCGCTGAAGCCGCCCGATGCGCCACCGCCGGTCGCGATCCCGGCGAAGAAAGCGGCCAAGACGGCCGCTGCCGCGCCCGTCGCGAAAAAGCGCAGCGCGCTCACCGGCATTCTCATGACCATCGTGCTGGTGGTGATCGTCGCCGCGGCCGGCTGGTTCCTCTGGTCGAAGTACATGGCCAAGCCGCCGTACGATCCCGCGGCCACGCAGGCGATTTTCGTGCAGGCGAATTCGCTCGCGAAACGCCAGCGCTACGATCAGGCCATCGCCATCCTGGGTGACATCAAGCCGTCCGATCCGCAGCACGACCGCGCGCTGGAGATGATCGCCGACCTGCAGCACAAGAAGGCGCAGGCGGCGCAGATGATCAACGGCCGTCCCGCGTCGATCGTGTACGAAGAGAGCATCGCCGCGGGACGCACGGCGTTCGACGCGCACGATTACGAGGCGGCGAAAACGTCGCTCGAAACCGCTGCGCGCATCAAGCCGCTGCCGCCCGATCTGGCCGCGATCTACACGACGGCGTCGCAGCAGGTGTCGAAACTGGAAGTGGCCAAGGCGTTGTTCAAGGAGCGCCGCTATCAGGACGCGGTGACGAATCTCGATCCTCTGCTGGCCGCCGATCCGCAGAATCAGTCGATCCGGCGCATGCTCATCGCCGCGCACTTCGATTTAGGCGCGACCGCGCTGCAGGAAGAGCGGATGCCCGATGCCTTGCGCGAGTTCGACGAGGTGCTGAAAAGCGATCCGAACGACGAGCTGGCCAAGCGCAGCCGCACGCTGGCCGAACGTTATTCGGGGCAACCGAAAGACTTGCTCTACAAGATTTACGTAAAATATCTGCCGTTGCGCGGTTAGGACGGGTCGGGAGGGTGTGATGCGATTCGATGAAGTCGAGCTGCAGCCGGCGATGTTCGATGCTGATTCCGCCACTCCCCCATCCGCGCGCGTCTCGATCTTCCGCCGATTCGCGGCGCTGCTGATCGACGTATCGCTCTTCGCCGCGCTGGCGCTGGCGCTCTCCCCCCTTCTGCCGGCGTCGATGAGCGCGATCTCGATCGCGTCGCTGGCGGGATTCCTGGTCATCATCGCCTTCTACTACTTCGCCGGCACGCGCGCGCTCTGGGGCCGCACCATCGGCGGCGCGATCTTCGATGTGCGCGCGGCGCGCAAAACGTCCATCCGCAGATGACGCAGAAGTAACGCAGATTACGGCTGCACGTGCGCCGGCGCGATCTGGAGCGAGGAGATGCGGTCTTTTAGATCGAAGGCGACGCGGAACGAGACGGGCTGTTTCGTGTAGGCGAGCGTCATTTCGATTACGCGGTATGGCGGATTGGCGCTCTGTTTGATTGACGTTACCGATCGGTAGTCGCCGAACGTTTCCGCGACGTTGGCGGCAAGGTTGGCCAGCGCCGGCGGCGGAAGTTGCCTGCGCATGATGTCGTCGAATGCTTTTCCGACTTCGTCGTAACGCGCGGCGACGAAGTTCGTGAGCATTGCACGCGCGGCTGATTCGAGTGCCGGTTCGACCGGCGGCGGTCCGAGCGGACTGGCGTTGACGGCGCCGATACGGTCGAACGGATCGAAGAGCACGACCACCGACACGGGTGATTTCGAGAAGCGCGCGATCAATTCCACCGCCCGATACCCCTGCTGCGTCCGTTGCTTCACCTCGGTCACCGACAGGAAGGTTCCCGCCTGCTGATCGAACTGCTTTTTCATGTCGGCCAGCATGGCTTTCGTGACGACGGGCCGCAGGTCGTCGTTGAAGTCGCGCGTGGCGTCGTCGAACCGGCCGGCGGCGAAGTTCGCCAGGAACGTACGCGCGGTCGTTTCGATCGGCGTTTGGAGTTTCGGCTTCGGTCCGGCGGCGAACAGCGTGGTCAATAGAAGGGAGGCGATGAGTTTCACGCGCCGAATGGTACCAGCCGGCCCGGATCGCTACCGGGCCGGCTGGAAGATCCCTAGACGGTTTTTTGCGGCGCGTCGGTGGATGACTTCGATGATCCACCGCCGGCAGACGCCGAGACGCCTGGCGAAAGGCGCACGAGGTTCGTAGCGGACTCGATCGACTGTTTGAGAATGTCCAGCCGCTCCGCGATGACGCCCTCGGGCGGCAGCGTGGACATCTTCGGAGAGTTCGACTTTGCCGCCTGCGTGAATGCAGCCACGGTCGGATACGTCGCCGCGTACGTGTCCGCTCCCTTCTTGTAATTGCCGCAGATTTCATTGAAGGCGTGGCGGCCGAGGGCGCGGTAGCTCTCGAACTGCGACTCGCTGAAGAACTGGTCGGCCGTCGACTCGTGCGGGAAGTCGAGCGATTCCGTCGCGTAGTTGTACACGTCCTTCGGGAAGTAGTCGCCTTCGTACAGGCCCGGTTTGATGTAGACGAGCCAGCCGTCGATCTCTTTCGGGCGTTCGACGCCGTTGACGATCTCCGTGGGGGCCTCGTCGATGGCGCTGTAGCGGATGCGCGCGGTGGTTACGTAGCGGCCCTTGCGAAGCGTGGAGTCGCTGCTGCGCGGATGCATGTCGTCGTATTCGATGTCGATCGGGACGCCGAGGTCCGTGCGGATCTTGCGGATGGCGTTGCCGAGGTCTTCGAACGAGTACTTCGGATCGCAGCCGCCGTCGCTGACGACGATGAAACGGCAGCGGCGCAGGACCATCTCGTAGATGCCGAGATTTTCGAAGTGGCCGCCGTCGGAAAGATAGACGAGCGGGCACTGATCGTTGGTCGTGCCCGTCAGTTCCCACGCCAGCGGCTCGAGGTTCGTGCGCGGATGGGCGTTGTCGTAGGTCTTGCGTCCGGCCAGTCCGGGATTGCCGAGCCACGAGCCGAGGCGGACGTTGAGGACGGTGAGGATGAAGGCCATGGCCGGCGACGAGTGGTAGCCCTGATTCGGGCTGGCCGCGGCGCCGGAGATGGCGACGGCGGTGCCGATGGAGATACCGTCCTTGCCTCCGTACTCTTTCGAGTCGCGGTAGCCGACGTAGAAGCTCCCCGAGTGCAGCGGGGAGACGGTGAACGACTCGGCCTTGCGCTGCTGCCAGGCCAGTTTTTCGCCGGAGGTGAGATTGAGGGCCGTGTTGATGACGTGCAGCGGCGCATGCTGGCGCTCGCGAAGACAGGCGCCGAACGTTTTCTGCAGCGTGGCGCGGTTGCGGCGCAGGCGCGGCGCGGAGGCCTCGCCCTCGACGCCGCCGCCAAGGTCCTCGCGCATCAGGATCTTGTTCAGGTTCTGCATCATCGCGTTCTTCAGCGCGTCGTTGACTTCGCGTTTGTCTTCGAGCCAGCCGCGCGTCTTCTTATCGAGCGCGTTCCAGATGATCAGCTCGACGGAACCGGCGGTAGCGAAGTTCTTCGTGAGCTGGTCGATGAAGGCCGGGAAGTCGATGAAGCTGGTCGGCCAGAGGAGATCCGGCTGCAGCTCGTACATCTGCAGGTTGTCGTGCGGATCGAACCCGGTGAACTCGTCGGCGTCGCGGCTGTATCGCGATGCGCCGAGGTAGGCGCGGATCAGGCGGTTGCGATACAACGCCTGCATCGAGAAACGGTTCACGCCGACCAGCGTCGAGAGTCCGGCCGCGGCCAGCGCCACGGCCAGGATCCCGAGGAGATCCCAACGATCGGTGGCGTGCACGTTCTTCAGATGATTGACGCCGTTGACGGTGGCCAGCGAGAGGAACGGCGTCTTCTCCGTCTCGTACTTTGTTTCGAATTTCGCGGCCGGAGTCTGTGAGGTTTGCGTCAGCGTGGCGTTGGACTGGAACTGCTCGACCCATTTCGTCGCAACGGAGACTTTCTGGCCGCGGAGAAGTTGAATGAGGACAGTCGTCCCGAGGGAGATGCCGGCGAGGAGGGCGATCACGAAGAGCGGCACGGCCAGCGAGAGAACCATTTCGCTCGCGGCACTGCTCTTCGACTGTTTCTCGTCCTTCTTCTTGTCGCCGGCCGGAGTCTTCGCGCTGAATCCGAGAAGACCGGTCAGAAGTCCGGACACGCCGCCGATGGAACTGACCAACACCGGCGCGCGGTAGAGCAGGACCGGTCCGAAGACGGCCACGAAACATCCGAGCGCGAGGATGACCGCGCACATCAGGATCAACGCCCCGCCGCGTCCCCACCACTCACGGTCGTAGTCTTCGTTGACTTTGCTGGAGATGCCGACGAACGCGGCGTTCTGCACGAAGAAGATCAGCAGACCGATCGGAACGGCGAAGCAGACGTACAGCTCGGAGACGGGCGTGGCGTCGAAGAGGCCGCGCAGGAACGGCGCGATGCCGCTGAGGTCAGGCACTTCGCGCACGGGATGATCGAAGACTTTGTTGGCGACGAGGTAGAAAAGGACGCCGACGCTGGCCAGTCCGGTGAGCGTGGCCACGAGCTCGGTACCGAGTTTCTTGGCCATGCCGTGCTGCCGCTCCAGCGGCTCGCGGCGTTCCGCGGCGGACGAATTGACGTAGAAGCGGTAGTAGTAGATCGCCGCGGGCAGCACAGTCATCGCCGCCGCGGCGATCGTGTAGAAGATCCAGTCGCGCGCGACCACGTCCTTGAACGGGAGCTCGGCGATCTTCGCCCAATACAAACTCAACGCCGTCGACGCGACCGTCAACGGAATCGCGCACAAGCCGAAAAATCCTCCCGTTCCGAGGAGCTTCTTGCCGCTGGCGTGGCGCCCATGAACGGTCGGACGCGTCATGCCGAGGTATCCGAAGCCGACCGCCAGTGCGGCAGCGGTGACGATCAAAAGCGTGTGCTGCGGAAACTGCGTGTCGTGACGCAGCAGCATGGCGAAGAGGCGCGGGATGGCCAGGATCGCCGCCAGGATCGGAATCAGGACGAGAAGATTCAGCAGGAGATTGCGCACGTACATCGAGGCCATCGTCCACGTGTCAGCCGAAAGAAAACCGAGCTTGGGACTCATGTAGTTGCTGTACGCGCGCAGGTGCCGCAGCGGCCGCGGCTCGGGATCGACCTTCTTGACCGGCCGCTCGCTCTTCGGCGTGTCGGGTTGCGTCCCTTCGACCGCCGTATCGGCGCGAACGAGATCGCTTTGCACGCCGGCGATGCCGCCCGGATGGCGGCGCGACCACGACGACAGCCAGCTTCCGATGTAGCCGCCGCCGGAGACGGTGGAGAGGTAGTGGAACTTGTCGAGGATACGCGCGCCGGCCAGCCCCTGGATGATGCCGAGGGCGAAGGTGGCGGTGCGGATGCCGCCGCCGCTGATGCAGAGCGCCGTGCGCGCTTCGTCATCGTTGCGAGCGTGCAGCTTTGTGTAGAGCGCGGAGAGGCGGATGTCGCGATACAGCTTGACCGCGCCGTGGAAGGCGTCGTCGATGATGGCGCGATTGATCTCGCAGCGCCGCGCGTCGGTGACGCCCTCTGTGTATTCATCGTAATCGTCGATGAGATCGCGTCCGCTGTCGGTGATGGCGGGCGAAACGCGAAGCTGGCTCAGATCGCGCGACGCGACCAGCGCGTTCAACGTGGCCACGGTGCCGGCGCTGCAGTCGACGCCGCACGCGGCACAAATGGCGTTCGCCCAAGCCTCATCGATGATGTCGTCCTGCCCGTATTTCGGCGACGGCACATCGAGGTCGCCGTACATCGAGACGTACTCCTGCTCCAGCACTTCGTGCACTTCGAACGGTAGCGAAGACATAGGCCCTCCTCGGGGATTCTCTGTTGGGGTGAAGCCAGGATTATAGGCGGAAGGGAGCGAAAAAGTTCCTAAAATTTCGTTTGCGGCGGACGCAACAGTGGCCTCCTATCGGCCGCGCTCGCTTTTCCTGCTTCGACCCAGGCCACGCGCGTGATCAACGATCCGAGGAGTGCAGATGCGGCGGCGGCGCGGCGGGCGCGTTTCGAGCGGATGCCGAGTAGTCGGAGCGCGATCGGGAGCGGTCCGGAGAAAAATCCGCCGATGCGCGTGGTGATTCCGCTACCGCCTCGGCGCAGCGGCTCGGAGTCGACGGTGCGATCGGATTCGATCTCGATGCCGGTGTACGTTTCGAACGCGGCCGCCGCGAGGGCGAGGACGTTGAGCGCCTGGTCGTCGTGTCCGCGAAGCGTGAGCAGCGCGGTTGCGGACGCTAAACCCGAAGCTCCGAAGTGAATCGGCAACGTCTTCGCGTGCGCGGCCCAGACCGGAATTGCGGTCGCGCCGAGGAGGACGCCGGTGTAGGTGGACATGACCAATCCGGAAAGTGCAGCGACGAATGCGGACGCATCGCCGATGCGCTTCAAGCCGAGCATCTCCGCGATCACGGCGCCGCTGCTGGCGGTACCGAAGACGGTCAACGTCCACGCGCCGACCGACATCGCCGACTGCGGTTTGAAGACACGAAGCATGTTGAGGAAGCGGTCGGGGCGGCCGAGGTCGAGGATGAGCAGCGGTCCGGATGCGGCGGCGCCGATGGAGGCGATCCAGCGCGCATCGCGGACGAGTGAATCGGACGCGCCGGTGAGTTGCGCCGCGATGGCGATGACGCTCGATGCGCCTGCCGCGCCGCCCGCGAAAAAGTAGAGCGGCACTTCCCAAGTCCAAACCGGCGGCTTGACGATCGGCAGTCCGTAGTAGCCGGCAGTTTCCGGCATCGGCGAGCCGGGAGGGCGGACGCCTTTGGCGTCAACGCGGCCAAGCGCAGCCTGTTCGCGGAGTTGCTCCAGCCGCTTTTCGGAAAATTGGTCGGGCGTTTTCATTTCGCACCGCCGGAACGCTGGCGTCCCGCCGGCTGACTCGGCTGCGTCCCCGCTGCCGAATGGGAGGGTTGCGCAGGCGGTGTTTTACCAGCAAAAGTTGAGGGTTTGCCGGTTCGGCGGCGAGACGCCGCCGGGCCAGCCGGCGGGACGCCAGCGCTCCGTTTCGCGCTGCGCTTGTCGAACGCGAATGCCAGCAACGACGCCGCGGCGACCGCGCCGGCGGCAACCGCGGCCGCGCTCCACGATTGCTTCAACAGCACCGTCGGCACCTGCGGATTCGCCGGCAGGTTGTACTCCCTCGCCTCTCCTCGGACGATGAAGAACGCGTGCGTTCCGCCGACGCTCGTCTCCTTCGGATTCCAGATCGACGCGTCGTCCATCCCGTTCGCGTGCAACTGCGCGATGCGGCGATCGGCGGCGCGTTCGAGATCGTCGAGCGGTCCGAAAAGGATCGATCCGGTCGGACATGCTTTCGCGCAGGCCGGCTCCGCTCCCGCTTTCTGTCGGTCGTAGCAGAACGTGCACTTGAACGCGCGGCCGTCGTCGGGACGCCGGTCGATCACGCCGAAGGGACAGGAGACGACGCAGTATCCGCAGCCGTTGCAGATGTCCGGCTGCACGAAGACGCCGCCGAATTCCGTCCTCACGATCGAGCCGGTCGGACACGCTTCCAGGCATCCGGCGTTGCCGCAATGCCGGCAGACGTCGGACGAAAACTCCCACGTCACCTGCTGATTCGCGTTGCCGCCGCAGCCCGCCTTCGGCTCGTGCTCGACGAACTTGACGTGGCGATAAGTGGAGTGCCCGAGGGCGAGCGTGTTGTCGTAGGAGAGTCCGCTCCAGACGAAGCCGTCGTCGGGAACGTCATTCCACTCTTTGCAGGCCACCTCGCACGCTTTGCATCCGATGCAAAGCGTGGAGTCGGTCAGGAAGCCCGTGACGGCCATGAGGGAAGACTATCGCATTCGCACCGCGTGATTGCGAGTTGGCTCGACCGAACGGACGAACGCGCGAAAGGTCCTCCCCATCTCTTCATCACCGCTGGCGAAACGGTTGTAGGCGATCGTGAATCGCTCCTCGCCGTCCACAAGAAAATCGGAGACGAAACTCGACGAGACGTCGACGACGCCGCGAATCGCACCGTCCAGGGAGGTCAGGATCACGCTGTTCGAAACGAGTGTGGCAAATCCGCCCTGAGCGGGCCGCGAACGCGCGCGGTAGACGCTCCGAAGCCACGGGATTGCCACGTTTTTGCCGAGGCGCGAGCCATTGCGGTCGAGCATCGCCTCCCGCACTTCGCGCGCCGACACCCACGTGACCAGCACGCGACCGGCATTGACTGCCACCGCCGGCGCTGTGAGAAATGAGTCGTCTACATCGAGAATCATCGGCACGGACGCGATCCATGTACTGCCCGACTTCGTGACGAGTGACGTGCGAATGCGCCGGTTCTGGCCGGATGTCTCGGACCACGCGAGCACGAATCCTCCGTCGATCGTTGCGACCGATTGCAGATCGATGGCGACCTCGTCGTCCGCGACCGATCCTTGTTGCACGATCCGTCCGGCGGAATCGACGATCGAAAATTGACGGCCGGAGGCGACGAGCCACTCGGTTCCATCGAATGCAACAGCGGCGTCGAAGATGCTTTCGCCGATCACGACCGGCGCGGATGCGAACCCGCTCGCGCTATCGACGACGCTGCCCATCAACGGCCTCGTGCCTTGGGCATCCTCGTTCCAGATGACGAGCGCGCCGCTGCCGCCCAGGGCGAGGTGCGGCGTGTTCTGATTTCTTGCGCCGGGCGCGATGGCGCGGTCCGGCAATGGCGCGCCGCTCGCGTCGACACCTCCGATATGAATTTCGTCGCGCCGCGTGACGGGATTGTTTTCGCTCCAGACAGCGATGACGGCACCGTCCGCGCGGCGCTCGATCGCGGGCGGCCCCTCATTCGCCGCCGACTCCGAAACGATTCGTCCCTCTGCGCTGGCCAGCGGCAGGATCCCTTTCGCGGTGACGTCAATGCGGATGTCGTCGATGCCGCTCGTTCGATCGCTCCATGCAAGGAGAAACGTGTCATTCGCCACACCGAGCGCCGGATCGTGTTGCAGATCGAGCGCTTCGTCAGAGCAACGCGGTTGCGTCGGAACGTCGAGCCGCTCCGTACAGATCCGGCTCGTATAGACGGCGGGAAAATGCGGAAGTTCGGTCCATGTGGCCACGATCGCGCCATTCGCTGACGCGACGTTCGCACTCGCGGACTGGAACGTAGTCAGCGTTTTCGGATGAAGGTCCGGCGTCACCATCGCCGCCTGCAATCCCTGGTCGTTGCGCCACAACAATTCGTAATCGCCGTCGACCGCGGTCAGCGATGGACTCGTGCCCTGCCCGACGATGCGCACGGCGCCGCTGTTGCCGGCTGCATCGACGTCCATGAGACGCACCTCGCCGGGCGGCGTGTCACTTGCGGTCCCGGCGATCTCAAAGCCGCTGCCGTTCGAGGCAACGCTGGCCGGCAAACCGAACGCCGACACGTCGAGCAGCCGCGTCTGAAGGTCAGGCGTGACCAGCGCGGCGCCGTGCGTGTAACCGCTCCATGCCACGAGATACTCGAAGCCGTTCCATGCCACCGACGTAGTGCGGGTGTATGCGTTCTGCTGCTTCGCGATCACGACGGGCGCCTGATCGATCGCAGCCCCATCTTCGGAAACACGCATCATCGCGGCAACGGGAATCGGCAGCAGCGACCCGAACCGCGATCCGAGCTCGCCAAAGACGACGAGGTACTCGCGGCCGTTCCACGCGATCGACGGCACGGTCCCGCCGCCCAGCACCGTCGCCGCCGGCCGCAGCGGAACGCCACGCTCGTCGAACGCGCGGACCATGATCGTCCCCGGCGGATAGGCCTGCATCTCTCGCTCTTCCCACGCCACGAGATAACCGTGCCCGCTGCTGGCCACGGCAGTGCCGTATCGGAAATGCGGCGTCGAGGATGGACCGATGCGCGGTACGGCCAGTGGGATTTCAGAGGCGTGAGAGGCGGCGGCGAAAAAGAGCGAAGCGACCAGGAGCAACCGGGGCAGGGACATGACTCGAATACGGCAAACGCCGCGCCGCCGTCTACGTCATCGTGTCCGCCTCATCGGTTCTGGGGGCGCCGCCGCGGCAGTGCGATCGTCTGCGCGAAAATCGCGCTGCTGCCGTGCCCGATGAGACGTGGGTAGATGAATGTGAATCGATTGGCAGGATCGACGACGAAGTCGCCTCCCTCCGCTGCCGCAGGAACTTCGAACGTGTCGAGCGCGATACCGTCCGCAGACGTCATCGCGATCAGTGATCCGGCCAGCGTGGCGAATCCCATCGGCATCGGATGCGTGCGCGTCCGCGTGAGCGGGATCGGCCAGGCGAAGTCGATGAACTTTCCAACCTGTCTGCCATCCGCGTCGAACACCGCCTGGCGAAGGATGTTGCCGCTTCTGCCCCAGGCCACGAGCACGCGATTACCGTTGCCGGCCATCGACAGCGTGCCTGGAAAAATATCTCTCGAGTCGAGCGTCAGCGGAGCCGACGGCGTACCGGCAGCACTGATCGTGGAGATCTGCACGCGGTTCGACTCCAGCCATGCAAGAAAGAACGTCTTGCCGCTCCACGCCGCTACCGGCGCCGATTGAACAGGCGGCGCCGTCGTCGCCGGCGCCGTACCCGAGGAGAGAACGAATCCGTCGCTGTTCACGATTGCAAAACGGACCACCGGGGAGTCTCCGGCCGATTGCCAGGTCACGAGCCATTCTTTGCCGTCGAACGCGGCGGAAGGTGCGGTGCCCGGCAGCAGCAACGTGGCGATCGGCGACTCATTCACATCGTCGACGATCGTCATCCGGATCTTCGACTCCGTCCCTTCGTTCCATAGAATCGCTGTTCGGCCGGCGCCGGCGGATACGATCGGCGACCCCTGATCGACTGGCGTGGCGAAGACCACGTGATCGGCCAGCCTGACGCCCTTGCTGCTGATGCCACCGATGTGAACTTCGGATTGTTTTGCGGCGTTGGACTCGGTCCACGCCGCGTCACAGAGCCATCAACATGGCGGACGGCTGCCGGCACCGGGAGGTGATTGGAGATGATCGTTCCGGAACTGTTGTCTGCCAGCGGCGCATCCCCCGTCGAGGAAACCGCGACGCGCATCAAATCGCCGTCGCCGGCGAAATCCCTCCACGTCAGGAGGATCGACTTCGACGCCATCCCCACGACCGGGCTGGCCTGATGCTGCGGGCTCGAGCAGACCGGCTGGCTCGCGTTGTCAATCCGCGCCGTGCAGATGTTGGATTGGTCTTGCCACGTGGCCAGGATCCGTCCGTCCCTTTCAGCGATTGACGGAAAATGCCGCGGTTGGAGGTAGAACGGCGACGTCGAAATGATCGTCCCGTCCGCGCGCAGCCGCGTCGTGTGAAGCGGCCCGCCGACGTCGCCCCACAGCACGAAATATCCACCGTCGACATTCGCAATTCTCGCGTACGGTCCTTCCAATGGAATCGGCGCCGATTGCTTTCCCGTCGCGGACACCGACATGAGGAGAAGGGACTGTTTCGTTGCGCCGGTGGCAGCCGAGAAAATACCGGGAACGACGAGAAAGTCGCCGCCTGACGATGCCGAGTAAATCGGAATGCCTTCCGAAAGGAAAATTTGTTTCGCGTGCAGATCGGTATCGACCAGCGCCGCTCCTCGAACCCAGGTCACGATGTATTGACTGCCGCTCCATGCCACCGACGCCAGATACGAATACGGATTGACCTCGGAGATCAACGTTACGGGAGCCGAGTCGATGAGCGTGCCGTCTTCACGGACCCGGATCGCAACGACCGAGGGCGTCGGCAGCGTTCCGGTGGTGGGCGTGGTGATGCCCCACACCACGAGGTATTCGTGGCCGTTCCAGACGATGCTCGGATCCTCCCCCTTTCCCACCGCGGTTGCAGACAGCTGGAGCGGGATGCCGTCGGCGCCGACCGCACGGATGTAAATCGTCGTCGGAGGGTTCGGAAAAGTATTGTCGCGGTTCGCATCTCCGAACGCTCCCCAGGCGACGAGATAGCCGTTGCCGCTGGAAGCGACAACGGCCCGGGTGCGAAAGGGCTCCGGGTCGAGCTCCGTCTGCGAGACCTGCGTCTCCGTCGCGGCGTTCGCGACGGGAAGGATGGTTGCGAGGAAGAGGATGACAACGAGCCCGGCTCGAATTTTCATGCTGTTACAGCATATTACCGAGAGGAGCGATTGTCATCCCTCAAAAACCGAAAGCGGCCGGCGCGCTCTTGCGGACGCTGCACGTCAGCGCTTTCGATTCCATGATGCGCACGTTCGGTTCCTCGGAAATGGCCAGGAGGTCGTTGACGACGTCGCCGGTGACGAGGCCGCGGCCGCCCCAGTGATACGGCAGTCCGACCTGGTGCACGCGGCGGCCCTGCACGTCGAGCGACGGCATGCGTGCGGTGACGAGCGCCCGCGCTTCGATTTCGCCGCGCGCCGTCGACACGACGATGCAGTCTCCATTGACGACGCCAACCTCGGACGCGAGTTCCGGCGAGAGCTCCGCGAAGAGTTCCGGCTGGAGTTCGGCCAGATGCGCGAGCGTGCGCGACATCCCTCCCGCCGTATGGTGCTCGGTGAGCCGGTACGTCGTGAGGATGTACGGGAAGCGCGCGTCGGGCGACGTTGCGTACGCGTTGTCAGGACGCTCTTTTCGATCGGCCGCGGGATTCGTGAGCCGATCGGGATAGAGATCGTTGGCCAGGTTCGACTCGAGCGGCTCGTAGTGCGCGGGCAGCGGTCCGTCTTTCAAACCCGAGGAAACGTAAAGCCAGCCGACGCCGTCGGGATGCATGATGAATGGCGCGTCGCCGGGCAGCGCTTCATCGCCGCCTTTGTCGGGATCACCCTTCGCGTCGGGCCGCTTCTTTTTCGTAAAGTCGGCGACGTCGTCGCCGGCCCAATCGCCTTTCGCTTCGTCCCACCACACAAGTTTCTTCCGCTCGCTCCACGGCGTTCCGTCCGGCGCGGCGGAGGCGCGGTTGTAGAGGATGCGGCGATCCATCGGCCACGCGTAGCCCCAGCCGTGACCATATTTCCCGTGCGCGTTGCGGCCGTTCGCTTTGTTCTCGCCGTCGAAGACTCCGGAGTAGATCCAGCAACCGCAGGAAGTGGTGCCGTCGTTTTTCAATTCGCCGAAATGTTTGATCGGTCCCGCATCCGACCTGCCATGAATCTCGCGCAGCACCGACTCCGGATCCGGCTCGGCGATCTCGCCATGAACCGGATAGTCCCAGGTCAGTGCGCGCAATCCCGCGTCGCGCGGCGCATCGGTCGCCTTCTCTTTCAGTAATCGCCCGAGGTGGTAGATGAAGTGCAGCTCGCTGCGCGCGTCGCCGGGCGGTTCGATGGCCTGCTCGCGCCATTGCAACAACCGCTGCGTGTTCGTGAACGTCCCCGCCTTTTCGACGTGCGAGGCCGCCGGGAAAAGGAACACTTCCGTCTCGATCTCCTCGGTTCGCAACTCGCCGCTCGCGATTTCCGGCGAGTCGAGCCAGAACGACGCGGTCTCGATCTCGACGAGGTCGCGCACGACGAGCCATTTCAATTTCGACAGCGCCTTCCGCTCCAGCCGCGCGTTCGGCGCGCCGACGGCGGGGTTCTGTCCCATCACGAACAAACCTTCCAGTTTGCCGTCAGCCATGTCCAGCCAGTAGCCGAAATGCGAGTGATCGCCGGTCAACCGCGGCAGCCACGAAAATCCGAACTCGTTCGCCTTCGTCGCCGCATCGCCGTAGTACGCCTTCAGCAGCGAGACGATGTATTTATCAATGTTGAACCACCACCCCTTCGGCGACTTGTGCGTCTCGATCCACTCCTTCAGCGATCCATCGCCCTCGGGATTGTGCGCCGGCATCGGCAAGTAGCCGGGCAGGATGTCGTACAGCGTGGGGATGTCGGTCGATCCCTGAATCGACGCGTGCCCGCGCAAGGCCATGATGCCGCCGCCGGGACGTCCGATGTTGCCGAGGAGCAGTTGCAGGATGGCCGCGGCGCGGATGATCTGCACGCCCGACGAATGCTGCGTCCAGCCGACGGCGTAGCAGATCGCGCCGGTCTTCTCGCGCCCCGAGGCGCTGGTGAAAATGTCGGCGACTTCGAGGAAGCGTTCCTTCGGAATGCCGCACGATTGCTCGACCATCTCCGGCGTGTAGCGCGCAAAGTGGCGCTTCAGCACCTGGAACACGCATCGTGGATGCTGCAGCGTCTCGTCGCGATGCGGCTCGTGCAGCTCCTGCGCTTCGCCGCCGCGATCCTTGCCGTGCCCTCCCCGCTTCGCATCCATCCCCGGCTTTTTGCTCGGCTCCGCGCCTTCGTACAGCCAGGTCTCGGAGTCGTACTGTTTCTTCTCCGCATCCCAGCCGCTGAATAAGCCACCGAGGTCTTCGGTATCGCGAAAGTCTTCGCGCAAAATCGTGGCGGCGTTCGTGTACGGGACGACGTAGTCGCGAAAGTAACGATCGTTACTAATCGTGTAGTTGATCAGCGCACCGAGAAAAACGATGTCGCTCCCCGCCCGCAGCGGCAGCCAGTAGTCGGACATGGCCGAGGTGCGGTTGAAGCGCGGATCGACATGGATGATCGTCGCGCCGTTTTTTTCGCGCGCCTCGATCACCCACTGGAATCCGACCGGATGATTCTCGGCCATCGACGACCCCATGATCAGGATGGCATCCGCGTTGGCGAGGTCCTGCTGCGCAGTCGTCGCGCCGCCGCGCCCGAACGACGTCCCCAGACCGGGGACGGTGGAGCTATGTCATATCCGGGCCTGGTTGCTGACGCAAACCATGCCCAGACCTCCTGTGAAAAGTTTCTTGATGAGGTAGTTCTCTTCGTTGTCGAGCGTGGCCCCGCCGAGGTGGGCCATGCCGGTGGTATGCATGAAGCGGTCTTCGAAGGTACGCGAACGCGTGTCCCACATTCGCTCCGCGACCATGCGCATGGCCTGATCGAGCGGCAGCTCCGTCCACGACTTTGACTTCGGCGCGCGGTACTTCACTTTCGTGGCGCGTCCGTCATGCGTGACGAGCTGATACGACGCCGACCCTTTCGGACAGAGATGCCCGCGCGAGATCGGCGACTCCGGATCGCCTTCGATCCCGACGACCTTCCCGTCGCGATGGTAAACAAGTTGACCACATCCGACGCCGCAGTACGGGCAGATGGATCGCGCCACATTCGCGCCCTCGGTCTTCGGCCGCAGCGCATGCGTGGCGTCTGACATCGCCTCGACGCCGGTGCCGTCGCTTCCGGATTTCAACTGCCGGATGAGCGGCCACTTCAGAAGGAGCTCCGCGAGCATGCGAGGAAGTGTATGCAATTCGCGGGTGCAGCGTAGAAACAGAAAAGCCGCGGAGGAGGAACTCCGCGGCTCCGAAGAATTACCGTACGTTGCGGACGAGCACGAGGCGCTGCGCTACGTAGTCGGAGTTACCGAGGTCCTGGAGTTGGACGTCGACGACGTCGCCGCGCTCGAGGTTGGTCATTGGATACATCTGGCCGTTGTAGTCGACGCTGGCGTTCTGATCGTAGCGGACGACGAAACGGTTGCTGGTGTTGTTGGTGCGGAAGCCGGAGACCCAGTTCGTGTTTTCCAGCTCGATCGTGTGGTTGACGGTGTCGACGTTGCGGATCGTGCCGCGGATCGTCGAGTACTGCGTCGATGATGGATAGGACGACGACGGATAGCTCGACCCCGAGGCCATGCCGCCGCGCGTGTTGTAGGTGACGTCCATCGATTGCGCAATGAGCTGATTGCCCGACTGGTCGACGTTGACGGTGACCTCATCGCCGCGTTCGAGTTGATCGGGACGGTAGGTCCGGCCCTGATAGTTGATGGTGGTGCGGTTGTCGTAATAGACGCGGACCGAGTTGTCGCGGCCGGTGTTGAGGTTGGTGTTGTAGCCGCTCACGTTGGTCAGATAAATCGACTGGCCGCGCGTGTCCACCGAGTCGACCGTGCCGCGGATCTGGTACGAGCCGGACGAGCCGTTGTTCGGATTCCCGCCGCCGAAAATGTCGCCAATGCTGTTCCCGGAGGTGCCGCAGGCGGCCATCAGGAGCAGCGCAAACGTTGCTGCCGCAAGGGTTTTGTGTTTGTGCATGATCGTGTTCTCCCGAAGTTATTCAGAGCAGAAATCGTGCCTCGATTGGTTTGAACTGGATATATGGGGGTAGGGAAACTTGGCGTTGCGGTCACTCCTACAGTAAAGTCCGTCTTTCCCCGAAAACAGCAATTGAGAAGGAGCGAGCCCATGCGCAAAGCAGGAGTCGGATTCCTCGTCAGCCTCGTCCTGGCCGTGTTGTTTGCCGTAGTTCTCGCGTGTACGAAAGAGCAGCCGGCTCAGCCGACAACAACGTCCGGCCAAACGAAAAACTACGCGTCCAATCCGAGCTGGGTGGAGACGAAAGTGGACGTCTTCCCCGGCATGGACGGCCCGAACCTCAATCTCGACGCCGACGACATCAAGGGCCGGGTGGTCTGGAATCTGTGGGTCGGCGACACCGGGCTGATGTGGGACTACCTCGCGCAGCACGGATTCGGGACGGCCGACCTGCTCAAAACGATGGACTCGCGCGGACGCGCACACCGCTTCCGCGATATCGGCATCATCAATCAGCCGGGATTCCAGGCGGCCACGAAGCCGGATCAGTACGGTCTCTTCATCGACGAGCCGAAACCGGGCGATCCGGACGGCCAGATCGATACGAAGATCGATTACGCGACTTACGGCCGCTCGTCGGGCGTCGTCGGATTGCGCATCTCCGACAACCCGAACTTCAAGAACGATCCGGCGGCGCAGGCGGAGTGGAAGAAGCACATCGCCGCCGACGGCATCAATCACGATTACTACGAGAATCCTGATTACTTCAACAATCAGAAGCTCGTGCGCCCGTACGTGGTGGGCATGGCCTGCGCGTTCTGCCACGTCGGACCCGACCCGGTCCGCCCGCCGGCCGATCCCGAGAATCCGAAGTGGGAGAACCTGAACGACTACGTCGGCGCCCAGTACATGAAGGTGTGGGCGATGTTCGTTCCGAAGGATCCGAAGACGGGCAAGGATCAGGAGGACAGCTTCGTCTGGCAGTTGATCCATTCGAATCCGCAGGGAAGTCTGGACACGTCGTTCATCTCCAGCGACAACCTGAACAATCCCGGCACGATGAACGCCGTCTACTCCCTTGGCGAGCGCGTGAAGCGCGCCGCGAAGGCGGTCGGCAAGGCGCCGGCGCAATACGATCCGATGGTCGAGTACCTCAGCGGCGGCGCCCTCAATCTGCGCAACATCAAGGACGGCATCGACAAAGGAACGCTGGTGATTCCGCGCATCCTCAAGCAGGGCGACGACTCGGTCGGACTCGAGGGCGCGCTCAGCCGCGTCTACCTCAACATCGGCGAAGCCTGGCCGGAATGGAGCAAGCACTTCCGCCCGCTCGTCGGCGGCTTCGGATTCGATTCGAAGAATCCGTTTGCGTCGCAGACACCGGTGGAAGTGGCCACGCTGCAGAACAATTCGGCGGCGTGGAACTGGAGCGAAGAGCGCTCGCCGGCGCTGGCGAAGTACCTGATCAAAGTGGCGCAGCCGCTGCTACTCAAGGATGCGCCGGGCGGCGCGGACATACTGAAGAAGACGCCGCCGGAGCAACTCAACCGCGGCAAGATCGTCTTCGCCGAAAACTGCGCGCGCTGCCACTCGAGCAAGCAGCCGCCGGAGAACGTCGATCCGAAGTCGCCGGCCGGCACCGACTGGTTCCGCCAGCAAGTGCAGAGCGATCCGAATTTCTTCTCGCAGAACTTCCTGGCCGACGAGCGCCGCAAGCCGGTCACCGACATCGGCACGAACGCCACGCGCGCCGCGGCCACGAACGCGATGGCCGGCCACATCTGGGACAACTTCTCCTCGCAGACGTACAAGACGCTGCCGAAGGTGGCGGCGTTCCAGGTCGAGAATCCGTTCGACGCCACGAGGCCGCTGACGATCGACATCCCCGGCAACGGTCCCGGCTACTACCGTCCGCCGTCGCTGATCAGCCTCTGGTCGAGCGCTCCGTACCTGCACAACAACACCGTCGGCAACGATTTCGGCGATCCCTCGGTAGCCGGCCGCCTGCGCGCGTTCCAGGACGGCATCGAGCGGATGCTGATGATCAAGCCGCGCGAGCACATCATCTGGCGCACGACGAAGACCAGCTACATCAACATCCCGCTGGTCTATCTCCCCGACGAGCTGCGCAAGCTGATCGAGAAGCTGCATCCCGATCTGATCGACGCCAATCAGAATCTGCGCATCGGACCGATTCCGGCCGGCACGCCGATCAATCTGATCTCGAACGTGAATCTCGACGCCGGCGTCGATCTCGCGCTCAAACGGCTCGACCTTTTCAATAGCCTGATCGACGCGCTCTACAAGATCAAAACGCAACATCTCAATGAGCAGCAGGCCACGGACCTCATGAAGACGCAGGTCGTGCCGAAGTTCCTGGCGGTGAACAAGTGTCCCGACTTCGTCGAAGACAAGGGCCACGAGTTCGGAACGAAACTGCCGACGCCGGACAAACTGGCTCTGATCGAATTGTTGAAGACGTTCTAATGAGATAAACAGGAGCTTCCAATGAGAACGCGGCGGATTTTGGGTGTTCTGGTGCTGTGGCTGGCAGTGGCCGATTGTGCGTCGCACGAACAGTATCGGAAGACCGCCGCGCCGATCCCGCCGATCGCCGTTGCCGACCTGGAACATCGAAATCAGGTCGACAACGGCCAGGGCGGCAAGGAATGCTCGGAGAAGCTTTTCCGCGGCCGTTCGATCGAAAAGTTCCGCGCATCGAATGGCGAGATCTTCACCATCGGCATCATCGAGCTGAGCGACGACGGTCATATCAAAGACGTCGGTCAGCGCGATGAAGTCTTTCGCGAGCTCAAACGGGTGGCCCGAGGAGGCGATACGGCTTCGGCGTCAAGTCCGGGAGCCGTTCTTGTGACTTTCGTTCACGGCTGGCATCACAAGGCCAAGGTCTGCGACGAGAACCTCTCCTGCTATCGCCGTGTGATGCAGGGACTGGTCGAGCGCAAAGACGACCGCGCCAATAAAGGCCCGGTGTTCGGAATCTACGTCGGCTGGCGCGGCGACTCGTTGCATAAGTACACCGCGCTTTCGTTCTACAACCGCAAGGCCGCGGCGCAGCACGTCGGCTCGCTCGGCGGACGCGACTTGCTTCTTCAGATCGGCGCGACGCAAAAAGAGCTCGATCGTGAAGTGCGCACGGCGACCGGCGGACAGCACTTCGTAAACGCCGTTACCGTCGGACACAGTTTCGGCGGCGCGCTGGTCTATTCGGCAGTAGAGGCGTTGGAAGTTTCCGAATACCAAACGAAGCACGGCGTCGGCTACCCGTCATGCAATGGTGGGCCGAAGCCTGTCCGCGAAGGAATCGGCGATCTCGTCATCCTCGTCAATCCCGCATTCGAGGCGTGGCGCTATCGCGACTTCGCCAAGGATCTGGAATCCGCGGGCAATTACTCGCCGGAACAGCGGCCCATTCTTCTTACCGTTGCTTCGACCGCAGACGATGCGGTCGGCAAAGCCTTCCCCGCCGGCCGTCTCTTATGGATCTTGTGGCATCCGTGGGCATGGAGCACCGCCGCCGCGCAGGTCACAGGCCTCGGGCATTACGCGCCGTACACGACGCATCAACTCGTCTATGACGGACCTCAGGAAAAGCCGGTCGAACCGGCAAAGCTCACCGATCCCAAGCAGATCGCTGACTGTGATCTCCAGCGCGAGATCGATGCCGGGCTGGCGCGCGATACCTGCGGCTGTTCGTATCCCGTTCTCTCCGCTCCTTCAACAGTGTCGAACGCGGGCAAGACGGACACGCCGACTGCATTGGCGCAGGGGGCAGGCAGCGTGCACGTGCTCAAGAACTACGATGTGACTCTCAAGCCGCTGTCGCCGAGTCTCGATCGCCATGCGCCGTTCATCGTCGCGAGCGCGCCGGGAAATCTGATCAGCGGCCACAATGACATCTACAATCCGAATTTCGTCCTGTTCCTGATCGGCTTCATCAACAACTCGATGCCTGGTCCCGGCGAGGCCAAGCCGGCGCTGGACATCACTCCCTGCCGATGATCATTTGGCCGCGGCGTGAATCACGTCCGCGGCCTTCTCACCGATCATGTAGACCGAGGTGACGATGAAGAAGCCGGGGATTTTCGGAAAGACGGACGCGTCGACGATGCGCAAGCCCTTCGTGCCGTAAACCTCGAAGTTCGAGTTCACGACGCCGCCCTTTTCGCGCTCGCCGATCGGACAGGTGCAGGAGGCGTGATGTCCCCAGGCGTTGTCCTTGACGAAATCGCCGAGCTCCTGATCGCTGACCTTCTCCTCGCCCGGCAGCTCTTCCTTTTCGATCACTCCCTCGGCACGCAGAAGTTCAGTCAGCGTTCTTGCGAAGCGAATTCCGTCGATCACCGATTGCAGATCTTCGCCCGACGTGTCGTTTCCTTCCGTGAAATAGCAGAAGTCGATTTCCGGCGTATCGAGCGGGTCGGCGGAACGAAGGCGAACGGTGCCGGCGCAATTGTGCGTGTGGGCCTTCAGCACGACCCACGTCAGATAATTCAGATTGTCGGCAAAGAGTTTCGAATATCCCGGGAAATAGCCGCGGAAAAGGCCGAGAAAGGCGACGATGAAGAGGTCGGGAAGAGGACGTGACTCCGCCGATTTCCTGACGATCGCCGCAACGGCACCGTTCGTCGTATAGACGCCGTCCCGTTTCGTTTTCCACTCCTCGTATTGAGGATCGCCGGGCGAAAACTTCGCGTTCTTGAGCACTCCCCACTCTTTGAATTTCATGCGGTTGACGACGCCGACCTCGTAGCGGTCCTGCAGATTGGAACCGACACCCTGCAGATCGACGCGAACCTCAATGCCTTTTTCTTTCAGGTGCGCGGCTGGACCGATGCCGGAGAGCATGAGCAGTTGGGGCGTGTTGTACGCGCCGCCGGCCAGGATGACTTCGCGCGTGCAGCGCACTTCCCGTTTTTCGCCGGGGTTTGGATTCGGTTTCGCCGAGGCGCGGTAGAGGCTTGCGCCTTTGAGGTACTCGACGCCGACGGCGCGGTTGTTCTCATCCAGGATGATTCGCGTCGCCAGCGCATCGAGTTCGATGGTCAACTTGCCCGGATATTTTTTCGCGACGTCGAGAACGCGCTCGCGGGAGCCATTTCTGACGTGAGTGTTGGTCGCGAGTGGCGGAAAGCGCAGCCCGGTTGAGTTGCCGCCGACGAGGCGCCAATCATTCGGATCGCCTTTGCCGACGATGAGCCAACGAAGTCGTTGCAGCAAGCCGGGCTCGCCATCCGTGAGCAGGGCGGCCACGGTTTCGATGAAGAACCATTTGATCTTCTTGTCGTTGATGGCCGCCTTCGGAATGGCCACCTGTGTATGCAGCCAGCCGCCGAATCCGTGCCGCGTCGGATTGATGCGCGTCAGGTTGTAGACCCAGCGCCAGAACGGCCGGTGATGGCAATTCTCCATGCGCTGAAAATACTTGCGCATTTTCTTCGGAGCCCATGATGGATCCTTCATCAGATCCTGGATGTACTCCCAATCCTTATTGTGCGGATAGACGGTGATCTGAGCATTGTGGGCCGTGCAGCCGCCGAGCGTCCCGGCACGCGGATACAAAACGCCGTCGACCTTCTTATCGTTGTAAGTCTCGTAATACTTGTCGTCGAGTTTTGCCAGCGCCGGGTCTTTGTAGTGCTTGACGAAAAAGTCCCACTTCATCGCATCGTTTTCCGAGGCGATGGCGTGAAACAGCGGGACGTCATAGTCGTCGCGGGTCCGCTTCGCATCGGGTTGGATGGCGTCGCCGCCCTCCAGCAGGCGGGGATCGCCGCCCGCTTCGAGCAGCAGCACGCGATGTCCCCATTCGGCGAGGCGCGCGGCGACCGTGCCGCCGCCCGCTCCCGATCCGACGACAATGTATTCGTACGGGCTGGTATCGCCGATGTCCATATTCAGATCATGAACTAGTTCGCGGCGGACTGCGCATCTTCGGTAATCACGTCCGCGGCCTTCTCGCTGATCATGTAGATCGGCGTGGCGATGAAAAAGCCGGGGATGCGCGGGAAGACTGACGCGTCGACGATGCGCAGCGACTTCGTGCCGATCACGCGGAAGCGGCCGTCCACGACCGCGTTGGGATCGTCTCCCCTGCCGATGCGGCAACTGCACGACGCGTGATGTCCCCAGGCGTTGTCGCGAATCCATTGCCCGAGGGCTTCGTCGCTGACCTCGGGGCCGGGATGGATTTCGCGGGCGATCTCGAAGTTCCCGCGGTTCATGCTTCGAACGAATTTCACGCCTTTCACCAACGACTCGAGGTCGTCACCCGACGCGTCGTTGCCGTCCTCGAAGTAGCGAAAGTTGACGTCGGGCGGTTCGAACGGATCGCTGCTTTTGAGCCGGACCGTACCGGCGGTGTTGTTCGTGTGCGCCTTGATAATGGCCCACGTCAGCGAAGACTTCCTCCCGGTGATGACCTGCTCGGAGTAGCCGGGGTAGTAGCCGTGAAAATCGCCGGGCAGGGCGAAGATGAAGAGGTCGGGATCGGCCTTGCCGCGGTCGGATTTCAGGATCATCGCTGCCATCGCTCCGTTCGATGTGTAGACGCCTTTGCCGCGCAGCCAGTCGTTGAACGCAGGATCGGGCGGCGTGCCGGGGACCGGCGGCTTGAACGTGGCGTCCTTCAGCATCGTGTAGGGATGTTTCATCTCCGAGACCACGCCGACCTCGTAGCGATCCTGGAGGTTGCAACCGACGCCGGCGCGATCGACGATGCACTTGATGCCGATCTTCGGATCTTCCAGATGCGCCTTCGGGCCGATTCCGGAGAGCATCAGCAGTTGCGGAGTATTGAACGCGCCGCCGGCCAGGATCACCTCGCGCGTACAGCGATACTCCCTCGTCTCGTACGTTGGCGGTTGCGCCGCGTTCGGTCCGGCGCGATAGAGATTCTTTCCTTCGCGGCACTCCACGCCGATGGCGCGCTTTTCGTCGTCGAGGATCACGCGCGTGGCCAGGTGGTTCATCTTGACGATGAGGCGATCGGGATGCTGCGCCTGCACGCTGCGAATGAATTCGCGCGTTCCGTTGCGCTTTCCTCGGCTCGTCGCGAGCGGGATGGTGGTCGTGACGCCTTCGTACGATGCGCGGTTGCGCTCGTCGTTCGGATCGTCGCCGGTGCGGAACCAGCGAACGATGCGCCGGATGAATCCGCGATACCAGAAGCGGCGCTCGGCGCGGAAAAGCGACGAGAGCACGATCATGGCCACGTTGTGATCGCCGAACGCGATCGTCGGATCGACCTTGCTCGTGCCCAGCCATCCGTTGAATCCGTGACCGGACGGATCGTGCTCGCCCGACCGCGGCGGCCTTCGATACTGGCAGCGCTCGAGGCGCTTCCAGTACTTCCACATATTGTCCGCATGCCACGAATCGTCGTTGGTGCGGTGGGCGATGTCGTCCCAGTCGCTGTCGTGCGCGACGACCGTGATCATGGCGTTGTGCGCGGTGCAGCCGCCGAGCGTGCCGGCGCGCGGATAGAGCACGCCGCCGCGCTCTTTGTCGTACTTCGCATCGCGCTTCTCGTCCGTCCCGTAGTGATGGACGAAGAAGTTCCAGGCCATCTCCTTGTCCTCACTGGAGAGGCCGTGGAACGTCGGGACCTGATAGTTGTACGACTCCGGATCGGAACCCGCCTCGATTAGCAACACGCGGAATCCCCTGACGGCGAGGTTCGCCGCCAGGGGTCCACCGCCGGCTCCGGAGCCGACGACGATGTAGTCATACGCTTGGCCGGATGTGTCGATGACGAGATCCTCAGAACGTCTTGAGGAATGCGATCAATGCTTTCTTATCCGAGTCGGAAAGTCCCGGCTCTCCTTCACTGGCCGGCAGATAGTCGGTTCCGAAGTAGTGGCCTTTGTTGACCACGAAGTCGGCGCACTTCGAGACGCCGAGGAGTTGCGGAAGCAGCGGCGCGAACACCTTGCGTGCTTCGTCATCGTTCGCGCCGGGCGGCAACGCATCCAGTTTGTGTTTGATGTCCAGCAGCAGTTTGACGACGTCGCCTTTTTTCGCCAGATCGATGTTCGCGAGGAGATTGACCGGCGTTCCTTCCGGAATCGGACCGATCTCGATGCCGTTCGGGCCGGCCAGCGGTTTCAGAAGCAGCGGCACGTAGCCGCGCGCGATCTTGATCGAGCTGCGCTGCGTGGTCTTATCGATCCATCCCGGCAGAGATTTTCCGGACTGCGTGGCGAACGTACCGTTGCCTTTGCGTTTTTCCGGCCAGAGCATCTGCGTGATGCCGTCGTCGAATGCGGCCATGCGGTCCGAAACGGAGCCGCTATATTCGAAGTGGCCGACGCTGTTGTTCTGCAGGTACGGCGCGGTCGACCAGAGACTGATCAGCGAAGCCGGACGCGTGAATCCGCGTCCGCCGCCCGGCATCTCGTACCAGGACGGCTCACCGGTGTACGGATGATGGATCATCACCTTGCCGACCGACGGCAGGTTCTTGTACGACTCGGAAGAGAAGTTGTCCCAGATGTTGTCGCGGATGGCATTCGTGGCCAGCGGGCTGCAGGCGTTCGTCTCCATCAGCGTCACCGGAACGCGGACCTCGTTGGACAGGTAATTGTTGTCCAGGAAGTCGGGCGCCATGACGATCTGCTTCATCTCCGCCTTGAACTCCGGCGTCTTCGTGTACGTCCAGTAATCGTTCCAGCACTTCAGGTAGTTCGGGCCGATGCAGCCAGGCTTGAAGTACGTGTTGAAGACTTTCTCCGGCAGCTTGCTGGAATGGCAGCGCGCACAGCGCTCGGCGAACACTTCCTTCCCGCGCGGGACGAGATCCTCCTCCATGTAGCGCGATCCGCCCGGCGCGACTTTCAGATAGTCGGGCTTGGCGGTGGCGAGGAAGAAGAGCGCGGTGTTCGGCGTCTGCGCGACGTTGGCCCGCCAGTACGACGAATTCTTCTCGCAATCGGCGATCTTGATCGGGCTGACGTCCGGCCCGCCGACCATCGGGATGAAGTGCAGCAGCCACTCTTCGCTGAAAAGGCCGATGTTGAGGTAGACGCGATTGAGTGCGCCGAGGGCGCCGACTGAATCCGCGCCGTCCTTGAGCACGTGCGTGGTGTAGGCCACCTTCGTGGCGGGATCGTAGAACTTCGTCAGCGGACCGCCCGGGACGTAATCATTGAACTGGTGGTTGTCCGCGCTGCCGCCGGCCAACTGCTCCGCGCCCCACCTGCGTCCGATCTCGAGGCGCGCGCCAAGGTTATAGATCGCGTTCATGGTGCGGGGATTGTTGATCTCGTCGGACGAGACCAGCGACGTATCGAGCGCGCCGGGACGCGACGTGTGGAACAGCTGCCAGATGTAGCTGCCCTGGTCCTGGTCGAACATGAAGATGCGCTCGATCCAGAAGTACTGCGCGCCGGGATTGCTGTTCAGGTTCTCCCATTTCGGATTCTCCGGATCGGCGGGAGGATTGGACGGATTCGGCCCGACGTGGCAGAAGCCGCACGACATGCCGACGCGGAACGGCTTCACGAGCTTCGCATCGTTGTAGTAGGAGGGATCGGTGTAGTAGCGCACCGGATCCCATCTCTTCTGCGCCGCCTCATCGAAGTTCGGATTCGGGAAGAGGCGCAGGCCGACCACGCCGGTGGCGTAGCCGTAGTACGAGCCGGCCGGGATGTTCTTTCCGCGGGCGCCGATCTTGACGCCGGGATATTTCGTTTCGTTCTCGAACGGATCGGGACCGCAGCCCGCTCCGTCGACGCGCTCGTCGAGCCAGAGTCCAAAGCGGTCCGCGCGCGGGCCGGTGGCCTGGCGGAAGCACGGCTCGTTCACGAGGCCGAGGTAGCTCCAGCGATTGCTGCGCTTGTTCTTCAGCGACGGATGGCTGGAGATCGTCTTCAGCAGATCGAGGTTCCCGAGGCTGCTGACGGAGAGGACGTCCCAGATGCGGTCATTGCCGGCCGTCCAGACCACCCAGTTGTTCCGGCCGATGGCCACCCGCTTCACGGCCTCGGCGGCCGAAATGCCGGGGAGGTACGGATCGAGCGACGCGCGGATTGCCTCCGGATTCTTCGTCGCGCCGTAGTCCATGTCGGCGTAGTAGTCCTCGTCGGCGCCGGCCAGACTGGCGGCGTCTCTTCCGGCGAGCATGGCCTCGTCCTGCACGTGCCCCGCTTCAAGCTTGTTCTTCACGAGGGTGCAGCCGACGAGACCTCCGATGATGACAAGGATCAGGATGAGAACCGTGACGAAGAGCTTTCGCATGGACGATGCCTCCTGGCTGGTAGTGACGTTCGAGCCGTAAACGTTTCTGCGCTTCAACCGCCCCGCGGCCGACAACGCAACTCTTTAAGTGTTTGGTTACTTAAGGAGGGCCGCCGGAAGGCCTTTTCCCTACCCTTCCAATTTTCCGTTAGTTATTTGGTAGAAAACGGCCGCATTCACCAGGCGGCAGGCAAAAAAGGGGGTAGGGAAATCGTTCGTCAGCGGCCCTCCTGTAACGAAACCCATTTCATCGTCACTACTGAGCATCGACGGAACGCTCTTTCGGGATCATGATAGAATTCATGACTCAAGCACTGACAATCTTTAAGTCGAATTGGCAAGACGGCTCTCCTGAAGAGCCGCAACTGATTCAAACGCTGGCCGCACAGGAGGGGTAGCCTTTATGCGTAAAGCCGGACTCGTATGCGTCGTTCTCCTGGTAGCGATGGTCGCGCCAGTGATGGCTCAGGAGATTCCGAAGCTGCCACCTCTCAGCGATCCTCATGCGCGGACGGAGTATGCGGACAACCACTACCCGTCCGCCCGCGCGTGCGGCCAGTGCCACCCGAAGCAGTTCGCCGAGTGGAGCCTCTCATCGCACGCCTACGCCGCCGTCTCTCCGATGTTCAACAAGTTCGAACAGAGGATCAACGACCTCGCGCGCGGCACGATCAACTCCTTCTGCGTCCGCTGCCACGCCACGGTCGGCACGGCCCTCGGCGAAAGCCGCGCCATCGCCTGGTGGGACCGCGCCGGCTCCGCCCAGGAAGGCATCACCTGCGTCACCTGCCACCGCGTCGGTGAGGCCTACAGCAAGAGCAACGGCGCGCGCCGGATCACGCCCGGCGACATCTCCGAGCCGGTGTTCGGCCCATTCGACACGACCGGCGTCCTCAAAGCCATCAGCAATGCGCAGCTCTACAAGATCCTGGTGAGCTCCGACCAGCCTGACCGGCCCGGCTACGTCCGCATCCACCAGCAGGCCATTCAGTCCACCACGATCCAGCAGTCGGAGCTCTGCGTCACCTGCCACCAGGTTCAGGTTCACGCGGGCATCAAGCTGGAGACGGTGTGGGAGGAGTATCGCGCGTCTCCCGCATTCAAGGAGGGAACGACCTGCCAGGACTGCCATATGAGTCCCGTTCCGGGACAGAAGGTCGCGTTTACTCGCGGACCGGCTGCACTTCTTCCGAACGGCGGAACCGTCAACGATGACCGGCCGCTCTCCGATCACACCTTCGTCGGCCCCGGCTACCCGATCATTCATCCGGGCCTGTTCCCGATTCCGGCGGTCCCGTCGCGCTTCACGCCGCAGCAGTGGCTGACGTTCGACTACCGCGCCAAGTGGGGCAGCGACGAGTTCGAGGCGAACGTGCCGGCCTCGGTCAAGTTCCCGCCCGAGTGGCAGAACGCTGCCGACCGGAAGGAAGCGTGGGGTGTCGTCACCACCAATCTGGCCCGGTGGGAAGATCGCAAGAAGATGCGCATCGAGCTGCTCGAGAAGGGCTCGAAGCTCGACGGCCCGTTCTTCAGAAGTCCGCTCAAAATCGGCCAGGACTTCTCATTCGATTACAAGCTGACCAACCTCAATAAAGGTCACAACCTCCCCTCCGGTTCTCTCGGCGCGCAGCCGGAGTTGTGGCTCAACGTGGCGCTGCTCGATCCCGACGGCAAGAGAGTTTGGGAGTCTGGGTATGTCGACAGCCGAGGGGACTTCGCCGACCTGCAATCGCGCGACGTCCGCGAGCGCAAGATTTCCGATGTCGACCCGTTCAAGGGCCAACCGTTACCTTTCGACGCTCAGCTCTTCAGCATGGGAGCGAAGTTCATCACGACGAACGTGAAGGGAACCGATCGGGAGATGTATCTGCCGATCCAGCTCGATACGGATCAACTCCCCTTCATCCGTCCCGGCGGAACGCCGTCCTCGGTCAACAACCATCCGCCCAACGTGCGCATGGAGAAACACAGCATCCCGCCGCTGGCCACCCGCACCGCGCACTACAAGGTTCCGGCGTCGAAGCTGACCAAGCCCGGAAAGTACCGCCTCACCGCGCGCATTCGCGGCCGGACGGAGCCGATGTACTTCATGGATTTCGTCTTCGCCACGACGGACATGGAGCGTAGCGAGAACGAGTGGGTCACCAACACGCATCAATACGCCGTTGAATTCGAGATGCACTGAGGAGAGGGCGAACATGAACCGAAAATCGTCCACCGCGAATCCTTTCCTCGTCGGACTGCTTCTGCTGGCCGCGGCCGCGCCGGGCGCGTTCGCGCAGGAGACTCCACCTCCCGACTCGCAGAAACACGACATGTCGCCCGAGGCGAAGCTCCTGCCCGATCCGCCGGCGGAGGGGTCGTTCGTTCCCGACCCGGTGTACCCGCAGCCCTACGATCCGCAGGCCCAGCTCGACATCTACGGTTCCAAGCACCTGAATGCGAATCCGACGGGCGTTCCGGCGGTGCAGTGGGGCATTCGCATGTACGACCGCGGCGCCTTCACGCCGCGTCCGACGTGGCTGTTCGGGCCGAAGGATCCGGTGCAGTCCGGCTTCATCACGGGCGGCGATCTTCGCATCGCCGCCGATTCTTACGACACCGGCACCGGCGGCAAGAAGCAGTCGACCATCGCCGCACGACTGAACCTCGACATGGATCTCGCGCTCACCGCAACGGAACGCATCCACGCATTCACACGTCCGCTCGATAAAGGCGGCCAGTTCACGCGATACGACATCAGCGGCGCGGTCAAAGACAAGTTCACGCACAAATTCGACTTCGACCTGGACAACCTCTTCTTCGAAGGCGACCTCGGCCAGATTGCCGGCGGCCTGCAGGGTCATGCCGCAAGATTCGATCTGCCGATTGCCTTCGGCAGGATGCCGTTCGTTACGCAGAACGGCGTCTGGATCGAGGACAACTTCGACGGCGCGGCCTTCAGCTTCACGGCCAAGAACATCCCTTCGCTCGACGTCAGCAACACCGACCTGACCTTCTTCGCCGGCTGGGCGCAACTGACCACCGATGCCGCGCCGAACTCGTCGAAGAACGGCGTCTTCGGCCTGGCCGGATTCGCCGACGCGAAAAAAGGATACATCGAGTATGGCTACGGCTACGTCAAAGCTGACGACGACAACCTGAGCTATCACAACGTGACCGCCGCGTTCAGCAGACGGTACTGGGGCCGGGTCGCCAACAGCGTTCGTGTAATCGGCAACTTCGGCCAGAAGGGCGATCCGGGCAAAGCAAAAACGGCCGACGGCGCGCTGTTCCTGTTCGAGAGCTCGCTCACCCCGAAGTATCTGAAGCTGGCCCAGGCCAATCAGTCGAACTTCGTCCCCTACCTCAATCTCTTTGCCGGCTTCAATTCGCCGCAGTCGCTTGCTCGCAATGCCGACGCCGGCGGCGTGCTGCGCAACACCGGCATCACGTTCGAATCCGACGGCATGACGGCCTATCCGACGCTCGATGCCAAAGCGCACAAATCCTACGGCGGCGCCCTGGGGCTCGAGTACCTGTTCGATCTCGCGCATCAGATCGTGATCGAAGCGTCGGCTGTCCAGCGCATGAGCGGAAACACGGCGGGCGACCAGTACGGAATCGGAGTCCGCTATCAGCAGCCGATCAGCCCCGACCTGATCATCCGCTTCGACGCCATGAAGGGGTTCCTGCAGGGACAGAAAGACATTTACGGCGTACGAGCAGAACTCCGTCTCAAATTCTGAGGAGGTTTCCGATGTCTGTGTTTCAGCTCAATGTCAACGGCAAGGGGTACGCGGTCGACATCGATGGCAACATGCCTCTGCTTTGGGCCCTCCGCGACATCCTGGGACTCAAGGGCACCAAGCTCGGATGCGGCGTCTCGCAATGCGGCGCCTGCACCGTTCATCTCGACGGCGTCGCGGCGCGCTCCTGCTCCGTCGACGTCGGCGTGGCCGCGCTCTCGAAGATCACCACGATCGAGGGGCTCTCGTACGACGGCGGCGAACTGCATCCGTGTCAGAAGGCCTGGATCGAGCTGGGCGTGCCGCAATGCGGCTTCTGCCAGCCCGGCCAGATCATGACCGCGGCGGCGCTCCTCAAAGCGAATCCGCATCCGAACGATGAGCAGATCGACGCCGCGATGCGCGGCAACATCTGCCGCTGCGGCACCTATCCGCGAATCCGTCAGGCGATCCACAAAGCGGCGGGGGACCCGACATGAGCAAGAAATACGATGTCTCGCGCAGGTCTTTCCTGAAGGCCGCCGGCGTCGGCAGCGGAGCGCTGGTCTTCGGCTCGTACCTCGCTCCGACGCTGCAGGCGCAGGGCCTGATTCACAATCTGATCAACGGCTTCCCGGTGGAAGGCGTCCCGGTCGTGGCCCTCAAAGTGAACGGCGACGTCGTGATCATCACCCATCGTCCGGAAATGGGGCAGGGCATTCGTTCCAGCCTCGCGGCGGTACTGGCCGACGAGATGGAAGCCGACTGGAATCGCGTCACGCTGCATCAGGCCGATGCCGACGCAGTCAAGTACGCGGTCATCTTTCCGTCTGAAGTGCCGAAGGATTATCCGCTCCCCTTTCCGTACGAAGCGATCCCCGGTACGCAGAAACCGAAAGCGCAATACATGGTCCCGCCGGAGGGATCGCAGTTCGCCGACAGCTCGCGCAGCATGACCGCGTTCTTTACGGTGATGCGGTTGTACGGCGCCGGCGTCCGGCTGGCCATGATTCGCGCGGCCGCGAAGAAATGGGGCGTCAAAGAAGAAGAATGCCATGCCGAGAAACACCGTGTTTACGGTCCGGGCGGCCGCTCCAGCGACTACCGCTGGCTCCTGCTGGGTGCCAAGAAAGAGACGCCGTCGTACGAGGACATCAACAAGGCGCTCAAGAAGCCGGCCGATTTTCGCTACATCGGCAATGGCAAGGAAAAGATGCCGTTCGTCGATGCATCCGACATGGTGCAAGGCAAGGCGGTCTACGGCGCCGACGTCGATCTCCCCGGCATGCTCGTCGCCATGATCGAGCGCTGTCCGGTCGCAAACGGAACGATTCGTACGTATGACGCCACGCCGGCTCTCGCCGTGCCCGGCGTCCGCTACGTCATCCCCGTCCTTCCTCCCGGCTATCCTGCCGGCGGCGTCGGCCAGGGCTTCCTCCCGCATGCCGGAGTCGCCGTCGTGGCCACGAATACGTGGGCGGCGTTGCAAGGGCGGCGGGCTCTCCGCAAGACCATCCAGTGGAACAACGGTCCGCACGGAAACTACGACTCGGACACCTATCGCGCCGAGATCGAAGCGGCGACTTCCACCTCCGACCACGCGAAGACGGTGCGCAAAAAAGGCAACGTCGACGCGGCGCTCGCGGCCGGCACGTCGGTAAAAGCCGTCTACTACGTTCCGCACCTCGCTCAGACTCCGATGGAACCGCCTGCCGCGATCGCGGTCTTCAGCGGCGGCCGGATGGAGGTGTGGGCTCCGACGCAGAATCCTGACGCCGCGCAGCAGTTGGCGGGACAGGTTGCACTCGGCGTCCCGCCGTGCCCGCCCAACGACGAGGAGTGCCAGCAGAAGATGCGCGCGGCCGCCACGCTGCATATGACGCTGCTCGGCGGCGGCTTCGGACGCAAGTCCAAGCCCGACTACATCGTCGAGGCGTGCATGCTAGCCAAGCAGATTCCAGGCGTGCCGATCCGCGTGCAGTGGACGCGCGAGGACGACGTCAAGTTCAGCTACTACAACGCGGCCAGCAGCCAGCACTTCGAAGCGGCCCTGGGAGCGGACGGGCGTCCGACTGCACTTCTCCAGCGCAGCGCGCTCACCTCCTTCTTCGGCACGCTCTTCCCGAACCGCGATACGCCAGGTGTGGATGCGTCGCAGCTCGCAGGCGCCGCGGTAGTCCGGGCGGCCACACTCGGCGGCGGTGAATATCCGTACGCCTCCGGAATCGAGCGCGCGCAGGGGCTCGAGGACATGCCCTTCGACATCCCGAACATCCGCATCGAGAACGTCCAGGCGCGCAACCACATCCGCGTCGGCTGGATGCGCTCGGTGGCCAACATCTACCACGCCTTCGGCATCTGCTCGTTCGCCGACGAGATGGCTCGCGCCGCCGGACGCGATTCCAAGGACTACCTGCTCGATCTGATCGGCCCGGGCCGCGTCCTGCCGCTTTCGGCCGAGGAGGTTTCGCTCTACCGCAACAACGAGCTGCCTGTCGAGATCATCAAGGTGCCGTTCCCGGGCGGAAAAATCACGCAGGTTCTTCCCGGCTTCCCGCCCGACTCGAGGCGTCTGCGCGGCGTAACAGAAGCGGTAGCGAAGATTTCCGGATGGGACGAGAAGGTCAAGCAGTACAAGAACATGAAAGGGCGCGGCCTCGGCATCGCTGCGCATCGAAGCTTCTTGAGCTACGTGGCCATCGTGGCCGACGTTTCGCTCAACGACCGAAACGAGGTCACGATTAACGACCTGTTCGGCGTGATCGACTGCGGTCTCGCGGTCAATCGCGACCGCGTCATGGCGCAGATGGAAGGCGGCATCGTCTACGGCCTGAGCTACGCCCTCCTCGGCGAGATCACCGTGAAGAATGGTGCCGTCGTGCAGAACAACTTCGACGACTACCAGGTCCTGCGCATTCACCAGACGCCGAAAATTCATACGTACATCCAGGATCCTCCGGCCGCGGTGGTGCAGGAGTACAACGGCGACGTCCCGCCGACCGGCGTCGGAGAGCCGCCCACCCCCGCGGTAGCTCCCGCCGTCGCCAACGCCATCGTCGCCGCAGGCGGACCGCGCATCCGCGAGATCCCGTTCAAGAAATTCGTCACCGTCCTGTAAGCTCGACGGGCGCGGATCATGAAAGTCCGCGCCCGTTTTCTCTATGCACGAGATCGACAAAGTCATCGCTGCCTGCCGCTCGATGATCGACGCCGGCAAACGCGGCGTGCTGGTTACGGTGATCCGCACGCAGGGATCGACGTACCGGCGTGCCGGGGCGCGGGCGGTGATCGGCGAGGATGGCACGCTGGCCGGCGCGATCAGCGGCGGCTGTCTCGAGCGCGACATCGCCGAACGCGTGGCCATGTGGCTGTCGGACATGAATCCGCGGCTCGTCACGTACGACTCCACGCGCGGCGATGATCTGATCTTCGGCCTCGGGCTCGGATGCCGCGGCGTGCTCGATCTCCTCATCGAGCCGTTCGATGCAACGCATCTTCCGCCGCTCGTTACCGACTTTCAGTGGAACGGAGCCGAGCCGGCGGAGTGGACGACGATTCTTCCCAACGGCGAGACAATGATCGAGATCGTCCGTCCGCCGCGCGCGATCGCCATCTTCGGCAGCACGGATGCCGCACCGGTAGCGCAGCTCGCGCGAGCGGTCGGTTGGCGCGTCGAGGTGATCAAACCGCGCGCGGCGTTCGATGCGCGCGGGTTCGATGCGGCGGTGGTGATGACGCACAACTTCTCGCGCGATGCCGACATCCTGCGCCAGCTCCTCGCGTCGCAGATTCAGTACATCGGTTTGCTCGGTCCGAAATCGCGCGGCGACGAGTTGCTCGCCGAAGTCGGCGCATCGCGCGAAGCCCGGCTGCACAGCCCGATCGGTCTCGACCTCGGCGGCGAAACTCCGGAAGAGATCGCGCTTTCGATCGTGGCCGAGATTCAGGCCGCGTTCGAGCGGCGTTCCGCGCGATCGCTGCGCGAGCTGACGGTTCCGATTCACGAGACCGTCGACAAACCGGCTTGCGCTTGACGCTCGTCAGACCCTGGCCATCGCCATGTGGCCCGCGCCGCCGAGCTTCAGCTTGTCGGTGCGGCCGGCGAAATAACGCCGATTGAGCGCCTCGGCGCCGAAATCCTCAGCCGAGGAGAATCCAACGCGGCGGAGATCGGCGAGCAGAGTCGCGGGATCGAAGTACGTCTTCCATGGCTCGCCAAGCGCGGCGACCCGTTTCGCCATCTCGTTGACGATCAAGCGCGACGTCCAGCTCAGCGACTCCGGCGGGACCGCGTAGTCAAACACGAGCGCCGTTTTTTTCGGCAGCGATGCGATGAAACGGAACGTCGCATCGATGGCCGGCCGCTCGAGGTACGGCACGACGCCGAGCCACGAGAAGAACGCGGGCTTCGTTTCATCGAAGCCGGCGCCGCGCAACGCGTCATCGAGCCTCGTCGTCGTGAAATCGATCGGCACGAACGTGAGCGACGACGGAATCTCGATTCCGCTGTGCGCCAGCCGCTGCCGCTTGCTCGCCTGCGTATCGGGATGATCGACCTCGAACACACGCAGCTCCGGAAAAGGATTGCGATAGGCGAAAGTGTCGAATCCCGCGCCGAGGACGACGTACTGGCGGACACCGTCTGCGACCGCCGCCGCCAGCGCATCCTCGGCGAACCGGCTGCGCATGACGAAGAAGGCGCGAAGATACGGCCCGAGCTTTGTAGCCTCGCGTGTCGGCGGATTCGTCCGCAATTCGTGCGCGACCTCGGGGCGGATGACGCGCAGTGCGATCGGATCGTCGAGCACCAGCGGCCGGTCGCGCACCTGATGCGCCGCCCGCCGCTCCGCGACGCGATCGGCGGTCCGGCTCCCTTGCCCTTCCTTCACGCGGCGATTCTAGTGCGTCACGCTCCGCACGGTTCGCTTTCGACGCATTCGCGCGCCATCAGCACGAGCTCATCGATGTTGAACGGCTTCGACAGAACCTTGCAGATCCGTTCGAGAAACTCACAACTGAGCTTGCGCGGCGACGCCGTCATGACGATGACCCGGCGCAGCGTCCGCGGCTGCGTCTCCTCGATGTAGGCCATCACTTCTTCGCCGCTGACGACCGGCAGGATCAGATCGAGGATGAGCAGGTCGTAGGCGACGGTCTTCATCAACTCGATGGCCGCAGAGCCGGTTCTCACGCACTCGACCATGAATCCCTCGCGCTGCAACACGTGGCGCACGAGATTGACGATGCCGTCGTCATCCTCGACCACGAGCGCGCGATACGCGCGGCGCCGTTCCAGGGAGACGTCATCAGATTCAGCTTGCACGGACATTTCGGACCTCTTCTCCGGCGGGCGGAAACGAGTGACAGCTCATAATAAATTCTCGAAGTGCTCGAATCGTCGCCGAGGTCAGGAACGACGGTTCGCGCATCGAAACTGCAAGAAGGGCGGCATGCGCGTTCCGCTCTTCGTCATGGCCTTGCTCGTCGCCGCGTGTCACACTGATGTTCCGATGACATCTTCCGCAAGCGAACTTCCGCGCATCTCCGTGACCAGCGACGGTGGGATCACCGGGCGCGGCGTGGGCGGCATCATCATCGACAACGGCCAGGTGTCGGCGTCACTGCAGCAAAAATCGTGCAGCGGCGCGCTGACGGATTCCGAGCGCGCCGGGCTGCAAAAGCTGATGCCGATCCGCGATTCGGCCGAGGGAGGGCACGGACATCCCGATCAGATTCGCTACACGATGACGGTCGGCGATCGCACGGCGGTTTGGTTCGGCGAGGATGCGCCGAAAGACGTCGCTCCCCTCTTTAAGCTTCTCTGGCAGATCCGGCAGCGCGTGCTCGCGAGTTGCTGATCTGCGTCAATCTGCGTTCATCTGCGGATAACACTACCTGCGTGACGACATCGCTTCGAGCCTCGCGTGCGCGCCGCGATGGCTGGGATCGAATCGGAGTGCTTCCTCCAGCAGCGACTTCGCGTGCGGCAGATCGCCGCGGCGGGCGTAGATGTCGGCTAGGAGAACCAGCGCGTCGGTGGCGTATGGCGCGTCGTTGAGCGCGAATTCGAGCTCGCGGGCCGCGGCGTCGAAGTCGCCGCGATTCGCGGCGCCGATGCCGCGCAGGATGTGCGGGCGGACGAGATGCGCCGTGGCGGGATCACCGGCCAGTTTCGCCAACGCGGCAGGCGCGCGCGGATCGTCGAACGATGCCAGGACCAGCGCGGCATTTTGGCGGACGCGAATCGATGGATCGCCGGCCAGGGACGCGACGGCGTCGGCGGACGGGCGCGCATTCGCGTAGCCGAGGGCTTCGATGAAACGGGCGCGGGCGACTTCGCTCTCATCGTGCAGCAGCGGCGCGATGACCTCCGCGGCCGCGGTGGGAAATCGCTGCGCGAGGATCACCGCGGCCGCGCCGCGAAGCGTCGGGGCTTCCGCGGAATCGCGAACGACGGTTGAAAGTGCGGGCAGACTTGCGGCCGCGCTCTTTTCGTCGATGGCGTCGGCGAGACGGTTGCGCCGTTCGTTGCGCGCGCGAGCGCCGGGCCACCACGCGTCGAGCGATGCCGCCAGCGCGCCTGCCGATTTCTCGCGATGACAGACACGGCACGCATTGGGCACGCCGTGCGCGATCGTGTTGCGAATGTTCGGAACGTCGATGGAGTGATCGGCGAACTTGTCGAGAACGCCGGTCAGAACTTTCGGCATGTGGCAATCGAGGCAGGTCGCATCCTTGTGATGCGTGTGCTCCATCCCTTGAGCGGAAATCGCCGCGTGGCAGGTGCGGCACGAGGCATCGCGCGCGCCCGGCTTCAGTTCGGTGTCGCCATGGTCTTCGGCATGCGGCGCCGTATGGCAGGTCAGGCAGGTCGCGCCGCCGATTCGATAGCAGCGCGACTGCAGCAGCGCCTGCGTTTCGAACGTCGAGCTGCTTGGGCGTCCGTCGGCGAAGTACTCGCCCGAACGCTCGGTGCCATCGATGATGACCAGCGCCTGATAGCGATCGTCGTAGCGCTCGCCGGGACGGAACTGATCTTTCGCGTCGAGCAGCGGAAAAAGCGGATCGTGCGGACCGTGGCAGCGCGCGCAGATCGAGAGAGCCAATGGATTGTCGATGTGATCGGCACGGACGATGTCGCGCTTGTCCTTCGTCTCGGCATGACGCGCGCCCGGTCCATGACAAGCCTCGCAGGCCACGCCGGGATCGGTCAGCTCCGTCGACCATGTGTGCGCGGTGCGGTCGTAGCGGACGTCAATGCCGGTGGCGTGGCACTCGATGCATTCCTTATTCGCGGTACGCCGGAAGTTGGTCCAGAAGAACGGATGATCGGGCGTGACGTGTCCCTGCTTGGCCTCGTTGTAATCGACCCACGCGCCGCCGCCGGTGACATGAAAGTAAACCGGCAGCACCTGCCAGCGCCCGTCCGGCATGACGGTGATGCTGTCCTGCATCCGCTTGCCACCGATGACCCATGACACGGGATAGTCCGCTAGTTGACCGTCCCGATTGCGCGTACGCATGACGAAGGCGTCGCCCCTGCGCGACATCCACGCCTCGCTCGATTCGCCGTGGAAATGCCGTCCGCCGAAATCGCCGGTCACGTTCTTCGGATCGGCCGGTGCCAGCGAGCGGGCGTGCCAGTCATGCGACCAACGTTCGTAGTTTTTCTCGTGGCACTCCCTGCACGACGCGGAGCCGGCGTACGCATCGCGCGAAGGCAACGATTCGAACGATTCCGATGCGGGAGCCTTCTTCGCAACCGCACGAGGCGCTTCATGATGGCATCCGAGAATGAAAAACAGGACGAGAGCCAGCGCGGCACAGACACTCTTGTCCGACAGAGACATCAATCCGTATCTTTGACGCGGAACGTGCGATGGCAAGCCGCGCACGCGTTGGCGACGTTCTCGAACTGCGCGTCGAACGCTTTTACATCCCCTCGCTTCGCCGCCTCGGCCAACGAACTGCTCTCGCGCTGGAGCTTCGCGAAGCCTGCTTCGAATTCAGGAAAGCGCTGCCAGACCTCGCTCTTCGCTGCCGTCTTCGTCTTATCGCTGCCGGTTCCGTGCGGAAAAAACTTTGACAGGCCGCCGCTGAGGTCGCGAAGAGCCGTCGCGTGCGCGGCGAGTTGCGACCGATCGCCGATCTGCTGCTTCGCCACCAGCGACATCGCCGTCATATGCGCGCCCATCGCCTTCATCACCGACTGGCGGTACTTCACGACGTCGGATGCCTGATCCGCAGCCAGCGCATGAACGGCAATCAGCAGGACGAACAGAAATCGTTTCATAAGAAAAAGGCCCGCCGCGCATGATCGCACGGCGGGCCAGTAGTCAATCAGAACTGCTTACGGATGCGAGATGCAGAGCGTGTAGCTGCCGCTTCCGCTGTAGGACAGAACCTTCCACTGGTAATAGTTAGCGACGCCGCTGTAGGTAACGTTCTCCGTGGCCGTCGAGCCGGTGCCCGAGGCCACGTTTACCCACGCGCTGCCGTTCCACTGCTGGAGGTAAAGATCGAAGTCGGCGCCGCTGGCAGGTCCGACCAGTTTTCCGGTGTGCGTACCGGAAACCGTCGTCTGATAGTACGTACCGTTCGGCTGGATCTGCGAAGCGCCCGTGCCGCTCAGCGATCCGCTGTACGTCGTGCACTGCGTGCCCGTCGATCCCGAATACGTCGCGTTCAGCGAGACGCCCGAGTACGCCGCGTAGCCATTGAGGCTGATGTACCAGTCGCCGGCGACCGGGTTCGTCACGGTGACCGTCTCGTTGTTGCCGGTGAGATATGGACGATAGTCATACACGGTCAGCGTCGGCTGCGCGCCGCGCTTCACGTAGAGATCCGCGTCGCCCGTGCCGCCCGACATCGTGATCTTGAGCTGGGTCTGGCCGGTCGGAACGGTGATCTTGTAATTCGTGAAGCTGCCGGTCGCGCCGGAGAGTCCGGTCACGGTCACGCCGTTGGTCAGCGTGGTCACGCCACCGCCGCCACCACCGCCGCCGCCCGGAACTGCCACGCAGTCCCACGCGGAGGTAACCGTAGCTGCTGCCGCGGCGCCGTAGAGGTCCGTGGCTGCCTGCACCGTCGCCACGCGCGCGCCCTGGAAATTCGTCGATGACGTGAAGTAGACCGTCAGGGCGCGATACCAGATCTTCTGCGCCATGTTCAGCGACGTCGACGACGTCGTGCTCAGCGGCGTCACATTCACCGTCGTCTTGGAGCGCGGATGCGTACCGCCCATGACCATGAGGTAGTAGGTCAGGTTGGCGATGCCGGAGTTGCCGTGCACGCCGCCGTTGTCGGCCGTGCCGGTGATGCGCTCCGGGTAGTAATCCTTCGAGTAGCCGTCGGCGGTCGGATTGTTCATGTAGCGGAGCGCGTCACCCGCGGTGCCCGGCGTGTAAATGTCCTCGCCGACTTTCCAGGTGTTCGCGTTCGGCGTGCCGCCGTTCAGCGTGTAGGCCTCGCAGGAGTTGCCGAGGATGTCCGAGGTCGCTTCGTTGAGCGCGCCCGACTCGTTCGAATACGTCAGGTTCGCGGTGCGCTCGGTGACGGCATGCGTCAGCTCGTGCGCGTCGACGTCGAGGGCGCGGGAGAGGGCGATGAACTGCGAGCCGTCGCCGTCGCCGTAGACCATCTGCGTGCCGTTCCAGAAGGCGTTGTTGTAGCTGGTCGAGTAGTGCGCCGACGACTTGATGGTCGCGCCGGCGTTGTCGTACGAGTCGCGGGCGTGAACGTTCTTGTAGTAGTCGTAGACGCTGCCAGCGTAGTTGTGGGCCGAGTCGATCGCCGTGTCGCCGGTGAGCGCGCCACCCTCGCTGATACGCAGCGTGCCGGGAAGCGTCGTGCCGTTGTTGGCCGTGTAGGTCTGGCGGCTCTTCGCATACTTGTACTCAGGCGCCGTCAAAACGAGATCGCCCGTGGTTGCGTCGGCGAAGAGCTTGTCGACCTGCGGACCCTGCGCGTTGGCATATTCGACGCGCGTCATCCAAGCCAGGAAAGCGTTGCCCTTCTCATTGACGACGTAGGTCAGCGACGCTGCGCCGAGGGTGTGGAAGTTGGCGATGCCGGCCTGCGCCGCTGCGCGCGACGAGGCGGAGACCGCGTCCACGCTCGGATTGCGGGCGAGCTTCGCATCATCTTTCGCAAGGTGACCGTTCATGCCGATCACGTTGCCGTTGGCGTCCGAGTGAACGATGTATTCGGCGCCGAAGACCGGCAGCCCTTTCATCGTCTCCTGGAACTTCACATGCGTCTGGCCGAGAGAGTCTTTCTCGGCGCTGCGCAGGTCGAAGTCTTCCGTCCCGGCGAGGTCAAGCAGATCCTTCTGCGATTTAAGGAAGTCTTTGGAAGCCTTGTCAGCGGAGCCCGGGCCGAGTTTGCCCATGTCGCCGGTGACGAACGTCGGTCTGCCGTTCCCGTCCTGGTCGTGAATCTTGATCTTGGTTTCCGTGGGGGTTTTCGCGAACGCGAGAGTTGCTGTTAAGAGGAGGGTAGCCGTGAGCAGTTTCTTCATGCAGTCTTTTTCCCTTTTCCGTTTCGTTGCAAATCGTTTCCGGGGTTGTATAAGGTGGGCAGGGCAAGAGCAACGGCTAAGCCATCTGTCTCATCATTGAAAACAAAAGACTTATTCGAGATCACGCATCTAGCTGGGTACGTTTATGATCCGTAATGTTACTTTTGCCGGATCAATTCGCGACCCTCGTGCTCAGCCACGGACCCCGTTCAGCGAGCCTTCGCCCGCCATTGCGCCGCAGCCTGATGCTCGCCCCATCGTTCGAGACTATCCGCGGCGAAAAGGTAGGTGTCACGGCTTGGATTCGCAGCCGCCATCCGATCGATCGTCCGCAGCGCGGCAACGCGATCGCGACGCATGACCTGCAGCAGCGCCAGATCCGCGTACGGCTGGACGTCATGCGGATCGGCGGCGATCTCGGCCTCGAATTCGCGCTCGGCATCGGCAGTGCGTCCGATGTGCGCAAGCGCGTCGCCGGCCGCGTAGTGAAATCCGCGCGGCAACGATTCGCCCGACTCGTGGCACGCCAGGTCGGTCACTCTTAACAAATCGATCGCCCGCGCGAAGTCATGCTGCGCCGCCGCAATCCGCGCCGCCAGAAACATCGCATGTCCTCGGCTGCCTCGAAACGACGCAGCGAGGCTCTGCTCCCGCGCCGCGGTCGCGACGTCGTTGCGCGCCAGCGCGATCTCGCCGAGGAGAAGATGCGCGCCGGCGGGTTCGGTGGATTCCGCGGCGTGCGCATGCGCGGCAGCATCATCAAAGCGATGCGCATCGAAGAGCGACGACGCCGCCGACAGCGCGAACGCTCCCGCCAGCCGCGGCGTAGCGCGAATCCCATCCTCGTACAACCGCGCCGCACGCAGATGATCGCCGGCTTCGTCGTACGCGGCGCCGAGCTGATCGCGAATGTCGCTCCATCGCGGATTCGCCGCCAGCATCGACTCGAGCCGCACGATCGCTTCCGGTCCGGTCAACTTCGCCACGTCCTTCAACCGCGCCAGATCGCCGAGGCACTCGCGCGGATCGCGCGACGAGTCGCCGCTGTCGCTCCCCCCACTCACATACCCCAGCGCCGCCAGCTTCTTCGCCTCCTCAGGATCGATCGCATCGGGCGTCACGAACGCCCCGCCAACCTGCGCGATCGCAGTCCGCGCATTCGCATACGCACGCCGCTCGCGATCGACGACGTTCGTCTTCTCGTGCGGATCCTTCTTCAGGTCGTAAACCTCGCCATGCGCGCCATCGATGACATGCCGCTCACCGTCAACGATCGACCGCAACTCGCCGCACCCCAGATGAATGCGCGCGTACAACGACTCGGAGTAGATCGGCGCCGCCGCACTCGCACTCATCAGCGACCGCCCTCGGGTACGCGGCGCCGGACATCCGGCCAGTTCCAGAATCGTCGGCATGACGTCGATCAACCCCACCGGCGCATCGACAACACGATTTTCCCGCGCTCCCGCCGGCTTGACGATCAACGGCACATGCAACGACTCGCGATACAGCAGCACCCCATGCTCCTGCTCGCCGTGATCCATGAGCCCTTCACCATGATCCGACAGCAGCACGATCACCGCCCGATCGTACAAACCGCGCGTCCGCAGAAAGTCGAGAAACTTCCCCACGATCCGATCCGCATGCGCTACGTCGGCCTCGTACGTCGGCGTGTACGGCGTATGCGGCTCATACAGATGCAGAAAAAAGAAGAACGGCTTCTCTCCCTGCCCCGCAATCCACCTCTCCGCAATCCCCTCGCTAAACTCCCCCGCCCGCTGCAACGCCCCCACCGGCGCCCCATCGACGATCCCAATCGCATCGTCATACTCATCGAACCCCGCCGAAGCCCCCGTCGCCCCGCGCAACACATACGCCGACACCGCCGCCCCGGTGCGATACCCATTCGCGCGCAACACCCCCGCCAACGTCGGATGCGCCGACGCATCAAACCGATACCCCCCGTTATCCCGCACCCCATGCTCCGGCGAAAGGAGCCCCGTAAACACCGACAGATGCGACGGCAACGTCAGCGGCGAATGCGACCAGGCGTTGCGGAACACGATTGCGTCGCGCGCCAGCGCATCAATGTGCGGCGTCGCGCGTGGAGACACGTGATCCGCGCGAAGCGTATCGATCGAAATGACGATGACAGCGGGATGCCGTTCGCGCCGCGCACAGGTTGCGCATGTGAGCATGACAACGATGAGGATCAGGGCGTGGCGGCACAAAATCACGCGAGGATGGTAACCGCTCGCGGTCGCGCGATTGAACCAATGCACCGGCTGTTTAGCTGGCCAGACGTCTTGGACCAGAAACGAACAAAGCCACTGTTTCCAGTGGCTTCGAATCGGTTTCATCTGGAGCCGTTGAGCGGATTTGAACCGCTGACCTGCTGATTACGAATCAGCTGCTCTACCAACTGAGCTACAACGGCGATCGGGATGCGACCCTGAAGAACACAGGGGTCCGTGATTCTATTCACGGTGGCGTCAGGTGTCGAGAGGATAGACTCCGCCGCCGATCAGGATGACGATTTCGCGCTCGGAACGGCTGCTCGCGATGGCCATCGCCGCGGTGACGCTGGCGATGCGGGCGGTCGCTTTTTTTCACTACCGCTTCGACTCCGACGAGCCGCAGCACCTGCATGTGGTGTGGGGATGGACGGCGGGACTGCTGCAGTATCGCGACGTTTTCGACAACCATGCGCCGCTCTTTCACATGGCTGCGGCGCCGCTGCTGCGAGCGCTCGGCGAGCGGGCGGACATCCTCTTCTACATGCGCGCGCCGATGCTCGTGCTGTGGGTCATCGTCAGCGTGGTGACGTTTGCGATCGCGCGGCGGTTGTACGACGTTCGCATCGCGATATGGTCCGTGCTGCTGCTGAACGTGCTGCCGCCGTTTTTTCTGAAGTCGATCGAGTTCCGTACCGACAATCTCTGGAACGCGTTCTGGATGCTGGCCGTGGCGGTGCTCGTGCTGTCGCGCCGATCGGCGTTCGCGTTCTTCGTCGCCGGCCTGCTCCTCGGCGGCGCGCTTGCCGTGTCGCTGAAGACGACGCTGCTGCTCATCACGCTCGCCGGCGCAGCGATCGTGACGTACGTGATGCGACGGCGGGAAGAGCGCGTGCACATCCTCCCCTTCGCTGCCGGCATCGTCATCGTGCCGTCGATCATCGCCTGGTACTTTGTGTCGCGCGGCGCGTGGAGCAACTTCCTCGACTGCGCCTTCCGCTTCAATGAGCTCGTCACCGTCACGCGAGCGCCGCTCATGGTCTGGACGCCGCGGCTGCTCTACGTGCCGCTGATGATCGTCGTCCTGCGGATTGCCTGGCGGCATCGGAACGGGACGACGAATGCGCGCTTCTTTTTCGCCATGGCCACGGCCATCTTCTTCAGCACGCTGTGTGGATTCTGGATCCTGATCTCGCCGCGCGACTTTCTCCCGTTTCTTCCCTTCGCATCGATGTTCGCCGTGGCCGCGCTCGTGCGGCGTGCGCACTTTGCGAGGAACGTGGCCGTGCTGATGATCGTTTGCCTGATCGGCGTCGGCTATTACGCGGAATGGCTGCGCAATCGCACGCGCGAATTCATCACCATGGAGCGGCAAGTGCTGAACCTTACGCGACCCGGCGAGCCGGTGATGGATTACAAGGGCGAGACGATCTATCGCCGCCGGCCGTACTACTTCATCCTCGAATTTATCACCCGCAACGCCATCGTGGCTGGCCTCGTCCCCGATACGATCCCCGAGGATCTCGTGCGTGCGCGGTGTCACGTCGCGCAGGCCGACGGACCGCAGTGGCCTGACCGCGCCCGCGGCTTCATGGACGCGAACTTCCTCAACCTCGGGCGCCTGCGCGCGTCGGGGCAGTGGATTGCGGCGGACGGTTCGTTCCGCATCGCCATCCCGGGCAAGTACGTCATCATCGGCGCGAACGGCTCGCCGCGCGGGCTGCTCGACGGCACGCCGTACCGCGAAGCGCGCGAGCTGGCCGCGGGTGTGCACACGTTCAAGTTTGCGATCGGCGGCCCCGATGAGCGGCTGGCCTGCCTCTGGGCTCCGGCGTGGTGGCGCGGCTTCTCGCCGTTCCACCTGCGCGATCTCGACTTCTGATGGACCTGAACCGCACGCTCGTCATCGCGCCGCATCCCGACGATGAATCGATCGCTGCCGGCGGCTTGCTGCAGCGCGCCGTCGCTGCCGGCGGCGAGGTGTGCGTCATCGTCGTCACCGACGGCGACAACAATCCGTGGCCCGTGCGCTATCTGAAAAAGAAGGTGCGCGTGAGCGATGCCGACCGCGCGGAATGGGGCGCGCTGCGCCGCGAGGAATCGCGCCGCGCGCTGGCGATGCTCGGCGTGCCTCCGAGTCATTCGATCTTTCTCGGCTATCCCGATCGCCTGCTGACATCGATGGCGCGAAGTGGCGATCTCCGCGTTCGCGATGCGATCGCGGCCTCCATCGAATCCTTTGCTCCGTCGCTTCTCGTGGTTCCCTCGGCATTCGATCTCCATCCTGACCATCGTGCCATCGGTTGGTTTGCGCATGACGTTGCGAAGGGATACGACGTCGTCACGTACGTCATCCACGGCCATCAGCCGCACGAGCGGCTGTCGTTTCGCCTCGATCTGAATGCCGAGGAGGCCGCGAAGAAACGGGCGGCAATCGAGTGTCATCAATCGCAACTGGTGTTGAGCCGGACGCGATTTTTGTCGTACGCGCGGCCGGTCGAGGAGTTTTTTCACCCCGAGTTCGAGATCGCGCGGCTCGATTCGCGCCTGCACGATTGGGGTTGCGCGATGAAGCACGCCGCGCGCGTGGTGACGCGGCGCGGATGCACGTAACAACGCTACGTGTACAGCCCGCCGCTTACGTTCAGCACCGTGCCGGTGATGTAGCCGGCTTGTTCGGAGGCGAGGAACGCGACCGCGTAGGCGATGTCGTCCGGGGTGCCGAGGCGGTGGAGGGCGATGCGGCCTTCGAGCGACTTGCGGGCATCGTCGGTCATCGCGTCGGTCATCGCGGTCCGGATGAATCCGGGTGCGATGGCGTTGACGGTCACGCTGCGCGATCCGATTTCGAGCGCGAGCGATTTCGTGAAGCCGATCAGCGCGGCTTTCGACGCCGCGTAATTCACCTGGCCGGGATTGCCGGAGAGTCCGACGATCGAGGAGATGTTGATCACGCGTCCCCAGCGCGCGCGGATCATCTTCTTCACCACTTCCTGCGTGATGTGAAACGCGGAATCGAGGTTCGTCCGCAGCACGCTCGTCCACGCCTCCGGCTTCATGCGGATGAAGAGATCGTCGTCGGTGATGCCGGCGTTGTTGACCAGGATGTCGATCGGCTGTTCTTCGATGAGCGACTTGATGCGCTCGCGGACGTCTCCGCTGATGATGTCGAGTTGTACCGCGCGGGCGTTGCCGCCGGCGTTTGTGATCGACGCCGCGACGCGCTCGACCTGCTCGAGATTGCGCGCCGCACAAAGCACCAGCGCGCCCGTTTCGGCAAGCCGCATGGCGATCGCTTCGCCGATGCCGCGCGAGGCGCCGGTGACCAGGGCAGTACGGCCGGTGAGATCGATCTTCATCGCGCGCCCTCCACAAATTTCTCGATCGACGGGACGTCGGACACATTGATCAACTCGACGGATGAATCGATGCGCTTGATCAGTCCTGTCAGCACGTTGCCTGGTCCGACTTCGACGAAGCGTTTCACGCCCATAGCGATCATCTTCTGCACGGACTCGACCCAGCGCACCGGCGACGCGACCTGGCGCACAAGCGCGTTGCGGACCGCGGTGGCGGTGCCGATCGGTGAGGCGTCGACGTTCGAGACGAGCGACATCCAGAGATCCTTGAAGTTCGCTTCTTCGAGCAGTGGCCGCAGCCGCTCCTCGGCTGGTTTCATCAGCTCGCAATGGAACGGCGCTGAGACCGGCAGCGGCAGCGCGCGGCGAACACCGTGCGCTTTGGCGACGACGATGGCGCGATCGATGGCCGCTTTCGTTCCGGCGATGACGATCTGGCCCGGCGCATTGATGTTCGCGACCGACAGCACATCGCCCTCGGCTGCTTCTTCGCAGATCGCGCGCGCTTCGTCAGCCGAGGGGCCGATGAGCGCTGCCATGCCGCCGGTGCCAGCGGGAACCGCGTCCTGCATGAAACGCCCGCGCATCCGCACGATCTGCGCGGCCTCGGCGGGCGTCAATCCGCCGACGCTGACGATCGCGCTGTATTCGCCGAGGGAGTGGCCGGCCACAACGTCGCGGCGAGTGGCGCCGCGTTCTTCGAGCACGGCGTGAATCGCCGACGAGACGGCGAGAATCGCCGGCTGCGTGTTCTCGGTGAGCTTGAGTTGCTCGTCGGGACCTTCGAAGCAGAGTTGCGAGATCGGGAATCCGAGCGCGGCGTCGATGTCCTCGAAAACGCGGCGCGCGGCGGGAAAGGCGTCGGCGACGTCCTTGCCCATGCCCGAGTACTGACTCCCCTGCCCCGGAAAAACGAACGCGGTCTCGTGCTCCATCGGCGCGGAATCATACACGGCTACAATCCGCGCGAATGACGTCCGACGCGCGCGCCAAACTCCTCCGCCAACTGCAGGGGGCGTACTCGGGGGAGCTGGCGGCCGGCTACGCGTACCGAGGTCACTGGCGCAGCGTGCGGCCGGGTCCCGATCGCGATCGGATCAAGCAGATCGAGGCGGAGGAATGGCATCACCGCGAGTTGGTCGGCGGACTGCTGCAACAACTCGGCGGAAAACCGAGCCGCATTCGCGAAGTGATCTTCTGGTGCATCGGCCGCGCGATCGGCGCGTTCTGCCTCGTCGGCGGCTGGTTCGCGCCGATGTACGGCGCGGGACGGCTCGAGCGCGGCAACATCGTCGAGTACGAAGACGCGGCGATCTTCGCGCGCGACTGCGGGCACGAAGAGATGGTCGATTGCATCCTGACGATGGCCGAGGTGGAGTGGGAACACGAGCTCTTTTTCCGCAGCAAGGTGACCGATCACTGGATGCTGCGCGTGTTCAAGGTGTGGCCCGCGCCGCCGCCGAAGGCGACGATTCGGGAGCGGTTCAGGGCTGCTGCTTCTTAACAAGCAGCCCGTTCACGGGATCGAGCTTCATCGGCGCATCGGGAAAATCGCCGATCTCGATGCCGCGCCGCGGATCGTGGAGCGGCTTCATGGCGTAGTCGATCCTCACCGGCTTCGCCGCGGTCGCCGCGTATCGATAGAGATTGCGATAGCTGCGCTGGAAGCGCTCGTAGCGCGCGTAGTTACCGATCGCGCCACAGGCCAGCGGGATGGCGAGGATCGCGATAGCCCACCAGCGCCGATCGACGGCGAACACGAAAAGCGTGAGCGTGACCGGAATGAAGTAGAGCCGCGGAACGAACATCAGATAGTGAATGAGGTCATGTCCCTGATACGAGGCGAACATCGATAGATACAGGACGACCGCCGCGCCGGCATACACGGCGAACGCGGCGCGCGCACGCCAGGTGCGCATGGCCGCGAGCGAAAAGGCGAAGACGATGTAGCCGATGATGCCCGGCGAACCCCACAGCGTTTCGCGCCAGTAGCTTTCGACCAGTCCCTTCGCGGTCGGGAGGAGCATCGACAGTTGAAATTGATGCGTGTCGGCAGCCGATCCGAACGGCACGACGAGGCTGCGTAAGCCGAAGTAGAGGATGCCGATGCCGATCGTCGGAATGGCGATCCTGATGGCGTCGCGCAGTTTGATGCGATCGATGGCGACGAGGATCAGGAGCAGCGGCAACACCATCGCCGCGGTTTCCTTGAAGAAAAATGCGACGCCGAAGACGAAACCGGCTTCGAGGAACCAGCGGCGCGTGACCAGGAGCAGTCCCCACGCGGCCAGGAGGAGCACCGAGGCGTCGAAGATGTTCGCGAACCAGCCGGCCACGACGATTGCGCCGGCGGAGAAAAGCGTGGCGAAGACGAAGAAAAAATCGCGACGGTCGTCGCGTCCCGCCCAATTCGTCACCGCGCGAATCAGCAGCGCAACCGCGCCGAGAATCGTCAACATGTTGACGATTCGCAGGAAAGGCCATGCAATGTTCGGCGGGAGGACATGAATGGTCAGCGCGGCGAAGATCGTCGGAATCGGACGCCAGAACGGCAGCGGCGTTTTCAGGATCATCGCCACGATTTGCATCGCGCTCTGATGCGCATCCCCGAAGACGACCAGAGCGCTCGTCTCGTCCCAGACGTCGGCGATGAAGAGCCGCGCCATCGCCAAAGTCCAAACGACCACGATCGCGTACGTCGCGCCGCGCCAAACGCGTTTCTCTGTGTCCTCTGTGCCTCTGTGGTTCAACGCCTGTCCAACTCGCGAACGGCAGTATCGAGCATGGAAGCAACTCGCGCCGCGGACGGACTCTCGCAATAGATCCGAATGATCGGCTCCGTCCCCGACTTGCGGAAGAGGATCCACGACTCATCGCCGAAGTTCATCTTCACGCCGTCTTTTTCTTCGCGATTCGCAAAGCCGGGACCGAATGCCGTATCGAGATCGCCGGCTTTCACGCGGTCGATCAGCCGCGCGCAGACGTCCATCGGACGATTCAGATCGCGGCGGTCGTAGTGCAGCGCGCCGAACTCGGAATCCATCGCCTCCACGATCGCAGACAGCGGCTTGCCGTAATGGCCGACGCACTCCGCGACGAGCAGTCCGGAGAGGATGCCGTCGCGCTCGGGCAGAAAATGTCCGAAGCCGATGCCGCCGCTTTCCTCGCCGCCGATGAGGATGTTGCGCGCGAGCATCAGGTCGGCCACGTACTTGAAGCCGATGGCCGTTTCTGTAAAACCGCTGCCGAGCGCGCGCGCGACCTTCTCCACGAGGCGCGACGTCGAGAATGTCTTCACGATTTCGCCGCTCAGCTTTTTCTCGCGCACGTGGTAGAGGGCGAGCAGGGCGATGATTTTCTGCGGCGAAACGAATGCGCCCTTTTCGTCGAGGATGCCGAGGCGATCGGCGTCGCCGTCGTTGCAGATGGCGAGGTCGTAGTCGCCGTTCATCGCCGCCATCGACGCGCCGAGGTTCTCGGCGATCGGCTCGGGATTCACGCCGCCGAAGGATGGATTGATCTCGCCGCGGATCGTGGCGACGTCGATGCCGAGGATGCGCGACGGGAGGCCGGAGGAAACGCCGTGGATCGGATCGTGGAGGATGCGAACGGTTTTCGCCACCGCCACCTGCGCGCGCAACGCGGCCACGTAGTCGTCGAGCAGATCTTCTTCTTCAATCGCACCGCCATCGCGCGGAGTGGATTGTCCGAGGGCGCCCGCGATCGACGCGTACATTTCGGGCAGACCCGATCCGCCGTACCACGCTTTGAATTTGAGTCCGTTGTACTTGGCGGGATTGTGGCTGGCGGTGACGACGACGCCGCCGAGGAGCTTGCGGCGCCACGCGGTGAAGGAGATCGTCTGCGACGGCGTCGGCGCATTCGAGAGGACGACGCGGAATCCATTCGCTTTCAACGTTTCGGCGACGAGCGATGCGAATTCGCGCGAGAGAAATCGCCGGTCGAATCCGACCACGAGCGCGTTGCGGTCGATGCCGTCGGGCGGCTGCAGCGTCCGCGCGGCGACGGCGATGGCGTCGCTCACGCGGCGCACGTTGTCGAACGTGAATCCATCCGCGATGACGGCACGCCAGCCGTCGGTTCCAAAGGTGATCGCCTGCGACATGCGCGCATTCTGTCATGCGCGCGTTTACCGAAAGCGATGAACCACAAAGACACAAAGGACACGAAGAACGTCTCTTTGTGATCTTTGTGCCTTTGTGGTGAAACGATTTTCACTGCTGCTTGAAGATGCCGCCCGAAAGCACCGGGCGCGCGGCGGTCGATGTGGTTGACGTCGCCGACGCGTGCACGATCGACACTCCGTTGCCGTCGCCGACGATCGTCGTGCCGTGACCGCTGACGTTGCCGATCGCGGACGGCGCCGGAACGGGCGCAGCGACCGGCACGGTCACCGTCTGCGGCGCAGGCGTGGCCGCAGGGACATTCGTATTCGCGAGCAGCAGTTGCTCGCGTGCGGCCGGCGCGATCAGCATCGGATCAGCGGCGCGCTGATCATCGACGGGACCTTCCTGCACGACGTCGACTTTGCGCGAGATCGCGGTGTTCGTCGCAGGCACCTGACTGCCGAACAGGCGGCCATACTCCCCCGCCGGCGCGTGGCGGGCCTCGTTGTAAATCGAAACCGCCGCGAAGATCACGGCCACCGACAGCATCGAGATCGCGCAGTTCCGGATCGTCAGGATGCGGCGGCGTTGACGCCGGTCGCGGATCGGGACGATGAGCAACGGCTTGCGCGGACGGGACAGCATGAGCCTGTTTACTGCGAGCGGCCTGCCATGTTGGTCGGCCGTCGGCTGTCGGCCGTCGGGTGTCGGGGTTTCTGCTCTCCCGACAGCCGAGAGCCGACAGCCGACGGCCCTTTTCCGCTACCCTAGCGCCATGTCCGGCGTGACCTTCACCGAAGTGGCCAAGCGGTACGGCGATGTCTCCGTCATCGAGCACCTCAACCTCGACGTCAAAGACCACGAGCTGATGGTCCTCGTCGGTCCCTCGGGATGCGGCAAGTCGACCGCGCTGCGCATGATCGCCGGCCTCGAAGAGGTCAGCGCCGGGACGATCTCGATCGGCGGACGCGTCGTCAACGACCTCGCGCCGAAGGATCGCGACATCGCCATGGTCTTTCAAAGCTACGCGCTCTACCCGCACATGAGCGTGCGCGAGAACCTCGAGTTCGGCCTGCGCATGCGCAAGGTGCCCGCGCCCGAGCGCGCGAAGCGCGTGGCCTCGGCCGCCGAAATCCTCGGCATGTCGCATCTCCTTGATAGAAAACCCAAAGATCTCTCCGGCGGACAACGCCAACGCGTCGCCGTCGGCCGCGCTATCGTCCGCCAGCCCGCCGTCTTCCTCTTCGACGAGCCGCTCTCGAACCTCGACGCGAAACTCCGCGTCCAGACCCGCGCCGAGATCACGAAACTCCAGGCCACCCTCGGCACGACCTCGGTCTACGTCACGCACGATCAGGTCGAAGCGATGACGATGGGCCACCGCATCACCGTCATGCGCGAAGGAAAAATCCAGCAGGTCGGCACCCCGCGCGAAGTCTACGAGTCGCCCGCAAACGCCTTCGTAGCCCAGTTCATCGGAACGCCGCCAATGAACCTGATCGCCGCGACGGTCACCAACGGCACCTTGCGAACGTCATCGTTCTCCCTACCGTTCCCGACAAAGTTCCAGGTTTCCGAAGGCCAGTCCGTCCTCCTCGGCATCCGCCCCGAACACCTCCACCACGCGACGAACGGCCCAATCACCGCAAACGTCGACGTCGTCGAACCAATCGGACACGAAACGATCGTCTACGCGAGTGCCGGCGATTCAAAACTGGTGGCGATCTTCGAACCGACGCTTACGCCGCGTGCGGGTGAGACGATTTCGATGTCGGTCGACATCGACGCGATGCATCTCTTCGATGCCGAGTCGGAGAAGAGTTTGCGCTGAACAAATGCGCGGGCGCGCCTTCGGACGCGCCCGCGCGGGTTTCCTACGCGACCCGGCTCCGCACTACGTCTGCGGCGTCGGGACCGGCTTCGGCTTGGCTACGCGTCCGAGCGCACGCTTGCCGAGTGCGCGGCGCATGTCGGCGACATGCGGAGCGAGATCGGCGGTCTCGGGACGTGCCGCCAGAACCTGCGCCATCGCGTACGTGGTCAAAGCGTTGCTACCCGCCTTGTGCCGCGCCGCAATCACGCTGTGACGGATGAAGTGCGCAAGCGCCTCCAGCTCATCCGCGAGCGGTGAATACGCCTCGGCGTAGCTCATCAGGTCGCGGGTTTGCTCCGGATCGGCGCCCCCTTTCCGGACGAGTGACTCGCTGTTCTTCACCGCTACCGCCGACAGCTCGATGAACTCCGGCGGAACCGTGGCGGCGCTGATCAGCCTCCGATTGGCTCGGGGGAATCCGGAATCAAGAGATTCGGGATCTTCTCCCTCATGGCGCGAACTTCTGCGACGCGTTCCTGCGCGGTATCGGCGTGGGACGTATGTGTATTGGTAACCGGTACTTCATTGATTGTGGACATGGTTATGTCTCCTTTCCTTTCTCAATCTCAACTGCAGTGATCAGAGCGAGCAGATTGAGACGAGCGGAGGAGCACGGCCCCGGAAAATCCGTCTTGGAGCCTCGGCGAGGGTCACACGAGCTGACCGTTGACGCCGGACATGAATGCAGAAAATGCGATTGCTCTCGATCGATAGGACCCTCGGCGACGGGAGCCGGAAGACGATCCGCTTCGGAGCGGGCCCTTCCTTCTTGAGAAGCTCGACGCGATCGAGCGGCGGCGCCATCCCGGATTTGACGTAAGCGGCAAGTCTGGCGGACGTCTCGTCCAGCCTGTTGCAGAGCAGGGAGATCTCCATCGCGGCGCCGATCCAATCCTGCAGGGCATTGGTCAGCCGTTTGAACGAGTCACCCTCGGTTTCCGGAGCATAGGCGACGCATGCGTGCGTCGCGAACATGCACCTGGTACCACGCTCCAACCGTGCCGACGCCTCGGCGAGCCGGCTCGACACGCGTTGAAGCTGGCGCGCCGCCCATCGCGGACGAACGCCGGCGAACGCCTCACATTCATTGAGCAGAAAACGCGAGAGCGCGATCAGCCTCAGGCTGGAATCGATCGCGCGATTCGTGCGCCGGAACGGACGAATCCACCGCTCGCGGCGATTCCTTCCTTCGCCATGGGAACGCACGCCACCCCGCCGCGACGTTTTCGCGTTCCTCCCCGGGACGATGCGGCTGTTTGCGTGCGTAACCATGATCGATTAGACGCTTCAGCCCGCCAAACGTTCACTATCTTCCAAAAAAAACTTGTAATCGATCCCTCGATCCTGTCAATGACAAGGCGCGCCCTGAGCGACGATAGGCCGGGGCCCGAAATGCACAGGCCCGGACGTGATCGACGACAGGTCGAGGCCTGAGCAACGACAAGGCGAGGCGTGACAACGACAGGCCGGCCCCTGAGAGACCACAGGCCGAAGCCTGACATCGACAGGCCGCAGACTGAGCGACGACAGCGGAAAGCCTGACGGCGACAGGCCGGGCCCTGACCGCGACAGGCCGAGGCCTGACGACGTCAGGCTTTTGCCTGATGTGCGGCGGCCTAGCCGCCCTGAGAACCGTAGCCCCCATCTTCAGATGGGGGTTTCCAATCCGCCGCAATCTCGTGAGCCCGTTTTAGCGGTCGAAAGAGCGCCGGCCTTCGGCCGGCGCCCTTGTGCTCGCGTCATTACTCGGTCAGATAGGCGTTGTCGATGAAGATCAGCCCGAACATCGTCCAGCGCGTGTCGCTCGTCGTCGACGTCTGCGCGTTCATCTTCACGCCGCCGCCGAAGTGGATGTGCGTGCCGCTGTCGTCGAGGCGGATGCGCTTCGATTCCGTGCGCGCCGACTGACGATCCGAGAATCCAGAGTCGGTATTGCCGCTTTTCTCCCACACGATACCGTTGCTTCCCGATTCGCCGTGGTCGTCGATTACCAGCGCCGCGCGGACCTTCACTTCCGCGGAACGGCCGCCGAACAGCGGCTTGGAGAGGCTGAGAAGGCGGCTGAGCACCTGGTTGTGTTCGAACTCCGCGCAGGCACTCTCCCCGCAAACTTTCTGCAGCGTATCGCCGAAGTTCGCGTGGAGCGTCAGCTCCCCGCCTTTCGGATTGCGAATGAGCTTCTTGCTCCGTGCGTACGAGTACTTGTTCACGTCGATGTACTGGTCCTTCGGAGCGCTCGAGGCCGCCCAAATGAGGTCGCCGGTGTAGAGCATTCCGGCGCGCGTATTCGCCGCGTCCATGAAGAAGTCGTTCCGCCCTTCTTTCAGTTCGCCAACCCATTTGATCTCATCCTTCTTGACGTGGTCCCACTCGCCGCTGAGCAGCGCGTAGCCGCCGCCGGCGCGTTCGATCGCGGTGAAGCTGCCGAAAGGAACGGTCGTCTGCGTGTCGTCCGTGCCGAGGGTGACGTTGGCTACCGAGATCTGGGGGCGGTACGGCAGCCAGGTGTCGATGGCGTACGTCCCTGCGGTCGCTGACGGCACGCGGTAGTGGTAGATCTTCCACTGGTCGCTGAAATGGATCTGGTCGTACACGCCCCGCTTCGAACCTTTCCACCAGTCGGTGCGTCCCTCCCGATTCGTGACGGTATTCGTGGCGCCGGAAGGCGTGTGCGGTTCGCCTGCGATCAAGAGACGTCCATCGAACCGATCTCCCATGGTGATGACGCGGCCGCGGATGCCGAGGCTTTCACCGGCGTTGCCGGCGGTAAAGAGGTCGACGCGCCGGAAAAGCGGTTCGGCGGCAGGGATGATGAAGTTGGCCTGCCGCGCGTGCGAGTTGCTGGCGGCGAGCACCTGGTACTCGAGGCCCGCGTTCAGCTCGTTGAGTTGCGCGCGCACGTGATCGGCGAAGGTGGCGCGGTACTCCATCGCGGTATGCGGCAACTCATGAAACGACTTGCATCGCGCGGTGGCCTGCTCCGCGGTGATCTTTCCCGCCGCCCCCTCGGTCGTGGCCACCTCGCAGTCCGACTGCAGCGTTTCCGCGGCCCAGACGTAGAGGACGTAACCCTTGCGCTGGTCGGCCAGGAGGCCGTCGACGGTCGACTCGAGATAGACGTACGCCGGCTCGAGGCCGTGCGCCGGATCGTTCTTGATCTGCTCGAAGGCCCGCCTGGCGTACGCGCGCAGCAACGGCTCCTTTCCGCCGACCTGCGAGCGGACCAGTTGGTCGTTGATGACGCCGAGGAGGTTTTCCATCCGGTCTTTGAAAATGACCTGGCGCGCGAAGCTGCGCATCCGCTCGGGATCGAGTGATGTCGGCTGCGTGCTCCCCTCTACGGGATTCCGGAACATGCGCGCGAACTGCTCGTCGTACACCGTGCGGATGTGCGAGATGTTCTTGCCGATCGTCGTTTCCGGCCCGACCTCGTCAAGCTTGAGCAGGATGAGCTTGTTCAGGTCATAGATCTGCCTCTGTTGTTCCTGGATCTGGGCGATCCCGGTCTCGATGTTGGCCAGGCTGCTGCGGATCTTGGCCATGTTGTGGAGCATCCGATCCTTGAACTCTTTCTCCTTCTCGTCGCCGGCCAGCGTAGCGAAGAGGCCGCAGTACCACGAGTCGTCGGATTTGTAGTCGAGGTCCTTGGCTCTGCAGTTGGTGTTGTAACCCATGCTAGCCAGTTGGCCGACATACTTCTCCAGCCCAAACTTCAGCCCGGCCGCAAATTTTTCATCCGCTTTTTCCGCTTTTTCGTCCGCGATCGCGGGCGCGGCCGAAGCGAGGACCAAACAGATCGCGAGAATGGACACAAAACTTCTCTTCCTGGACATGAGCTCTCTCCTTCTCCGTCGTTGGAATGCAGATTGTGGGGACCGGAACGGTTTTCCAATTATGCCGACTGTGAGCCTGCTGAACAACGATACGTCGGGCTCATCAGGCTATGCAGTGCGCGTGGTTGGGTGCGAGCTGTAAGCTCTGCCACGCGCACTCCATATGTTGAAATTACTGCGCCGGCACGAATGTCGGGTCTTGCGTTTTCTGGTCGATGACTGATCCGTAGGCGGTGACTTTTCCTTGTCCGTCGATGACGCGGACGCTGATTCGCGCGTTGTAGACGTTGCCGAGTCCGAGGCTGCTGATGATGGAGAACTGGCGGTATTCGAAGGCGGCTAGCGGGATTTGGACTTTCGGGGCGACCTTGGAGTCCGGGAGGATGACGGTTACCTCGGCGGTCGCGGGTTTGCCGGTTACCTCGGCGAGGCCGAGGTTGGTGCGGTAGCGGGGGGAGTCTTCCATCTGCAGGAGTTGGAGGGAGCGGTCGCCGTTGCCGACGGCGTCCGCGGGCGTCACGGCTTGCAGGAACTGGCCGAGGGTGCCGGCGGCGGTGTCGTCGAAGGTGCGGGCGGTGACGATGAGCGGCACGGTCGTGGCGGTCGTTACGTGGAGGGCACCGCCGGTGTTCGTCAGATTGAACGTCGAGTGGACGACGTCGTCGAGTGCTTTCACCTCGCCGGGTTGGATGGTGGCCGTTTGCGACACGCTGGCCGAGGGATTTCCGGTCGGGTAGAGCGTCAGGGTCGTCGTCTGCGGCGACGGGCTGCTGTTGAAGATGCGGACGTCGCTGCGCCACGTGGCGCCGGTGTCGAGGCTGGCCACGCCGGGGATCACGAAACGGGAGGCTCCGGGGCCGTTGAGCGGGACGCCGGAGACGAGGAGCGGATCGGTGGTGCGGTTGTCGATGACCGAGGCGTAGGCGGTGACCTTGCCGTCGCCGCTGACGGCTGCGACTTCGATGTGGCCGTTGGTCAGCGTGAGGCCGGCGTTGCCGAGGAAGCCGTTGAGCTGGCGCTGTTCGCCGGCGGCGAGCGTGAGCGGGACGTCGAGCACTTTGTTGCCGGCGCCGTTGAAGACGCTGACGAGGACGGAGGCGGACTTGCCGGTCGCTTCGACCAGGCCGAGGTTCGTGTGGAACGTGTCGGTCTGGGCGATCTGCTGGAGCGCGAGGATCGTCGACGTCGATCCGGCAGCCCTGCTGATGAAATTGGCGATCGGCACGGCCGGGATGAACTGGCCGAGCGTGCCGAGGGCGGAGGTGTTGAACGTGCGGCTCGAGGCGACCGTGGCTTTCGACACGCTGAGGTCAGGCTTGCCCGTGGCATCGAGCGGCTGCACGGTCAGGACGCCGTTGGAGGCGTCGTTCATCGCGCCGATGCCGAACCAGTTGCGGACGATGTCGTCGAAGGCGACCGTTCCGCCGGCGTCGATGCCGACCGTCGTCTGCTTCACGGCGAGCGACGTCGCGCTGCCGGAGCTGAAGGTGAGCTGGACCTTCTTCGACGCAGACGCGACGTTGGCGATGCGGATGTCGCTCTGCCACTGCGAGCTGAAGCCGGGCAAATGACCGACGGAGGGGATGACCACCGCCGTCGCCGCGGGGCCGGTGAGCGTGCCGGGGCTGACCGGCGAGGTGAGGCTGATCGAGATCGGGATGGACGTCTTCGGCGCGACGTCGAGCGCCTGCTTGCCGCTCACGCCGCTCGAGCCGTAGACGATGATGACCGTGCCGGTCCAGGTGCCGTCCGACAGCGAGCTCGGATCGGCGGAGATGGTGAAGTTGAGGCCTTCGGGCGGCATGATCCCGTTCGACGGCGTGACGCTCAGCCACGGCTTGTCGACGGTGGCGATGAACGACGTGGTGATGTTCGGCAGACCCGGGACGTGAATCGGGAACGTGACCGGCGTCTTGCTGCCGGCGGGCACGGGGATGTTGATGTTGAGCGTGCCGAGCGGCGGCGTGGGGATGATGACGATCGGAGCGGAGGCGGAGTACGAACCAATCGTCGCGTTGCAACCGCCCAGAGCACGCACGCGGTAGAAGAAGGTGGTGGGGACATTCACGTTCTTGGTGAACGGCTGCGATGTGCCGGGCACTGCGATCGTGAAGGGATCGCTGAACACGGCATCCGCCGACTCCTGCAGTTCATACAGCGTAGTCCCCTCGGTTGGGGTCCACTCTACGGTGTACGTCTGGCCGGTGGTGGTGACGCCGACGACGCTCGGCACGGGTACGCCGGTCGCGTTGCAGACGGAGAAGGACGCCGAGGTGCTCGTGGCCTGACAGCCGTTCGGACCGTTGGCCTGCACGCTCCAGGTGTACGTGCCGTTGGGGAGGCTCTGCGTCGTGGAGTTGGTGTTCGTCGAAATGGTCTGCGTCGTGTTGCCGGTGGTGATGGAAACGATGTAGGTCGCGCCAGGAATGCTGGTCCAGGTGAAGGCGATCGGCGAACCGACGGTTCCGGAAATCGGCGCGTTGAGAGTCGGCGCCTGCGGACACGTTGCCGGCTTGACGATCTTGACCGTCGACGACGAGGAGTTGTTGCCCGGCACGGGATCACTGGCCGAGCTGCTTACCGTCGACGTGTTGACGATCGTGCCGGTGTCGGCGGTGACGCGGTAGCGGCTGGTCACGGAAATCTGCGAGTTGGTCGCGAGCGAGGGGATGACGCACGGATACGGCGTCGTGCAGCCGCCGGAGTTGCTGACGAAGACGAGGTTCGACGGCGTCGGATCGGAGATGACGACGTTGGTGGCGGTGCCCGGTCCGTTGTTCGTGACGATCACGGCGAAGTCGATGACGTCATTGAACGCGGCCTGCGCGGGGCCGGCTTTCAGCACGCTGAGATCGGCGACGCCGGTTCCGGAGACAGGCGTCACGGCTGTGGCGCTGTTGTTGGCGAGATTCGATTCACTGGATGACGTGCTGACGGTGGCGGTGTTCGTGACCGACGGCGATGCGAAGCCGGGCGGCACGTTGAAGACGGCGGTGATGCTCACCGAGCCGCCGGGATTGATCGTGCCGACGGCGCATGGGAAGGCGCTGCAGCCGCCGCCGCTGACGGAAACCGGCGTGAGGCCGGCCGGAGTCGGATCGGAGACGAAGGTGTTCGCCGCGGCAAGCGCACCCGTGTTGGTGACGTTGATCGTGTAGGTGATGTTCGATCCGAGCGCGACGGACGCCGGACCGGTTTTCGTGATGCCGAGGTCCGCCTGCGAGGCGACAGTGGTCGAAGCGGTTGCGGAGTTGTTGCCCGAGTTCGGATCGCTGGCCGAGGTGACCGTGGCGGTGTTGAGGATATC
>Ga0207677_10000134_pt1 | contig 60795 bp, 85 predicted proteins | sample KBSMisM42_FD_184311 | JGI IMG/M metagenome (GOLD analysis project Ga0207677, IMG submission 184311) | Miscanthus rhizosphere microbial communities from Kellogg Biological Station, Michigan, USA - KBS Miscanthus M4-2 (SPAdes) (version 2) | ecosystem: Host-associated > Plants > Roots >...
CGAATCCGGTCGTTTTGCGCTTTGACCGAATCCAGTTCGTTCTCCAATTGCTCGGGATAAGAGCCGCCGTTGTCTTGGAACCATTGCAGGCGCTCCCGCAATCTCTGGTTCTCCTGCGTGAGCGCGGCGTGTTCTTTTGCCAGGATGTTATAGTGCGCCATGTCCGCAGCGCAGCTCTTTTCCCATTCGTCGCGCTCGTCCTTTACGCGAGCAAGTTCTTCGTCGGTGTTCATAACGTGCGCGTGTCCAGATGCCATCCGATCAGGAACGTGACCCGCTTTCGTTGCCGCGAGTAAAACGCCGGACGCGGATCAATGATTCGCGCCAAAATCATCGGGTCGCCCTTAGCGCGTGAGTTGTCTGGCAGAATTCCGAACTCGTCGAAAATGTTCAGCGCCATCGCCCGCGAAGTCGCAGTCATGATCTGCGGCTTGGCCATGATGACCGGGAAATCAATTTCCTCGTTGATGCTGTCGGCGGTCCATTTCTCAACTGCGTTTCCTTTGCCATCGTCGTCAATGATTTTTTTCACAAACGGCGCTGGATTAACCCATTTACCTTCGCCTTCTGGCAGTGCTTTTGCTTCGACATCTGGAATCTGAGATTGGTAACTGACCAGATTCCACGGCACAGATTTCCGATCAGTCCGCACCGTGAACAATTGCAACGGCATGTTCGGAATGATCGTATATCCAGCTTCGAGCGCGGAGAGCATCTTCGCGTAGAACTCGGCGCGCTTGCGGAACAGATCGGCGGCGCGTTTGAACGGGCCGCTTTTCCATTTATTCTTGATTGCGTGCTCAAGGTTTTCCTCACTCTCGGCCTGCTCGCGTTCCATCAGCGCGATCTTGCGCTTGCACCAGTCGATCAGCGCGTTTTGGCAGAGTTGGAATTCTTCAGGGATGATGGCGGTCAACTCGACGTTTCCGCCTTCGGTTTGCTGGACCGCTGGAAGTGTTTCAGTATCGCTCATAAAAAGATTTCGTCGCATGGAAATCCGAGTTAAACTGAATTCAATCTAGCAAATTCACCGAAATAAGCACAAGCAGCATGGTTGTAAGACACAGCAGCATCTATTTCTGAGGCGTAATATCCGAGATGGAATTTATGACCCATAAAAGCAATGCTTGCCCCCCACGACTTATTCGCCTTGTGAAAACATACTCCCTTGTAAGTGTTGTTGGACCCCGAGTGTTTGCGTCTGTTGGAAGTGTTTTGAGCATTCGTTGCTGGTCTTAGATTGGATTTTTGATTATCCAGTCCGTTACCGTCGCGATGGTCTAATCTGGCATGGCCGGGAATGATAAGCTGATGCATTCTGGTAACTTTTTTCATTTGGCCACGGCTTCCGAGATACGATCCGGCATACCAGTTAAATCCATCCCATATCGCGTGCCACTTGAACTGAATCACGCGCTCAAAATCCTCATCATCCACGAGCGCCACCTTGCCTTGAGTGAGTGGAATTTCTTTCATAAAAATCGTTTTGCCGCTTTGTGAAAGTTGATCCAGAGGATAACGGCCTTGCGGCCACGGCAAAACGAAAATTCTCGGCAATCAACTTTCACGCGCTAAGAAAACTCTATTCCACGCGTCCCGTCAAGCGCATAGTTTCTCGCGAACAACTCTGACTTAAAGCGGTAAAGCCGCGCCATGCGGTCGCAGCACTCGACCAGAAGCGCCTCCACCTTGGGCGGTAGCTCGCGCCAAAACCCCTGGTTGTGCCGCCCCGAATTCAGTCGCGTGAATTCGGCGCGGGCTTGGGCGATCTCTCTATCCAGACTCTCGATGCTCACCCGCCCGCCTTTCTGCGCTCGGACTTGTAAAGAGCGCACCATTCGCGATAGCCAGTTGGAACGGCATCATCATCTTGGAAGCTCATTATCGGCCTCGTAAGCAAAACTTCGTTCGGGCGCGATGGATCGAGCGCCATCATTGCTATGATGTGCGGAAAATCCTCAATCCGCCGCGTGATTTTGCGCGGGCGCGTCATGGCTTCTTCATCGGCAACTTGCCTTCCGTGACCTGCTTGCTAAGGCATTTGAACATCTCTGTGATGGCCCACTTGGTCCGCGCGGGCATCTTGCGCCATTGTCGGCGTGAGATTGTGAAGTATGGACTGCGCTTTCGTTTCATGGCTCGTCGTGCCGGTGCGAGCGGCCTGTGCCTGAGCTTGATCCACTGGGGTCCGGGGCGTACACGTCAGCGTGGAAGCCGCCGCAACCTCCCGGCTCGGTGCATTGCCACACGCGCTTGATCTGGCAACTCGGACCATTTTTGGCCAACCACAGCATCAGTTCAGGCAAAGTCTTCAGGCTCGGCAAAAACGCTACAGGACAGATCGGCGGCGATTGCGGCCATACGGGGTTTAAGATTAGCGCCATAGGGTTTGAGCGAGTAGGGTTTCGATCATGTCACGAGTTCCGCCATTCCGAATGAATTCGCGCACATCTTTTGCGGGTAAAGTTATCACGGCGCAAGGCAATCCGATTTCACCGGCCAGCCGTTCAGCGCCGTTAATTCCAGGCGCGTCGTTGTCGGACAGAATCACCGCCCGTCGCACACCTCGATTTCGGAACAGCGTTTTGAGTTGATCGTTGCCGCAGCAACATGACGGCCTGCCGACCGCCCAAAGTCCGAGTGTGAGCGCGGCAGCGGTGTCGGTCGGTCCTTCGCAAATGAATGCTGTCTTTTCCGGTTTGCGCGATGAGACGAACAGTCCTTGCTTCGATCCTTTCACGGCCCATTTCCTGCCTTCGTGATTTCGCAGTCGAATGCCGATAGTATTGTCTCTGCCATCGGTCATCGGGAATGCCCAAGCCAGATTCGATTTGGACCACGCACAGCCGAGATTGTAGAGCGACGTATGATCCACGCCAAGTTCCTCGGCGAAATGCGTCACAGCTAAAGGCAGCGTGTCGAGTTGCCAGAATTGCATCAGGTTCCCGAAGTTCGGAGTCTCTGCCGGTTCCCATTGCTGGACTGGCTCGGTTTTTTTCACGTCGCCATTGATCGTATGGAACCAACCGCCGTTCCTGCATGGCCGTGCGCTGGCAACGCGCATACAGCAAATCCATTTCTCGCCAATACAGCACCAGTCAGGTTTGCCGCAGATCGGGCATTTCTCTTTGCGCGAGACGTGAATCCACTTCGTCATGCTTCAGCAGGCTGTTGCATCGGTCGCTTCCAGTGATTCGCAATGCAAGCGTCGATGAGCTTTTTCGCTTCCCACTTTTTCACGCCTTCAAGTTCTTCCGGGGAATATCCGGCACGTATCAAAACCCGGCGTTGCGGTTCCGACATGGAGAATTTTGCGTTTAAGAATTGTACGCCTTGTTCGGTCGTCATGCTGTCTGGGTCGCCGCCGTAACGCACGATCAACTGGCGTTGCTTTGTGCTCAATGGATGGCGTTGTTTGAAATTTCGCCATTTCTCCGCGTTCCTGTGAATGACAGCAAACGGGTCAACATAGGTCATCCCGATTTCGGCTTTTGCCGTGAGATTCGCCCGTTGCGATGCCAGTAGTTTCTTTCGTTCTTCAATCTCACGACGCAGAGCGGCCTCCGCTTCAAGCATCGCTTCTGTTACGTTGATCGCGGTACCGGATTCCGCGATGGCTTTTATAGCTCGTTCCCGAGCTTCTTCGCTGATTTTACCACCCAAAATATCAGCGGTCGTGATGAGTTTGTGTCGCCCGCTGTTGCCGACAAAATCGAGCACCAATAATTTCGGTTTCGTGCTTTTTAAGATGGCGTCTTTTCTGTCTTCGCTCGCAATCAATCCTTCATGGAGAACTCCGGGCAACGCACGCATTCCTCGCCCGATCATCTGTGCGTACAGACTCCGACTCAATGTGGGCCGAGCCATCACCACAACTTCAATGCCGGGATTGTCGTAGCCTTCAGTCAATACCATGCAATTGACCATGATCTGAATTTCGCCATTGGCGAATCGGTCCAGTTTCTCCTTCCGATCTTTCTTCGGCGTTCCGTCGTAAATCCAGTCCGCGCTGTTTGGTTTGTGCCGGTTGAATATTTCAGCCATTCGTTCGGCCTGATTCACGTTTACGCAAAATACAATCGCGCGTTTGTTCCCGACTACTTCAACGCTCGCCGCGCCGATGCCAAGAAGGTTGCGTTCCTCTCTCATCACGGCTTCCAAATCCGCCCCGTTTAATTCTCCTGCGGTAACGCGACAGTGCGAGAAATCAAGGCTCTTGATCTTGACCATCTGTTGTTCGATTGGCACCAGCCAGCCGTCGTCAATTAAACTGTTGATCTCGATGTTGAACGCGACCGAATCCATGATCTGACTTAGCGCCTCGCCATCGGCTCGGTCGGCAGTTGCGGTAAGTCCGAGCACTTTCAGATTCGGATTTTGAAGGAAATGCGTGAGTGTTCGCTTGAAGGCTTCGGCGCAGTAATGATGAACCTCGTCGATGATGAGACAGGCGAAATCCCAGGGATTGAATCGTTTCAGGCGCTTGTCTTGACTTGCAAAAAGTGTCTGTGGTGTTGCGACAATGACGCGGGATTCTCCCCAAAGACTGCCGCTCGCATAAAGCATTCCTTGTTCAATTTCAGCTTCTATACCGAATGCCGCCAGTCGATCCTTTGCCTGTGCAATTAGTTCGGTGCGATGCGCCAAAAAAATTACGCGCCCAGGCAAAAGGCGTTTGATTATTTCGCAGGCGATGTTCGTTTTTCCTGAGCCGGTCGGCGCTACTCCAAGAGTTCGAGGCACCGTTTTCCACTGCTCGAACACCGCGTTTACGGCTTCAAGCTGATAAGGACGAGGTTGCATATTGCTTTCGGATTAGATTTCGCAAATCGTTCCCGACTGTCGGGCCTTCCCAGTACGACTTTGAAATGAACCCGCGATGATGGCACATGGCACATTTCTCTGGTAGTTTTCCTTGGCAAGTGGGGCACACCGCATATGGCAGCATGTGACCGATTGAGAAATGCAGCGATTCAGCGTCAGAAATGGCCCCTTGCGGAATCTCCACAAAGAGTGGGTTTTTATCCTTTCTCGCCTGTTCCAGAATGCACTTCACCTTACTGATCGTGGACCTTAGTTCAGTCGCTTGGTTGTGAGCCTCGTTCCAGTCGGCAACTATGTTTTCTGGAATTGGACGTCCAACTTTGTCGAGCTGGATTGCCGTTTCTTTTGGCGGACCGTTTTTGCTTTCCGGGGTCGCCCTCCCAACATCTCCAATATGATCCGAGATGGACCGAAAATTAGGTCGTTTGTTGATTCCCGAATTCGTGGTTTTTTCATGTGTAAGTGGTTCATTTTGCGTGGTCGTTATTTCAAGCCTTGCAATTTTGGAAAAGACGTTTTCGGCATCGGAAAGAGTCTTAATTTCATTGAGATTTAATTCTGATCGGCGCTCCCATACCGCCATGTAACGTTTCGCAGTATTGAAGCTCGCACCGACCGCTTGGAGAACGCCATCCCAATCACCATGCTTGGTATTGGCCTTGATCTTAGTGAACAGTTCGCCAGCCTTGATGCACTTAGCAAAACTGTTTCTAAGGTCGCTGGTAATTTCGCTCAGGATTTTTCGTAGGGAACGAATGTCGGCGGATTCGATGGCTGGTTTCATGGCGGGATTGCGAAGGAAGAAATGCGCTCGGCTTGAAACACCCTTCGGCGGAAGGATTTGCTTGCAGGGCTGCGTAAAACGCAACCGAGCGCAAGATTAGTTTATTGAATCGCATGGACTTTGCAAGCACACCAGCGTTTCAAACTGGTAACGAAAACTGCGACCAAAACTCTACCGAACCGGCGCTCGCGGCGCAAGGGTTTTCTGCGGGAAAATCAGGGCGCTTCAGGCGGCTCGGTCGGCGAGCATTCTCTGGATTTCGTGTCCAGTGCGATTATCCGCCAAACCATCAACGCCCCGAAATCAGCGACCCGGCGCATGTCGCGGGCAACGCCTGAGCCGGGGCCGCTAAAGCGAATGCGAGCACGTCGAAGGGATCGCTAGACGTTGCCCACTCCGGCCCGCATAAGCAGGCTCGTCGTGCTCGCTAAAGTTATATCCACGAGCCATCCGCAAGGTGTCTTCGACCGTTGGCGTCCATTCCACATCACCTCCGATCATTGGATTGGCGTCTCGCGGGCAAAAGCCCAAGCCGGGGGTGCTAAAGGAGCCTCTGCCGGGAATTGAACCCGGTGCGGTACGTGCCCACGTCGCCGTAGCGTTGGTGTCGTCCAGACCGGCCCGTGATGGACCGCGCCGGAATCGAACCGGCTCGCATCAGAGGCAAAATCATTCGCCATCGGCGGCGTCCGCTACGATAGACCGAATCTACCGACGACCGCGCTCACGAACTTGCCCGCGTTGGCGAAGCTCACGCACCCGACCAGCATGGGCCGCAGGCCGGTCAGCGTCGCTTGCCAACGCTCCGGTGGCCAGTCGCGCTCGACAGTACACCAGGCCACGGACACGCGCGTGCGGGTCAAAAGCAGCGCGTGGACGGCTCCGGTGAGGTCGTGGTTGGTCATGAGATTCGTTTCCAGAGATATTCGTCGCGCCAAATGCCATCAGCGGAGCGCATTCGAGTGCAGACGCGCTCAAAAATACTCGATTCTCGTGGTTGGATACGAAATTCTATGAACCGAACTCCATGCGTTCCATTGGCGAATTCTGCTCCTTGCATTTTGCTCTCTGGCACCGCATCGCCAATCTCGCAATCCTGCCAGCGTTCGCGCATCGCATGGTCCCCGAGTCGGCCAATGACGCGGGCTTGTTGGTTCTCCATCCAAGCGTAGGCCATTTGGTCTGGCCCGTGCGCCAAATCCACACCCGCATACCGAACCATGCCAGTGTATCTCATAGATGGATTGTCACGAAATGACCGATTCGAGTTGTGTCTGCCGTAACCTTCCTTCATCTGAGTCGCGAGGTTTCGCGCGAACTCAAGGTCTTTGCACAGGTGGCAATCTACGACTGGCGTTTCTTCGCTCATGCTAAGGTTTTTCGCGGTTGCCCAGGCGATTCAGCCCGGCGAATGCGGGTTTGTAACACCGATGCTGCGACCAACGGGTTGAGATCAATCCATCGGTCTATTGGATTTACCATGTCGCATTGCCGCGAAAAGAGCATTCGTTCGCGGCTTCGCAGGAGAGTCAGCCCGGGGAGGCTGTATTCTTGGGAGAATAAAACGAAGCCGCGAACGAATGGTCCCAAGAACGACGCGACTCTAAGAATTCTCTGGCAAAACGCAAGCACTATTGTATCGTGGCGCTGCTCCGAAGTTGGTGCATTGTCCTATGGTTAGCCGCTCGCGTGTCTGCGCGGGCGGCTGTTTTATTCACGCTTGCTCTTTCCATTCGATGACTTGGAATGTTCCAAAGGGCATTAAAGAAGTTCCCAATTCGCACTAAAGAATTGGGGGTTTTGTGCCTTGCCTCGCATTGCCTCGCAGCGCATCGCCTCGCCCGGCAGGGCCGTGAACATCGGGCACTAATCCGATGTGCGTATGAAAACAAATTGCAGCGCCTACGTCAATCCTTTTTATCTGTCGCAGTGGCTTTGCGTTTGACCGCTTCAACTTCGGCGTCGGTTTTGGCTTTTATGGCGTCCGCTTCCGCCTTTGCTTCTACTGTGCGAGCATGAGCTTCCACGGTTGTTTGAACTCCATGCTCATACATGTCGCCCGCAAGTTTCACGCGTTCGTGTTGCTGCTTTTGTAGAAACTGCTCTTGCTTGGTTTTCAGTTTCAATTGATCTGCCGCTTGTTTTGCCGCCAGCTTTTGTTGCGTGAGCGCGTTCGCGGCCATAATTTTTTGTTGGGTCTCTGGATCGAGATGCCCATTTTGATTTTGCGCGGCTTCGGCTTGCCTCTCGGCCATCGCTTTTACCTGATTTCCTATTTTACCTAAAGCATCGCCGTATGCTTTGACTCTGGACTGTTCGCTTTCATCCTGAGCAAGCAACTGGATATGCTGTTGCACGTAAGCGCCAGCGTTGGTCAAACCAATCACGTCCTGCGGAGTGCCCACGCCGCCGCTCTGCATGATCTGCTGCACTTTCATCATCATCATCCGAAGAATCGTCTCGATAACTTCACGGTGCGAGTCGCCTTCGCGGACAGGCATTGGCTGTCCGGTCATTAACGTACCCCAAGTCTGAGCGGTCTCGAAAACCGTGTCTGTGATTTTGTTCGGCTTCAATGGCGCGTAGCGATTTGCTCTACCTGGATCGTCAGTGAGAGCCAGCACATAATCGTGGAGCACCGCTGCCTGACTCGATGGGTCCATGAATTGACGCACGCTCATCAACTGTTGCGCTTGCGAAATCTCTAACATCTTGTTCCCGCCCCCGAGCGTCATTTCTGCCTTCACCTCCCAACGGTTGCTGTCTAGCCATTTCTCGGGGACGCCTTGTTCGGTACATGCCTTCTGAAACGATTTCGCGTCTTTGTCCCGTGTCTGCTTCAAGCAAAACCGCCGACAAATTTCCGCATATTCCCATTCGACCTGCGTGTAGATATTCGTCAGGAGCGTGGACATCAATGCGCTCGTCTGCGCCAAAATCGCTTGCACTTCAAACTTGGTTCGTTCCTTTTCGGTGCCGCTATCCACTTCCTGCGTATAGGTGGATGCGCTCTCTCCGATGTGCTGCTTCATTATGGCAAACAGCATTTCCGTCAGGCCAGGATCAATCTGATAACGTTCCTCGCGTTTCACGAAACTCACGCCATCCGGCAGCAACCCGTAACGCAATCCGAAGTGGATTTTATCAACCGCCGCTTTGTCCGCTGGGTCTTGGACTCTGAGCAGAAGCATGTAATCTTCGTGAACCTTCTGGACAAACCTGCACAGGGTCATGTCGCTGACTTGGCACAGATCAAATAACAGAAAGCCGAGCGACCGCACTGAGTGATAAAAGAACGGTGAACGCGGGTTGCCATCGCCGTACTGCACCTGCAAAATCTTTTCGAGCGTATCCGATCTGGGCTTTTTGCCTTCGTAAATGAATTGCAGTGGATCACTTAACGCGCCTTGCGCCAAACCATAATCTTGATCCAACACAATCTTCAGGAACCACTCTCCCGTTTTGTCATCTTGCTCGTACCAGTCCCAAAAACACAGCTTCGGCACGATGTCGCTTTCGAACAGCGTGGCATTTTGTTTCAATAGTTCTGCCGCACGCTCCGGGGTCGCTATCCAATCCCAATTCTGCGTCGTGGTTAGCTGGTTTTTGATCGCTTGCAGCAGATTTTGAACTGCCTTCTTGTTCCAGCCGGGGTCCATGTTGTCGCCCTTGGCAAGCGTCTTTTTCCAAAGCTGGTAATACGTCATCTGTCGGCGCACGGCGAAGTGCGGCATGTCCAAACTGCACTGTGTATCTGTGGGAATCAGCAGGTCTTCGATGGCGATGTAATAAGGCTCCCACTTTTCTTGGTCCTCCCACATTTTTGGCCCGATGCCGTTCAACATGACGCCCGCGCCGGTCTCTCGTATCGTCTGAAAGTACGACCGGCTGCGCTTCATGCGCTTGTTGATTTCCTTTGTGATGATATTGGACCATTCAAGCCCTCGGTCGGCTGGCGCATCATCCAAACTCACATGGAAAAACTTGGCTGGCTTCAATAGCGCGTTCTCGTATTGCCTGCGAGCCGCCGCCAGCAGGTTCGTGCCTGATTTCGACGAGAAGCTAACGTCGATTTTGTTTTCGGACATCTGCGCTGGTGTGAACGGCGGATTGCCGTTGAACAAATTCAGGATGATGACGCGATTGGCTCCGCGTATTTCTTCCGCCCGCTTCAAATTCTGGATGACATCGGTGACGTGTTGAGCCGGGGTCTGTTCGTTCATAGGTCTAGAAGCTGCTGTTCGCCTCGATAAGCTGCCCATTCGATTAACGATTTGGCACCTTTGCTGCGATTGCAGGTCTCGCAGGCAACACACAGATTTTCAACCGCGTGCAAACCACCTTTGGCAAGCGCGACGATATGGTCGATGTGGATGGATTTTGTAGAAACTCGTTTTTGGCAATAATAACATGTGGCAAACGGTTTTGATTTTACGCCCTTCACGAAAGCCACAATTCCTCGCATGTTGATTGTGGCAGCTTTTTTCAGCGCGTTCCGTTTTTGCACACGGGCAAAGCTCTCTACCTTGTGCTGCTTGTAATAGGCAAGATTTCGCTCGCGAAGCTTTTTTCGGTTGGCTTCTCTATAGAGGCGTCTTTGCGCTTGCCGTTTTTGTTTATATTGCGCCAATTTGTTCGGGTCTGCTTTTATACGGCTATGAGCCAAAGCCGACTGTTGCTTCGCGTACTCTTGGTGCGCTTTGTAATAGGCGGCACCGCGTTGAAGCCTGCATTCTCGATGCTTTATGTGGTATTCGGCATCGTAACGGCGTTGTTTCTCGATGACTTCTGCTTTTTGGGCTTCGGTCATGGCCTCCCACCGACGGCGACGATACTCCATCTTTCTTTGGCTCTGTTGCGTGGCGCTCATACAAGTGCCATCGGCTCTCGCTGTTTCTTCTGCCAATTCGGGTTGCCGCGTCGTTTGGGCGGTTCGGCGGGCGCTTCGATCTTCGGAGCTTCCGCGACGAACGGCTTGGGCGCAGGTTTGATCGCCTCGACCGCCAGGGCTTCCTTGAAGCCCATTCGCACGCGCCAGAGCGCGAGGAAATCTTCGATGGCTTTGACGCGGTGGAACAGCACTGCGTCCTTTTTGATGAAATCCACCGTCACGGCGTTCGGCGGGTCCGCTTCGGTGCGTTGCGGCACGAACAGCGGTGGGGTGTTGTAATCCGGACCCCAATGTGAGTGGATCAGGTTCGTGTGGTGCGCTCGTGGCACGAGGAATTCCGCCGCGATCATGTCGTAAGCCCGCACCGTGCTCTGGAACTGCGCCACGCCCATCTTCGCCGGCTTCACCGGCCCGGTGAATCGCGCATCCTTCCATAACTCGCCCAATCGCACGTAAGCGTTCTGCGGATACACGGCAATCGCGGACAGATATTTCTTCGGCAAGCCTTCCGCCGCCGATTCGTTGTCCATCAGCGATCCCATGAATGGCTTCGGCGATTTCGCGTATTCGTCGGCGAGCGCATTCAGCCAGTCCGCACGCAACGGCACGCTATCTGGCTCGACAAGTACCCAGGGCAATTTACAAAGCTCGTAAACCTGTCGGGCGACGGCCCGGAAGGTCAAATTCGCAGCGAGCGGCCAGCCTTTCACGCCGACGTTTATCGACATGGCGCGGACATTGTGAAACGCCGGTTTCGCAATCTCCATCATGGCTTTGATGCGTTCTTGAGGTATCTCGTTGTCTGCGCCGATCAAAAGACTGTGGTCTCGGACGGGGCCAAGCTCTAAGATCCATTTCACGAGGATTTCAGCTTGGTCAACATCGCCAGGGTGCGTGGGGAGAGTTACGAGGATTGGTGTGCTCATGTAGTTTGGGTTTGTTGTTCGGCAAGTAGCCAGCAATATGGCGGGAAGGAATTCAAAGTTTCTTGGTCAGTACGTTCCAAAATTGTCGCCAACGGCACGTGTACCTTGACGGGTAATGGGCACCGGCACACACGGCAAGCGTGCAATCGTTCCTCGCCTTCGACGCGCAGCTTCAGGTGTTCCTTCGCATTCATTTGCTCGGCTATCGCACGTACAGCGTCCGCCGTCAGCCGCAACAGGCTGTGCCCGTCCTGATTCTCGGGGCATTCCAGACACACGTTGGCGCGTCGCTGCGCTATCTCGATGGGGACAGGCTTCGCATGATCTCCAAGCCAATCAATCAACACGCGACCTCCGACCGCCGCATGTCGAACAGCGTTTGACAGGCGGGCGATTGCTGGCCGAATTCCTTTTTTTTTATCGCCAATGCACCAACTCGGGTCATTATGCAGACGGACGCAGGTGGCTTCCTCGATGTCGTGAAGTGCTTCTTTGGGTGTCGCTCTTGGTAGCCCGTTGCCGGCCCGGAAATCAGCGATGTTTCTTGCGAGTTCCCATACGAGGCCCATAGATGCCCATGACTTCACGGTGCCATCAGCGAGCGTCTGCTGAAATCTCCAGCCGCCAGGCGGGACGGTACTCAATGAGCGCAATGGCATCGGTGCTTTATCCGCTCAATCCGCCGATGGGTCAAGCGGCGGTTTTCAACCGCATGGACTGAATCAGCTTGTAATGCTTGGCGTTCAGGTCCGCGAGCCAGGATTTTCCTGCGCCTTCAGTGAACTTGTCTGCGCCGAGTTTGGCGATCTGGAGACCGCGTTGGCGAGCGCCTTCCACCGCTGTCGCCAGCCAGTCGGCTTCGTCAGGCGAGCGACCGAGGCGTTGCTTGGTTTTCTCCTTTGGCTCCACGTCGCGTTTGTTGTTTCCGACGTATCCCCACTCGCGCTGATAGAATTCATTGGCGACGGATTCAGGCAATTCACGAAGTTGCTCGCTTTCTACCAACCAACGCACCGCAAACCAGAATTCGCTCACGCGCTTTTGATATTCCTCGTCGCAACGCTTCAATCTGCGCTGATTCGTCGCGTCCACGATGTAAAGGTCCAGACGTACCGGCCTCGTTGATGGTCGTCCTCCAAATTCACAGGGAACGGGTATGACATTTCCGAACACGCGGGCAAAAGCTGCGCCCAAGGTGCCGCGTCCGGTTGAATCGTAGAAGATGTTCTCGACCGGAATAGCTTCGCGCAGACAATCATCGCGCACATGCTCCGCAATTTCATCCTCCGGCTCCGCGCCGCGCTTCATACCGATCTTGATGACGTGCGGCTTCTCCACGCGCACGATTTGATGTCCGTCTGGGTCTTCGCCGAATTCGATCCAGCCCCCGACGCAGCGGTCCCCGCCATACGCCGCATCTATCGAATAAATCTTGGTGCGTTTCACGCCTTTCCACGTCGCTTTCTCGAAAGCCTTGTGGATCATGCAAAGCTGTTTGGTCAGCACGCGCTGCGAGTCCTCGCCGGGGCGCATAACACCCAAACACATCGCGCAAAATTCTTCGCTATGCGGACCATAGAAACGGAGCGTCGAATCAATGCGCTCTTGGTCGATCAGAAACGGGTAATGCTTGCCATTGCCATCGAAATTCGGCGAATCGGGGCCGACGAAATTGATGCACTTTCCTTTGGCGTACTTGGTTTCCCAAATCGTCGTCTTGGCGATGTCGCGCACGCTGCCCCACCCAAGCTCAGGCTCGCATGACTGGCCCATTGGCGAATGCTCACCGTTCACAGGATTTGCAATCGGGATGAAGAAAAACCGCTCGTTCTTGTCCAGGTTCGACGTGGCGCGAAGATACGAGATGTCCATGAGGCTGCATTCGTCGGCGACGAGGAACACCCATTTGTTCTTGATTCCGACGAAAGAATTATGAGCGACGGTGCCGTTTATGGAGTAGGACGGGTGGCCTTCAACCTCAAGATTGTGGACTCGATAGCCGCCTTCACTTTCGACGTATCGTTTATCACTTGTTCGTTCGAGAATCTTAACACTGACCACCCTTGTTCCGAGAGTATCTTTTCCTTGCGAGCGTCCCGCACTTTCTGGCGAGGTCGAGAATGCGTTTCTCCGTCCACTTCCACCGCCAACTTGATGTCCAACCAGCCGAAGTCCGGTTTGACGTAATGTTGATAGCCGGTTTTGAGTGCCGTGCTTTTCAATCCTCGATGGCTCAGGATTATCGGCTCGAATTGCGCTTCTGGAAATAAAGCCATCATAATCCGCTCGGCTTGGCTCGGCGGAAAACCGTTGCCGTGTCCCTTGAAAGCCTTCTCGCCGTTCTTGCGGCGTGCTTCCCAGCTTTTCTTTACCAAAGCTGACTGTATGCCGCCTGCTCTCGATTTCGACCATATCGCCATGCGCTTCCGATTCTCCAAGTTGGCCAGATGGGTTAGCTGACTTTTTAGGCGAGCCTCCTCCGTATGCGTAAGTTTCGCAATGTGCTTTGCATAATCCGGGTCTGACATCCTCGATTTCATCGCACAGGATTTCGAGCAATGTTCGCTCCTGTGATCTTTCAAAACGAACTCGGTTTTGCACATAGGACAAATCCGTGTCCACTGCTTGTCCAAACACGCCTGACTGCAAAACGCGAGTCGCCCTTTCCTGGCGATCAGCTTCCCGCATGATTCGCATGGTCTCATGTGGCGATATTACTCGGATTTGGCTGTTTAGGTCAATAGCTTTTACCCATCCCGTTGAAGTTAAAATTGGATGCTCAGGCGTGCAATCGAATTTTCTGCTATCTTCGAGCGTGACTCGTATCAGCGTGTCAGCCGTTCGCGTTGAGGTTGCCTTTACCCTCGCCGACCCGAAGGCGGAAATTACTGAATCACCTTCCTTTATCGTTTCAATGGGGATTTGCCCGGTTGGGGTATCAACAAGCTGTTCACCGGGAAAGCAACCGATGCCGACCCATTGTTCCCCGCGCATACAGGCTATGCCAATAATTCCGTTCCTGAAATCTCTTGGCTCTCCTTCCTCGGCTCGATCCGTGATAATGCAACGTTTATAGTCGAGTGTGACCCCCGGTAATTCTTCCCATCGTTCTTTCGCCTGCTTATGCAATTTTTTCACCTCTCCGAAGATTCCCAAGTCCAATTTCTGAACCGTCGTGGTGGTTAGTAAGATTGTTGTTTCCTGTGGATAAACGTAATAGTGGCTCAACACGAACTTGCTCGCATAATACGTCTTGCCGCTGCTGCCGGGGCCGAGCAGCCCGACCATGCCGCGCTTTCGGAACTCCATGCAGTCCGTGAATTCTTTCAACGCGAGGTCGCTCCACTTGTTGTGCTCGTCTTCCCAAAGCAACGAGTGCAAGGCGCGGAAATGCGTGAACAGATTCTTTCCCTGCCGGATCATGTACGTCTCGATTTCAAGCGCCGTCGTGCCAGCGGGCCAGTCGAGGTCGTATTTCTCAAATGCAGCGGAAGCCATTGACGGACGCTACGCGAAGGCGCAATCTGAGACAACACCCGAACAGCGGGATTGAGAAAGGCTCTTATGCTCGGAATCGTCGATTGCTGCCAACCAAGTTGTTGCTCCGAAGAAGTCGTCCAAAATATTCCGGGGCCTCCGGGCGAAGATGGAGCACCGGGAGCTGCGGGCGAAAACGGAGTCAGCGCCTTCAGCTTCACCACCGACGATTTCGTAATCCCACCTGCTGATGGAGCCACGCCCGTCACGGTTGAAGTCGAGAACACGTCATGGATGGCCGTAGGCGAGCCGCTATTCATGCCCGACGGATTATTCTTCCTCGTCACCGCCATCGTGGATAGCACGCACGTCAGCGTCGTTTACCCCGACTGGGAGGCCAACGTCAATGCAGGCAACACCATCTCTGCTGGCACAATCGTGACCCCATCGGGGTGGCAACCAGCAGTGACCACACTCCCGGCCATAGCGCCAGTTTCCAAGTACGGTGTCGGAGCGCCATACGTCATCGACCAGACAGACATCACGCTCGATGCTGCTGAAATCAACTTTGGAACCAGCGGCACGCAACGCATTACGCTGACAACAGCGGGCACTTGGCTCTTACAAGCGCGTGCTCGCATTGATTATACGGGCGCGACATTCGCGGCCGTACGCAACGTGAGCTTTTTACTCAATCGCCAGAACAACACTCCGGGCACCATTACCAACACCCCCAACGGTTTCAAAACGGAGATAATCACAACGCTGACTTACACCGCGCTCATCGTTGTGTGGCCGGTGGTCGCTTACACGACGGCGTTGACTACTGACATCATTCGTATGATGGCCGCGATTGATGTTCCGCCAACGGCGGGATTCTTGCACGTTGTCGAAGCGGAAATAATCGCGACTTATCTCCATGCTTAAGATGAATTGCCATGAACGAACTTCCGGGATTTCCACTTGATGTGTTCTATGATGAGACGCCAGAGGAAAAAGAACGGCGACTCGATTTGCAAGTACAGTGGATGAAATTCCATGTACAATTTCGACACGGATTTTACATGGACCCAGAAATTGGCGTGTCCTGCAATACGAAAGAAGGAGTTCTTCACTGCTACAAAAAGCCTAAGAATCGGGTTATTCCATTAAATGGCTGATAAGCCCCACTACCTCTACGATAGCATCGGCCCGCTGATCGACGGGATGAACAGCGGCGTTCTCCCATCGCAGCTCCAGCGCACTCAGGCGGCTTACCTCACCAACACGAGCGTACGAGGAGGATATGCTTCGCCTCGCGCACCGAATCGCCGGCTCACACTGGATTATGGCGGCGACGGTGTGTTGGCTTCGCGTCAACAGGACGGTCGATTCCAAGGCAGCGCGTACTATCGAAGTGATTCCGGCATCGGTTCAATCATCGCATCCATCGGCGGTCGGCTGTTCCAGTTCACGCCAGGAGCGAGGACAGCTTCGGTGCGCGAAATCACCATCGCACACAACACCATCGTTGACGTGGGATTCGCGGTGCCAGCCATCGGCGCGACGGTGACGATCACGGTGCTCTCGACCGTAAACCTCGGCGCAAACTTCGAGATTCGCGTAGGCAATCACAACTACATTATTGTCTCCGTGGACTCGCCAACTGTCCTGACTGTCGAAAACATCGACGATCCCGGCCCGCTCGTCGCCGCTGGTGCAGTGCTGACGTTCTGGGACGTGAACCCGGCATCGCGCACGCAAGCGTGGCTCTGGCAAGCTGAGAAATGGATGATTATTAACGACGGCCAATCGGTGCCGATCTTTTTTGACGGTGCCACGTCCCGGCGTTCGGTGCTCGTCGGTGCGAATCCTGAATTGCCAATCGCACGCATGGGCACGTATTGGCTTGGACGTGTGTGGCAGGCCGGACCAGATGGCGTCACATTCCTTGCTGGCGACGCGGTTGGAGGTGCTTCAGGTACGCTTGCTGAGGAATTTCGAGATGCCGTCCTGCATATCAGCGAAAATCTTTATCTGGCGAGCAACAAGCGGTTCCGGGTTCCCGGCAGTGTTGGCGAAATCACCGCCATTCGCGGCGTGCCGACGCTCGACGCTTCACTTGGCCAAGGGCCGGTGCAAATTCTCACTCCTGAAATCGTTTTCTCGTGCAATGCGCCGACCACGACCGCTGACTGGGCGACTGTCACAAATCCAATCGTGACCGTATCGCAGGTCGAGAGCGGAGGTTTGTCACAATATAGCACTGTCGTTGCTAAAGGTGATTTGTGGTATCGCGGCACGGTCGGCATTTGGTCGCTCATCCTTGGTCGGCGAGATTTCGCAACGTGGGGCAACGTGCCCATGAGCCGCGAAGTCTCCGATGTGCTCAAAAAGGACGATACAGCTTTGCTCCAATATTCCAGCGCAGTTGTGTTCGACAATCGTTTGTTGATGACTGTATCTCCTGTGTTCACCCAACACGGTGTCTTGCATCGCGGCTGGGTCGCACTCAACTTTGATCTGATCAGCTCGCTTCGAGGCAAAGCGCCGACAGTGTGGGAGAGCGTGGGGACTGGCATCAGCGTTCTGCAATTCGTCAAAGGCCGATTCAACGACGTGGAGCGGTGCTTCGCGTTCGTCCTGAACGCCGCGCAGGAGATTGAGTTTTGGGAAATTCTTAATAGCGAAACCGATGTCATCGAGGACAATGACCAGACGCCGATCATTTGGTCGATTGAGACTGCTGCGTTGGATTTCCGTAACGCTGACCAAAATCGGTTAGGATTGAACCGGCTCGAAGATGGCGAAGGCTACTTTTACGACGTGAAAGGGCGTGTGGACGTGACAGTGTATTGGCGAGCAGACGAATATCCGTGTTGGAATTTATGGACGCGGTTCTCGCTCTGTGCCGCACTCGCATCATGTGGAATTGATCCGCTCACCGGATGCAGCAGAATCAACAATGTGCCGCCGCAGATTCGAGACCCCATAGGCTTCGGAAAACCTGAAGGTAGTTGCGATGAAATCAACGACCGACCGCTGACGGATGGAAAACGCATTCAATTCCGGTTTGTGATTCAGGGGCATATGAAATATTTCGGTTCGAGGTTTATGTCCAGTATTGTACCGGAACCGAAATTCGCGAAGCCACTTTGCACTTTGCAGGAGGATGTGTCGTGAGCTTGCCAGTGTCAGTGATTTGTGAACCGCCAGTGGAATGCTGTCCAGTTCCAGCGCCTCCATTCTACACTCAGGGTTTGACATTTTTGTCGGCGCAGACGGGTTTCATCTTAAACTGTCCACAAGGATTCTCGTGTTCACCTGGGGCCTATCCACACCCAATAATCATTCCCGATGGCGCGATTCCTTACACACCGCCGACAGGCGGAAATCCATTGCGATTTACTTGTTGTGATGGTGTAATTTTAACGAGGTATCTTCCCGCGAACTTCACGCAAGCGCAATTTAACACCGCAGCGCAAGAAATCGCCGACGCCGCTGCCGAACACTTGGCGCTCTGTGAAGCGCAGGCTTACAATGCGCAGAACGCCCGCCAGAATCAGAACTGCACAATCTCGACGCCGGGCACGTTGCCCGAAGCCTTCTCCGGCACCGACTACTTGGCGATGCTGGAACAGTCCGGCGCACTCGCACCCGTCGTGTGGACGCTTGTTGGCGGCGCGTTGCCGGGAGGCTTGAGCCTATCCGCTGATGGCGTCATTTCCGGTATCCCAATGGTGTCGGGCCTGTTCACGTTCGTCGCGCAAGCCACGGGCGCAATCAATCCCGCCACGCGGACGCGGCTGATCTGCAAGCGCGTGTTCCGACTCACCGTTTCCAGCGATGTGCCGTGCGACCTTGGCGTCACCGACAGCACCGTCATCTCGCCTGACGTGGCCATCAACACGATGGAAGTGACTGACACCGGCCAATGGGCATCCGTTCCGCTTGGCGAGTACAAGATCGGGTATGTTGGCGGTTCTGTGCAAACATCCACGGGGTTGCCTCCGAATTGGTTTGTTAATCCGCCCACTACCGTTGGACCTGTGGCTGGTGAGGCGCAATATGTTTACAACTCTTTCGGCACGCCGTTCCGAAACAAGTTGCCATATTCTTTCTGCGCGGAATCCAATGCCGCCGATGCCGAGGCAAACTTCGACACCACAACTCTTGTGTGTTGCCCGGACGCTGCACTTTTCGCCGGCCCTCAAGGGCGCGAGACACTTCATTTTCAGCACGCTCTCGGAAACATCGACGTGGATGTTCACGATAGCGGTTGGACGCTGAATGCGGTGGGTTCATCTTTGCCCACGTTCCGACTTACCCGCGTCAAAAAGCCCGCTATCAACTATCAGACGCTACAGCTTCGTATCGTCAACTTGGCGTCGCTCCTGCCAAGCCTGACGCCATTCAATGCTTGCACCGCAGGCGGTGGTGCTCCGGTGTGGAACGGCACATTCACGGTTTTTGATCCGCAGCCAAATTTCGTCAATTACGCTTACCTCATCGACATCAGCGGTGGTGTGCCGCAACTCAACTCGACGTTGATGGACGCACCTGCTGCCACCAAGATTTACCACGATACCGCTGGCCAAGACACGCCGACTGGATGCGCGTGGATTCTTGCCTTTACCTATCAGCATCCCATCCAAGGCAATGTCGTGTCGTGGGTGGGCCTCGGCGGTGCTGGATATGCACCGCAGGGCACTTTCGTTTTCTCATCCGATGTCGTGGGCTGGACGATGTTCGGCAAGAAAACCGCGTGGCGCGTTGCTACAACCGCTGCGCTGCCCGCAAACACGCGCGTCCTGAACGTGCTCACGGCTAACGTCAACGGTGCTCTGCCCGCCATTGACGGCATCGCGATTTCGGTTGCCGACCGTGTGCTGGTCAAGAACGAGGCTCTTGGACAGAACAATGGCAGCTACTGCTTGGATGGCAACACCGAGATTCTCACTTACGAAGGGTGGAAGCATAGACGCGATTTGGCGACGGGTGAATTGGTGCTTACTTACAACCAAGCGAAAGGGGTAACAGAATGGCAGCCCGTGCAGTCCATTCACGAGTTTAATGTTGTCAATGAACCCGTCCTGGTGATGCGTAACAAAGGGCACTTTTCCATCTCATCACTGAATCATCGGTGGCCAACGGAAAATATAAACAGCGGCAAACAACGCATTACACTGTCGTCTCAATTGACGAAAAACACAGCATTGTTGAAAGCCGCGCCGTGTGGAGAATTGCCCTTCAAGGCGAAGTACACTGATGACCTTGTAGAGCTGGTGGCATGGTTCTTTACGGAGGGGCATGTCAGGAAGAACAATTCTGGTACTCACTCTAATTGCGTGCGCATTTCGCAATCCTCTCGCGTAAATCCTGATTTGGTGGGTCGCATTAGGAGTTGCCTGCGAGGTTTGTTTGGCGATGCGTCACCTCCGCGTGCCAAAGGCGGGTGGAAGACCGATGTCCCGAAATGGCGTGAAACATCTACGCGAAAAGGTCTAATAGAGTTTGACCTTAACGCGGCTGCTGGATCACGGCTGACCTTCTTAGCGCCGAACCGAATTGTGCGCATTGACTTCTTGCGGGCTTTAACGAAAGCCCAATTGCATTTGTTTATTGACACGGCGTTGTCAGCTGACGGGCACATTTCTAAATCAGGACAGCGAAGTTTGGGCCAAAAAGACATAGCGAGATTGCATCCAATTCAGTTCGCATGTGTTTTAGCGGGCATCCCAAGCACTTTGGGAGGTACGGTGGCCGGCCAACACACACTCTATTTGAACAAGGTGAGCAGGACGGTTCCGTCCAAGCACCGCGATCTTTATACGGGCGTGCTGTGGTGCCCCAAGACAGAAAACTCGACATGGGTGGCGCGGAAAGACGGTCGCGTTTTTATTACAGGCAATACCGTCACGTCGCTTGGTTCTGGCGGGACGCCGTGGGTGCTCACGCGCTCGACCGATTTGGATACGAGCGCCGAGATGTTGCGCGGCATCTTCGCCATTGTCACTGATGGCAACACAAATGCCGGATTGCACTTCCGCCTCGTCACCAACGGTGTCATCACGCTCAATGTCACGCCGCTCTCGTTCACGGCGATTGCGACCACGATTGATGTTGAGTTGTTCTGACCGATAGCTTTTCGCTATTGCTAATCGCGCAGAATAGGCGCATTGGTTGTGCGATGCCCACCGACGACATCATTTTACGCACCGAAGTTTCGCCGTTCCCACCTGGATTTTGCCCAGCAAACAATCAAGAGTTGGCAAACGCCATCGCCGAGAGCATCGAAGTATTTCTGCCGAACGAGTTCGCGTTCGCAATCATGGGGCCGAATCAGCCGACGGTTGAGCAGCGCGGGCGCATCTGGGCGAAGACTGACGCGAGCACTGGCGTCATCGTGGGATTCTTTACGTGGAATCTGGTCGTGGGGGCATGGACAAAAAACCACTGGAATGGAGGTGTTGTGCCGACTTACGAGCGACGAATCTTCGTCGGCACGCTTACGCAGCTCGAAACATACGATGGCGGCGAGGCGGGTACGGTTTCGCAATCGACCGGCCCGTTCTGGCAACGCGATACCGCTTTCTCCGATTTGTGGCCACTCGGCGTCGGAACGCTCATCGCCGCGCCGCTTGGCACGTTCGCCGTATTCGACGATGCCACGCCCGGTGTGCCGAATGCAATCGGAGTCTATTTCATCAAGCCCACGACGCGCCTGTGGGATCGTGCTATATGACTTGGGGTGAATTCAAAGAAACGCAGGCATCAGACGTTGCGGGCGTGTGCTCAAACAAAGTCACGTTCAAGGCGTGGACGAACGAGGCCGTGCAACGGCTCATGGTACGTGGTGGGTTTTGGGGAACCGTGAAAAAGTTCGCTGCGTGCGTGAGATGTAACACCATAACTTGGCCCCGCTACGTTGAAACTCCGCTGGCCGTGAATCTGTGCGGACGCCAAATGGTCGTCAGCGATTATTGGTGGCCTTTCCTCCCAATGAATGGTGCCGACTACCAGTGCGCTGCATCGCGCTGCGGTAATGTCGTCATCCAAAATGACGGCACCGTTCCAGTCCAAGCTCAGTTGCGTTGTGGGGCGGAGCGATACATTCGAGCTTTTCCCGCTTATCAAGCTGACGTGGGAAAAACCATCACGATTTACGGCATCGACGCGAACGGACAGACCATAATGACCAAACGTGATGACGGCACTTGGCAGGAAGGCGTCGTTTTGACTTTGGCAATTCCGTTCGTTGGCACGCCGTTTCTCGTGCGACACATTTCGAGGGTGTTAAAAGACGCCACAATGGGTCCGGTCAGACTTTATGCCTATGACCCAGTGGCTGACGTGATGGAAGATTGCGCGTACTACACGCCCAGCGAGCGCAGTCCGTCTTTCATGCACTCGACGATTCGAGGATTGCGCCAAAGCGGAAACTGCAACGGCCTCACGAGCCTTGAGGCGCTGGTGAAACTTCGGTTCATTGCAGTCGAAACGGACGAAGACCAAATGCTCATCGATAATTGGGTTGCGATTAAGCTGATGATTCTTGCGATACGAGATGAGAACTCGGGCGACAACGCAAGTGCCGAAGTATTTCAGCAGAAAGCGGTGCGAGAATTAAACCGAGAAATTAGGTCTCACATTCCCGAAGACCAGATTCCCGTCAGCATTGAAGTCTTCGGCACCGCAACACCCCGCTCGCTGGGCGTCGGTTGTATCACATAGCTATGCCACGATCATCCTCAAGCCGCACCGGAACATTTGATTTCACGCCGGGACCATTTGTCGGAGGCACGCCGCCGTTTGGTCCGAACACGTCAGCACCGCGCACCGGGCAGGGGCCTTGGGGCTTAATTCCAGGCCCTATCGGCTTGCCATCGATTTATCAGGACGTGGCCGGCGCATTCCCGATGCTTCAGCAAAACCTCGGCGCGTTATCGTCGAACATCGGCAGCGAACTCGCGGGCGAACTCGACCCGGAAACCATTGCAATGCTCCAGAACACCGCCGCGCAGTTCGGCATCGGTGCAGGCGTCCCGCTCAGCCCGTTCGTGGGTGCCAAGGGGCTGCGCCAGCTCGGGCTAACAGCCGAGGCGCAGAAATCCAAGGGCGCGGCTGACCTTCTTGCCGCGTTGCCGACGGTGGCGAAGACGCTGACGGTATCGCCTGAGACGCAGCTTGAAGTCGCTAATCGCAACGCGACACTCGCGGCTGCGCCTGACCCGCAGGCGGCGGCACGCGAAGCAGAGCGATTGTTCAACGCGTACTTGGCCAAGGTGCAGCGCACTGGCGGCGGTGGCGTGAGTTTTGGCGGTGGCGGTGGTGGCGGTGCTCCGCGCAATCTCAATGCGCCGGGCAACTTCAACGCTGGCCCGTGGGCACCGTTCTCAGGAGAGAGCGTATGGGGCAACGTGCCTGTCACGCCATATTATGCGGGCACCGGCATCAATTGGGGCACGCAAGGCGGTGCGCCACGCGATGTGTGGTCCAGCACACGCGGCGGTTTCCCCGGACCTGAAGGCGGTTCTGTTGCGACTCCCGGAGGCGGTGGGTTCACTGATTGGCTATCGGACCCATTCATCGGTGGTGGCGGTGGAATGTTCGGCATCGGTCCCGGAAATACAAATAGTACAAATTATTGGAATGATTGGTTTAATTGGGATAATGAGGCGCAGCAACAGCCGGTCTATCCAGAATTTCCTGAGTGGGATTTATGATCGAATTGAAATGTCAGCATTGTGGGATGACTTTTTTTCGACGGCAACGAACTGACAACGGTAAGCCAAAGCGATTTTGTTCTCACGCTTGTTACTCGTCTCATAACGTGGGCGAAAATCGTGCCGGGTTCAAAGGGGAATCTGCTAAAGGCTATCTTGTTACTCGTGATGTGGGAAATCCACGCGCACAGCGCAATCACGTTGGAATTCATATTGTAGTAGCTGAACGCGCCTTGGGCCATTACCTGCCAGCCAAGGCTGAGGTGCATCATGTGGATGGCAACAAGCACAATAACCGCAACGACAACTTGGTGATCTGTGAAAATGGAAAATATCATAAGCTGCTACACGCTCGAAAGCGGCACTTAGACGATGTGGGTAGCTTTTCCATTAAGCGATGCTCGAACTGCAAGTCGGTAAAACCGTTGCAGGATTTTCATAAAACCAGAGCGAATTGGGACGGCCTTACTGGACAGTGCAAACAGTGTAATTGTGCTAGGCAGCGCGCCTATAAACGAACGCATGGCCGCAATTGATTCTTTACCTCCGTGGATCGCAGGCATCACGCCGAACCTGTTCTCACAGGCGCTCCAAGCTGGCGCTCGTGTCGGCTTAGAGCTGACCGACCAGAGCATCCGAGCGCAGGCGTTGGCCCAAGCGCAGGCCCAGAGACAGGCAGAAGCGCAAGAACGTGCTGAACGCGCGGCAGAGCGCCAACGCGAGTTCGAGGAGACACGCCTGCTCAACGTGCAGAAGATCGCGCAGGACGCCGCGCAGTTGCAGCAGCTACAGAAGCACCAGGCCGAACAAGAATCGCGATTGCTTGGTTACGATACAGGGCGACTTGCTTTGGAGAAACGCAAACAGGATTTCGAGGAAACACCGACAGCGTTCACAGTGCAGGATTTTGGTCCAGGCGTTGGCAAAGCTGTTGTTCACGGCAAGAGCCTCAGTTTCCCGCCATTTTCAGCAACCGGAACACAGCATAAACTTGGTGAAGTTTTCACGGTTAATGATCCGATCACAAAAGAAGTGCTTGGTTCCGTAATTGCGACAGGTCCGAACACGGGACACTTCCAGAAGGCCGAAGGAATCACGCTGACGGCACCGCAACAGGTGCAAGTCGAACGCGCTCGAATGAGCGTTATCAATGCTGAGTTGGAGAACGTGGACCGTCTTGGCATGAAAGAGGACGAACAGAAGCAATTCATTCAGTCACGTATGGAAGCCCTTCAGGATGTGAACAGCAAGTTGCTTGACCTGTCTTCTGGCGCACGAAAGATTGGAAAATCGACTAAGCGACGAGTGCGCGTAGTTGGTCCAAACGGACGAACTGGAACCATTGAAGAAGGCGATACCCTTCCAAGCGGATGGCAGCTTCAGACACAATAGAAGTTCCGGCCACTTTCATCCCGGACGATGACACGAATGTTCCAAAGACTTTCGTGCCGGATTCTGACGACCGTAGCCTGTTGGAAAACGAAGTGCGGCGTCTTTCGCTCGACCCTTTAGGCAGTTCGCTGATTCCTTCGTTGTTGTTGCCTCCCGAAGCCCCCGGTTCTCTGGAGAACGTGCTTCGCAAATTGCCGTTGGGCGCTGGTGGCGATGAGGCGTTGCGTGAAGCGAGAGTTAAGGGCATTTCGTCGGCTGGTCGCGCCATTGAGGAAGGCGTTCGCAGTGCAGGATTGCCAGAGAATTTGCCGCTCGTGCCAATCGCGGCCAATCCAATCGCCGGTCGCCTGATGGCGCTTTATTTCGGTGCAGGCGCTTTGGGCAGCGGTGCGGGTGAGGCGTCCGTTGGCTTTGAACGCGGAGAGCCGGAGACTGCGGGTCGCGGCACGGGCACTGCGTTGCTTGGAACTGGATTGCTGCGACAAGGATTGCGCCGTCCAGCACCAATAGCCCCAACTCCAACGGTAGCCAAACCGCCGACTGTTCCAGTTGCTCCGGTTGTCGAACGTGCTCCGATAGTGTCAGCTAATTTGCCTGCGCCAGAGACATTGGTTCAGGAACCGTCTGGATTGCGTGTTGTTCCTCAAGAGCAACCAAAACCAGCGCCACAAGGAGGGATTCCGGCCAATGCTGAGATGCTGGAAACACTTCCAAAGCCGACCGTCGAGGAACTTGCCGTCAATGAACTGACGCGCAGCGCCGAAGGCGAGATGGCGCGGCTCGTCGCCGAAGAAGGCAAAGCTGTTGAGCGCACCGGAGAGGCATTGCCGAAGCCTGCTGAACAAGGCGAAGTGCCGATTGGAAATCTGCCAGCGCCAGAGACGTTGCCATTGCAGCCATCCGGCCTTCGCATGGCCGTCGAGGATGCCGTTGCCGAAGCCAAAGGCGGGTTGGCGACCGCTGAACCGACGCTCGACCTGCTACCCGCCGCCAAGGTCGAAGAACTGGCCATCAACGAGCTTTTGCGTCGAGGCATCGAACGCGGTGCGGCAACGCAATTAGTCGAGTCGCTTGGAGATGCCATCAGGCGTGTGAAGGATTATCCGCGTGCCGCCGCTGAGAAAATCGCGCAACAGATCGCCGAAGGCGTGAAGGCGATGGTGCATCCCGACAAACCGCTCACGGCGAATCAGGTCAAGATCACTTACGATGCGCTGACAAAGGCCATCACGGAGAATCGTCTTAGCGAAGAACGTCCAGGCATCATTTCCGGCACAGGCTTGGAGAAATGGGCTGACGCCACGATTAAGGAATCGCGCAAAGGCACGTATTCAACAATCCTTGGTCTTCCGCCAGAATTGCTGGCCGCTTACATCGTTAAAGGCGCGGCGTTGTTGGAACGTGGCATCACAGACATCGCCAAGTGGACGGCAGAAATGGTCAAAGAATACGGTCCACAGATTCGGCCGTACTTGAAGAACATCCGAGCACAAGCCGAGCAAACTCGCGAGGCAATCTTCCGAGCTTCGCAGAGCGCAGCGCCACAAAGTCAACCCGCCAATGTTGGTAGAACAGCAGCAGTGCCGACACAGCCGACAGGAACTAGACCGACCACATCGCAAAGCCGATTCCGCACTGCAATGTCGAATCTTTGGGAAGACATCAAAGCGACCAATCAACGGCGTCCGGTGAAGCATGATATGTCGCAACTAGCCGACGCAATGATTGACACGATTCCGGCCAATAAAGGGCGCGAGGCTGGTCGCGAATTGCGCGTTCTTACGCAGGACAAACGCAGCGGCAAACTGGTCGATAATTCGCTCGCTCGTAAAGCCGCCGTGTTCGTCATTCAAGCCAAAGGCAATCGTGCAAAGCTCGACACGGATTTGGCCAAGGTCGAAGGAAATCCCGACGCCGAAGCTGCCATTCGTTACGCACAAGAGAATTGGGATGACCTGCAACCGTTGGCGCAACGCACACGATTGTTGCTGGACGAACAAATGTCATACGAAGGTTCCAATGGAATAGACGTGGCGTATGAGAATCATTATGTGCCCCAACGCCACGAAAATATCCTGACTGATCGCGGCGTCTTGTTCGGTGAAGTTGGCGGGCGACCTGGCAGCACTGGATTCAAAAAGGCAAAAGTGTTTCCAGATTACGCCAGCGCCATCGAAGCCGGGTACAAGCCAAAGAATCTCGACATCGCAGACCTTGTTGAACACCGTGTTCGCACCGGCCAACGGCTCGTGAATCGCAAGTTGTGGGCTGAAGGATTCAAGGGCATTGCCGATCCATATTCAGGTGATCCGATAATGACGGACATGGTGGCTCGAAAGATTCCGCGTCCAGACGGCACCGTGGATACGCAATTCTCAGCACCTCAAGGTTATGTTCCGAAGGAAATCATTCCCGGCGTCCGCATCGCCGTGCGCCAAGGATACTCGCATTTGTTCAATGCGCTCACTGGCACGAGCCAACTCCGAGAGTCCGGTATTGGTCGAGCTGGAATGGCGAGTGCAGGCTGGTTGAAGCACCGATTGCTTTTGCTCGATAGTTTCCATGCCAGTCGAACCATGCAGACCAGCTTGGCCGCTCGCGGAAGTTTCTCTTATGACAAAGGATTGAGCCTGTTGGAACTGTCCGACCGAGCTTTGACGGATGCGGTGGACAGAAACCTTATCACGCCTGAGATGGTGTCATGGGTTCGAGAGCCACAAGCCTTGGAAGTGAACGGGAAAACGGTACAGATGACGCCGCGTGAACTGGCGCAGCTTGGGCAACGCAACGGATTGAACGTCGGTCGATTCGCCGACGCGCTCTACACCGAAGCAAAAGGTCTGTTGGGCACTGGCCGATTCACGAAATGGCTGTTCGAGAAACTGACTCGAGGGGCGATGGTCGAGACGTTCTTGACTGAGTTTGAGCGCGTGGCTAAGTCCAATCCGAACCTGAACGAAACTCAAGTTGCGCGGCAAGTGGCGCGAGACATCAACGTGTTGTTCGGAAATCTTCAACGCCAGAGCATCATCAAAAATCCGGCGATACGCGATTTGATGCAGATGGCGTTTCTGGCTCCGCAATGGGTTGAATCGCTGGCCCGGCGCGAACTCCGCGCTGTTGGTCAAGCCGGAAAAACCGTTGCCGATGTTGCAGTCGGTAAAGGATTGCACGTTGGCACCGTGGCCAAGACAGTCGGCACCGGACTCGCCGCTTACGTGGCACTTACGCAACTGCTCAATTACTTGTCTCGCGGCCATTCGACGCTGGACAATGAGGAAGGCAATCACAAGCTCGACGCCTTCATTCCTGATCCGACTGGCCAGAGTCAAGGCTTTTGGTTCTCGCCGTTATCAGTGTTTGGTGAAATAACGCACGATCTGATTCGTTATTCGCACACCGAACCGACCGCAGGCGATGTTGTAGAGCGAATCGTTTCCAACAAACTCGGTCCGGTGGGTCGCGCTCTCGAAATACTGAGAACAGGTGAGGATGCTATCGGAACGAAACTTCCGACCACATGGGATCGCGCTCAGGAAGCAGGTCTGCAACTTGTTCCCGCGCCCATCGGCGTCCAGCCTGCCGCACGAGCACTCGGCAAAGAACTTGGAGTTCCTGGCATGAGAGAACCGCGTCCAGGCGAACTCGTTCGGCAAGGCGCTGGATCGTTGGGATTCAAAATTGAGCCTTATAAGACGAATGAAGAACGGGTAAAACGTGCTCGCGAAATCAACACTTACATTGAATACTGGATCAAGCGTGCTCGCCAGATGCCGATAAACGACCGTCGCCGATACATTGAAACCGAAATGCAACGGCTTAAGATGTCGCCCGCTGAACGGAATAAAACGAAACGCGAGATTGGCGAATCTGGAGTTTACAAATACAAATGACCTATGCCATCGGTCTCTAAAAAACAAGCTGGCCTGATGAGAATATGCGCTTACGCGCCGTCGAAGGCGTATAAGAAATGCCCGCCGCGCAACGTCTCGAAGGAATTCGCCCGCGCTGACGCGGCTCGCGCAAAGCGTAACAGCAAATACTGATGATCGCCCTGCAAGCCACTGAACTGTTTCGTCAGGATGAGGCGCTGTCCCGCACTTGGCGCGATGAAGTCCGCAAGCGAACCTTCCACGAAGCCGCTGTTTTTTCGCTGGCGAAGATGGCGATGGACGGCGCGAACGCCGATCAACTGGCTGGCGCGAAGAAGTTCCTGCAAATCTTTATGAATTGCGCCGAGCCGGTCGAAGCGATAAGCGTTGCGAGTCCGCCGCGCCTCGATTACGACGTTGAACGCAAGATCGCCGAACGCAACATGAAGAAAGATTGACCTATGCCCGTCGCCGCCGCACCTCCCGCACCCGTCGCCGCCGCACCCGCTCCTGCGCCAGCGATAGCACCAGTCACGCCAGCACCGAAGCCAGCCCCGCAAGCACCCGCTCCGAGGCCCGCGCCAGTCCCTGCGCCCGGTCGCGCCGGAGAGCGCAGCAACTTCTTCGAGGACGAGGACGCTTTACCTGCCGCCGTGGACGCAGACCCGACGCCCGCGCCGGAGAAGAAAGACGACGATGACGCACCTCTCAAAGACGACGCACCGCCTGCGAAAGCCGACGACAAGGAACCTGCCGCGCCCAAGCCCGGCGACGACCCGCCCGAGCCGGTGTTCCGAACGAATCGCGAACTCAAGAAGGCGTATGAATCGACGAAAAAGGAGAACAAGCAACTTACTGCGCGCGCTCAGGAGCTTGAAGCTCGAATCGCTGAGCTTGATGGAATTGCTTCAACTGCTAAATCGGATACTGGACCTCTCGCTGAACAACTCGCCGCCGCAAACAAGCGCATCGAAGAATACGAAGGTCGATTGCGTCTCAAGGCGTACGAGGAAAGCGACGAGTTCAAGACGAAGCATCTCGCTCCATTCAAGCGCACGGAAGCACGCGCTTTCAATGATGTGCGCCAGTTGGAATACATCGAAGGCGTTGACGAAGACACTCAGCAACCGCGCACGCGCCCGGCGACCGTCGAGGACTTCATAGAAATCTACAATCTTCCAGCGGGCAAAGCGTACGGCGCGGCTAAGCGAGCCTTCGGTGATTCCTTTCAACTCGTGATGAACCATTATCACGACCTACATCGCCAGCAGGAGGACATGAAGGAGGCCATCGCCGAGTATCGCAACCGTGGCGCGGAGGAAGAAAAGAAGACACAAGCCCACACCGCGCAGGAACGCGAAGCCGCCGACCGTATGTGGCGCATCGCAAACCAAGAGACGCAGGCGAAATACTACCGCGACTTGGGCATTGACCCGGACGACGCGGAGATGAAAGAGACGCTGGCCAAGGGTTATGGTCCGGTTCAGAAGCTATTTTCTGGCAACGGCAACATGACGCTCGCGGAGAAGGTTGGATTACAAGCAAGCGTGCTGCACCGGGCCGCGCTATTCGGCGTCACGCGAAAACAACTGCTCGCGGCAAAGGCCGAACTCGCCGCCGCTCTAAAAGATGTCGAGGAATTGCGCGGTAGCAAGCCGGGTAAGCCGAAGCCGAAGTCAGATGCTGTGCCTGTGGGCGACTACAAAGACCTCGCTGAAGAAATGGCCGCGTATCCGATGGAGGGTTGATTATGCCAGAAGGAATTAAGTTAGAAGGAATTGGCTGGGGCAATTCACGAAATTCCGTTCGCGCCGATACTGACAAACTCGTCATCGAACTGGAAACTTTCGACTTTGGCATGAGCGACGCGCATCAAAATTTGGCTAAATGGCGTGCGTTAAAAGCCGCAACTCGCGCTATAAACGAAGTGGAACGCATGTCTAAAGAAGAAGTTGATCGCGAGTGGAAATCTGTCATAGAAGAGTCCAAACGCTATCACTGGAGTATCGTTTCAAACCCGATGGAGGGTTAGCGCGTGCTTTGTGTTGCGCTACCATTTTGCGCCAAAGACGCCGTCTCGATGCTCGACACGCTGAAGTGGATGGGCGCATTGCATGGCTCGATTGACTTCAACGCTGTTTTGGTTTTCCCATCCTCTTTGCAACACAGGTTTGTTGAAGCGATTGATAATATCGCCCGTGTTGTATTTGCTCACGTCGAAAAGTTTTCGTATCCATGTCCAGCGAATTCAGGGTGGCCCCTTGGTCCAAATCTCGCATGGCAATCGACAGCGCGGCGCATGTTGGCTGGTGCGTCGTCGTGGTTATGGCTTGAAGCCGACGCAATACCTCTGAAATCTGATTGGTTGAAACAACTTGACGTAGCTTACGCGCAGTGCGGCAAAGCATTCATGGGGGCTATCGTTCCGCACATGGGGCATTGCAACGGAGTCGCCATTTACCCGCCTGATACCGCGAGTCGTTGCCCAAAAGCGATGGTTGCGACCAATCAAGCATGGGATTACGTGATGCGCGACGAGATGATTGCGGATTGTCACGATGCTAGCGACCTGATTTTTCATTTCTGGGGTTTGATTAATGATCGGCCACACGCCACAACAGGCAACCCGCCGCATTTCAAATCAATCGCAGATGTTAAGCGTTGGATACCCGATAGCACCGTCCTGATGCACCGATGCAAAGATGGCAGTTTGATAAAGCGCCTCAATGAAAGTCTCAATCTTGATCGTAAGTTGGATGCAAGACCTACCGTGGCTTGAGTATTGTCTGCGAAGCATAACCAAGTTCGCGACCGGCTTCCACGAGACCGTCGTCCTTGTACCGGAGCAGGAAGTCAACGGATTCCGATATTTGGCACTGCCAGCCGGATGTCATTTAGCGACCTACGCGCGCGACTCAGACAAAGCCAAATGGCACCTGCACCATCAGGTAATGAAGTGCCATGCCGACCTGTGGTGTAAGGGATCGGACTTTGTGTTGCACACCGATAGCGATTGTGTGTTTAGCAAACCAGTCGCGCCCGAAGATTACTTCGTGGATGGTAAGCCGGTGATGTTAATGGAGTCTTATGCGCGGCTGACCAACAACCCGTGGCAGGTGCCGACGCAGAACACACTGAAGCGACTCATTTCACATGAGTTCATGCGCCGCCATCCGCAGGTCAATCCCATCGCGGTTTACCCAGGACTGCGAGAGCGCATCAGAGAACTGCACAGCCAATCGTTTGACGATTATGTGCTGTCGAGAAAAGCCGACTTCCCGTGGGGATTCAGCGAGCACAATGTTATCGGCGCTTATGCGTGGTTCGAGCACCACGACGCCTATCATTGGATTGATGTGGCGAAGGATCCACGCCCGGCAGACAAGTTGATTCAGTTCTGGTCGCACAGTCCAATCGACAAGCCGCAGAGCACGCCATTCGGCTTGAACCTTACACCGCGAAAGGTGTTCAGCGAACTTGGCCTATGAACACGGTCGCACCTCTCACGCACCGGGACATGCTTGGCTATTGGCTAAACGAGCGCGGTTTGCTCGGCGAGTTTGTTGAGGTTGGATCTGCCGAAGGGCGGTTTGCCGCCAAGATTCTGAGCACATGGAAAGGTCGCCGATTGTATCTGGTGGACCCTTGGGCGCGGCAAGACCCATCAGACTATCTTGAAGCGACCAATCAAAACGCTCCGTTCGATGATTGGTACGAGCAATGCAGGCAATTGGCCGAACAGGATTCCAGGGCAACTTTGGTTCGCATGTTGTCGCTGACTGCGGCAAAGCAGTTCAGCAATCGTCAATTGGACGGCGTTTATCTGGATGGCGCACACGATTATCGGAATGTGTTATCGGACCTCGACGCGTGGACTGCAAAAATCCGACCAGGAGGATTGATCGGCGGGCACGATTTCAAGAACGACCATGAAGGCGGGGCTTGTTGCGATGTGGATACTGCGGTTTTGAGATGGTGCCAAGAGCGCAATATCACGTTCACCGTGACGCCGTGCTCGTCCTGGTTCTACATAAAATGATTAAGCTGATCCAAGACGCAGAGAGCTACACGCTCGCCGTGCTGCCAAACGACAGCCACATGAGCACATGGGTTGAGCAGGCAAAGACAATCGTCACCGACCAGACGGTGCCTTTGCACATCCTGCCATTGTTCAACGAGGGCGACACCGTGGTTGATGTCGGCGCGAACATCGGCACGCACACGGTTTCCTACGCCAAGAAGGTCGGGGGATCGGGCCGGGTGTTGGCGTTCGAGCCATACTTGCCGTCGTTTGTTTGTCTCGCCGTAAACTGCCGCGACCTGCCGCAAGTTGAGTTGCACAACTGCGCCCTTGGCAATGCTTACATGACGGTTGCGCTACGCACTCCAACTGACACAAACATGGGGACTGTGTGCGTTGAAAAAGATCGTCCAGGGAACACGCTCATGCGCCGATTGGACGACATTGCGCTGGCCTCGTGCCGATTCATCAAAATTGACGCTGAAGGATGCGAGCCGGATGTGATTCGCGGCGCGTTGGATACGATTGCAAAGTTCAAGCCAACTCTGTTCGTCGAACTCAACGACAGCGCCCTACGTCATTATGGTTACACGAAGGCAACGGTGCTGGACCTCTTAGAGAGTGTCGGATACGAAATGCAGTTCGTGGATGCGCGGCACACGCTCAAGGAAAGCCAGCTTGACGTAATTATGCGACCAAAGCGGTGATTGCCGTATCGTCGTTTCGGGCTTTCTCGGAAGCATCTCAAATCGCGTTCAACCAGATGCGCGCCTTTCAGTCGTGGCTTCCTGTGTTTGATCGCGTGTTTTACTTCGGAGCACCGGAACGTCGTCTAAGTTCTCCCAAGACCGTGTTTGTGGCCTCACCGGATTTCCCTTCCATCAAATTGCTCATGCAGATGGCCGCTATCGTTTCCGAACCTGCCTGCATCATTAACGCCGACATCGTGCTTGATCCAAAGGCCCACACCGCATTTTACAACACGATGCGCCGATACCAAGCCGCTACTTCGTTTCGTTTGGAATTTAACAGCGACACGCGCCAAGCCCGCAGGGTTGACAATGGACTCGATGCGTTCATCGCGCATCCCGCCGTGTGGCAGCGTTGCTGGCCAATCGTTCCGAACCATTTTCGCATCGGCCACCCTTGCTGGGATAGCTGGCTCAATGCGTGGTTGCGCGACCAACTTGGCGTCGGTTACGCAGACCTGAGCGCGCAAAAACTCGTGTTCCATCCGAACCACAAATTCAGAGAAAAACGCACGCACGCCCCACTCCAGCCTTGATTTTCCCGCGCGGTTTTGTTTCAATCGAGGCATCGCAAGAAGCTGCTACATCTACTGTTTGAGAGACCCGAGACCGGGCGATACTCACGTATATATCGGTAAGGCGGATAACCCTTACACGCGCGTCAATGAGCATCGCTATTCCATACAGTTCGAGCAGACTCATAAAGCGAATTGGTGGCGACAGCTTATTGATCTCGGACTCGAACCAGTGTTGGAGGTGATCCAAGAAGTTCCATTTGATGAATGGGAACAGTGGGAGCGCACCTACATTCATTGGTACCGAGTTCTGGGCTGGCAGGTCGTTAACATCGCCAATGGCGGCGATGGCGGTGCCATTGAGATGACTCCTGAGATACGTGCTAAAATCTCAGCCGCCAATCGCGGTAAGCCAAAGTCGGAGGCTTACAAACAATACTTGCGCGACAAGTACGCAAAGTTTGGACATCCAAATAAAGGCAAGCATTTATCGCCTGAGACGAAAGCCGCATTGAGTCTTGCGTTGAAGGGCCGAAAGAAATCAGAAGAAACTCGCGCCAAGATGAGCGCGTCCGGCGGCAAACATCTCAAAGGGAAAAAGCAATCGGCAGATCACATTGCCAAGTGTCGCGCTGCCAAGTTGGGGAAGAAATTTACCGCCGAGCACAGCGCAAAAATCGGCGCGGCTCTCAGAGGAAAGCCGAAATCTGATGAGGCTCGACGCAAAATGAGTATCGCTGCCAAGGCTCGGTGCGAAAGGCAACGGTTGACTTCACTTCAAAACAGTGCTTCCTTAACCCCGTCGCTGGTTCAACCAGCTTCAAACCCGACCTAGCAGTTCTCCCGGTCGGTGAGACGGACGGAACGCTGAGACACTTCCAAGCCTGCGGTTTTCTTAACCGCTAAACCAGCGAACGCTGGTGGAGACGGCATCCCAAGTTAGCAAATCTGCGTGATTCTAGTTTGTAGTTTAGTTTGAGAATCATGCGTAACTACTTGATATACAATGCCTTGGCAATGTTCAGCTTTTTTTGATTACTTATTCGACAGAACTCCCCATTGGGACGCCCGCGTGGAACGTGATTGGTGGCCTATCGACGACGCGTGGGTCGGCCAAGTGGAGATGATGCAGTGGGAACCGCGTACGGGCACGAGCCACACGTGGGACCGCGTGCATGTTGGGACACCGGACCTGACGGGGTGCTGGGAGGAAGTGAACTTCGAGGACGAGCAATGCGTGGATAATGCGTGCGATCCGGCGAGCAAGACGGTGAGTTGGGGCAGCACGCGCAAGAGCTACACGTACTCGCGGCAGCGGGTGAAGACATTGCCGCTGTGCTTCGATCAGATCAACACGCGGGCACTGGCTGAACAGCAGGTGTCGAGCATCGTGGACGGCTTGAAGGACATCGTGAAGATGTACAAGAGCGATTTCATGCGGCGAAACTCGTTGCAAAAGGCGGACTTCATTTATATCGCGGATGACAGGAATTTGAGCATCGCGATTGACGCGAACACGTTCAATGTGGATTGCACAGAGATTGACTTGGGGAGTCCAGATAACGTGCCGCAGAGCCAGTTGACGATTCCGTATCTGCAACGGCAATGGGCACCGCTCCAGTACAACGGTTATTTCAAATCGAAATTCGTGCCGGCTGGCATGATGAAGCTCATCACCGATCCAATCGTCGCGTGGCAACTGGAGCAGGGGAATCCGGCGTTGACGGAGAAATATCGGTTCACGGACTTCGTGCGCGGCGGGGAACTGTTCAAGTACGGCATGAGCACGGCGGTCGGGAATTTCGGCATCAGCTACGATGCGTTCCCGATGCGATTCAATCACATCGGCGGCGGCGTGCTGCGCCGGGTGTTTCCATACACGAACACGGCAGCGACCATCGGCATCAAACGCCAATTCGATCAGGCGTATGAGGAAGCCTGCATTCAGTATTCACCGATCTGGCATCCGAGCGCGATGATTGCGCTTGTCCCGTCGTTGCGGAGCGTGTCGCCGGAAGCGCCGTTTTTCACGCGAGACCTCTACGGAAAATGGTATTTCTTGGGCGGCAACCGCGACCGCAGCTTCGTCGCGACCGACCCGAGCACAGGCGACGTTTGCACCATCGACAACACGGCGGGCAATAAGGGTTTGTGGTGGACTGACATGCAAGCAGGCATAAAATTCGTCCGTCCTGAACTCGTTCGAGGGATTCTCCATCTACGTGAGCCAGGCTGTATAGCTAACTCGCCTCGATGCACTCCTTGCCCGGACACGTATGCAGTTCAGAACTTCGATCAGTTAATTTTTTGCCAAGAGATACTTACGTGATTGGTTTGACGGTGCTGTGGTTCGGCTCATAATCGGGCCACAGCAATTCATCAAAACCATGAACGACATCAAAGCCATACGCCTCACGGATGGCGGATTTACAATCGTAGATAACGCCGACTTTGAATCACTGAATAGTAAACGATGGGGACGCAACCCAAGTGGGCATGTGCGACGGTATCGAAAAGTTGGTGGAGTCAATCACATCATCTATATGCATCGTGAAATTATGAATGCGCCAGATGGAGTTGAGGTTGACCACGCCAACGGCTATCCGCACGACAACACACGTCGGAATTTGCGCTTCGGGAACACCTCTCAAAATCAAGGCAATGCAAAGTTGCAAGAGCGCGATAAGACAGCACCGTTCAAAGGTGTCACCTATCACAAGCGAGACAAAAAATGGCAGGCCAGCATCACGCATAAGATGCGATTGATTTGGTTGGGCTATTTCGACACTCCCGAAGCCGCCGCGCTGGCCTACAATGCAGCGGCCCAGAAGCAATGGGGCGAATTCGCCCGACTCAATCCCGTATGACCACCCCGCCCGAAACCGAAGAAGCCGATTCGATAACCATTCCGAAAAGCGTGCTGGGCGACCGGCAATGCAAGCCCGGCGAAGTGCTGCAAATGGTCGTGACCGATGTGGACCCGGAGACTGGCGACGTGGAAGCGCAACTCAAAGACTACGCCAATAAGGGCGAAAGCGACGACGACGAAATGAGTCGCTATCCAATGGAAACTTCGGAATAGAAAGGAACAAAATGCCCCTTACTTGCACCGCGTCCGATATTGCCGAGGCCGCTGCCTGCTTTCAAAATTATTGCACCAATGAGGCAGATAGATTAGCCATCGCGGTCCTGTTCAAAGCCTACCAACTCGTCACGGCGGGCGGCACAAACTACGTGACGACGGGTTTCGACGCGCTCATCGCGGATTCGGTGGGGATCATCAGCATCGGGCACAACGAGATGTCTGCGGAAGAACTGGCGCTGATGCAGGACGCGACTACCGGAGCGCCGGATACGGTGAATGAATTGCTCGCGGCGGTGAGTTGTCTGCGGTGCCAGCCGCTCAAGGTACTTCGCAAGGCGCTGCTGTTCCTGCAATGCGCCATCACTGCCGAGGGCTAAAGCATGGCCGTCATAGACCCACAGGCGGCGATTGACGCAGCGCAGCCGTGGTGCTGCGTGCCAGTTGGCGACCTTTATTACGCAATCCTTGCGGCCTTAATTGACGTAGGAGAAGGAGGAACTGTGCCTGATACAAACGAACTCTTGGCTCAAATCGCCTGCTTGAAATGTGCCGTGCAACCCGGCGATGTGCCTCTGTTGATCCTCGGCGCGGTGAGCAACATCACGAGCGGCGGTGGCGGTGGTGGTGTCCAATGCACCGTTGGAATTCCAGTGGCCGCTCCAAGCTCTGCCTGCGCTATCGCCATCGACGAAAATGACGGCACTCTGTACCTGTATTACGCTGGCGCGTGGCATTAGCCAATCTATGAAACGATTTCTTGCAGTCCTTGCGATGCTGCTTTGCTTTGCTGGGCACTCAGCGATTTTCAACAACACCTTCACGACGCAATCCACTGCTGGCTTTAGTATCACCGGCACGAACTTGAGTGTGCCGGGTGTAGTGCGAGCCAATGGAGGCGCGTTTACGAATAGCCTGACCCGTAACGGAATTGATGCCATCACAGGTTTCGGAAACGTCAATCTCATATCGCGTTTCACGTCCGCCAATGGCATTGGAAGCTCTAGCATTGGCGACGACGGCGTGACCGTTACTATGACGGAACCTCTGAGCTTGAGCGCGGCGCTCACGGCTCAATCCGGCGCGTTCACCAACAGCCTGACTCTGAACGGCTCTCCCGTCCTGACCAACGCGCCCGGCAGCGGCATCACGAACTCGGGCACGGGCACGGCGAACACACTGGCGATGTGGACCGGGACGAACTCGCTGGGCAATTCGACGATCACGGATGATGGAGGAGGAAACATCACTTTTGGAGCCGAAGGTGCTTCAAGCGTGCTACTGCTCCCACCAAACAACCCTATGGGTAACGGAACGGATTTTCAGGTTCAAAGCGGTGCTCCAGGCGTTGATGGTCGAGGTGGAGACATTTCTTTCCTTGCTACCGATGGCACAGGAAACGGTCGAGGCGGTAATTTTAATTTCACAGCAGGTGGAGGCAGCGGAACAGGTGTAGGCGGGAAAATGGTATTTGCAGCGGACGCAGATGATGGCTCGATTAGTTTTTCGGCCACCGGCAACAACGGAGCCATAAATCTTACAGCAGATACCAAGGTGGAGTTCGATACGCCAAGCGTTATTCCGGTTGGGACAACTGACCTTGGAACCTTCGCTAATCGCTGGGAAAACATATTCGCTCGGGTAGGCCATTTCACTGACGGCATGTTCGTCACCAACACCCTGGTCTCGGACGGAGACATTGAGACGACCGGCAACATACAGATTCGCAGCGTGCCGTATATCTGGCCCGTGGCGCAGGGCGATGCGAACACAACGCTCGTCAACGACGGCACTGGCATCCTGACTTGGACTCCGCTTGTGACAACGCTCTCGCAGAACGGAACCAACGGCGGTACGACCGTGAATTTCACCAACAGCCCCACCGTGACTTGGGCGCGAGTCGGAAGCAACTGGACGGCGACGGCGGCTAGTGGCGTTAGCCTTTCAGTGAACGGCACCAACGTCACGACGCCGAACCTGACGAACACCTCGACAGTCACACTGGCCGTCAGCGGCAGCAACATTCTGGCGACGGCAATTGTGCCAGCGGGCACGGCGACCGCCAGCGGCACGGCGAACACCGTGGCGAAGTTCACGAGCACAACCAACCTCGGCAACTCATCCATCACCGACAACGGCACGACGGTCGCGTTGACCAGTGGAATAACGACGGTGGCTGGCACGCAGACCAACACCGCCAGCACGACGGCCAACGTGCCATTCGTCGCTGTGGGCGCGAGCGGGCAGACCAACGACTTGATGCAGTGGATGTCGAGCGCAGGCACGAACTATTCCAAGGTAAACTCGAGTGGTCAGTTCCTTCTGCAAAGAGGTAGCCAGACCAATCCTAGCCTTGGTTTCCTTGAAGATGCAGACGGCGCGGCCACCGGCTTATTTCGTCAGGCTGCCGATACGATAGGCTTCACTCTCAATGGAACTGAAAGAGTTCGAATCGCGAGTAGCGGCGCTCTGCACACCACTTTCTTCGCCGCGACTTCTGACGGTGCTTATGGATTTACTTCAAGCACGTCACTTGGCGGAGGTTACGATACTCAACTGAGTCGTGATGCCGCAGCCGTGCTACAGATGGGCGCAGATGCGGCAACGCCGGTCAACCAGACATTCAAGGCGGCTGACGGCTCCGGCACCGACAAGGCGGGCGCGAACTTCACGCTCGAAGGCGGCCAAGGCACCGGCACGGGCGCAGGCGGCACGCTGTTCCTCGCAACCTCCAAGGCGCGAACCACTGCATCCACTGTCAACCCTTACACGAATTGGGTTTCCTTGGATGCGAATGGCGTTCTTGCAGCCGGGACAGTGGTGGTGACAAATTATGTTCGGATGCCTTGGACAACGCTGACGATGACTGGCTCGAACGTGTCAAGCATCGACTTCGCTGCGGCCAGCATGTTCAAGCTGACGCTAACGAACGACGCGTTCTTCGTCGCGCCCAGCAACCTGCCCGGAACTAACGCAGCGCAGACTATTCAAGTGCATGTTTTGCAGGACGGAACGGGCACCCGGACGTTGACGCTAACCAACAGTGCGTGGGTCATGGCCGGGTCGGGCACAGCGACGAATGCTGTGGTCGCATTGAACACCAACGCAAATTCCGTGACCGTGCTAACCTTTGTCACAAGCCCATTCTCAGCTACGCAAGCCTACGGAACGCTCGTCACTCCCGGTCTATGAACCGTCGTCGCTTCGTTTACTGCGCCGCCACCGGATTGATGGTGCCTGCGGTGCGGGCGGCCATAATCCCGTTCAGCTTTTGGAGCAGCGGCTGCCCGTTAAGCAGCAACGCGGCGTTCGCGTTGAACGATTGGATCAGCCGCGTGCAAGCCGCGAGCAGCGACGTAACGATTGCCGGGACGCGGGCCGCAGTGGGTTGCTACATCGACGGGCTGATGGCCGATGGCGTATGGACGAAGCTGGTGCGTCACAGCATTTTCGCCGGTAACGACCTGAACGCGCTCAAGGCTCCGCTGAAGAACGGCGGTCCGTCTTCGGCTGATGTGCTTCCCAACTTCGTCGCTGGCGACTACACGCAGGCTGTCGGGTTGCAAGGCGGCAACACCAAATACGTGGACACTGGGCTGCCGTGGAATAGCACCGCGGGCAGCATGAGCGACACGAGCTTTCACGCCAGCCTCTATACGCGAACGCTGCAAACCGCAGGACTCGCCACGTTGCAATTCGGCACGGCAGGCGCGGTCTATACGGCGCTCATTATCAGGACCGACGCCAACACCTACTTTTACCTGAACTCATCGACGGACACGATTGTGACGTATTCGGACCCTGACGGCATTGGGCATTACATCGGCACGCGGACGGCCTCAAACGCATCGGCGCTCTACAAGAACGGCGCGTCTGTCGCAACCGGCCTTATTGCCATCGGCGCGCGGCTCACGGGAACCATGTTTATCGGGTGCCTCAACAACAACGGTGCGCCAACGGCTTATTCGGACGCGATCTTCGAGCAGTACTCAGTGGGCACAGGGATGACCGCAACTGACGCGACCAACTTGTATAATCGGTACGTGAAGCTCAGGAAAGCGCTTCGGCGATGAGTCGGCGTGACAAGGCGTGGGCCATCGCGTTCACGCTGTTCTGGCTCGCGGTGATGGTGTTGTATGCGATGTTGATGAAAGGAAAACTATGAAGAAGCTACTTATACTGCTCGCGACGTGCGGCACGCTCGCGGCTCAAAGCGTCTCGGTGCGGGTCGTCACCAACGACGGTTCGTTGCAGGCGACGAACACAATCAACGTCCCGGCCATCTACGTGCAAGGGATGCTGGCGCTGTGGGCTGACAACTCTCGCACGCGCACGAATGCGGGGCTGGCGGCGCTGACATTCAATCAGTTCGCCTCGCAGGAGCTGGGCGACAAGAGCGCGGAATGGAACCGGCGCGGCGGCTTGGATGCGGCCGCGGCGTTCGCGCTGACGCAGGGGCAGACCAACTTGGCCATTCCAAACCGCGTTGGCGACCTCTGGGGCGGCTTCACGCAGGCGCAGCGCACCAACGTCATCCAGTTCATCTCGACGGTCGGGCCGTTTTGAGCGGTTGACGGTATCTTGAGCGGAGCGCACTCTGCCAGCATGAAAAACCTACTGTGGACATTGTGTGCAATTCTGCTGGCGGCGAATACGGTGGAGGCTCAGGTGAGCGTCCCGATCACGGCGAACAAGTGGCAACTCTGGAACCGGGCGGTGGGCCGTCTGCCCGTCCACGCCGTCGCTGGTGGCGGCATCGGGTTCGACTTTGAAGTTTCAGCACAGCCTGATCCGAACGCGGGTCCGACGTGGTGCGGTTATCTCGTGTCGCCGGTCCACAACATCGCGCTTACAGGTTCGGAGGTCGTTGTCACGTTTGCCATCACGGCGGACCCAAGCGTAATCTGGAACTACGCAAGCGATTCATGGAACACCAACCCACCGCCGGCGAATTTCCACGTTTACGTTCAGACCAACGAGGGGAGCGGCGGCAATTGCAAGGAGTTATTCTCCCTGTGCAATCCACCGCAATTGCGTTGGTGGAGCAATCCGGTGAAGTTCACGCTAGTTGACACGGGCGGGACAGTGGAACTGCACGTCCCGCTTACGCCGGAGAATTGGAGCGAGACCGACGGCGTGCAGGCAACCGACCCGACGTTTTACCCGTACTGGGTGCAGACGATGAACAATCCGAAGTGGGTGGGCATAACCTTCGGCGGAGGCGGACCGTTCGGGCACGGCGTCAACGCCACGCTGCAACCGGGCGTTGCGGTGCCAACGTTCACGTTGCTCGGATGGCGGACGCAGTAAGCGGTAAAGGCGGTTGACAGCGCCCAAGGCGGGTCGGACACTTGCGGGATGAATGATCAAGTCCTATCGGCAATACGCAGTGTTTTGAAGATCGGCGGTGGCTGGCTCATCGCCAAGGGTTACGCCGACAATTCAAATGTCGAAATGGTCATCGCTGGCATTATCGCAGCGGCGGGCATTGTGTGGTCTTGGGCGCATCATCAGGCTAATACGCCAATGTCGAAGCCGTAGAGTGTGCGTCACGCCGCTTACCTCTATTATCCGAATGACGAACTCGTGCTCTACATCGCCATCATTGCGCCGAACAACAAGGTGCGGTTCTTCACTGAGGCGGGCACGGAGGCGTGCTGCACGGCCGTGCCGCTGGAGAAGGCGCTTCACAATGGGCGCTTCGTGCAGCTTGGCGTTACCAACAGGCGGTCGCAGTGCAGCAAGTTTGACATGGCCGGAGAGCGCGACCCGCTGCCGCCCGAGTCCATGGTGCAGCCTTACTTTGATCCCAGCGGCAACGACGGCTTGGGCTGTTGGCGCGGCCACGAGCCTGCCGACAAGCGCAACGGCCATCAACGAAACGGACACATGAAAAAAGCACTCATCCTATTGGCCACGGCGCTCGCTTGCCTTGGCGTCAACGCGGCGAACACCAACCTCGTCTGGAACCCGAGCGCAGGCGCGACCAGCTACCGCGTGTATGCGTCGGTGGGCACGGCGGCGTTTGCGCCCATCCTTGACCTGACCGGAAACACGGCGTCGGTGCCAGTGGCCGTCAGTGCCGTGACGCGCTTCTACGTGACGGCGTTGAATAGCGTCGGCGAGAGCGGGCCGTCAAACACGGTAACGAACAACCCGGTGCCGGTGCCGCCGAGCGGTCCGGTCATCACCATGGTCGCGCCGGGCCTCTCAACAACCAACGTGGAGATGGACGCGAGCGTCAATATCACGGCGCTCATCCAGAACACGGGCGACGCGGATTTCGTGGCCGTGGACGGCGCATTGACGCTGTTGCCGCCCGGCGCGACACGCGACAGCGGGCCATATATCCACATTTCTATCGTATCTCCACCGCTTGTAGTGAGCGCCAAAGCATCGGTGTCAATAACAGGTACATGGACGGCAGCGCCAGGATCAACGCTTGGCGTTTATACAGCATATATGGTGGTTAAATCTTCGGCTGGAGTATGGACCGCGAGTCCGTATTCGTACTTCACGCTAAGCCCTGCATCAGCGCCGTCAGTCCCACCACCGCCGCAAAATTTGCAGATACATCAAACATCTGCGACCCGCTTAAATCTGGCATGGGAAGGTGTCCTTACGGCCTCAACCGAGGTCGAACGGAATGAAGAAAATACTACCTTCAAACGAGTGGCAACGGTTTCCCCTGGAATTTTGAACGTCAGTGACAGCATCCGCAGAAGGAGAAATTACTCATACCGAGTTCGGCAGCGAAACAATCTAGGGGTGTCAGGGTACTCAAATATTGCCAATTTTAGTGCGCCTTAGAATTGGTCGGCTGATGGCCTCCTCATGCGTCAGTTTTCCAGACTGTAATCTTTTGGGCTGACAATCAAGGCGGTTTGGGCGAAATTCCACGATGGACGATAAAGGGACCACACCATGACCGGCACGCAACAGTTTGTGCTCGCGCTGATCCTTGGGCTTGTGGCGGGGATACCGCCAGCCATGACCGCGTTCGTGCTCTACCGCAAGGCGCAGGCGCAGGCAAAGGCTGATGCCGAGCGCACTCGGTCGCAGTTGATCGAGGTGCATCAGATCGTGAACAGCCGATTAGACCGTGCCTTGAACAGCATGAAGGTGCTGGAGGAGGCGCTGCGGACGGCGGGGATCAAGATTCCGCCGACGCCAACGACGCCGGACCCATGACCGAAGCCGAAGTCCGTGCCCTGCGCGACCGCGTTTACGACCACGTTATCTCCGACATCGGCTGGAGCGCGGTGCGGAAGAATTGGCTGTGCCAGTCTGAGACGGCGTTTCTTGTAGAGCACGACTTCCCCTTGGCAACGCCGCACTCCCAGGAATATATCTTGGAACATCCGCCGCGAACTTCGCGTTGACACGGCCCCGGTGGGCGCGTAAACCTCTGGCATGAATTGCGGGCGGCAGGCGAAGGTCTGAGCGGGTCTCATAAGCCACGCATGGAGCAGGGTGCAACTCCCTGGCTACGCAACCAAATCTATGAATAACCGCCAACCCGACCCGTTCGCCAAAGTCCCACCGATCATAATGGTCGCGCTGGTGGCCTTTTTCTGTCTCGCTCCGGTCGCCCTGCATGTCGGTTGCGCCACGGGCAAAGGGCAGCTAACGCCGAGCACGGGCGTTTACGATCCAAACGTCATGGCCAGCACTTTGGTCGTGACCGCCGAGAACGTGCGCGAATTGGCGCTGGACGCCTTCGACAACTTCGCGCGACTGGAGAGGGCAAACCGCGCGGCGCTGATGAAGGTTGATCCGAAGATTCATCAGGCGGCTGAGACCGTGCGACGGGACGGGAAGAAATACCTCGATGCGCTGACGGCGGCCAAGGTTGCCTTCCAGAACAACCGTAGCCAAGCCAACGCCACGGCTCTCACGAACGCCTTGGCCAGCGTGCAATCGCTTCTGCGTGACACGGTGCGTTATATCTCGGAGATCGCGACGAAGAAAGGCGTGCCATGACCACGACGGTCGTGTTTCACTCAGCCGATTTCGATGGCATTTTCTGCCGAGAGATCGCACGCAAGTTTCTGCCCGATGCGAAGCTCATCGGTTGGGACTTCGCTGATGCTCCGCTGGAGATTCCAACAGGCCAAGTTTACGTGTTGGACTTGCCTGTTGATCGCGTGTTCGGATTCAAATACGAGGCGACCGACGTTGACAAACCAGCACCGCAGCATCCCGCAGGGTTGGTGTGGATTGACCACCATAAGAGCGCGATTGAAACGCATCCAAAGGCTATTCCTGGATACCGCATCGACGGCGTGGCCGCGTGCCGGCTGGCGTGGCAATGGTTTTCAGGATTCGTGAATACGTTCGGCAACGACATTCCGCAGAAAGAGGACTATATCGAACGTCGAGTAAACGAGCCGCTAGCAGTCCGTCTTGCTGGCGAATATGACATTTGGGACAAGCGTGATCCGCGCGCGGACATCTTTCAATATGGCCTACGTTCGCGTGAATTAACCACCGAGGATTGGACCTGGATTCTTGGAACCACGGACAAAGTTTTAATTGCCGACGACATCATTCATCAACTTTTGGTGAATGGCGAATTGCTTCAAACCTACCAGCAGCGAAATGACGCTGGCATAATGCACCGTAGCTTTGTCATCGAATGGGAAGGTCTGAAGTTTCTCGCGCTGACAACGGCGCGCTGCAATTCGCTGACGTTTGCATCGAAGGATGTTCTTGAAACCGGGCATGATGCGCTCATGGGATTCTATTACGACGGCAAAGGTTGGACTGTATCGCTCTATCACGCCGCACACCGCACCGACTTGGACCTGTCAAAGATCGCCGTGAAGTATGGCGGAGGCGGTCATCGCGGAGCTTGCGGATTTCGGACAACCAAACCCCCATTCCTACCATGACCGCGTTACTCCCGCTCATTTTTGAACTGGCCGAATGGCTCGCCATGTCGATACCCAAATGGATCGCTGCTGGACGCGCCAAAGGCGAGCTTACCGCCGAGCAAGAAGCCGAGTATCAATCGCGCCAAGCAGCGATTTTTAGCAGGGATTATATGCAGCCAAGTCCCGAAGAACCACCAACGCCCTAGATAAACTGTCTGTAAACGGCGCTGTTTTTCTTGGTGTACCAAGGAGCAAAAAAGGCTGGCCGCAATTCCCATCCAATTGAAAGTCGGGCTTTGGTTCGAATCAAAGGCACTTGGAAATGCGCGGTGACATCCTGTAAAATTCCGGTGAATCCATCAATTGTGAACAATCTGTTCGTTCTCTTGTTTCGCGCCTGTTTCTTTCTCGTTTCCCACTTGCAATTTCCAGGCTCATAATTGCCATCGTTGTTAATACGCTCAATCGTGCATCCAGCAGGACGTTCGCCCATATCTTCTAAGAAATTAGCGAAAGTTCGCCAACGCTCACAAACGGTAATCCCGCGACCTCCGTAGTTCTTGAATCCGGTTTTATTTGGGGTTGTGCAACGCTGAATCATGTTCGCCCAAGAATTATACGTGCCGCTTTTCCGAGTGCTGAGATTGTGGCCATGTTTGATGTATAAGCATCCGCACGAACGAGTCGTTCCACTCTTAACACCTGTGTTTGTAGCGATAACGATTTTCCCGCATTGGCATCTGAATTTGGTCCGAGCCTTCACCTGTCCTCCTGGAGTCACGTAAGGCGGTGCGGGTTCGATGGCGGTTAATCTTGCGTAAGCGGTTCCGGCAGGTATCAATTGTGCAGGCATAACGGTGGTCGATTCACTGTTTTTGTTTAGCGGCGGGCGTCCGACGCATAATCGGCGCTCGCTGCGACCTCAGAATATCAAATATGATTCGCCAGTCAACAAATCACACCGCCACCATCGACCCCGCCTACGCCGAACAGGAGCGCCGGTTCAAACGCTGGCTGGCCCGGCGCAAAGACCTCTGGAAGATGCTCTGCAAGCGGTGGTGACGTAACTCGCCTGCCCGCGCCTTGACGTGATGGCTCACAATTCACTCAAACCTCACATTTCTCGACCGCGCTCCAGTCGCTGCGTTCCATCGCTTCCGATGCGGCCAAGAGCACTTTGGCCAAGGCTTCGATGAGGCGCAGCTTTTCGGTCTCGTCGGTCATGGCGTCTCGATAATCACGGTGACGCCTTCTTCCTCGGCGTTGGCACATTTCTCGGAGACGACGGTCCCTTGAAGAACTTGCCAGTTGTCATCATCCAAGATTCCAGCCGCGATAAGGCAATCTTGAAGAAACTTGATGCACCAGTTGTCGTAATCGCACGGTCGCTGTGCTCGCACGACGTAGGTGATCGTAGCGCGTTGTAGAGGGCAAGTGAGGCCCGGCGCTTCTCCGTATGCAGGCGCGACCAATGCTGGCCTTGGATGCGGTTCTGCGACGGCGGCAGGTATTTCAACCGGATTGTGATTCTTGGCATGTGCTTGCATCTTCTCCCGCGCCCGCTGCTCCTGCGCGAGTCGGCGCGTCATATAGTCTCGGGCCTGTTGCGGCGTCCAGTTCACGGTTTGTCTTTGGTTTATGGGTTGTGCCGAATCACACTGTTAGCGGTCTTGGTCACTGGCCTTATCGCACGTCTCGGTCATCCAGTCCGAGAGCGTTTGCTTTTTCCTCCGCGCAGCGCGGACGTAACGGTTTTTGCGCTCCATCGTGACGCGCAAGTGAATGTGACCGCTGGCTGGAGTCTCGTCCGCCAGCGGCCTGCCGATTTTGGGTTGCTCGTCTTTCATGTCGTGAGTAATTCCATGATGTAGTTACTCGCGGGGCGGTCGATGGGGGTGAATGGGCGCGGTGATGTCTCCCCGCGCCACACGTCTCCGACAGACTCTGGGGGCAACATTCGCTCCAACAGTCCGGCGTCCGTCATGACATATTGATAACGTTGCTTCTTTTTGTCATCCCAGCCCTGACCGCTATTGGGGTCGATCATTTGCAGGACACGATGTGACCCGGCCACCAGCCACTCGGTAACACCACTCCCGGTTTCTTCCCGCACGCCGCTGACGCGGATCGTGTCCATCGTCAGCAGCCTATTCCATTTTCCGCCGATGTCTTTGTGCATGATTATTGAGTCGGTTGAGATTCCGGTTGCGCGGGCTTCGTGGCTTTTACCGCATCGTCGAATGCTGTATTGCTGTTGACCATTTCCGTGATGCGTGCGACGCGGGCCGCGTCCATGCGCGAGAGACGGCGCGCTTGATCGTATTCCCAGCCCTCGTCCATCAGCCTGACGATGTCCTTCACGCGAGACTCGTCCACTGAGCAGCGCTTGCATTCCTCGCCATCCATCCAGACGAGCTTGTAAGAGCGTTCGCCGTGCTCGCTGATCTCGTAGAGGCCCGGACCAAGCTCCCAGGTCAGATTGATCATCGTGCGCGCTCGGTTGAAATGCTCCCTCTCCACGCTGTCCGCTTCGGCGAAAGTTCTCGCGAGTCCGTATTTGTTGTCGCTCCCGGTGATTTCCGCCACCCAAGCCTTGTTGCCCATTTTGCCGGAGTATCCCTTCCCGTAGGTGAGTGTGATTGTCGTCGTGTTCATTTTGTCTCAGTTTTCCGATCTGTTCCCGGATTCGCCGGGGCGATGTCAGTCTCATACTGACGCAGAAAGATTCGTCTATTGCCGCACTTTTGTCAACACATAAAGAGAAGATTTTGTGACCCTGTTTTATTGAGGTTTTTCGTGATTTTCGCCGACCGCTAACAAGACGCTGCTGCGAATGCGCGTCAACGTCGCGGGCGAGTTCGGATGTCATTTGGTCGCGCATCGCAGAGCTATTCGTTCGGTGCCTTTCTGTGCTTCAGAAATTTCGTCGGGATTTGCGTCTGGTGGATTCGTTCCGACCACGAGATGGTTCCTTGGATTACAGCATACCGACCGCATTGGCTCACGGTCACGATTTTGACTACACCCCAGAAATGGTCATTCCAGCGCCTTGTCCATTTGTGGGTTGTCCTTCCGTGTATAGGAACTCTAACAACGGCCAGTTGGCCAGATGCAAACGGCACCGAACCACGCGCTGGACTCAACCGGGATGAGCCTTCGGGTTGTGCCGTTGCGTTCGAGTTCATTTGCATCGCGGTTCCGGTGAGTCAGCTTGGTCGTTCGGCAGATGTCCGGTATCATCACGCTCACGGATGATAATCTCCCAGTCATTGCTTATGAATTCCACTTGTCGCTCGTGTTTATCCCAGAAGATTGAGGCATTGGGAATGTGCTCCTCCCAGATGCGTCGGATTTGCAGGCGCACGCGAGCATTGTGGATACAGGCGAGCGCAGATTCCAGCCTTTGGCGCGGCGTCTGACGAACACTGCGCTGCACCGAACCGCCAATTGCGCTCTTGCTCATTCCTTCCTCGCTCGCTCTAAATGGCTCGCTATTCGGTCCATAACCGCCTTAAAGCCCCAACCGCCGCCATTAGAACCGTCGCCGTTCTCTAGCACAAGCCTCGATGCGCGGCGTCCGCTGCCACCGCCGCTTGTGAAAAGGTCGTTGGCAATCCGATACGCGAGCTTTTGCGTTTTGGTCATGGTCGTCTCCTCCAATTCCCCACGAACTCGCTCACAATCGCGACCGGCGCGAGGACGAGTTGCGCCACGACCGCCAGAGCCGCGAGCACGACCCAACCCACGGCGATGAGCACGAGGCACGCGCAGTAAGCTATCACGCAAATTGCGACGAGTGAAAGTGCGAGGTGGATCATATCAATGACCAAATTTATGCACATTCACGTTGCGGCTGTTCCAGTCCAATTGCCACGCCAGGAATTGGTCGAGCAATGCTCGGACCTGATTGCACAAGGCCCGCATTCGAGGATTCTTGGTGCGCCAAGTGCCGTTGACTTGGTTCACGACCAAAATCGAGTCGCTGAAAATTCTCAGTGAAACTTGGCGTGCTCCAATGCCCACCTCTCCAAGCAAGTGTTCGAGTGATGCTTTCAAAGTCAGGTATTCAGCTTCATTGGAGCTACCGATTCCAAAAGTCACGCGCTGCGCTCTTAAAACAATCTCGCCTGAACTCTCAATGGCGTAAGAGCCGTACCGTTCACCGTCACGCGCAGAAGGGCGCGCCCCACCATCAAAGTGTATTGTCAGAGCAGTGTGCATGTGTACCACCCACCGGATTGAGGGAGAAGGAACACGGCTTTGCAAAAGCCCCCTAACCCCGCAAAGCCCAAGCGATGCGAGGTTAGGAGAGGCTTCAAATCAGAACTCACCGGCATATCGGTCGTGAGGTATCCGTATTTGCCGACTGGTGCCAAACGCCGCCCAGCCAGATGGCCCGATGATTCAGTTCGCGTTCGATCCTGCTGCTTCGGCTACCAGCCAGCGGCTTTGATCCGCCCTGCACGCTTTGGCAAATTACGTCGTGACCCAAAGCTCGGAACGAACCGTCCACCGCGCTCCTACGAGCCGTCGCCCGGCGCAGTTGCTTCTTAGGCGATTCCGTCACGCTGCCTACCAGAACAGAAGGGTCCAGATAGTTCTCAGCAGCGGTCCGGCGAGGAAATAGCCCCGCCTTGGTTTTTGCCAAGACGGGTGAGATTAAGAATGGGCCGGCCCACATACGAGCGTATGGCCGTGACGAAGTGTTCAGCGAGGTCACGCGAACCGGCTGACATTCTATCTCGAAAGATTTGGCGCATACGTTTTGCAGTGAGGACTCAGTTCCTCGCTGAACAGTGACGCCAATCTGAATTGCTCCGGTCATTTTGTCAATCCCCGACTTCATCAGGGTGATTCGCCTCGAACCATTCCATAAAGGCGTCGAGGTCATCGCGGAACTTCAGGTCGGTCTGCGATGGCGGTCTTTGCTTGCCCTGCCGGTCCGTCCAGCCCTTCGGCTCATAATTATGGGCAAATCCGAACAATCGCTTCCGCGCCTGCTCATCGTCATGGCGCAGGTTGTAAAGCTCGCCAATCGTGTCAGGGCGCTTCAGATACTCGTCGCGCTTCATCCCGGCATATGGCACAGGCACCACGGCGTTGAACCACGGTTGCTCGTCGGCGGGACCGTTTAATTCAAGCGCCTTGCCCGCTGGCTTGGCCTGGGACGCGCTAGAAGCCGGGGCTGCGGTCTCCTTTGGTGGCCCAGAGGCTCCTGCGGGCTTCTGCGGCCCCGCGGGGCGCTGGTCTGCCGGAATGAGCGAGTCCAACTCGGCCAGAATCGTCGCGGCATGGCGCTTGGTGGTCGGGACATACCTCGCTTCGAGCATTTCCAGCGGTTCTCCAGGCGTAATGTCGTCGGGCGGACCGCTATCCGGCAGCAACCAGCCCTTGTCTCGGCAATAGCCAAGCGCATACTCGCCACGGCGCTTTAGCTCGGCGATCCAGCGGAGGCGCTGTTCTTCGGTAGCAGGCTGCGCCCCCAGCTCCGAACCGGGGGGCTTCGCGGTGCCTGCGGTGGGCTTTGGTTGTGGAACATTGGCTGGCTTGGCTCTGGAAGCGCGGGCGTTATCGTCAAACCCGTCATCAGGCACTTCCTCGGCGGGGGTTGTGGACAAGCCAGCGTCAATCAGGACCACGACATGCGCGAAAACCCCACGGCATGTGCGGCTTATGGCACGAGTTTGGGCCATTGCTTTCCCGGCGTATTCAGCCCGGTTCTTCCAAGTCGGGTTGCCTTTGCGGTCCTTTTCGTCGAAGCCAACGTAACCTTCCCCAGTGGCGATGATTTCGCCGTGAGAGTTGCGCAGCACGCCTTTAGCCTTGTAGCCGATATGGTTGCCTTGATTGTCGTAAACCCGCTCGGCGTCCTCAGCCCCAGCAAAGCAGCCGTGGGCGGTAGCGATGGATTCCCACCCCTCGACACGGACGAACTTGCGCCCTTGAATCTCGCAAGCGGTCTTCAGGACGATTTCTCGGCAGATGCCGGCCACGTCGGTTGCCCGCCGCATAAGCGCCTGTGGACTGCGCGGCTCGTCCATCACGGACGGCATTGGTTCGATCTTGGTAAGTGACTGTTCACCATTCATAGGTCTTCTCCGCATTCACGGCGTCGGGCTTCACGCCACCTTCGCTCTTGGTCTTCAAACCAATATCTCCAGAAAAGCTCGTCATCTTCATCGTCGCGTCGGAGGTCGCGGTCACTTACATCGCGGGCGGTCACGCCGGGCGGAAGGGTTGGGTCTCCAGGTAGGGAATTCATGCCTTTAGCCTTAATCGTCCTCAGCGTCGTCGTTATTCTGACCATTAGCTACGGACGAACGCCGTCGTTGCAGCGTTAAGAGCTTTTCCAACCGTTCTAGGTGCTCATCATCCCACGGACAATTGAAATTCGCCTCCTCGTCACCGATTCCGCGCCTTTTGAGCCAGTCTAGCCGCAGGCATCTGGCGACCATCTTTGGGCCTGTAACGGTCAAGCCAAGCCGACCGATGCCGTATTCCCAGATTTGTGTGCGGTGCCGCGCTCCGTCAACGAACCAGCCATCGGAATGACCTCGAACCCGGTATCGCTTGTTCAAGGCCACGAAACGAGCAGCATTCTCAGGCATAACGCGAAGGTTAGCGCCTCCGACAACATCGCCGATCTGAACCACGCGCCCGACCAGCAATGCGCCGTTGGTCATATATTTCTTGTTCATTTCGGGACTCCCAAGGCATCGGCTTGCGTGCAAAATGGCCGGCCCGCGCAATACGAAGCGCATCGGACTTGTTCGCCTTCTCGCCTTTCCCAAAAGTGATCGTCGCTCACTCGTTTCAAGTGCAACTCCGCAGCTTCCTTTGTGGCGTGCAATTTCACAGCCCTTTCCCGTCCGGCCTTCATTACGGCGAACTTTTCCGGCTTCTCCCACCGCTCATCCGGCGTGCATTCGGGCAGGTTCTTTTCCAGCGCCGATTGTGCGGCCTGATGGACCTGCACTCGATCTTCAATCCATTCCTGAGCGTGTTCCAAGGTCCAGAGCGGCACGTCGAACACCTGCACCTGATGACGCGGATAATCCGCCGACCGCTTGACTTCGAGTTTGGACCAGTCGCGGTAAATCGCCACGATCTGCGCTTTCTCAATCGCCACTTCGTTCTTGCTCGCCAGCCAGCGGAGCGCGTTCATTTGCTGCTCCCATTCCGGTTTCAAGCCATCCTTGCAACTCCAAACGCTCGTCAGCTTGTAGTCGGTCAGGATACTACCCATGAGCAAATCCATTTGCCCGCTCACTTTCCAGCCGCGCACCTGCGAGAACAGCCGCAACTCCGTTGACATGCCGCCAGAGCGTTCAAGGATCAAATGCCCGATCTGGCCGATCAACGACCAAAGTCGGTCCGCTGCGTCCTCGGTGATTTCGTCCTTGTGCGCCCGCTCAAGCGCCACGGCTCGCGCCGGCTTCAGGAGCGTTGTCACGGTGATGTCGCTTCCATTGCTCGAGTACGGATCGCGCCGCACCGCCTCGACCAAAGGCAACGGCAATCCGGCATGGTTGGTGATGACTGGCATTATGCGACCTTTGGCTCAGCAAACAGCGGTTGCGGTTCCTCATGCCCGCAGACCACGTGGGTGCGCTCAATCTCGACAAACTCCCCGGTCTCGCTCTCAACAACTTCCTTCTTCGGCACGCGCTCCTTGTAATGCTCGACCCGGCATGACGGCGGCAGGCCGTTGCAATAGACCATGACCCCGATTGTATCCGTGAGTTTGCCGGAAAGCACCGTGCGCGGCTCGTCTTCGGGCCAAACTGTTTTGTCCCGCTTTTGAATGCTCAGCGCCCTGAATATCTCTTGGGCCTCGGCATAGCTCTTAACGCCGTGAATGGCGATCTGTGTGTCAGGTGGATGCGCGTATCGGCGAATGTTAAGCTCTACGCTGTGGCCGAATGGCAGCGCCCGGTCCAGTGCGCCTGCGATTAACCGCAATTTCTGTTCAATGTTCATTTGTCTCTCCTGTGGTTTGGTTTTACTGCGGTGATTCGTCCAGCCGCCGAAGCAAATCATTCAAGCGTGTGCGCCCGTTATTGCGCCGGGTATGGCTCATGCGGTCGTTCAGACACGCCGCTATATTGCGCAACTCGCCCACAATCGCCCTAACCTCTGGCGTCTGCTTCAGGCGATTGGCTAACGCCATGCATTCCGCCGCTAATTCATCCCTTTCCGCCGTCCTCCGGCGCAACTCTGCGGCGAGCGCGGCGGCTTCGTCCTCGGATTCCATCGTGACGACGGCCCGCTCTGTGGTGCTCATGTCTCTGGTGGTTGCTCTCATATCAATTGCCTTTCGCCGTGCGCGGGTCTTGCGCTTCGTTGTGCGGGTTCATGCCGGGATTCGGCACACTCGCGTTGTTCTTGATAACAGCCCAAGACCATTTCTCCGCGCCAGTGACGTGCAGTGTGAATTCGATCTCGCCTTGCGGCAGTTCGGGGTGTCCGGTCTCGCGCAGGATTCGCTGCACTGCATCGGCGATCTCGCGCTTTTGTCTTACTGAAAACATAATCACGCGGCTCGCTGGCGGAGTTTGCGAATGTTGATTGTTTGATGATGCCTCATCTTCGGAGCACCATGCGCGCGCGGTTTGCCAGTTCCAACGCGCAACGCGGTTCCAAGTCTCGCCCGTGGCGCTATTTTCGATAGCGTATAATCGTTGCCCGCAGCAAAATCGTGGTGCCTGTCGAAGCTGGTAATTTCGCGGGCAATCGTTTCGCTGGTCTTGAACCGAATCGCCCGGTCGCCTTTAATCAGGTAGCAAGTCGATATGCCGATGATGGCAGCATCGCCGAGCTTTTCCCGAATGCAGGCCCGCGCCAAAGCGCAACTGTTCGGGTCTTTCTTTCGAGCCGCCGAACAATCATTTTCCGTCACTGACACCCTAATCGAACGGCGGGCGTCGATGACTTTTTTGACCTGCGGAAATGTTTTCTGAATTGTAGCTAATGCGCTCATATTAAATTGCCTTTCCGTTCCATTTGATTTCTTTGTCGATCAATCGCTCAAGCCAGTCCTGAATTGATTCGCCGCGAGAAGCTAGAACGCTTTTAAGGGCGTTCCGTTTCGATGGAATCACCAACGCTGTGACCGGAGTTTTGCCGGTTTTGGAAGTTTGTTTCGCTTTCATCTGCACTCAATCTACGCTTTCGGCTTTTAGTGTCAACATGATTTTAGGATTTTATTTGACTCTCCATCGAATTGCTGTATTGTAGCCCCGTGGACGCGAACCCCACAGCACCAAAACCACCTTGCCGCGCTTCGTCAGCGTCTGCCCGATCTCTAGCGGGCAGGTTCGCCGCTGGCGATGGCGCGGCGCTTTAGGAGATAGAAGTTATGAGCAAAGCAACATTCCTTGAAACCAAGCGGCTCGTCCGCGATGCGGATGCGCTATTCGAGCGGGCGGCTCGCGCTTGGGTTCGGGGCAACAATTCAGGCGACAACGATGTGATGCGCCGATGCAACAAGCAGTGCGACCATTACAGGAACAAAGCCGAAGCGTTGCTAGCGCCGCTTGGCATTGCCGTGGATTATCCCGGCCTTTATCCGTCGTTCACAGTCGGCGGGTTCGGCTATCATTCAACGGAAAGCGCGGTCTCGGCTGCGCTCTCGGAAAAGGCGGGCGTCAAATGAGCAACGGCATTGTAAAGCACGGAGACATCGTGGAGCGGCACGCTGTGAATGCTCATTATTCGATATTCGTTGCCATGCCCAAAGGCCAAGGCGATTATGGATCTGACCGTAAATGCGTATTTGACGATAAGGATACTGCGACGGGCGCAAGGCAACTGGCGCAATCCTACGCGAATCTATTCCGGTCTCGCGTGGAAGTGTTCAAGGGCAAATCCATTGGGCGATTCCAATTCGCCATTGACGCATGAATACTGACGATATTTGCGCGGTCTGCCGCTATCCGCATTCGGCACATCGTTCGCTTTTGCTGCAATCATGGTCAGGACTGCGAGCAATCCCAGTGCTCGTGATCGGTCAAACGGCCAAGAGAACGCGAGTGCGGTTTCTGCGTGACGCAATGCTGCCCGGAAAACGCTTTGCGCGGGCCGGGTCTGAACGGCTTGTTCCGCAAGAGGCAATTGCGGAAAGGATGCCATCAATATGCGATTGATCTGGCTTGGGCCGATTCGCATTTCCGCTTTTTGGTGTTCGGAAAACGCAAGCTGGGCGATTCATAAGGCCCACTATGGCCGGAACAAATCGAGCTGGAGGCACGGAACTGCATGGCTGGGAAAACTGAAATTGATGTGGTGATCGAATGCCTTGCGGAATGCGAGCAGGCTTTGTCGAGGCAAAGCGACGTGTTATGCCTCGCCGGGTTAAAGAGCGTGAAACTCCAATCTACATCGAACTGTTTCTTCCTCCTGGATTTGAGGGCGACGTGATGACCACGGAACGGATTAACATAAACAATCGCCACGATGTAGAGCGGTGGCACTGGTGGTCCGCAGTATATCGAGGCGAGATATAACTGACTCCCAGTTGCCCCATCACAAGCCCAAGCTCATCCCTTGGGCTTTTTTCATTCACTCCCCTCACCAAGCGGACCCCTGACTCAATTCCTCCCGCTCGCTTATCCCGCGTTTAGGGTGCCCAAGCCTATTGCCCGCTGCCCTGACCCTCGCTCCCACCCAAAACCCCGCCCAGACCCGTTTACAACGCATTCCGCCGCACTATAGCCAAGCCTTTAGCCTTGCAATTCCACTGACCTGGGTATATTCACCCATGTCGTGCCAGATATCGCTCTTGCCGTAGTTCAGCCGCCTCTCTTGCGTAAGCCCAAACCTTGCGGCATTCGCGCCGGTAAGAATCGTCTCTCTCGCCTCACTCATGCTCTTGATATTCAAGATGCTATCGCACGTGCCGTGAACGTCCTCGAAGCCGATCTACAGTCTGAGCCTGACCGAGACACGCGTGCTCGCATTGCCACTGCGATGGCTTCTAGCGGTCGAAGTTACCAGGCTTTGCAGACCGTTGTGTTCGCTCTGCGTGGCCACGGCGTTCCGAAGCCCGTCGAAGCCCGCAACGCAACACCTCGTGCGAAGCCCCGCAAGCCCGTGCAACCCCTCGGGCCCGCCAAGCCCAAGCCCGCGGCGCTGGCTGATCCGCAACCTCCGCTCGGTAGCACTGGCGCCTAGTCGCGAGTCTTCACTTCTACCCTAGCACGCGAGAAAAAGAATTCTTAGCATGCTTTACCCGCGACCCGTCCCCGCCCCGTGCCCACGCCACCCCCGCTATCAGGCGCGTCGGCTCTGGATGGAACCGCCACTTACGCTGGGACCGAGTTTTCAGGACAGAGCAAGACCGAATCCGGTAGCGTGAGTCGCTTGGAGTCCCGGCTTGTGAGCGAAGCCAAGTTTACGGAAGCGACTTGGTTCTTGAAGCGCCAGAATTTCTGGTAAGCAATCTCGTTTTGCCAGGGGACAAGAGCGTCAAGGACACCTCTACGGAGAAACGTCTGCGCCCGTACATCTGTATCGTGGACATTTTGGGTGGACTTCCGCTTGACTTCCGGTGGACATTGGTTGATAGTGAGGCATGGCAAGCGGCTTTGTTTTGATGTGGAGCAAGATGCTGGACTCGTCGGTGTGGCGGCAAAAGAGCAAGGAGACGCGGCTGGTATGGGTGACGATGCTGATGATGAAGGATGCTGACGGGATTGTGCGGGCTGGGGTTCCTGGGATAACGGACAGGGCGCGTGTCAGCAGGTCGGAATGCGAGACAGCGTTAAAGGAGTTGAGCGAACCGGACGAGGACACCATGACCCAGGCATACGATGGTCGGCGGATTAAGAGGGTGCCGGAAGGTTGGTATATCCTGAATCACGAGAAGTACCGGACGAGCGCGGACCTGAAAGCCAAGTGGCGATTGCAAAAGGCCAATCAACGGGCCAGAGAGAAGAACGAGCCGATAGAGCCGGCGGTTCAGGAGAGCATTGATAATCTGGAAGCGGCCATGCCGAAAGCCAGCGGAAAGGCGAAGACGAACGAACAATTGGCTGAGATTCAGGAATCGTGGGCGGCTAAGAAAGCCGCAGAGGGAGAGCAACACCTAAAGATTGCTGAGGAGTTAAGGAAGGCGACCACATGAGCAACGGGGCTGATAGGCGATGGTTCGGTTCGGAATATCGGCGCGTGAAGTTGATAAGGATGCAGCCGAATGTTTTCCCGTCAGCGGACAGCAAATTGCACGAGCGCCGGATGATTGCTCAGAACGAGTTCTGGACAAGCGAAGCAATCTGGCAAAAGCATGGGGCAAAATCCAAGTGGGTCTGCGTGCGAGCGGAGAAACCTATCCAATGGATGAAAGGAATGCAGAACGACGTCGCCAAGAGGGAACTGGAGCGCATGGGCGCAACGTGGTCGTGGCTCTGAATCTCCCTTGTTAACGTTACCCGAAATCGTGAGGATTGCGGCATGAGCCAATCGGATTGGCTATGCGGTATCCTCCGGCGCGGGTGCGTCATTCGGGGGTGGGTGCGGGCGGTGCGATGCTATCGGCAAATTTGACTAGGCTCGCGGCGAGTTCCTTGGCTTGGGTGGCGTCGAATCCGATCCAGCAGATCGACTTGCCGAACGCGATGATGACCTTGTTGCTTTCCAGTCCAACGGAAATCCTGATTTCGCCATCGTCGGCTTTGTTGAGTTTGCCACCGGGGAACTGGCCGGTTGGACCAAGGCCAAGAGCGCGAATCTGGCGTTCGATCTCAGCTCGACTTGCGGCGTCAGAGGGTTGGAATGGTTGATCGCTATGGTGCATAGAGGCTTCCTTCGTCTGCGGTTAATGGTTCAAACTGCGTGGCCATCCGTTCGATAACTGGAATGATTTCTGTATCGCCTTTGCTTTCGGCGCGTTTCAAGCAAATCTCTTTGGACGTGTCGATGACCTTGAACACGCACCGCCAGTTTTTGTCTTTCCAGAACTCGCGCCGTTTCTTGGTCGTATGCGTGGCATCGACAATGATTCGCTCATGTCCTGCCAGGAACAAGGCTCGCACCATAATGGTGGCGATGGCCCATACCATAGGCTCGGCGAGAGATTGGAAGCGTTGGCCGTGCAGCGCCAGCCGGATTGAATCGGGGTTGACAATGGGCAGGTTTTGTTGCCGCGCCCAAGTGGTTTTGCCCGAGCGCGGCAGTCCGACACAAAGGATCAGCAGATTTTCATTCACAGGCTAGGGCGCGGTCGCGGGAGTTGGGGGTGTCCTCGAGCTTTTGTGCCACGAGGTCGTTTCGATCTCTTTCTTTTCGCGGCACGCGGTCAGGATATTTTCCGCGCAGGTCGTGCAGATGCGAATGTACATCGTATTGGTTTTGTCGTGCTCGGCGTTCTTTGGATAGAATACGTCGGCGGTTTCCTTGCGGCGATGCCCGCAGATATGGCACCAGTCGCCTTCAGAGTGTTTCCAGATAGAGGCCATAGGTCATCGCAACACGATGGTGATGGGCAAGAGCGACGGGTCGCGGTGCGCGGCTTGCAGGCGTTTCTCGTGTTTGCGCTCGGAATAATCGCGCAATCGACCGTCGATGCTGACAAAGCCACTATAAACCGAATTCCATTTCCCAGTCTGCCGAAGGATCGCCTTATGCAGCAGGCAACCGCAAGGGTCTTCGTAACAAACGCCCCGCTTCCAATCCTTGCGCGTGATCGTGATGGTCATGGCTTGGCGTGGGTTGGCGCGTTCAGGGCTTCGCGCGCGATTGCCGAATACACCGTTGGGCCGCGTTCATTGCTTATATGCACTATCGCTTCAAATCCCTCACGCAACCGTTCAATCTCGCGGCGGGCGGCGGCGAGTTCTTCGGCGGTTAACGGGAACCATTTTTCAAGGCTTGAGTTTTCCAGCCATGAGTTGCCTATCTGTTCTGGAGTCATCGCCTTTTCGCAGGCGGGGCATCCGTCGTGGTGAAAATGGAGCGGTTCGTGATGCTTGCAAACTATCTCGGCGCAGATGGAGCATTCTGCGTCCTTGCAGTGATCGAGCAGGTGTTGGATTTTGCTGTTGGCTTCGGCGAGTTCGGAACCTAATCGTCGCATGGTGATCTGACTCAACGACGGTGGTTGAGATTCCGAGCAGTCTGAATATTTCGCGCTCACGCGTTGCCCTCCTTGCCTTCGAGCGCGGCTTCTACTGGCTTGATAAGCGCGTGCCATCCGTCAGCTACCTGCATGTCCAGTTCCAGCGAGCTTGCAGAGAGGGTGTCGCGCAGGTTTTTGACTTCGGCAATCAACGGTTCTACGGCGGCACGAATCCGGTCGTTTTGCGCTTTGACCGAATCCAGTTCGTTCTCCAATTGCTCGGGATAAGAGCCGCCGTTGTCTTGGAACCATTGCAGGCGCTCCCGCAATCTCTGGTTCTCCTGCGTGAGCGCGGTGGCGCGTCCCAGTGCCTCGGCAAACAGGGCTTTGAGTTGCTCGCGATCAGCCGTCATTGCCCGGCGCACGAATGATTCGGCGGTTGGCGCTTCTTGTGTCGCGTCGGTGCTCATTCAGTAGCCTTTGCTCGCGAGCTGGTCACAGAGTACGCGTGTCGAGATGCCATCCGATCAGGAACGTGACCCGCTTTCGTTGCCGCGAGTAAAACGCCGGACGCGGATCAATGATTCGCGCCAAAATCATCGGGTCGCCCTTAGCGCGTGAGTTGTCT